>Ga0265327_10000247_pt1 | contig 107636 bp, 104 predicted proteins | sample 41621metaG_FD_202089 | JGI IMG/M metagenome (GOLD analysis project Ga0265327, IMG submission 202089) | Rhizosphere microbial communities from Carex aquatilis grown in University of Washington, Seatle, WA, United States - 4-16-21 metaG | ecosystem: Host-associated > Plants > Roots >...
GCATCAAGATAGTCGGCTGTGCCGCGATGCTAGGCGGATGGCATCCTTTGCTGGCCTACGGCTTGGTCGGCATCGGCGCGGCGATGTATTCACCAGCCAAATATGGCATTTTGACCGAATATCTCCCGGCGCATAAATTAGTATGGGCGAATGGTTGGATGGAAGGACTGACCGTCGCGGCGGTTATTCTGGGTGCGATATTCGGCGGCTTGTTGACTGGACATCGCGCCGAAGCGCATTTGATCCAACAATTAGGCGGCATGGAATTTAATGCGGGCATCGACACCGCGCCCGAGTTCGCAATTCTAGCCATCCTAGGCCTTTATCTGATCGCCGCAGTATTTAATCTATATATCCCTAGGCTTCCCGTCGAATACCAACTGACAAATCGCAACCTGAACTTCTTGCTCACTGATTTCTGGCGCTGTTTTCTGTTGCTGTGGAAAGACCCTTTAGGCCAAGCATCACTCAGTGTCACCTCATTGTTTTGGGGGGCGGGAACGACCTTGCGATTTATCATTTTAAGCTGGGCGGCAGTGGTGCTAGGACTGGATTTGGAGCGGGGCACCCAGTTGACCGCCGTAGTGGCACTGGGGCTTGCCATGGGTTCTGTTGTCGCCGCCAAGGCGGTCTCTTTGGAACATGCGGTGAAAGTATTGCCGATGGGGATTGCCATGGGTTTTGCCGTACTAGGCATGCTGTTTGTCAGTGATTGGCGGCTCGCCGTGTTGATGCTGCTGCTGATCGGTGCCTTGGCTGGCAGTTTCCTGATACCGATGAATGCGCTGCTGCAACACCGGGGCCATCAATTGATGGGTTCCGGACATTCCATCGCCTTGCAAAACCTCAATGAGAACCTGTGCATCCTGCTTATGCTCGGCGCCTATGCCTTGATGGTCGACGCCGAACTGTCTGTCAATGCCACCGTGGCCGTGTTTGGCCTATTTATATCGGGTACAATGGCTTGGCTCACCCACAAACACGGCCATGACCAGGATTGACTAATACACTCCCTCGCCGGGGTGCCCCGGGTCAAAGCCACGCTTTTAATTTCCGGAGACTGCCATGCCCAAACCCATCACCCCCTTACTTGCCGCCGACGCAATTATCGAATTAAGCGACTTGCCGGGCCGCCCGATTGTACTGATTGAACGTGCGAATCCGCCTTATGGCTGGGCGATTCCAGGCGGGTTTGTCGATGTCGGTGAAATTGTTGAATACGCCGCAGTGCGTGAAGCCCGTGAAGAAGTCGGGCTTGAAGTTCGCTTGATTGCTTTGTTGGGCATCTATTCAGACCCGTCCCGTGATACCCGAGGACATACCGTGACAGCGGTGTATGTCGCCACCGCATCCGGCACACCGGTGGCGGCGGATGATGCAAAAAACTGCCAGGTATTCACGCTAGACAAGCTGCCTGAATCCTTGGCATTCGATCACACCCAAGTGCTTGCCGACTATCAAAAATATCGGGAAAGCGGCCAAGTGACGCCGCTGCGTGCTAGTTTGAACACATAAACTATAGCGTCTAATGAAAAAGCGCGTCTTGATTATGTCGGCGGGGGCGGGGGCGGGCCATATCAAAGCCGCCGAAGCCTTGGAGAAATCGTTTGCGGCAGACGGCGGCGTCGAGGAGGTGTTCAATAACGACGCGCTGCAATACACCAACAAGCTGTTCCGGGACTTTTATTCCAAGCTATATGCTTCGCTAGTGCGCTCGGCACCAAACTTCCTCGGCTGGTGGTATAAAACCAGCGATGAACCTTGGCGCACCGACCGTATGCGGCACATGATCGACCGCTTGAACACCAAGCCTTTAGTAAGGTTCATCCGTGAATTCGACCCCCACATCACGGTGTGTACTCACTTCATGCCGGCCGGGATTATCTCCCATCTCATAGCGACCAAGCAGATACAAGCGCGTTTATCCATCGTCGTGACCGATTTCGATTTCCATGCCATGTGGCTATCGCGCTCATTTCACCGCTATTTTGTCGCCCTTGACGAAACCAAGGCCCATCTGGAAATGCTGGGCATTCCCAGCGAGAGAATAACGGTATCTGGCATCCCCATCAACCCAATTTTTCAAATTCCCGTCAACCCACATGAAGAACGGCTAAAACTGGGTTTAAATCCAGATAAACCGGTTCTGCTATTATCGGCAGGTGCCTTGGGTGTCGGGCCTACCGAATTCATGGTGGAACGTTTGTTCAACCTTCGCCATGACGCGCAAACACTGGTGGTTTGTGGGCGTAATGAAGACTTGCAACGGCGCATCCTACAATTAGTCGATCAGCATGGCGACCGCTTCAAAGTCATGGGATATTCGGAGGACATGCATAGGCTAATGAAGATGTCCGATATTTTTATCGGCAAACCGGGCGGCATGACGACGTCCGAGGCTATCGCCTGTGGCTTGCCCATGTGCGTGGTTGCGCCTATTCCTGGACAAGAGGAAAGAAACAGCGACCATTTGCTTGAGGAAAGCATCGCTGTCAAGTGCAACGACCTGACCACGCTTCCTTTTAAACTCGATCTTCTATTGGACGATCCGGCCCGGCTGGTGCGGATGAGAGCCAATGCCTTGCGTTTCGCCAAGCCCCATGCCTCGGCAACCATTGTCCAAACCCTGATTGACGACCGGTTGCCGCCCCTTTCTTTTACCCGCAAGCAGCGTGCGGCGATTGCTCTAGCGGCGGGGCCGGAATGAGCCACGATAATCCCAACGCAGGCCCAGTTTCTATCGATAATGGCTTTCTATGGGGCGTGGCAACTTCGGCTTATCAGTCAGAGGGTGGCTACAATGGTGAAAACCAACCACAAACCAATTGGAGCCGAGCCGAGCAGGACAAAGAAGTCATGCCACTTGGCAAGGCCGCCGAATTTTGGAACCGCTATGCGGAAGATTTTGCGCTATGCCAGAAAATGGGGCTATCGGCTTTCCGCTTGAGCCTGGAATGGAGCCGAATCCAGCCTACATTCAGCAGCAAGCCCGCCGCTCCGCCAGCCTTCGATTATGTCGCGCTAGATCATTATGCCGATATGTTGGCCGCCTGCCGCGACCACGGGCTGGAGCCGGTCGTCACCTTGCATCATTTCACGCATCCGGCTTGGCTGGGCACCGATCCTTGGCTGGAGCCGTCGGCAGTCGGCCATTTTGCGAATTATGTGCGCGTTGCTGTGCGTCATGTCAACCGCCTTCTGTGTAGCCGGGGATACCAGCCGATTCGTTATTACATTACTATTAACGAACCGAATATGCTACTATTCAACACTTATCTAGGCGGCCAATTCCCTAGCGCGGCACCCAGGGGGGGTGCTGCCGTCACCCGTGCCTGTTGCCAATTGTTGTGCGCACATATGGCCGCCTACAATGCCATCCATGATATATATGAGGCGGAAGCTTGGCAGCGGCCTTTAGTTACCTTGAACAATTATTGCAGCGATCTGTACTGGGCAGATAAATTACTGCTCGATTTGCTGTCGCTGCGGGATCGGCAGATTCCTGTATCGGCGGCCCAGCCGCATCTCCGCCAAAAGCAGAGGGAATTGGCGCAGGCTTTACGCCAGGCCGCTATTCCTTTGCGCAAAAATGTGTCTTATTGGTTAGGTGCACTGTCCAAGCAGATTAGCGACTGGCTTTGCCAGCGGTATCTGGATCTGGAGGCATTTACTGTTTTTATGGATGCCTTGGAGCGTTCGCCCCGGCAACGGGTTTTCGACTATCTGGCCTTGGATTATTACGATCCGTTTACCGCGCACATCTTCCGCGCACCGTCCTGGTGGGATCATGAATTTCAAAACAAATCCTTGCATTCCTGGGTGATGAACACGGTGTCCAGCAAATGGTGGGATTGGCGGGTGTTGCCAAGGGGGCTGCATTTTTTTTGCCGGTATTATGCAGAGGAGTTTCCCGGCAGGCCGGTGTTGATCGCGGAAAACGGCATGGCGCTGCGCCGCAAAACTGACAATTCGACATCGCACCGCCGGGATCGCATTAGCCGCAGCCAATTTCTCCGCTTGCATTTCCACGAGGTGGTTCAGATCGTCGGCGAGGGTATTCCCTTGATCGGTTATTTACATTGGTCGCTATTCGACAATTATGAATGGGGCACTTATACGCCGCGTTTTGGCCTGTATAGCTTAGATTACCAACAAGGCGCTGACCGCATTGCCGTGGATCATCACGGCGACTGCCCCTCTAGTTGTTACGCCGAATTACTCGAAAATATCCGGCAGCAAGCCCGCGAGGCCTGAGCGGCGGGCATTCGCTGCGTGAGCGTTTTCAGGCCGCGACAATGAAAGCTAACAGCAAGCCGGCGATTACGTTGCCGCCAATGCTGACGAGCAGCTCGCGGGTAAAAAACGCGCCGGGATGCATTTTCCCAAGCCGGGGATTTTTGTGTTTTTCGGTGATATCGATTTTCCCTTCGCCAAGGTTTTTTAGGGTTTCCTGTAATAGGCGTTCGACATCTTCTTGACTATGCATCGCCGGATGATATTTGATGAGTATCGTGCCGGTGATGATGTTCGGCTCGGCGTGATAAATGCCCTTTGCCTCGGTGTTTCTGAGCAGGTTTTGTTTAAGCAGCAAAGCATAGGTCTGCTTGTTTTTAATTATCGGCACAAAAAAGCGGATTCGGTTAGGAACTTTGTTGTGCAGAATAAATATCGTTTCTTGAGCTGAAGCATTCATACCAATATACCGGAAAATCTAGGGGAGGTTTACCGATTATGCTACCGCACCATGAATTCCATGGCAAATATTACAATTTGATGACCATCCAGGGCTGACAGGCGGGCCGCCGCCTGTGCTTGGCCGCTTTGAGGCAAAGGCAAGCCACAATCTATTGCGGCATCTCGAGAAACCTCTTCCGCGCATGCTGCGACAGACTCGGCGCGAATGAAAGAGGAAGAGATTGATGTTAAATCTCTCTTCGCACCGGGCTTGTCGAAATGCGGTTTTTTCGATACGCCTTATTGGCTAAACTGCCGCAATGCTCTCGGCGCGACGCAACGACCCTGCGCGGGACGCCGCCCGGCCAGCTTCGCACAGGCTTCAAGCGCCATCTTTGGCAATCTGAGAGCCGCTCCGCAAGCACTCGGCAACAAGGCCGGCGTTGAAAAAAAAATTAATATAAATCCACTGGATCAATATCCACCGACCAGCGCACACGCCTGGTTTCGGGAATTTGCGGCAATTGCCGGATCAAAATTTCCACCAATTCATGCAAAGGCTTGCGCTCGGCGCTTTGCAGCAGCAATTGGCTACGCCAGCGCCCGGCTTGGCGCGGCATCGGCGCGGCCACCGGGCCTAATGCCAATACCGCGCCCTGCCCTGCCGCCAGCGCACTCAAACGGGTCAGGAACAGCGCCGGGGCGTGCTCGTCGTTGGCATCGGCCCGCCACAGGGCTTGGTGCGCGTAAGGCGGCAATTCCGCCTCGCGGCGCTCTTCCAAGGCGGCTTCGGCAAAACCCGCATAGCCTTCACGAATCAGCTTGCGCAGCAACGGATGGTCGGGCTGGCGAGTTTGCAGCAGCACCAAGCCGGGGCGTTCTTCGCGCCCGGCGCGGCCGGCCACTTGCACAATCAATTGCGCGGTGCGTTCGCCGGCGCGGAAGTCCAGGCTGAACAAGCCGCCGTCCACGTCCAAAATGCCGACCAGCGTGACATTGGGGAAATGGTGGCCTTTCGCCAGCATCTGCGTGCCGAGCAAAATATCCACCTCGCCGGCGTTGATCTTGTCCAGCATGCTTTCCAGGCTGCCCTTGCGGCGGGTGCTGTCGCGATCCATGCGCACCGTCCTGGCTTTGGGGAATAATTTAGCCAAAGCCTGTTCGACCCGTTCCGTGCCCAAGCCCAGCGGGCGCAGGTCGGCGGTGCGGCATTTAGGACAGTCGCGCAGCGTTGGCTGTTCATGGCCGCAGTGATGGCAGCGCAATTGGCGCTCGGCGGCGTGGATCACCAGGCGGGCGTCGCAGCGTGTGCATTCGGCCACCCAGCCGCAGGCATGGCAGATCAGCGTGGGGGCGAAGCCCCGCCGGTTAAGGAACAATAGCGCTTGCTCGCCGCGCTCCAGCGTCGCGCCGATTTGCGCGACGAGGGCGGCGGAAAGCCCTTCGTTAAGGCGTTGGTTGCGGATGTCGACAAGGCGGAACGTCGGCGGCGCGGCGACGCCGGTGCGCTCCGGCAAAGCCAGGCGGACATAGCGGCCGTGTTTTGCATTGCCCAGGCTTTCCAGCGAAGGCGTGGCCGAGCCCATGAGGATGGGGACACGCAAGCGACGGGCACGCATCACCGCCACGTCGCGGGCGGAGAAACGGAAACGGTCTTGCTGCTTGAACGAAGCGTCGTGCTCCTCGTCGAGGATAATCAGACCGGGCCGGCTCATCGGCGTGAACACGGCGGAGCGCGTGCCCAGCAAGACCGAGGCGGTGCCGCGCTGCATCGAGAGCCAGGCGCGGCAGCGCTCGGGTTCACTGAGGCCGGAATGGAACACGACCAAGGGCGTGGCCAAACGAGCACGGAAGCGGGCTTCCAGTTGCGGGGTGAGATTGATTTCCGGCACAAGAATCATCACTTGCGCGCCACGGGCCAGCACCTGCTCGGCCAGCCTGAGGTAAACCTCGGTCTTGCCGCTGCCGGTGACGCCTTCCAGCAAGAAGGCGCGGTAGCCGTTCAAGGCCTCCAGCACCGCCTCCACGGCATTTTGCTGGGCCGGGTTAAGCACATACGGGGAAGCGGTCACGAGGCTTCGCGTGGCCCGCGCCGCCTCGTCCCGATAACAAGCCCAGCCCTTGTCGATCAACACCCGCGCCGACGCATGCCAATCCCAGCCCAGCGCATTCAGTTCGTGGACGGGCAAGCCCGCCTCGTGCCCTTGCAAAGTTTGCAGCAATAAGGCTTGCCGGGGCGCGCGCGGCGGCGGGGGCGCGCCCCGCCCGCTGTCTGTCAAGCCCAGCCAGCGTTCCCGCGCCACCACCGCCGGCTGGCCTTGGCGCAGCAGCACCGGGAAGGCGCTGGCGAAAACCTCGCCGACGGGATAATGGTAATAACGGCTTGCCCACAACAGAATGGCGCAATCATTGGAGGAAACCAGCGGTTCATAGTCTAATAAAGACAGTGCGGATTTCAACTGGGTTTTGTCAGCAAGCTCACTCCGGCCGACACTGAGCAAATAACCGACCGTCTTGCGCGGACCGAACGGAACCTCGACGCGGATGCCCGCTTGCAAATGCGCAGGATCGACGCCTGAAGGTGGCAGATAATCGAAGCTCCGCCGCAACGGGCAGGGGATGGCAACTTTCAGGACGAGGTCGCCAGGCGGCTGCGCGGCGTCTGTCAACAAGCTGTCAACCGGTTCCGTCATAATCCTACCATGATGCCTCAGGCGCTGTATTACGGTACGATTATCCACAAAAGCTGTGGATAACTATGTGGAAACAGCATCGGCCGGCGTTGGGGACACCTAAGCGTTTGCGCGTGCGCAGCAGGTGCGCAGGCATTTCGCCAGGTAATAATATTTTTCTAAATCATATACTTGAAAAAAGTCGAAGACATCAGTCGCGCTTGGAGGCGGCGAAGATTCCTCTTGACAAGCAAATTCTATACACTGTGCATAACTCACATTGGCCCATTTTCCATGAATCAACCCTTTAACGACTAGAACCCCTAAAAACCACACGCTCTTTTAAGAGGAGGAAAAATGGAGATTGATCGTTTGCAGGTGCTGCGTACCGATGCGTCGGGCATGCCTTTGGAATGGATCGGCTACCAGGAAGCCGCCAAGCTGTACCACCTCGGACAAGTCGCCTATGCCTGCGGCTCGAAGCTTCTCACCTTGCGCGGCGGCTTCAACGCCAAAACCGGCCAGCGCAGCCAGCTTGACATCAACTCCATCCTCGCCACTTACAGCCATGCGGGCGGCGGCAAAGGCTACCACAACTATGTGCCGCCGCTGAACAACCCGGCCCTGTTCCGCCGCGACAACCATTTCTGCCTGTATTGCGGCCAGCGCTTCCATCATGCCGCGTTGTCCCGCGATCATATCACGCCGTTGAGCCAGCGCGGCGAGGATGCCTGGAACAATGTCGTCACCGCCTGCAAGCGCTGCAACAACCACAAGGCGGGCCGCACGCCCGAGCAGGCAGGCATCCAGTTATTGGCCATCCCGTTCACGCCCACCCACGCCGAATATGTCTATCTGCAAGGCCGCCGCGTCCTCAGCGACCAGATGGAATTCCTGAAGGCGCATTTTCCGCGTAAAAGCCCGCTGCACCAGCGCTGTAGCTGACCGCGCCAGGCCCCGGCGGCAAGGCGGCAAACGGCCAATCCAGGATAGCGTACTCGCGCCAGTCCTGGTGGTCGAAATGCCACCACTCCCTAGGATGGACGCTGAAGCCCTCCGCCTCCATCGCCCGCCGCAATAAATCGCGCAAGGCCCGCGCCTCCGCCGCGCCGCCGCTGTAATCGGGGTAAGCCTTCTCGTTCATCTCGTCGAATGCGCTGGGCATCGCGGCCTCCAGGCCGCTGCGCAAATAACACAGGCTGAGATCCACTGTGCAGCCCCGGTTATGGCGGGAACCCTCGGCGGGATTGGCGACGAACAAGCGCTGGTCGCCGCTGACCGAGTCCCAAAACAACTTGGTGACGGCCCAGGGCCGGTAGCCGTCGAACAGCAGCAAGCCCAGGCCCAAAGGCTTCAGCCGGGCATGGGCGCGCAGCAAGGCCGCCGCCGCCGGCCGTTGCAAGAACACCCGCGCTTGCGGATAAACCGCCCGGCCCAGAAAATTATTGGCAGTGGCGTAGCGCACATCCAAGCGCGGGCCGGTTTCGCTGGGTTTGATCTCCACCAGTTCAGGCGGACGGAACGGGCCTTGTTCCACAGGCGGCTCCGCCACATCCGCCTGCGGCCTCAGCGGGCCAGGCAAATCGGCATAAAATTTCGGCGCGGTCATGGTCAATATCCATCGTCGTCCAAGGCGGGCCGGATGGGTGGCGGACGAACCCCTGCCGCATCCGAAGGAATGGCAGATATTGTACGGCGCATACGCAGCGAAGATCACGGCGATTATTGGCCGTATAATGCAAAATCAGCCTAGACCACCCCGGAGACCGATATGAAAAAACGCCTGTTCGCCCTGCTCCCATTGCTATTCGGCCTCGCCCAGGCAGGCGATTTGGTGGGCATCACGCCGGACGAGTTACAGGCGATGCAGGCGCAAGGCGCCTTGGTGGTCGATGTGCGCACGCCGGGGGAATGGGCGGCCACCGGAATCATCCCCGGCAGCAAAACGCTGACTTATTTCACTTCCACTGGCGGCTATGACCAGGCCGCTTGGCTCAAGCAGTTGCAACCCTGGGTGGCACGGCCCAGCCAGCCGGTGGTTCTGGTCTGCCGCTCCGGCAACCGCAGCGCCACGGTGGGCAAGATGCTGCTGACCGAGGGCGGATACGGCAAAGTCTACCACCTGGAAAAAGGCATTCGCGGCTGGAGCGCGGAAAACAAACCGCTGGCCAGGCAATAAGCCACTTTAGCGTCTTCAACATCGCTGTGTGTGGATTAAGCGCCACGGCCAGATCGAAGCGAAAAGGATGGCACCGCATGAAGCGATGCCATCCCTTTTCGCATTGAATCCGTCCGCCTGCGCCCACGCGGATTAAGCGTTGCCGCGCAGTCGGACGCGACCTACGGAGTGGCTAGCGCGTGGAGGGCAGAGGCTGGTAATACGCGGCGCAGGGGGCGGCGCATACATCAAATATACCGGCCAAGTTGCTGGCGTCGTGGTGTATGTAATTGCGGTCTATCACATACAGCTTGGCATTGTCGAAGTGGTCAACCTGCATGAGCCAGGTATATACCTTGCCATTCACGTAGCGCGTCACCAGGAACGTACCCCAATGGGACGCGCCACTCAGATTGACCGGCACCGCGATGGTGTTGTTGTCGTATAAGTACTCCCTTTCTTTCAAGACGTTGCTGGCCGGATTTTTAGACCACAACGAGTGATTGGCGTAGTCAGGGTTGTTAGCCAGCGTCCAAGCATACTGCAAGCCAAATTTCGCGTGTTCATGGCCTGCGTAAACCGCCGCGACTGGGTAGGTGTCCAGTAGATACGTGAAGGCCGCGTCAGCGTTGAATTCATGCGTATTAAGGACAATTTCTTGCCCACGGTTTTTGGCCAATTGCAAATCACCTATCGACCAGGCAAACGAGGTCCCAATCTGAAAATAGTCACGCAGCGCATTAGCAAAATTCCAACCATCCCAACTGCGGTTATAGGACAGATAGTTGTTTTGCTGCACGAAGTGGATCTTGCCGATGTCCCATGAGTATCCCAGGCTACCCCAGTGGTCACGCCGATTGCTGGCTTGGCCCCAATCCCAATAGGTGTCACCCTCATAGTAATCAAAGCTGTTTGGGTTGAGCGTTTTGACCTGCGCACTGAGGTAAGTCACCATGTCCGATGCGCAAGTGTTCTGCCAGCAATCATCGACATTGTTTTCGTAGTCGTGGTTGCCTAGCCCCAAATACATGTTCGATTGCAGCCCGTGCTCGTAAATATTGATATAATCGTCAAGGTGTCCAGATTGGTTGCCAAATTCCGTGAGATCGCCGTTGACGATGGTGCCGCCGAATTGCTTTTCGCCTAAATAATCCTTCACCTTATTGATCGCGTTGACCATGTTCCGGTTGTAATAGCGGCTTATATCGTCGTTGCTCCAAGCACCAAACAGGCGCCGCTCATACGCGCATCGCTCGCTGTTGGTGTCGTCGTCGCAATTGCTCCACGAAAACTGCGAGTCGGACGCGACGGCCATGAAAAAATTATCCGTCTGGAAGTCGCCCCAGGTAAAGCTTGAGATAATGTCATTAAAACCATCGCCCACATACGGCACGTCGGAAAAATAAGTGCGCCCACGACCGCCTCCGTTGGCGTGCTCATAAGCCCGCACCCGCATGCCTTTGGGCACGCGCAATGAAGAATAAGCGTCGTTATTAGGCACTGAGCTTGCCAGCAAAGTATTGTCCGGCAAGGCGCTGCCGTCGCAGAATGTTTGCAGGCTTCCCCGGTACTTTGAATCCGTGAAGGCGATAAAGCAATAGTTGAGCGTGCCTTGGTTGACGCTTAAAGTGAAGTCACCTGCCTGGTTTGCGCTGGCAGTCCCTGCGACAATCATATAATTGCCTGCCGGCAGCGACACCACCAGGCGGCTATTGGTGCCGCCGCCACTATTGTCATCCCCCGCTATTGGGACTGCCCCTGCAGCGTTCAACAGGTAAAGATAGGTATCAGCCGCCGTCGAACGCAAATCGATTTGCACGCTGCTGGCAACCGGCAGGCTAAGGCGGAAATGGGGGTTACTACTGCCGGCGTTTGGGCCTGCGGACGAATTCCATGCGCTAACTTTCGTCGCGGCGACGGCAAGACCAGGCAGCAAAAGCGCCAGGGCGGTGATGACTACTGACATTCTGTTCATGGTGGAACTCCTAAGTATTGATCGCGTTAACTGGAGAAACAGTCCTCAGATCGTCTTGACTTGGCCGCTTGGGGATTGGCCGTTGACTGGCAAGCCCTACCACACCCGGTTAGCCGTGGCGATTTGTTGTTTCGGTTATAGGCTATCAAGGCGCGATTTTTTTCCATATAGTCCAATTGCACTAGTCGCCATTGACGCCTATGTGGAAACGCTCGGCTTTACCGGTTGGAGTTGCCCAGGATTTTGGGCGTGCGGATGTCAGCCAGGATGGCGGCGACAGCCGTGCCTAGGCGGGAAAAGGCGCAGGCCGTCGCTGTTTTATCGACGACAGCGCGGGCAGAGGAGGAAGGGGTTGAAGATTAACGCCGCAAGAGCGTCCTTGCACTCGGCTGTTTTATGCGCCTCGGTGGGCAAACCGCTCGTCGTTTGCCCACGGCCTTGAGTATTGAACGGAATTGCCCTATTCCGCGAACAACGCCTCAATGAACTTCCTTGCATCAAAATCCTGCAAATCGTCAATCGTCTCGCCGACGCCGATATAGCGGATCGGAATGCCAAATTGCTTGGCCAGCGCGAACACCACGCCGCCTTTGGCGGTGCCGTCCAGCTTGGTGACGGCAAGTCCCGTCAAGCCGACGGCTTCGTTGAATTGCTTGGCCTGGCTCAAGGCGTTCTGGCCGGTGCCGGCATCCAGCACCAACAGCACTTCATGCGGCGCTTGTGGGTCGAGCTTGCCCATGATGCGCTTGATCTTGGTCAGTTCCTCCATCAAGTTGGACTTGGTGTGCAGACGGCCGGCGGTGTCGGCGATCAGCACGTCGATGCCCCGCGCCTGTGCCGCTTTGACACCATCAAAAATCACCGAGGCCGAATCCGCGCCGGAGCCTTGCGAGACGACATGGATGTCGTTGCGCTCGCCCCAGGTCTGCAATTGCTCCACGGCGGCGGCGCGGAAGGTGTCGCCGGCCGCGAGCATGACGCTGTGGCCTTGCATCTTCAGGCGATTGGCGAGCTTGCCGATGGTGGTCGTCTTGCCGACGCCGTTGACGCCGACGACGAGGATCACGAAGGGCCGCTTGTCTTCCGGAATCACCAAGGGTTGGCTGACCGGTGCGATCAGTTCATACAGATGCTCGCGCAGACGGCCGGTGAGCGTGTCCAGGTCGCCCAGTTGGCTGCGCTCCAGGCTGTCGGTCAGGTCTTTGATAATTTCCGAAGTGGCGGCGACGCCGATGTCGGCCATCAGCAATTGCGCCTCGATGTCCTCCAGCAAATCGCCGTCGATGGTTTTCTTGCCCAACGCAAGGTTGGCAAGGAAGCCGGTCAGCCCGCCCCGGGTCTTGCCCAGGCCAGATTTTAGGCGTCCAAACAGGCTTTCGGCAGCGGGCGGAGGCTGAACTTCGCGGCGCGGCGGGCGCGCGACTTCGACTGGCGGCGCGGCAATCACGGGCGGCGGCAGCGTTTCGCCGGGAATTTCCGGCAACTCGCGCACAGGTTCCCGGCGCACGGCCGGTGCCGGCTGGACGAGCGGGGCGCGCAGGAAGAAGACGAAATGCAGCAAGGTCAGCAACAGCAAAGCGGCGACGGCGCTGTGCGCGACGGCCACCGCGACCGGCAGGCGCAGCAGCACGACGGCTAACCCTAGGGCGATCTGCACCAGCAGCAGGAAATTCAGCAACAGGGCCGGCTTGCTCAAACGCGGGGCGTGGCGGTTAGAGGTCAGCCCCAGCGCCAGCAGGGTCAGCAACACAAACACCAGCGCCGCGCCGATCCGGTGCGCCCAGTGGATCGCCGCCCGCGCCGCGAACGGCAGCTTGGCGGCTGGCTCGGCGATTTGCTGGGGCAGGTTAAAGGCTTGCAGATAGTCCACGGGCGGGTTGTAGCTGCCTAGGCAGACAGGAAAATCTTGGCAGGTCAGCCCGGCTTGGTTGACGCTGGTCCAGCCGCCTAGAACAATCTGCAACAGCAGCGCCACCAGACTGATCCGCGCCAGCCAGCGCAGCCCGCCGCCGACGGTCGGGCGCTGGCTGGCATCGGGCGACTGGGCAAGACTCAGCCAATACAAGATCGACAAGGTCAGCAAGCCTGCCAGCAAATGCGCGGAAACCACCAGCGGCAGCAGCAACAGCTTGCCGCCCCATAGCCCCAAGGCCGCTTGCGCAGCGACCAGCAGCACGGCGGACAAGGCCAGCAGCACGGTGGACAGGCGGCGCTCCCGCACCCGGAACGACAGCACAAACAGTCCCAGCACGAACACGCCCAAGCCAGCGGCCAGATAGTGGTGGCCCAAGCGCAGCCATGCCGTGGCCGTGTCGGCTTGCGCCGGGGCGGCCTCCGTGGCGGCAGCCGGCAGGGTGTCATCGACGATCATCTGGCCGAAGCAGCCAGGCCAATCGGGGCAGCCTAAGCCAGCATCGGCGAGGCGGACGGTCGTGCCCACGACGACCACGCAAAGCGTCAAAAACACGCAAAACAGGGCTAATTTTCTAAACATGCTCATTTTTTCATAAGATGTGGAAGCGACGGACGGCAAACATCCGGCGCGGATCTATTGCCTGGCCGCCGTCGCCGACGCTTCAGCCGATCTGGGAGTTTTTCAGCAGGCGCTTCAAGTCGTGCAGCAGGCCGTAAGGATCAAAGCCGGGCTCGTACCACATCATCAGATTGGCAAACGGGTCGAGCAGCAGCACCGCGCCTTCGGACGGAGGCGCGCCGGCCGCCTCTTGCAGGCGCTGGCGCAGGGCATCCGACAGCCCGGCCATCAGCAGAGTCGGATCGCGCTGGGCAAGTTCCCGCGCCGCCGCCGCGTCGGCGGGGGCGGCAAACAGCAGCAGTCGGCGGACGCGGGACAATTCCTTGTTTAACATCAAGCGCAAGCGGCCGGTTTTTTGCGCGGTGGTGGCGCAGGTCTCGTCGCAAACAGCGCCCGTGGCAATTTGCACCATGACCCAGTGGCCCTTGATTTCCGTCAGGGTTTCCGCCGCCGTGACCGGTGTTTGCAACAGTTCGGCATAGTCGAGGGGCTTCGCCGGCGTGATGAGGTGGCCGTAATTGCTTTTCGGCTGGTTTTGCACCATGTCCGAATGCTTGGCCAGATACCAGGCCAGGCTGAAGGGAATGACGCTGATGAGCGCGATCAGCACGACGATCAGGCGGTTGCGCGCCAGGTTGGAGTTGGAGGAAGCCACGTATACCTTTAACCAGTTGAAAAATGAACCGCTTACTGCGCCGGTTTCGGCTTGATGCCAAACCAGACGTACAAAATCGACAGCACCAAGGCGAAAGCAAACCATTGCAGGGCATAGCCCTGGTTTTTTTCCGGGTTCAGGCTGGCCTGTTTCCAGTCCCGCGCATAGCCTTCCGGCTCGTCGGCGGCCAATAATACCTGATAAGGCAGCAGGCGATAACCAAGACGCTCGGACAGGCGCTGCGCGTCGAGCAACTGCGCCACGGCCGGCCAGCCCGGCGCGGGGATTTCCGCGCCTTTGAGCTTGAAGCCGACGCCGGGGAATTGGTCGATGAGGCCGTGGACGCGCGCCTTGGCCTGGCCCAAGGCCAGCTCGGGCAACTGCCTGCGATCCTGGCCCACCGGAATCCAACCGCGGTTGACCAGCACGGCGGCGTCCAAGCCTTCGACGCGCAAGGGCGTCAGCACCTGGTAGCCGGCCTGCTGCCGGAATATCTGGTTGTCCAGCAGAAACTGGTGCTCGGCATCCCAAACGCCGCTGAGTTCGACACGGCGGTAACGGTTTTCCGGCGTCGCAAACGCCTCGCCGGCCTGTAGCACCGATTCGTTTTGGCGCTGCTCGCGCTGGCGCATCAGCGTTGTTTTTTCCTCGGCCCGGCGCAATTGCCAAAATCCCAAAGACGTAAACAAGGGCAACAGCACCGCCACGGCCAAGGTGGCCGCCAGCGCCGGCTTGAACAGATAATTTGCCACGGGCCGCCTCGTTAATGAGTTGTGCTAAAGTTCACCGAATTGTGACGAACCGATGGGTTAAATAAAAAAACCGCTCATGCTGACCAAAACCTTGATTGTCTTCGTATTGCTGTTAATTATCGCCAGCTTGGCCGTGGGCCTGCGCCATCTGCTGACAGAAGGCGAACGCTCGCCCAAGACGGCGCAGGCGCTGACCGTGCGCATCGGCCTGTCCATCGCCTTGTTCTTTCTGCTGCTGCTCGGCTACCAGGCGGGCATCTTACACCCGCACGGCTTGAACACGGGCGCGAATCCACCGCAAACGGCGGCCGGGCAGAAATAAAACGGCCGACCGGCCCGGCGTCATTGGCGGAAATGCCGCGCCGACCCGTTTTGCGGCGGCGGCTGGGGGGCGGGCGGGGAAGGCCGCATGAGCGGCGGACGCGGCGGCGCGATTCCGCCCACCCAGTACGGCGGGTAGACATAATAAGGGGTCGTCGGCTGGGGCGCCGGCTGTTGCAGAAGCAATTGCTCCTCCAGGAGACGGAGGCGGCTGGCGGCGACGGCGGCCTCTCTTTCCTTGGTGCGGACTTCGCGCTCCTTGAGGGCCGCCACCTCGGCGAGCCGCTGTTCTTCCTGCTTGCGCTTTTTCTCCTCCAGCAACTTGGCCAGCTCCGCAGGTTTGGGGCCGTCGTCGCGGATGACGGTTTCTTGGCATTGGCCGCCATTGGCCGGGGGATTGGCAGTATAGCGGGTCTTGCCGTCAATCACGCATTTGTACACGCTATCAGCGCTGAAGGTCGGACAGCAGGCAAGCGCCAGGATAAACGCGGCACACCTAGCAGCGATCAGGGGGATGGAACTCGGCGAAGGGGTTGGCATGGCGTTGCCCTCCTGTTTCAGCCGTGATTAAACCACAAAAAAAGCGCCTTAAATTCATCCAGGATAAGGTCTTATTTGTCCTCGCTAATCCGGCTCGCCGTCGGCCCGTCCTGGTCGCGGTATTTGGCGTCGGCGCGTTTGCGGTAGGGGCGGTCGGCGTGGCCGGACATGGGGTCGAAACTGATCGCGCCGATGGCCATGCCGGGGCGCAGGGCCAAAGGCAACTTGCCGGAATTGTAAAATTCCAACACGATGTTGCCGCTCCAGCCGGGGTCGATGCGATGGGCGGTCACATGCACCATCAAGCCCAGCCGGGCCAGGCTGGAGCGCCCGTCCAGCCAGCCGACGATATTGTCCGGCAGGCTGATGGCATCCTCCGTCGCGCCCAAGGCCAACTCGCCCGGATGCAGGAAAAACGCCTCGCCCGGCGCAATGACAATCTCGTCGCTCATCACTTTCTCAATCGCCGCGTTCATCTCCTCGCGGGAGCCGGACAGGTCGATGTAAGGCGTGGCGTGCGAGCTGAACACGCGGAAGCGGTTGCCCAGCAGCAAATCCACGCTGACGCCGCTGATGCGCTCGGCGCCCGGACGCGGGGTGATTTTGATCAGCCCCGCGTCCAAGGCGGCGATGATGTCGCGGTCGCACAGCCGCATCAGTTGTTCACGATAGAGATAGCCGGAAACTTGGCGCTGTAATCCTTCGCGGTCAGCGCCAGCTTTCCCGCCAACTTGCGGGCGATATCACGGTAAATCTTGGCGCTTGGGCCTTGCGGGTCGGCCACCACGGTCGGGTGGCCGCTGTCGGCCTGCTCGCGGATGTTGATGTCCAGAGGCAGGCTGCCCAGCAACTCCACATGGTATTTTTCAGCCATCTTCTCGCCGCCGCCCGCGCCGAAAATATGTTCGGCATGGCCGCAATTCGAGCAAATATGCACGCTCATATTCTCGATGACGCCCAGCACCGGCACGGCGACCTTCTCGAACATTTTCAAACCCTTCTGCGCGTCCAGCAAGGCGATGTCCTGCGGCGTGGTGACGATCACCGCGCCGGACACCGGAATTTGCTGGGCCAAGGTCAGTTGGATGTCGCCGGTGCCCGGCGGCAGGTCGATGACCAGGTAGTCCAGCGCGTCCCAGCGCGTGTCGTTGAGCAATTGCTGCAACGCGCCGGTCACCATCGGCCCGCGCCAAATCATCGGCGTGTCCTCGTCGATCAAATAGCCGATGGACATGGACTGCACGCCATAAGCGACTTTCGGCTCAATCGACTTGCCGTCGGTCTCCGGCCGGCCGGACAAGCCCAACATGGCCGGCTGGCTGGGGCCGTAAATGTCGGCGTCGAGGATGCCCACCCGCGCGCCCTCGGCGGCCAGCGCCAAAGCCAGGTTCACCGCCGTCGTGGATTTGCCCACGCCGCCCTTGCCCGAGGCCACGGCGATGATGTTCTTCACGCCCGGCATCGGCTTGAGGTTCTTCTGCACGGCATGGGAGACGATGTCGCTGCCGAGCTCGACCACTACCTCATCCAGCCCGGTGGCTTCGCTGATGATGGCGCGGAGGGCGTCGGCCAATTCGGCGCGGACGCTGGCGGCGGGATAGCCCAGCGCGATTTTGACCGCGACGCGGCCCTCCGCCACCTCGATTTTCTTCACCATCTTGGCGGAAACCCAATCGACCCCGAGATTGGGGTCGATGAACTGCCGCAACAGATTTTCGACATCGGACTTGGACACGTTGGCCATCGGAGCTCCTGGTTAAATGATTGATCGGCTTTAGTCGCGGATTTTACACCGTTAGTTTCACGCCATTGAACGACGCCTGGGAAAACAAGCTGTTGTTCATTTTGGCTGCAACTGCCCGCCGGCTTTCTTCCACTGCGTCAAATGCAAAAACTCGCCGCAATCCAGCCAGTCGCCGTGGGCGGCGCAACGGTCTAGCACCACGCCGCTGCGATAACCGAAAGCTTGCCGGTTCATGCGGTGCCCGCACACCGGGCATTTCCGATAAACGACTTTCTCCGGGCGGTAAAGCGCCCGCTGCAAATTCTCCAGCAAAGCCCGGTTGGCCGCATAGACCGGGCCGACCACCCGATCCAGTAAAAACCCCAGCCCGCCCGGCGGCAAAAACAAGCCGCCGCAGTCCCCACAACGATCCACGAAACAAGACGGCTGGGTGGCGATTTTCAACAGTTGCAACGCCGTCCCGCAGTCCGGACACAGCCGCTCGGCGTCTGTGTGCGTGGCCGAAAATTCCACCACGCCGTTCAAATCAATCGGATTATGGGCGCGGCAATACTGACAAATCGTGGAGTTGGCGGGCAATATCGCTCCGCAAGATGAGCAGTTCATGACGATGGGCGGGTCTATGGCTGGAGCATATGAATAGGGTAGGCCTTGATGTTAGCATAGCGCCGGGGGTTCCGGATCGCAGGGCAAACGCCCCCGCATCGCTGATCGTTTTCCATGCACCAAAAGGACGAACCTTAAGATGGCTATCTATAAATTCAGCACGCTGACCAATAACCAGATTTTAGCCTTCAACCCGGCGGTGGACACACTGTCCATCGACATCGCCGGCGTGAACGCCGCCTCGGGAACCCTCCTGCAAGGCGATTCCTACCTGCTCATCAGCTACCAGGGCAAAACCATCCAACTGGACGGCGTGACGCTGGCCAGGCTGTCCTCCGCCCATATTGTCTTTGCCAACGGCAGCAAGCTGCTGGTCGGCGACGACACACCGGGCAATAGCAACGACGCGGCGGGCAATACCCTCATCGGCACCGCCCAAGGTGACTATATCTACGGACTCGGCGGCAACGACACCCTCGACGGCGGGGCCGGCGCGGACAAGCTGGTCGGCGGAACGGGCAACGACACCTATTACGTGGACAATGTCGGCGACAAGGTGGTGGAAAATCCCGAGGAAGGCACCGACCTCGTGTATGCGTCGCTGTCCTATGCGCTGCCCGCGAATGTCGAAAACCTCGCGCTGTCGGGCACGGCCAGCATCAACGGCACCGGCAACAGCCTGGACAACATCCTCTACCCGAACCATGGCAACAACGTCCTGGACGGCGGCGACGGCATCGACACCGTGTCCTACCAGTTTAGCGCCAGCAAGTATGGCGGCGTGACCGTCAGCTTAGGCATAGCCGGCGCCCAGGCCACGGGCGGCTCCGGCTCGGACACGCTGATCCGCATCGAAAACCTCACCGGCACCACGTCCGGTGACACACTGACCGGCAACGCCGCTAACAACGTGCTCAACGGCTTCGGCGGCGCGGACACGCTGCTCGGCGGCGCTGGCGACGACACGCTGATCGTGCCCGACCTAAACTTTGTAAAATTGGACGGCGGCGCCGGCAACGACACGCTGTCGCTGTCCGGCACCGGCTTGACGCTAGACCTCGCCGCGCTGGGCGGCAAACTCAGCAATTTGGAGGCGATCAACCTCGGCAGCGGCAACACCTTGAACCTGACCGCCGCCGCCGTGCTGAACCTGTCCAGCACCAGCGACAAGCTGGTGGTCAACGGCGGCGCGACCAGCGTGGTCAATGCCTTGGGCTGGACAGCGGGGGCGGACATGACGGCCAGTGGCCACACCTATCACACCTACGCCCTGGGCGGTGCCAGCTTATGGGTGGACGTGGCGGTCACAACCAACAGCAAGGTCCTGTCGCTTGACAAGCTTAACGGCGCCAACGGCTTCCGGCTGGACGGCGTGGCGAGGGACGACAGCTCGGGGTGTTCGGTCAGCTCGGCGGGCGATGTGAACGGCGACGGCTACGCCGACCTCATCGTCGGCGCCTACGGGGCCGACCCGGGCGGCGAGCTAGGCGCTGGTTCGAGTTATCTGGTGTTCGGCAAGGCGGCGGGGTTTGATGCGACGCTCAATCTCGCGGCCCTCAACGGCGTGAATGGCTTCCGGCTCGATGGCTTGGGCGTCATGGGGACGAACGATAATTCGGGCCGTTCGGTCAGTGCGGCGGGCGATGTGAACGGCGACGGCTACGCCGACATCATCATCGGAGCGCCTAGGGCTGATCCGGGTGTATTATCGGGCGGCTCCAGCTATGTGGTGTTCGGCAAGGCGACAGGTTTTGCCAGTTCGCTGGATCTTTCCACGCTCAACGGCAGCAACGGCTTCCGCCTGGACGGCGTGGCCTCGTATGACTTCTCAGGCGGTTCGGTCAGCTCGGCTGGCGACGTGAACGGCGACGGCTACGACGACCTTGTCATCGGAGCTTCCGGGGCCGATCCAGGCGGCAAGCCGTACGCGGGTTCCAGCTATGTGGTCTTCGGCAAAGCCTCGGGCTTTGCCGCCTCGTTGAAGCTCTCCACTCTCAACGGCGCGAACGGTTTTCGCCTGGACGGCGCGCAGCAGTTCTACTCCACGGGCACTTCGGTCAGCTCGGCGGGGGACGTGAACGGCGACGGCTATGCGGATATCATCATAGGGTCTGTGCCGCGCACCGCGGGCGTTAAGACGAGTAGCTACGTGGTGTTCGGCAAAGCGTCAGGCTTTGACGCCACGCTCGATCTTTCCACGCTGAACGGCACGAATGGCTTCCGCTTGAACGGCGTGACGGCGGACGACCGCACGGGCCGTTCGGTCAGCTCGGCAGGGGACGTCAACGGAGACGGTTTTGACGACCTCATCGTCGGCGCCCCAAGCGGCAGCAAATACGCCGACCCCGCCGGCTCCAGCTATATCGTGTTCGGCAAGGCTTCTGGTTTTACCGCCTCCTTGGATCTTACCAGCCTCAACGGCTCGAATGGCTTCCGCCTGGCTGGCGATGCGTCGGGAGATAGCACAGGGATTTCGGTCAGTGCGGCCGGGGACGTGAACGGCGACGGTTTCGACGACCTCATCGTTGGCGCTTCCGGGGCCGATCCGAGTGGCAAGCTCAACGCGGGTAGCACTTATGTGGTATTCGGCAAGGCGTCGGGGTTTGCCGCCACGCTGAATCTTTCCACCCTGAACGGCGCCAACGGCTTCCGGCTGGACGGCGCAGCGGCGGGGGACAATTCAGGCATATCCGTGAAAGCGGCGGGCGATGTGAACGGCGACGGCTTCGCCGACCTCGTCATCGGAGCCAACCAGGCCGATCCGGGCGGCAACACCAGCGCGGGTTCCAGCTACGTGCTGTTCGGCGGCAATTTCACCGGCGCCGTGACCAAGCTCGGCGGGGCCGGCAACGACACGCTGGCCGGCACCAGCGCCGCCGAGCGCTTCGTCGGCGGCCAGGGCGCCGACACGTTGATTGGCGGCGGCGGGGCGGACGTGTTTGAAGGCGGCCAGGGCAATGACACCATCAAAGTGCCGGACTTGAATTTCCAGAAAGTGGACGGCGGCAGCGGCTTCGACACCTTGGCCTTGACCGGCGCGGGGCTGAACCTGAACCTGGCGGACTTCCGCAACCAGTTGTCCGGCATCGAGCGCATCGACCTGACCGGCAGCGGCAACAACACTTTGACCTTGCTGAAGCGTGACGTGGCCAACCTGTCCGACACCGGCAACAGCCTGCAAGTGGACGGCAACGCCGGCGACCATTACCACTTTAGCGACACGGGCTGGGTGAAAGGGGCGGACGTGACCTTGGTCGGCGTCGTCTACCACAGCTTCGACAACGGCGCCGCCCATTTGCTGCTCAACGCGGCGCTGACCGCCGCGTAAGCCGGGGCGCGGGTTCTTCAGCAAAGCTGGGAAACCCGCGCAAAGCCTCTTTCGACAGCGATTATTCCCCCATGAACCCGCCCTCCCCTTCCGTCGGCCTGGACATCAGCGCCTCCCGCCAGTTTGCCGCCTGGCTGGCGGAAACCCGGTTGAGCCTGGCGTTCAGCACCTACCAAATCGGCAAGCTGTTTTTTATCGGCCTTAAAGCCGACGGGCAGTTGTCGATTTTCGAGCGCAGCTTCAACCGCTGCATGGGTTTAACCGTCGCTGGCAATAGCCTGTACCTAGGCAGCCTGTACCAAATTTGGCGCTTCGAGAATGTGCTGGAGCCGGGCCAAAGCCACGACGGCTACGACCGGCTGTATTTGCCGCAAGTCGGCTACACCACGGGCGACGTGGACGCCCACGATTTGGGGCTAGGCCGCGACGGCCGCCTGCTGTTCGCCAACACCTTGTTCAGTTGCCTGGCGCAAGTCAGCGAGGCGCACAGCTTCGCGCCGGTGTGGAAGCCGCCGTTCATCAGCAAGCTGGCGGCGGAAGACCGCTGCCATCTCAATGGACTGGCGATGCGCGACGGCGTCCCGGCTTATGTCACAGCGGTCAGCCGCAGCGACGCCGCCGACGGCTGGCGCGACCATCGCCGCAGCGGCGGCATCGTCGTCGAAATCGCCAGCGGCAATATCGTCTTGTCCGGACTGTCCATGCCGCACTCGCCGCGCTGGCACGGCGGCAAGCTGTGGCTGTTGAATTCCGGCACCGGCGAGTTCGGCTACGCCGACCTGGCTGCCGGGCGCTTCGAGCCGGTCTGCTTTTGCCCCGGCTATTTGCGCGGGCTGGATTTCATCGGCGATTTCGCCCTGGTCGGCATCTCCAGGCCGCGCCACAACAAAACCTTCAGCGGACTGGATCTGGACGGGCGCTTGCAAGCCCGCCATGTCGATCCGCGCTGCGGCGTGCAGGTCATCGACCTGCGCACGGGCGACATCGTCCACTGGCTGCGGCTGGAAGGCATGGTCGAGGAGTTGTATGACGTGGTGGCTTTGCCGGGTGCCCGCCGACCGAAAGCGCTGGGCTTTAAGACCGACGAAATCTGCCGGGTCTTCAACATCGGGCCGTTTTCAGCGGCTCCAGTGCGGTGAGGATGGCCCCGATGCGGCTGGCTTTCAAGCATTACCGTTTGGACAGCGTGTATCTCAACACCACGGTCGAGCAGCGCGCCGAGATTAGCGCTTTCTGGCTACGCGAAAGGGCTATCGTCGATGCGCGTGAAGCGGAGCGCCGCGCCCACGAAGTGGTGTTCAGGGTCTGCCGGGACGACACGGGCGCGCTGTCCGGAGTGTCGACCGTCAGCCTGGCGCGGACGGCCAATGGCCGGGTCTACTATGCCTACCGCATGTTCCTGCGCCCGCAAGACCGGGTGCCTTATCTGATGTGGGCGGTCATCGCCGCGACCCGGGATTTTCTGCGCGAATTCGAGCATCCGCAGGCCAAACCCTCAGGGCTGTTGCATGTCAACGAAAACCCCAAGCTGATGCGGCCGGGCGCCCGCCGGTTTTTCTTGCGCCACGGCTATCGCTACTGCGGCAGCAACGCGCTGGGGCAAGATTTGTGGGTGGCGGAATTTGATGATTCACAAGAGCCGACGCCACCGGCCCGTTAAGCCTTTTCCCTCCGCCGCTGAATCCGCGACACAACGTCTTCAATGGTGCGTACGCTGGACACTTCATCGTTCGTGACAATCACCCCATATTTGCGCTCCATGGTATCGACTATATCCACCATATCCATGGAATCGGCATGATAATCATTGACCAAATCGGCATCCAGCTTTGTCGAATCAATGGGTTTATGCAAAATATCGCCTATCCAACGGCTCACTTCATGCGCGAGTGAAGTCGTATTATTCATCTTGGTCTCCGGTAAATTGCGCCAACGTGGCAGCAGTGGTGAATCCGGCCCCGAAGGCAGCCAGAGCGATATGTCCGGTGTCAGGCAACTCATTCCAATAGCGTTCCAAAGCCAAAGGAATCGAGCTGCTTGAAGTGTTGCCGGTGTCGGCCAGGGTGGAACGCAGCAGCGCGGCAGGAAGCCCCAGATGTTCTGCGACATTTTGCAAAATCCGCTTGCTGCCCGGATGCGGCACCAGAGCCGACAGGTCTTCCAAGCCCAATTGGGCCTGCTCGACAGCCGAGCGGACCGCGTTGCCCATGGCTTTGTAGGCCGTCCGGGCGACGGCGATCCCGTCCATGCGCAAAAACTGCGAGCTGCCCAGGAAAGGCAGATAGATTGCAGACTCAGGGTCGGGCATTGCCAAAAGCAGCGGGGAATGCACGCGGAGACTTTTCGCGCCCAGCGGACGGGCGGTGACTAAGCTTGCGCTGGCCGCGTCGCCAAAAATAAACACCGTGGCGGGGTCGGACAAATCCAGCAGCGGCGAGACGACTTCGGCGGTAATCAACAGCACACTGCCTGCTGGATTGACCTGGAGCAAGCCGTGGGCCAGGCGCAAGCCGTACAGGAAGCCCGAGCAAGCCGCGTTGAAATCAAACGCCATATGCGCCTTGGCTAGTTTTTCATGTCCCTGCAAGCGTGTGGCGACTTGGCAGGCGACCGACGGAGAGGCTTCGCGGGGCGTGCTGGTGCTGCAAATAATGGCGGTGATCGGCGGCGCGTCCGCGTCAAAGCCGTCCAACAATCGCTCGCTGGCCCGTATCGCCAAGGACACCACGTTTTCGTCTTCGCCAACCCATTGCCGCGACTCGACGCCGGTGCGCTTGACAACCTCTTCGACCGTCCAGCCTGGGATGTTGGCCGCCAGTTCCGCCGAGGAAACGGTTTTCCCGCCGGACGCGCAATGGGGCTTGGATAAATACAGCTTGTCCACCGCGTCTTGCGCCGCACCGGACGCCCCGGGCCGGGATACGGCAGGGCTGGCCGGCGGCGGCCGCCGGGACAGGCGGGGTGTTCCGGGGTTTTCTTGGACGCTGACACGCAAGGGCGGCGGGAGGGCCGCTTCGGTTTGCAGGCGCAGCAAAGGCGCGTTGACTAATAGCCGGTCGCCGACCTCGGCCATGCATCGCTGCACAACGCCGGAGACGGTGGCGCGGATCTCAACCACCGCTTTCGTCGCCTCGACTTCGGCGACGATATCGCCGGCCTCGACGGCGTCGCCCTCGCTGACATACCGCTTGATAAGCTCGACGCTTTCATCCGCCGGGCCGGAGCCTATCGCATAGACGGTGGACTGCCCCGGCTGGTCGTCGATGCCGGACGGCACCCAATCCAGCGCGTAGCCCAATAGCTCGGCGCAAGCCTGCAAACTCCGCTTAAACGAGGGCAGGATGTCCAGTTGATTGCCATAGTGGTAGGGAATATAAGTGTCAGGCCGGGTCACGCGGCGCATCTGCAGCGGCCCCTTGACGGCCTCGGCGACGCAGGCCAACACTTCCGCGCCGAATCCGCAGGTTTGGTTGTCTTCATGGATGACCAAAAGGCGGCGGGTTTTCTCGACCGAAGCGAGCACGGAAGCCTTGTCCCAAGGCGATAAGCTTCGCAAATCCAACACTTCGACCGAGCTTCCCTGTTCGCCCAACACCTTCGCGATCTCTTCGCAATGCGTGACGGTGTTGCCCCACCCCACGAGGGTCAAATCCTGCCCCGCGGCAAGCCGCCGGGCCGTTCCGGGGACGACAAATTGCCGCCCCACATCCGCCGAGACCGTCCTGTCCAGGTTGTTCAAACCACTTTTGGGATAGAAAAAAATCGTCGGGCGAGGCGAGGCGAAGGCCGCGTTAAGCAGTCCGGCGGCGTCGGCCGCGCAAGACGGCATAAACACATCAATGCCCGGCACATGGGCCATCGCGGCTTCCATGGTTTGCGCATGGAACGGCCCCAAGCCGGGCTTGTACGCGCCGCAGGTGACCATCACGATGACCGGGCATTGCCAGCCGCCGTCGGTTCGCCAATACAGGCTGCCGAGCTCGGAAGCGATCTGGTTGAAGGCCAAGGGGAGAAAGTCGGCAAACTGGATGAAAGCCAGCACGCGCTGCCCGGCCAAAGCCCTGCCGATGGCGGTGCCGATGATGGTGCTTTCGGACAGGCAGGCATTAAGCACCTGCTTGGGAAAGGCCGTGCTCAGTCCGCTCGTCACGCCGAACACATCGCCCTTGGGGTCTTCAATATCCTGGCCGTACAGAAAGACATGGGCGCTTTGGGCCAAATGCAACCGCAAAACACCCTGGATCGCCTCGCGCATAGTCAAGCGCGGCAAAGAAGCATCCCCCCGGTATTCTTCACGGCCGCTGAGAGCCGGCGGATAAGCCGCCTTCGCCTGCATGGCCGGTTCCGGGTCGGCCTCGCTTTGGGCCTGTTGGGCCGCTTGCCGGACGCTCTCGCCGACGCTGGCCTCCAGCGCGTAGAGTTCGCCCTCGCCGACGCCCGCCTCCAGCAAGTAGCGGCGGAATCGGGGCAGCGGGTCGCGGCGGCTTAAGCCGTAGGCTAACTCATCGGCGGTGCGATACAGCGTTTGATCGTCGGCATGGGTATGGTTTGCCAAGCGTTCCAGATGGATGACGGCCAGTTGCGGGCCTCGGGTATTGCGCACCTGGTCAACCAGGCGTTTGAAATGGGCGTCTGCGGCAACGACATCGGTGCCGTCAATACGGTCAATATCCAAGCCATAAAATGTCTGGGCCGGCCCCGACGGCAAGTCAAAAAAAGTTTTCGCCGCCGTCGGCGTCGAAATCGAATAGCGGTTGTCCTCGACGATGAACAACACCGGCCATTGTCCACGCACCGCCTCCGCCAGCGCCTCAAGAAATTCGCCTTGCTGCGTGGTGCCGTCGCCTACGCAGCAAACGACGACAGGCTTGTCCGGATCGTCTTTGAGCGCGGCGGCAATGCCGACCGCCTGCAAGGCATTATTGCCGACCGGGCCGACCATGCTACAGATTTTCAACGCGGGGGCGGAAAAATGGGCGCTCATTTGCCGCCCTTTGGAATGTGAGCTGGAGCGTCCAAGCAGGCTGCGGAAAAACTCTTCCACCGGCATCCCCCGGGCCAGCAATAGCGCTTTGTCGCGGTAATGCAGATGCAACCAATCGGCCGCGCTTAAATGCGCGGCCAATGCGGCCAGCGCTTCATGGCCCGCGCCGGAAACGTGAAAATGCGCCAGGTTTTGCGCCGTGAACACCCTTTCGCGCTCGTCAATTGCGCGAGCAGTCACTAGATGCCGATACAATTCGACAGCCCGGTTTGGGTTCATTTTAATAGTCAAGTCAAACAATCGCTTATAGTGTTTTTTTTCAAGCAAGCGCTGTCAATACGCCTGGCCGCATTTGCCGTATAAGCTAGCCGACGTGTAAGATAAGAGAGCCTAAGACCTTAGCGCCCATCACCGCCCATGAACGCCAGCAAACGCCGCCAAATTTTCACCCGGCTGGCCGATGCCATCCGCGAACCGACCACAGAACTGAATTATACCAGCCACTTCGAGTTGCTGGTCGCCGTGGTGCTGTCGGCGCAGGCCACGGACAAAGGCGTCAACAAGGCCACCGCCAAACTGTTCCCGGTTGCCAACACGCCGCAGGCGATTTTCGCCCTGGGCGAGGCGGGCTTGAAGGAACATGTGAAAACCATCGGCTTATTCAACAGCAAGGCGAAGAATATCATCGAACTATGCCGTTTGCTGTTGGAAAAACACGGCGGCGCGGTGCCGAACACCCGCGAAGCCTTGGAGGCATTGCCCGGCGTCGGCCGCAAGACGGCGAATGTGCTGCTCAACACCGCCTTCGGCCAGCCCACCATCGCCGTGGACACCCACATTTTCCGCGTCGCCAACCGCAGCGGACTGGCCAAGGCCAAAAACGTGCTGGACGTGGAAAAAAAGCTACAGCGCCACACGCCCAAGGAACACAAGCAAGACGCCCACCATTTGTTGATCCTGCACGGGCGCTACACCTGCGTCGCCCGCAAGCCGCGCTGCGGCAGTTGCGTCATCAGTGACTTGTGCGAATACCCGGACAAGACTGAACCGGAATGAATATCCTTATGCCCGCTACTGCACAAACCGGCGGCGTTGTGTGAGAATAGCCGCCACGCCCTGCGCGGCCATCGCTGTGAGCATCGCACCTTTGCTTAAGTTCTCGGTCTTACGCAGCGTGCGTGGTCGCACAAGACGTTCAGACATTCAACCCACTCCTGAGGACACTCCATGAAAAAGAAATCTCTGGCCGCTGCCGTTGGCGCGAGCATTGTCACCACCTTGTCCGTCGGCGTCGCCAATGCGGCGGAAAATCCTTTCGCGCTGAAAGAACTGGCCTCAGGCTACACCCACGTCGCCGAAGCCGCGGCCGACCAGGCCAAGAAGCCGGAAGCCAAATGCGGCGCGGACGTCATGAAGGGCAATCCTGAGATGAAATGCGGCGCGTCGATGATGAACATGAACGCCCCGGCCCCCGACGCCAGCAAAGCCGTCGAAAAGAAGTGCGCCGGCATGAAAATGGAGAAGCCTGCCACGCCCGAAGCACCCAAGGCTCAGTAAGCCGGCCCCGCCCAGGCCGGCACCCGTCGGCCTGATGCGGTATATACGCACGCCATGAAAAAACCCAACTTCTCCATACCGGGCGCGGGCCTGGGACTGCGCCGGGATTTCGCCGAGGAGGTGTTGCGGACTGCGCCCGAGGTTGATTTCTACGAGGTCGCCCCCGAAAACTGGATGCGCTTCGGCGGCCGCCTGGGCAAGCAGTTCCGCGCCCTCACCGAGCGCTTCCCCTTTGTCTGCCACGGCTTGTCGCTGTCTTTGGGCGGCCCCGCGCCCTTGGACGAGGACTTCCTGCGCGACCTGAAAACCTTCCTGCGCGAGCACCACATCGCGCTGTACAGCGAACATTTAAGCTATTGCGGCGACGACGGCCTGCTCTACGACTTGATGCCGATGCCTTTCACCAGCGAAGCGGTGGCTTATGTCGCCGAGCGCATCCGCCGGACGCAGGACATCTTAGAGCAGCCCATCGCCATCGAGAACATCTCCTATTACGCCGCCCCCGGCCAGGCCATGGCGGAAATCGACTTTCTCAATGCCGTCCTGCAAGAAGCCGATTGCGGCCTGTTGTTGGACATCAACAACATCCACGTCAACAGCGTCAACCACGGCTACGACGCGGAAGCCTTCCTGGCGGCGATTCCCGGCGAGCGCATCGTCTACGCCCATATCGCAGGCCATTACATCGAAGCGCCGGATTTTCTGGTGGACACCCACGGCGCGGCGGTCATCGACCCGGTCTGGCGACTACTGGATTTCGCCTACGCACGTTTCGGCGTGTTCCCCACCCTGCTGGAACGGGATTTCAACATTCCGCCTCTAGCTGAACTGATGCGGGAAGTCGAGACCATCCGCTCAATCCAGGCCCAGCAAATCCCACGGCGGCGCCATGGCTGAAGCCAATTTCCGCCAAACCCAATACGCCTTCGCGGCGCATATCCGCGATCCCGGAAAAAACCCTGCTCCACCGGACGTTAATCCCAAACGGATGGCCCTGTACCGCGAGCTGTTTCTCAACAACATCAGAAGCTTCATCGGCAGCGGCTTTCCGGTGCTGAAGGCCGTGCTGGCCGAGACGCATTGGCTGGCGCTGGTGGACGATTTTTTTGCGAACCATCGCAGCGCCACGCCTTATTTTTCCGATTTTCCCGAGGAATTCCTGGCTTTTTTGAGCGAGGAGCGCAGCGGCCACGCCGAAGATCCACCGTTCCTGCTGGAATTGGCCCATTACGAATGGGTGGAACTGGCTTTGGCCCTGGCCGCAGGCGAGGCGCCCGCCGCCAGGGCTGAACTGGAGGCTAACCCACTGGCCTGCATGGTCGCCCTGTCCGACGTGGCCTGGCCCTTGGCCTACCGTTTTCCGGTGCAGCGCATTGGCCGCGATTACCAGCCCGCCGCCGCGCCTGAGCAGCCCACTTGCCTGGCCGTTTACCGCAACCGCGACGACCAGGTGCGCTTTCTCGAACTCAATCCAGCCACATTTCGGCTGCTGCAACTATTGCAAGAAACCGGCCCACAACCGGCCGACGCCTGCCTGCGCCGCCTCGCCGCGGAACTGGGCCACGCCGACCCCGCCGCCGTATTGGCATACGGGGGGCAGACCTTGCGCGAGCTGGCCCAAAGAGGCGTAGTCGGGCTGGACAATCCGCCCATCAGCTAGGCCAAAGGTAAGTGCCCACCGCGCCGCCCTCCAAAATAGCGGAGGCGCGGCGGCCTTTGTATTGGATCGGGAAAGCCCGCCTGTCCGCGCTGTCGTTCAGCACAATCAGCACGATGCGGTGGCCGTCGGCGCTCGCAAACGCCACATTCGGCAAGCCATCGACGGCATTGGAAAATAGCCTGACCGCACCGGGGCGGACAAATTTGGCCGCGTGGGCGATGACATAATAAGCGACATTGCGCTCGATTCCCTGCCCCAGGGTCAACGCCCCTTTGCAATCCGGCCCGCCGCCGGGGGTGTGCGGATCGCAATCAGGGTCGGACGCCAGATTCCACTCCAAAACCACCTGCGCCCAATGGCGAGTGGCGCCGACCAGCACATATTTCACATGCCAGTTCAAATCATTGGCAAACTCGCCCCGCCTCCCCACCCACTGCTCGGTGAAATAAGTTTTCTTATCCGGATAGGCTTGGTGTACGTCGGACAAGGCGGAAATATCGCCGGCGTACAAATGCCAAGCCACCCCGGCGATGAAAGGACGCGCCCTGGGATCGGCCAGCACGGTCAGTGGATAGTCTTTCCGGTCGCAATTGTGGTCCCAGCAAAACACCTCGACCTTGTCCAAGCCGGCGTCCCTTAACGCCGGCCACAAATAGTCGGCAATGAACAAAGCCTGCTCGTCGGCCTCCATCAGCATGCTGGGCTCGTTTTGCGGATTCAAGGGTTCGTTTTGCACGGTGATGGCCTGGATGGGAATGCCTTGCGCATGCATAATCTGCAAGTATTTCACCCAATACTTGGCATACACCGGGTAATATTCCGGCCTTAGCTTGCCGCCTATCCAGTGCCGGTTGGTTTTCATCCACGGCGGGGCCGACCACGGCGAAGCCAGCAGTTTAATCGCAGGATTGACCGACAAGATGTCCTTGAGCAAGGGAATGACATCCTGGTCGCCTGCCCGCAGGTCAAACCGGGCCAGTTCGGTGTCCACTTCGCCGGGCGGCAAGTCGTTATAAGAAAAGCTTCTTTCACTTAAATCAGACGCGCCCACGGTCAACCGAAGATAGCTCACGCCAATGCCCTCGCCGTCGGGCAAAAAAAGCTCGCGCAACAACGCTTGCCGTTCAGCCAAAGGCAAGCGCCTAATCAAATAAGCACTGCCGCCGGTCAAGGCAAAGCCGAAGCCCTCCATAGTTTGAAAGCGCTGCGCCGGGTCTATGTGGATGGCGGTGCCGTCGTCGAACGCCGTCTCAAAGGGCAGCGCCGCCGCCTGTTTTTGGAATAAGACATCCTGGCCCGCCTTCGTCAACCAGACCTGCGCTTCAGGCCGTTCCGGGGCAGGTGCCGACACGTCGGCCTGGCTGTGGGTGCGTACGTTCATCGGGACTAATCGCTTGGGGAAATGGCGCGGTTGCGGGGAAGCGGTTATGCTTTGTATCAAAAAAAACCCTTAAAGGCACGATATGAACGACAAAGCGGTATTGATTACAGGCTGCTCCTCCGGCATTGGCCTGCATTGCGCGGAAGGCTTGCGGGCGCGGGGCTACCGGGTGTTCGCCACGGCGCGGCGGCAGGCAGACGTGGAGCGCCTGCAAAACCAAGGATTTGAAGCCTACCGCTTGGACATCGCCGATCCAAACTCCATCCGCGAAGGCTTGGAGCAAGTGCTGGAGGCGGGCGGGGGCAAGCTGTACGGGCTGTTCAACAACGCCGGCTTCGGCCAGCCCGGCGCGGTGGAAGATCTGAGCCGGGAGGCGCTGCGCGATCAGTTCGAGACCAATGTGTTCGGCACTTTGGAGCTGACCAACCTGGTCTTGCCGGTGATGCGCGGCCAGGACGAGGGCCGCGTCATCATCAACAGCTCGGTGCTGGGCTTTGCCGCGATGCCTTACCGGGGCGCTTACAACGCCAGCAAATATGCGCTGGAAGGGCTGGCCGACACGCTCCGGCTGGAACTGGCCGGCAGCGGCGTGCATGTCTCGCTGGTCGAGCCCGGCCCGATCAAAAGCCGCTTCCGCGACAATGCCTATGCCTTGTATCAAAAGAACATTGAGCCGGAAGCCAGCTTCCACCGCAACCAATACTTGAAAATGGAAGCGCGTTTGCTGAAACCAGGCCCGTCCACGCCATTCACGCAGGGGCCGGAGGCGGTGCTGGAACGGGTCATCCATGCCTTGGAGGCGAAGCGGCCGCAAGCGCGCTATTACGTCACCTTTCCGACCTATCTGTTCGGCTTTTTGAAGCGCTTGCTGCCGACGCGCTGGCTGGATGAGTTGCTGCGGCGGGTGGAATGAGGCCATCCTTTTTTCACGCGCTTGCGCTACCATTGCCGGCCTGTGCAACCACCCCGACCTAAAGCCTTATGCTTGCCTACCCCAACATCGATCCTGTCGCCTTCAGCCTAGGCCCCCTGCATGTCCATTGGTATGGCCTGATGTACGTGGCCGGCATCGGCGGCGCCTGGTGGCTGGCCCGCCGCCGCGCTGAACAAGGCCAGGCCGCGCTGACTGCGCCGCAAGTGGAAGACCTGATCTTTTACTGTGCGCTGGGCGTGATCCTCGGCGGGCGGCTGGGCTACACCTTTTTCTATAATCTACCGGCCTTCCTCGACCAGCCTTCCATTATTTTCCGCATCTGGGAAGGCGGCATGTCCTTCCACGGCGGCTTGCTGGGCGTGTTCACCGCGATGTTCTGGTACGGCCACAAGCTGAAGTGCGGTTTTTTCACGCTGTCTGATTTCATCGGGCCGTTGGTGCCCATCGGACTGGGGGCCGGGCGCATCGGCAATTTCATCAACGGGGAATTGTGGGGCAAGCCCACCGACCTGCCCTGGGCAATGGTGTTTCCCGGCGCGGGCGACGACGAGCCGCGCCATCCGTCGATGCTGTACGAGGCGCTGCTGGAAGGGCCGGTGTTGTTCGCCGTTTTGAATTGGTTCGTGCGCAAGCCGCGCCCGCGCATGGCGGCCTCGGGGATGTTCATGCTGTTCTATGGGCTGTTCCGCTTCCTGGTCGAGTTTGTGCGCCTGCCCGACCCGCAGATTGGCTATCTGGCATTCGGCTGGGTGACGATGGGCCAGGTGTTGACCTTGCCGATGATGTTGCTAGGGGTGTGGTGGATCGTGTTGGCCTACCGCCGCGAGGCGGCTGCCGAGGCTTGAGGAGGCAAACCGATGCGGCAATACCACGATTTGATCCGGCGCATCCTCGCCGAGGGCGCGCCGCAAGCCGACCGCACCGGCGTCGGCACGCGGGCGGTGTTCGGCCACCAGATGCGCTTCGATCTTGCCGACGGCTTCCCGCTGGTGACCACCAAGCAGCTGCATCTGCGCTCCATCATCCACGAGCTGCTGTGGTTTTTGCGCGGCGACACCAATATCGCCTATTTGAAGGCCAACGGCGTGTCGATTTGGGACGAGTGGGCCGACGAAAACGGCGACCTAGGCCCGGTCTACGGCAAGCAATGGCGCGATTGGGAAGCCGCCGATGGCCGGCACATCGACCAGATTGCCGCGCTGATCCGCGAAATCCGCGCCAATCCCGCCTCCCGCCGCCAGATCGTCACGGCCTGGAACCCCGGCGAGCTGCCGGCGATGGCCTTGGCGCCTTGCCACTGCCTGTTCCAGACGGCGGTGAGCAACGGCCGGCTACATTTGCAGCTTTACCAGCGCTCCTGCGACGTGTTTTTGGGGCTGCCCTTCAATATCGCCAGCTACGCGCTGCTGCTGTCGATGCTGGCCCAGCAATGCGGCCTGGAACCCGGCGAGTTTGTCTGGACGGGCGGCGACACGCATATTTACAACAACCATCTCGACCAGGTGCGCTTGCAACTGTCGCGGGAGCCCTACCCCTTGCCGAGCTTGCGGATCAACCGCCACCCACAAGCCATCGACCAATACCGCTTCGAGGATTTCGAAATCGCAGGCTATCAAGCCCACCCCCGCATCAAAGGCGAGATCGCAGTCTAAATCAATTGCTTGGCTAGTCTGGGCCGGCCGCGCGGCAAGCGGCGATAGCGGATGAACCGCGCCGCCGGCAAGATAAATCCGGCGAAATTTTGTCAATCCCTCGCGCTGTCCTATAATGCCCGCCTTTAGTTTTTTGTCGGTCGTTCCCCCGTATTTTAAGGAAGGTAAATCCCGTGAGTAAGAACTTCATTTTCACCTCCGAGTCAGTTTCCGAAGGCCACCCGGACAAGGTTGCCGACCAGATTTCCGACGCGATCCTCGACGCCATCTTGGAACAAGACAAGCATTCCCGCGTCGCCGCCGAAACCTTGACCAACACCGGCCTGGTCGTGCTGGCCGGCGAGATCACCACGTCGGCGAACGTCGATTACATCAAAGTCGCCCGCGACACCCTCCAGCGCATCGGCTACGACAACACCGACTACGGCATCGACTACAAAGGCTGCGCCGTGCTGGTGGCCTACGACAAACAATCGCCGGACATCGCCCAGGGCGTGAACAAGGCCTACGACGACGACCTCGACCAGGGCGCGGGCGACCAAGGCTTGATGTTCGGCTATGCCGTCGATGAGACGCCGACGCTGTTCCCGTTGCCGCTGTACCTGTCGCACCGCTTGGTTGAGCGCCAGTCGCAACTGCGCCGCTCCGGCGAGCTGCCCTGGCTGCGCCCTGACGCGAAGAGCCAAGTCACGGTGCGCTACGTGGACGGCAAGCCGGACTCTATTGACACTGTCGTGCTGTCCACACAGCACTCGCCCGACATCGAACTGCCGCAGATCCGTGAGGCGGTCATCGAACTCATCATCAAGCCGATTCTGCCGGCGGAACTCATCAAGGGCGACATCAAATTCCTGGTCAACCCGACCGGCCGTTTCGTCGTCGGCGGCCCGCAGGGCGACTGCGGCCTGACCGGCCGCAAAATCATCGTAGACACCTACGGCGGTTCCGCCCCGCACGGCGGTGGCGCGTTTTCCGGCAAAGACCCGTCCAAGGTTGACCGCTCCGCCGCCTACGCGGGCCGCTATGTGGCGAAGAACATCGTCGCCGCCGGGCTGGCCAGCCGCGCGCAAGTGCAAATCTCCTACGCCATCGGCGTGTCCAGGCCCACCAGCGTGATGGTGGAAACCTTCGGCACCGGCAAAATCAGCGACGAATTGATTACCGAATTGGTGCTGCGCCATTTCGACCTGCGCCCGAAAGGCATCGTCAACCAACTCGACCTGCTGCGCCCAATCTACCAGAAGACCGCCTACTACGGCCATTTTGGCCGCGAAGAGCCGGAATTCACTTGGGAAAAGACCGACAAGGCCGAAGAGTTGCGGGCTGACGCCGGGCTTTAAGCCGACCTGCGCCAACATCGGCCAGGGCCTGCGCCTTGGCCGATTTGCAAGCGACAAAAAAACGGGCATGCCAGTGCCCGTTTTTTTATGCCCGCTTGCCGCCAGCGAGCGCAAGCCCTAGGCGTGGCCCGGCGGCTTCAACTGTCGATGACATTGATCCGCGACGCCTCTGTGCCAGCGCAAATCATGCCGTTCAACTTGCTAATCGGAACGGTGGCCGGCGGCGTGGGCATGGTGTCCAAGCGCATTTGGAACGAGCCTTTCGCACGGAAAAAGCGTTGCGTCCCGCCGACGATGGCGTTTTTCTCTACGATTGAAGGCTCGACCAGACGGCCCAAGTCAATCACGTCACGGCTAAAAATCTTCCCGCTGTAACGGCCCGTCGGATCGCTGATGGTAAACTGAGTAATCACCTCGCCCTGGGTGTCCTTATAGACAGCATCGGTCAAGCCACGCAGGCTGAAGATTAACGGCTTAGTGGTATTCGTCCACACGGAAAAGGTTTGAACGCTGACCGGAACCCCGCCGATGGAGGCGGAAAAACTGCCGTCGGAGGCAAAGCAAACCGTATTGGGCAGAAAGGCGGGAAGCCCAGGAAAGATATATTTTTTATCGGCAAACACTTCGGGAAATTGGCCGCTCGCGTTCAGCTTGCCAAGCACGCCGGACGCATAACAATCCTGGCTCGATACTGTTGCCGGGCCGGTTTGCATAATCGTTTTGCAAGCTTGTTCGCCATAAGCTTGACCATAGGTGAAAACGAGGAGCACGGCGATGGCAAGGCTAATCAATTTGGTTTTCATTGGGATTATCTCTGCTGCGCGAAAATCAACACTAAACTTCGCTAGGCGCACTGTTATGCCTCATGCGAGGGTAAGCCTGCGCTTGGGGCATAGTGTGTGGTCAATCCCATTATTTCGCAATGGTGAATATTCACGCCAGATTAAGATGAATATTCACCATTTTACCGGCAAGGCACCGGACACGGCAGCCAAGCGCCCGCTCCGCCGGTCGCCAGGCAAAAAAAAGCCCGCCTTGGGGGCGGGCAAACGCTGAAGGGTAAGCATCGGAGAACAACTCTTCACTGCTGATAACCAGTGCAGGTTGCGTGCCATAAGCGCGAACAGCGGTTTAGCCGGGATTCCGGGTACGCTGGGTCTGGGCCCGGCGAAGAATTTGCCCGTTTATGATGCAATCACGCACAAAGTTGGCGAGCCTATGGGCTTCACAATCGTGCCAAGTACCCTGTGACCTCTTCGCGGTCATGATAAAGTTGCTTGAAGCCCAGGCGGAAAGGCACTTCGGCATCGTCCAAAGCCGCTTCGATGATGTCCTGGCAACGCTTCAGCTCTTCATAGCGCTTCTTCATCGGCAACTTGAGGTTGAACATGGCCTGCCGGCAATGGCCCCCGGCCATCCAGCGGGCGGCCAGCGCGGCGATGCGCGAGGGCTGCTCCACCATGTCGCAGACCAGCCAGTCCACCGGCTTGGCCGGCAGGTAGCGGAAACCGTCGGCGCGCAGATGCTCGACTAGCCCTGAATCCATCAGCGCCGCGTCCATCGTGCCATTGTCCACCGCCGTGACGCGGATGCTGCGCTTGACCAATTGCCAAGTCCAGCCGCCGGGCGCGGCCCCTAAATCCACCGCCTTCATGCCCGGCTGCAAAGTCTTAGGGTCTTCGCCCAAAAAAAACAGAAACGCCTCGTCCAGCTTCAAGGTCGAGCGGCTGGGCGCGGCGCGCGGAAACTTCAGACGGATGATGCCCATGGGCCAGGGCGACGAATTGCTGGGCCGGGACAGGCCGACATACACCGTGGTGGAGTTCAGAAAAAACAGATGCAGGCGCGGAACCGACGCCTTGGTGCTGGCCAGGCCGGCGTCCACCAAGGCGCGACTGAACGGCCCTTGGAATTTGCGCGTGAAGGCAGCCAGCTCCTTGGCCTCGTTGGTGTCCGCCGTCTCCATCCAGACATCGGAAAACTGCCGGGACAAGGCGGACGCCGCCGCCAGCAAGGGGCTGATGCGGTCGTCCACCGGCAACTCACTGAGCATCGGCAGCACCGCCACCATTTGCCGGGCGAAGCACAAATCGGCAAAGCGCAATTCCTTGTGCAACACCGCCATGTCAGCCGACTCATAGGGCGTAAACAAGACATAGCCGCTGTCTGGCTTGGCTTTGGCATACCCCGAAACCTCCAGCTTTTGGGCCTGGGCCTGGATTTCGGCGGCGCATTCTTTTTCAAAGCCGGGGCGGCAATGGAGCAACAAAGACTGTAGAGCGGGTGTTTCCGGGGTCATGGCGTGTGGGCGGGATGGTCTGGATTTTAAAGGGGAGGCACGGGAACGCAGGCCGCTGTCGCAGCGGCCAAGGTCGGGATTATTGTCGCGCCAGGTATTCTTGCTCATTTTTCCGCCAGACGGAGCGGCCATAGAGATAGCCGACATAAGCCCATACTGACAAAGCAAGGACGAGCCGAAACGGCAGATTGCCTTCGGTGCTGAGAAGATGGCCGTAATGGCGATGCTGGAACACGGCAAACGAAAAGAAAAACATGAACCCGCCCCATTGCAGCACGCCGTAAGTCCAGATGAAGCGTTTCATGCCCTTGGCGCGGGTTTTCTCCCATTGCTTAAACTGTTGCGAACGCCTGGCTGGGTTTTTCATGCGGATTCCTCGAAGTAAACGGCTTGCCCCAGATCCAGCCTCAAGCTTGTGTCGGCACGGCCCAGGTTGACGGCGATTTCGACCAAATCCATCGAGTTGCGATACCAAAACGGCGCGCCGCCGGGCTGGTCGCTGAACGTCCGCGCCTGCGCGATGCGCCAGCCATTGACCCGCAGAATCTTGCCTGCCAGTTCGTCGCGATAGCGCCAACCGGTGATGGCGTTGCCGTAATGGTCAAAATAAACGATAGCGGCGTTGTCCGCAGGCCAGCGCCGCAACTCGGGGCCGGCCCACCCGTCCAACCCGCTCACATCGCCTAGCGCGATGCGGGCGGCTACGGGAGCGAACAGGTCGCGGCCATGGAAACTGGCCGACAATGCGGCAGGACGCCAAGTGATGACATGCCAGTCGGCGGCTTCCGCCTGCGCGGCCACGGTGTTGAGCAGGCCGTTGTCCGGGCCGATGAACCAGCGGCCGTCCGCCCGCAACGCCACCGGCAAACGCTCGCCGCCGACGCCCGGATCGACCACACAGAGAAACACGCTGCCTTCGGGGAATTGCCCGGCCAGGGCCGCGAGCAGGTAGCCCGCCAAGCTCGGCTGGCCCGGCGGCGCGTTGCTGACCAAGTTGATGACGAGAATGTTCGGCGCATTGATGCGCAGCACGGCTTCCATCTGGCCTAGATACGGGCCTTCCGCGCCGAAGTCGGTGAAGGCGAGGATCATGGAATGGTGACGGACTAAACCGCTGCTCAAGTCCGATGCTTCCAATATCCTGGCTCTTGGCGCAAATGCATTATCGCGATGATTTGAATGGAGTCCGCTTGTGGTCTATAGATAACAGCATAGGGGAAATGGGGCAGTTTACATTTGCGGATATTGGCCTCTATTTGGCGGTAAAGATACGGGCGGTGTAAGATTCTTGACGCCGCCTCCTCAAGGTTATCCAGAAAGCGCTTTCCCAAGCCGGACTGTCTCTGTTGATAAAATGTAGCAGCGGCATCCGCTTCGCGCAAGGCTTCTTCATCCCAAACGATAAGCATTAGCCGCATCTAGCCCGTAATTGTTTCAATGCCGAATCGTGATCGACCAGTCGGGCCGTTCCGTTGTCGATGGCAGCGCAACGTTGGTGTATTTCCTCCAGCCACGCCGACGAGACGGGAAAGTCTTCTTCAAAATCCAGTGTTTCGAGTAATGCTTCAGCGATAAAGGCGCGGGCGGATGGTTCCAGTTGCATCGCTTCGTCGATAATACGCTTGGGGTCGGGATTCATAGGATGTTTTTCCAGGAATGTGATCGGGCATGGAATCCCCGGCGAGACGGCCTTAGCCACGCCGGAATACAAACACTTACCTCGTTGACCAAAGTGTCACGAAAATATCGACGAGGGAGACGATAACTCTCTCGTTTTCAAGCGTTAAGCTTGGGAACGGGCGTAAGCGGGAAACATTATTTCCCAATGTATTTTACTATCACCATTTTTCCACTCCCCGATCTGTTCGCCTTTCCAAAAAATTGGCCCTAAATGGTCGTAACTTGTACCCAAAACCTTGTAGCGCCCGGCTTCAAGATGTTCAAAAATATGATTCTTGAAATCTATCGCTTTATTGATCATGTTGTAGCAGTAGCCAGAAGGAATAACGCTTGATCTATTGGTGTCAGGGTATCTTTCAACAACAAGATCGATAATCTCACCTCCCGTGAATTCTTTTCCAACTTCCTCGGATAAAACATTGCGAATCTTATCCCAGACTAGAATACGTGCTATAGTTTGAGGGTTCATCTCTTACATTCCCAACCTGTTTCGTTCGTAGAGGTTTGTAGCAGGCACTTCCTCTTTACGGCTTAACTAGCCTTCACCGTCAACAGGCATTTCCGGCTTTTTAGCAATGTCCTGACTCTGTTCCGAAAGCAATCCCTGATCCACTAGCCCAGCCTCTTCCTCCCGCCCAAAAAACCGCGAAAAAAACAGCCCCGCCTCAAACAGCATCCAAATCGGCACGGCCAGCAGGGTTTGCGAAACCGGGTCGGGCGGCGTCAACACCGCGCCGACGACAAAAGCCAGCACGATGATGTAAGGCCGCTTTTCGACCAGGGACTCGCGGCTGATGATCCCAGTCCAAACCAGCAAAATGGTGAAAATGGGAACTTCAAAGGAGATGCCAAAAGCGAAGAAAATCGTCAGCACAAAATCCAGATACTGCGTGATGTCGGTCATCACCGTCACGCCGGTCGGAGCGGTCGTGGTGATGAAGGCGAACAGCAATGGGAACACGACGAAATAGGCAAAACTGATCCCGGCGTAAAACAACAGGCTGCTGGACACCAGCAAGGGCAGGATCAGCCGGCGCTCGTGCCGGTACAACCCCGGCGCGACGAAAGCCCAAGCCTGGTAGAGCAGGTAAGGCACGGCGATGAAGACGGACACCACCAAAGTCAGCTTGAACGGCGTCAGAAACGGCGAGGCCACTTCGATGGCGATCATCTGGCTGCCGGCCGGCATATGCTTCAACAAAGGACCGGCCAGATAGGCGTAGATTTCATTGGCGTAGAACGACAGCCCGATGAACAATACGAACACCACGAAAATACTGCGCAGCAGCCGGTCGCGCAATTCGACGAGGTGGGCAATGAACGGCTGTTCCTGCTCAAAGCCGGCGTCGCTATTCATGGCTGCCCTCCTGCGGCTGGACAGGCGGCTTGGCTTCCGCCGCGGGCTTAGTGGCGCCTGGACGCAAATCCGCCAGCAGCGTCCGCTCCATCTCGCGCTTCTGCTTGTCCAGGGCTTCTTTCAGTTCTTGCAATTGCATCTCGCGGTCAATCTCCTGCTTGACCGAGGAGGCCATGGCACGCGCCTTCTTGATCCACAAAGCCGCCTCCCGCGCCACCTTGGGCAGGCGCTCAGGCCCGAAGACCAGCAGGGCGATCAAGCCCACCAGCAGCATTTCCGAAAAGCCTACATCGAACATGGCGGAAGCGGGCGCTTAGGTTTTGTCTTTTTTGTCGTCGACGGTCTCGCCGTCGATGACGCGGGACTTGTCCGCCGTCTTGTCTTCGTCGGGCTCCGCCATGGCGCTACGGAAGCTCCGGATGGCGCCGCCGAGATCACCGCCGATGTTTTTCAGCTTCTTGGTGCCGAAAACGACCACCACAATCAATAGAAGGAGCACTAGCTCCCAGATGCCGATACCCATGATGGACTCCTGAGGTTCGATGGATGGGTTGGCCCCGAAGGGCCGTTTAAATGCCCGGTAAGATACCCGGAAAAATCCACAGCGGATAGCCAGGACGCCCGGCTTAAAATTTCATGTCGTCGATGTTGGAAATGCGCGGCTCCTTGCGCCCGTCCATTTCGACCAGATGGAGCGGCTCTTTGACCATGGCCTTGCGCAAGGCTTCCCTGATGGCCTCGGCGGAATAATCCGCCTCGGCCTGGAAACGCAGGAACGGCAGCCCCAGGCTCTCGCAGATCGCTTGCAGCGGGACGGCTTCCAGCACGGGACGGGTCTTGTCGTGCAATTGAATAGCGCAGGCCACGCGCAGGGTTTTTTTATCGCACAGCACAAAATCAAAACGCTGGCCGCTGATCGCATGGCCGGTGCCGCCCCGCTTCGGGACGATGATGTCGCCGACGCCGATTTTGCCGAATATCTCGTATTCCCCGCCCACCGCATCCTTGAGCGGCAGGAAAAACGCCCGCTCGTCGGCGGAAAACAGCGCCGCCTGCCTCTGGTACGGATGCCGGGACAGCTTGCCGCCGCGCCGACCCAGCCGTTTGAACAGACCGAACGACACGGCCAACGCGGCAAGCGCACTGGCTATCTGCCACGCCATGATCTTCAAGGCTCACGTCCTAGCGCCTGATTGATCGCGGCAGGGGCGTAACCACGAATGACGGTGGCGTCGTTGACCACGACGATAGGCACCCCGCCGCCGCCCAGCCGCTGATAGCCACGCGCCCCCTCGCCTGCGTCTTCCACGTTCAACTCCTGATAGGCAATATGGTTTTCCGCGAAAAATTCCCGCGTTTTGGCGCAATAGCCGCACCAGTCGGTGGCATACAGCACAACCTGCTCCGCCCCCGCCGGGCGCGGCGGCGGCGGGTTAAGCCAATAGTCGATGCGCTGCCAATTCTGATAAAGCCCCAGCGCTGCGCAGAACAAAAACAACTGCATCGGTCTGGACATGTTCACCCTCTCCGCCAAGCGTTAAACAAGATCGTGCGCCAGTCGCCGGTTTATCAGGGCGCAGGCCGCCTTCAACCGCCAGACCGCTTGCCCTTCCATCCCCGTTTGGCCAGCTCTTCCAACACCTTGTCGCGGTGGTCGCCCTGGATTTCAATGACGCCCTCTTTCACGGTGCCGCCGCTGCCGCAACTGCTTTTCAAGGCTTTGGCCAGCGCCTTCAGCGCCTCGCCGGCCAGAGGCAGCCCGCTGACGACGGTGACACCGGCACCCTTGCGGACTTCCCTGCCCACGCGGATGTTGCCGTCGCCCTTGGGTGCCTGCGCCTGGCCGCAGACGCACTCGGCCTTAGGCTTGCCGCAATCGGGGCACATCCGCCCCTGCGCGGTGGAGTAGACCAGGCCCATCAGTGCTGCGTGACCGGCTCGTCCGGCTCGATGCTGAGTTGCCGGGCGACTTCCTCGGGCTCCACTTCCAGCCCTTCCAGGTCGTCGTTCCAATTGGGGCCGACCAGGATGCCATCCTCGGCCATGCCCACCAGCCAATCTTCGACAAATTCATCCAGATCCATGGCCACCGGCTTAAACTCTTCCCATTCTCCCACACAGTGCGCCTTGGCATATTCTTCTTCAGACCAAAATGGCATGACTTCGGACTCTTCAAATTCCGTGGAATCGACCACCACCCAGCCCTCCTCCGATTGCAAGCCCCAGACTTGCCCGGATTCCAGGATATTTTCGATGAAACGTTGATAGTTGGCGTTCAGGTCGTCCGTCAGTTTGATCATGGCTGTTCTCTGCGAAATAGCCGCTCGGCCGGGAAATCCGCCGCCGCGCGGGTTGTGGATTGAGGCGGCGACTGTCGCCGCGCCGCCTTGGAGGATAGAATTCTATTCCGAACTTCCCCGCAATCCCACTTTTTCCCCGAAGAATCATTCCATGTGGCCTTTTCGACAATTGCGCAGGCAACGGATTTTGCGCAACACCCCCATTGCGCAAGCCCTGTGGCGCGAGATTTTGCAAGACCGCCCCGTCCTCGCCGGGCTGACCGTAGAAGAAGCGCGGAAGCTGCGCGAGATGGCCACGCTATTCCTGCACGAAAAGATTTTCGAGCCGGTCCGCGGCTTGACGCTGGACGAGCGCGGCCGCGTCGTCATCGCCGCGCTGTGCTGCCTGCCAGCCTTGAACCTCGGCCAAGACTGGCTGGAAGGCTGGCGCACCGTCATCGTCTATCCGGCCGCGTTCATCCGCAAGCGCGAGCAATTCGACGGCTACGGCGTGATGCACGAATGGGAAGAAGCCCTCAGCGGCGAAGCCTGGGATCTGGGGCCGTTAATCCTGTCCTGGGCCGATGTGGAGGCCTCCGGGCATGGCGAAGGCTACAACGTGGCGATCCATGAAATCGCCCACAAGCTCGACCTGCGCAACGGCGCCGTGGACGGCTTTCCGCCGCTGCACCGGGGCATGAGCCGAACCGCCTGGAACCAGGCTTTCACGACCGCCTTCCACGACCTTTGCCGCCGCGTGGACGGAGGCGAGGACACCGCCATCGACCCTTACGCCACCGAAGAGCCCGGCGAATTTTTCGCCGTATTGAGCGAATATTTCTTTGAACGGCCTGATTTGGTTGCGACCGAATACCCGCCGGTGTATAGCCAACTCGCCGCGTTTTACCGGCAAGATCCGTTGGCACGGATGAGCGCCGCCGAAACAGCGAAAAACGTCCACAGCGCTTAATCTAGCAGCCAGCGGTAAATAGATAAGCCACCTAGCCGCAAGCAACCGGCGGAGCCCCCTTAAGTCTTAACTCAAGGCAAACGCCAAATGGCGTAGGCTTAATCTTCCACCCGCTTTTTCCAACACGCTTAAGGTTCAGCATATGAAGATCGGCATACCGAAAGAAATCAAAAACCTCGAAGGCCGCGTCGCCTTGACGCCGGCGGGCGCGCGCAGCCTGGTCGAAGCCGGGCACGAGGTCTGGGTACAGCAAGAAGCGGGAGCAGGCTCGGGCTTCTCCGATCAAGACTACGGCCAAGCCGGGGCGCACATCGCCAGCGTGGCGCAAGCCTGGGACAGCGAACTCGTGGTCAAAGTGAAAGAGCCCGAAGCCTCCGAATACGACTTTCTACGCCAACAAATCGTGTTCACCTATTTCCATCTGGCCGGCGTCCCGCGCAGCCTGACCGAAACCTTGCTGGAACGCGGCACCACGGCGATAGCCTACGAAACCTTGGAAGACGCGGCGGGCCGGCTGCCCTTGCTGGCCCCGATGAGCGCCATCGCCGGCAATATGGCCGCGCTGGTCGGCGCGTACTACCTAGCCCGCTTCAACGGCGGCCGGGGCGTGCAACTCGGCGAAGTGCTAGGCCAGCGCCATGGCAAAGTCGTCGTCATCGGCGACGGCGTGGTCGGCTACCACGCCGCGCGCACAGCCTGGGGCTTGGGCGCGGAAGTCGCCGTGGCCGGCCTGTTCCCGGAACGCGGCGAACAACTGCGCCAAGCAATCGCCCCCGGCCTGGAGTATGTCCTGTCCAGCCCGGAAGCCATCGCCGAGCAAGTCAAAGACGCCGATCTGGTCGTCGGCGGCGTGCTGCTGCGCGGCGCGAAAGCGGCCTTCGTCGTGACCGAAGACATGGTGAAAACCATGCTGCCCGGCGCGGTGATCGTCGATGTCAGCATCGACCAGGGCGGCTGCGTGGAAACCTCCAGGCCGACTAGCCACACCGACCCGGTGTTCGTCAAACACGGCGTGATCCATTACTGCGTGACCAACATGCCCGGCGCGTATCCTCGAACCTCCACGCTGGCCTTGACCTCGGCCACCCTGCCCTATGTGCGTAAACTAGCCGAATCCGGGCTGGCGGCATTGCGCGACGATCCCGGCTTCGCCAAAGCGCTGAACGCCTATCAAGGCTACCTCACCTGCCGACCGGCCGCGGAAGGGCTGGGGCTGCTGGAGCGCTATCGGGAGCCGCGCATCGCCTGAGGGCGGCCTAGGCGTCGGCGGGCGGCGGGGCAAGGCCAAACAAAGCCAAGCTCTCCAAGCATTTGCGCAGGTGCGTCTGGCCTGAGGCCGGCTTGATTTCAGTGCCCGGCAGGCGCAGGCCATAACTCGCCCCGGCTTGTTCGGCGTCCAACACCCAGCGGCATAAGCGGCTTAAGCGGGCCTCGCCGTCATGCCCCGGCGTTTGCGCCCAGTCCAGGTAAAGCTGGATGCTCTCCTCGCCGCGATATTCTTTGACATGCACGCCCTGGCCCTTAGCCACCCCTTTCCAATGAATCCGCCGCAGCGGGTCGCCCGGCTGGTAGCTTTGGAAGCCGTGGAAGTCGTCGGCATTGGCGCGGCGGACTCCGCCGTCGCCGCCGGGAGAGGCAGGAAATGGCAGGCTGTCCGAGGCAGGCCGGGGATAGACCAGCACCCGTTCTTTGAGCCTGACCGGCGACCAGGCGTGGAATAGCCCCAACGGAAACGCGGTGGCGAGGGTGACGGTGGGCAGATCCTGCCAACCGCGCCGCGCCGCCGCCACGGCCAGCACGACTTGCAAGGTCTCGCCGGGCAGCGCGTTCAACTCCTGCGCAAGGCCGCCGCGCAGACCGACGCGCAGACTGATGCGAGGCAGTGAACCGGAGTTGTCGATGCTCAATTTAAAACGTGCCGCGTCGCCGGCGAACACCGGCTCCGCACGGCCGGCGCGCAGCTTCAGGCCGGCCAGGTTGCGGACGCCATACACGGCACCCAGCATGCTAACGCCGCCCATCAGGAAGGTGAGGACAAAGCCTAGGCTATTGTTGTAATTGATCGAGGCCAGCAGTTGCACCAATAACAACAGGGCAAGACCAAAGCCGCGCTTATTGGGAACGATAAAAATGCGGCGCTGGCTGAGGATGATCGGGCCGGCGACGGCTTTTTCACCCTGGAAAAACCGGCGCGGGTCCAGGCGTTCACGGAGGGTAAGGGCGGCCATGGTATTTAAGGGATCGCCACGTCCGCCAATAAAGACGCCACCACCGCCTGCGAGTCGGTGGCGGCGCTGGCCACCAGCTTCAGCCGATGGCCGACGACGGCGGGGAGGACGGCCTGCACATCCTCGGGCAACACGGCTTGGCGGCCGTCCATGAAAGCCCAGGCCCGCGAGGCGTTGAGCAAGGCCAGCCCGGCGCGCGGCGAAAGCCCGCCTTGGTAAACGCCGGATTCGCGGGTGTGCAGGATCAAGGCTTGCAAATAATCCAGCAGGGCTTCGGAGGCGAAAACGGTTTTCGTTTGCGCCTGGATGGCCTTCAGCGAGTCGGTGTCTAGGCAGGCGGGGAGTTTTTCCAGCAGGATCTGGCGCTCCTCGCCTTTCAGCAGCGCCCGTTCCGAACGCCGGTCCGGGTAGCCCAGTTCGATGCGCATCAAAAAACGGTCGAGCTGGGATTCGGGCAATGGAAAAGTGCCGATCTGGGTCAGCGGATTTTGCGTGGCGATGACGAAAAAAGGCTCCGGCAAGGGCCGGGTTTCGCCGTCCACCGTGACCTGGCGCTCTTCCATGGCCTCCAGCAAGGCGCTTTGGGCCTTGGGGGTGGAGCGGTTAATCTCGTCGGCCAGCACCATCTGGTGGAAGAGCGGCCCCGGCTGGAATCTGAACGTGTGGGTCTGCCCGTCGAAAATGGACGAACCAATCACGTCGGCCGGCAGCAGGTCGCTGGTGAACTGGATGCGCTGGTAGTGCAGGCCGAGCAAATTCGCCAGGGTGTGCGCCAAGGTGGTCTTGCCGACGCCGGGAATGTCTTCGATGAGCAAATGCCCCCGCGCCAGCAAGCAGCAGACGGCCAGGCGGATTTGCCGCTGTTTGCCGAGAATGATGGTGTTGGCCTGGGCCAATAGATAGTTTAGTGGGTCGTGCATGAAGGCCTTCTAAAATCGCGGTGGGTTGACGGGATGCTCGGAGGATTGCGCGGGAAAGCCTGCCGTCTGCCCAGTCGGCAGGTGATTTTTGTATTACCCATATGGCGGTAATATTTGATACTGGTTATTGCGTAATATCATAGCATAACCCGCAGCGGCTTTTTTTATCATTTGCCGGCGCTGGCAATAGCCGACTGGACTCCGTTATAAAAACACGCCGAAACTAGCTTCCCGCACTCGCCTGGCAGCGTAAAACAGCAGGATGGACGCCTTGCTTCACCGCTCGAATTGGGCGTACATTAGCCCCCTCATTAAGCAGAACTAAACCTGCCAGGAGGCGGTTCGATCCGGGCCGCGCCAGTCGTCCTCATAACGCTAAAGCCGTTCACGGGGACGCCCCAAAACCCTAATGATTAGGGAGATAAACCCATGCAACGCTTAACCGCATTAGCCAGTTCTTTGGGCCTGCTCCTGAGCGGAGTGGCTCTGCCCGCGTTCGCCGCGCCTTTCGCTTATATTGCGAATTGGAATGGCGCCAATGTCACGGTCGTGGACACCGCCACGAATAAGTCGGTGGCGGCCATTCCCGCGCAAGGCAATCCGAACGGCGTCTCGATCAAGCCCGACGGCAGCCGCGTCTACGTCGCCAACTACGCCAGCGCATCAGTCACTGTCATCGACACCTTAAGCAACTCCGTCGTCAAAAATATCACGGTCGGAACCGGCCCGGAGCAGACGGCCATCAAACCCGACGGCACGCGGCTGTATGTGCCGACTTGGGCCAGCGGCAACGTCGCGGTCATCGATACGGCCAGCAACACGGCCGCCACCACAGTTCCCATCGGCGGCAACCTGGTGGGAGTCGCCGTCAATCCGGGCGGCAGCCGCGCTTATATCGGCCGCTATGACAGCAACCAAATCTATGCGCTGGACACGGCGACCAATACGCTCGCGGGCGGCCCGATCTCGCTGGCGTCGCCGTTTGGCAATGGCCTAGGCCCCATTTTCCTGGAGGTCAGCCCGGACGGCACCCGTTTGTACGTGGTCAACCAGAGCAGCAACAATGTGTCGGTCATCAACACGGCGACCAATGCCGTCGTCGCGGTGGTGCCGGTGGGAAGCTTCCCCTACGATCTAGCCATCAAACCGGACGGCAGCCGGGTGTATGTCGCCAATCGCAACGACAACAACGTCTCGGTGATCGACACCGCCAGCAACACGGTCGTCGGCACCTTGCCCGCCGGCGGCGGCTCGCCGGCAGGCGTTGACATCAATCCGGCAGGCAGCCGCCTCTATGTCACCAACGCTGGCAGCAACACGCTTTCGGTGTTCAACTTGGCCAATAATACGCTGATTACCAATGTGCCAGTGGGGGCCGGGCCTTATTCCGAAGGCCATTTCATCGGCCCCGCGCCGGCCCCGGCCAGCACCACGCGGCTGTCGAAAAGCTCCAGCGGCAGCCAAGGCAAGGATGATTCCACCCAAGCCGCCGTTTCAGCCGATGGCCGCTATTTGGCTTTTGTGTCGGAAGCTTCCAATCTGGTGGCCGGCGACACCAACGGCGTCGCCGACGTGTTCGTCCGCGACCGCATCACCAAGCAGACCCGGCGCGTATCCGTCAGTTCCGGCGGCATCCAGGCCAACGGGCCTTCCTACGATCCGGTGATCTCCGCCGACGGGCGCTTCGTGGCCTTCTCCTCCGACGCGGACAACCTGGTGGGCGCGGACAGCAATCTTGCCACCGATGTGTTTGTCCGCGACTTGGCGGCAGGGGCCACCACGCGGGTGTCGGTCAATTCCGCCACGCCGGCGGTGCAGGGGGATGGCGCCTCTTACGAGCCGACGCTAAACGCCGACGGCAGCAAGGTCGCCTTCACCTCCGAAGCCACTAATCTGGTCACAGGCGATAGCAACAGTAGCGCCGACATATTCATCCGCGACCGCGCCAGTAACACGACCAGCCGCGTGTCCATCGGCACCGGCGCGGCCGGTGCCCAGGGCAACGACGCCTCGGGCCAGCCCTATTTGTCCGGCAGCGGGCAGTTTGTCGCTTTCATCTCCCGCGCCAGCAATCTGGTGGGCAGCGACACGAATAACAGCTTCGACGTGTTCGTCCGCGACCGCACCAGTAACACCACCAGCCGCGTGTCCATTGCCAGCGGTGCCGGCGGGGCGCAAGCCAACAGCGATGCCTGGCAGCCGGCCTTGTCCAGCGACGGGCGTTATGTGGTGTTCGCCGCCGACGCCAGCAACCTGGTCGCCGGCGACAGCAACGGCCTAAGCGATGTGTTCCTGCGCGACCGCACGAGCAACATCACCAGCCGGCTGTCGCTGGATGCCAGCGGTGGGCAGTCCGATGGCCCGTCGTACCACCCCGTCATCAGCAACGACGGGCGTTATGTGGCGTTCGACTCGCTGGCGACGCTGGACGCGGTCGATTACAACCTGGCTTGGGATGTCTACCTGCGCGACCGTACCGCCAATGCGACCAGCCGTCTTTCGGTGTCCACGGCCACGGTGGAAGGCAACAATGATTCGCAAAAGCCTGTGATGTCCGCCGACGGCCGTTATGTGTTGTTCGAGTCGTTCGCCAACAACCTGGACACCGGCGACACCAACAATGCTTGGGATATTTTTGTCCGCGACCGGGGCGTGGGCGCGACGCCAAGCTATCCGCTGTTGGTCAAGCCGCTGCAAACGCCGACGGGCAATTAAAACGGGCGCCGTGCCGATGGGTTGCGCGGCGGCCCGCCGCCATGAGGGATGCGGGCGAATGTCTTGCTTCGACGATTTGATCGGGCGTACATTAGCCCTTGCTTGAAAACAACCCCAAGCGGCGGCCATCCAGGCCGCGCCAACCGCCCTCGCCGGGCCGGACGCGCCGGCCGGCGGGGGCGAACCACACACCCTGAATGCAAGGAAAGAAAACATGCGACGCTTAACCGCGTTAACCCGCGCTTTGGGCCTGCTCCTAGGCGGGGCGGCCCTGCCTGCGTTGGCCGCTCCGTTTGCCTACATCACCAACTCAGGCTCCAGCACCGTCACGGTGCTGGATACCGCCACGAACAAGACGGTGGCGATCATTCCGACGCAAAGCGCTCCCTACGGCGTCGCGATCAATGCCGACGGCAGCCGGGTTTATGTCGGCAATAACGGCGGCAACTCGGTCACGATCATCGACGCGCAGCTCAATAGCGTCATCAAACACATTCCGGTCGGGGTTTATCCGAACCAAATCGCGCTGAAGCCGGACGGCACCCGGCTGTATGTGGCGAATTATCTGAATGGCAAGATGTCGGTGATCGACACGACCACCAACACCTTGGCCGCGACCGTCACCCTGGGCATCAACCCGATAGGCATGGCCGTCAATCCGGGCGGCACCCGCGTCTATGTCAGCTCGCCTAATTATGGCGTTGTTCGTGCGATAGACACCGCGACTAATAACTATGTGGGTAACCCGGTCAATGTCCAAAGCGCCGCGTTCCTGGCCGTCCACCCGGACGGCACCCGTTTATGTGTGGTCGGCCAGGACACCAACAGCTTGACGGTCATCGACACGGCGACCAATGCCATCGTCGCGACGGTGCCGGTGGGGCAAGGGCCGCTGGAGGCCGCCCTCAACCCGGACGGCAGCCGCGTGTATGTTTCCAATCGCACCGACAACACTATCTCGGTGATCGATACGGTGACGAATACCGTCGTCGGAACGATATCCTCGGGCGGCAGCACCCCCGTCGGCATCGATTTCAACCCGGCCGGCAGCCGGTTATATGCGGCCAACAACGCCAGCAACACGGTTGCCGTGCTCAACACCGCCAACAACTCGCTGATTGCCACGGTTGCAGTAGGCGCCAACCCTTCCGCCGCAGGCCATTTCGTCGGCCCCGCGCCGGTGCCGACCACCACCGCGCGCTTGTCGAAAAGCGCCAGCGGCGCACAAGGCAAGGACGATTCCACCCAAGCCGCCGTGTCGGCCGATGGCCGCTATCTTGTTTTCGCCTCCGAAGCCTCCAACCTCGTCAGCGGCGACAGCAACGGCGTCGCCGACGTCTTCCTGCGCGACCGCGTCAGCAAGCAGACCAAGCGCGTGTCTTTAGGCCCGGGCAGCGTCCAGGCCAATGGGCCGGCTTACAATCCGGCCATTTCCGCCGACGGGCGCTTCGTGGCCTTCGCCTCCGACGCGAACAACCTGGTCAGCGGGGACAGCAATGGAAGCACCGACGTGTTTGTCCGCGATTTGGCGGCCGGGGTGACGACGCGGGTGTCAATCAATTCCAGTGCCGTGCAGGGCAACGGGGATTCCTACGAACCCGCCCTCAATGCCGACGGATCCAAAGTCGCCTTCACCTCGCTGGCCAGCAATTTGGCCGCAAGCGACAGCAACGGCGTCGCCGACGTGTTTGTCCGCGACCGCACGGCGAACACCACCAGCCGCGTGTCCATCGCCACCGGCGCCGGCGGCGCCCAGGGCAACGGCGAATCGGGGCAGGCGTATTTGTCCGCCAGCGGGCAGTTCGTCGCCTTCATCTCGTATGCCAGCAATCTAGTGGCCGGCGACAGCAACGGCGCCTTCGACGTGTTCGTGCGCGACCGCACCGGCAACACCACCAGCCGCGTGTCCATCGCCACCGGCGCGGGCGGCGCCCAAGCCAACGCGGACGCCTGGCAGCCGGCCTTGTCGGGCGACGGGCGCTATGTGGTGTTCGCCTCCGATGCCAGCAACCTGGTTCCCGCCGACAACAACGCCACCGCCGACGTGTTCCTGCGCGACCGTACGAGTAACACCACCAGCCGGGTGTCGGTGAATGTCGGCGGCGGGCAGTCGGACGGGCCTTCGTACAACCCGGTCATCAGCAACGATGGCCGCTACGTGGCGTTCGATTCGCTAGGAACCTTGGACGCGGCTGATTACAACAATGCTTGGGATATTTACCTGCGCGACCGCATCGGCAACACGACCACCCGCTTGTCGGTGGCGACGAATGGACAGGAAGCCAGCGCGGACTCGCAAAAGCCGGTGCTGTCTGCCGATGGCCGTTATGTGCTGTTCGAGTCGTTCGCCAACAACCTGGACACCGGCGACACCAACAACGCCTGGGATATTTTTGTCCGCGACCGGGGCGTAGGCACGACGCCGGCTTACCCTTTAGTCAGGGCACCGGTGGTGACGGGGCAATAAAGGGATTTAAGCGCTCAACGCTTGGCGGATTTGACCGGCCACGGCGCTGGCGACCGGCGGCGGAAACGCGTTGCCGATTTGGCGGTAAGCCGCCGTTTTGCGCCCGGACAACTGCCATTCATCCGGAAACCCCTGAATGCGGGCCGCCATGCGGACAGTCAGCCGAGGCGCGCCGACGAAATCGCGGGCCGGGGCGTCGTCGGCAAGGCCAAGGCCATCCACGCCTAGCGCGGCCCAGGCACGCTTGGCGCGGGTCGGCCCTAAGTCTGGCCCGCCGTGCTTCTTCGAGCCACCCACCAGCGTCGGGGCAATGCTGTTGGCCTGTTCACGCCAAGGTATCGCGCCGCGCCAGCCATTCGCCGCCATCAAATCGTAGAGCAACGCGCCAACCGGCACCGGGGCGCCGCGCAACGGGGCCGGCCAGGCGAAGCGCCCCGCGAGATCCTTGCGCAGCGCCACGAAAACCAAGCGCGGCCTAAGCTGGGAAACCCCGTAGTCGGAGGCGTTGAGCAGCCGCCAGCCGGGCGTGTAACCCAACTTTTTGAGTTGTTTCTCAACTTTGTCGCGGTAGGCGCCAAACACCGCGTCCAACAATCCCCGGACATTTTCCAACATCACCGCCTGCGGCCTGCATTCATCCACCAAACGGATGGCCTGCGGAAACAAGTCGCGCCCGTCGTCGGCACCGAGTTGCCGGCCGGCCTTGGAAAACGGCGGGCAAGGCACGCCGCCGGCCAACAGGTCAATGCCCAGGTAGGGGCGGCCGTCGAATTCGCGCAAATCGCCTTCGACCACATTCCAACCCGGACGGTTTAAGCGCAAAGTGGCGCAAGCCGGCGGCTCGATCTCCACCAGGCAGGCATGCTCGAAACCCGCCTGCTCCAGCCCTAACGCTTGGCCGCCCGCGCCCGCGCAGATTTCCAGTGATGACAAGCCCATGGCGCGCCCTGGAACAAACTCAACGCTTTTTCTCGAAATAATGCACCCAAACTAAATGAGTTTCATCCCAACTCATACCGGGGTGCATTTTTAAAATCAAATCCCGGTAGACATCCAGATTAGGATAACCCTCGGCCTTGGCGTCGTCTTCGGTCATTTCGCCGAGGCTGTGGCGCTCCAGCGCGGTGACGACAAACTCCACGCCGTCCAGTTCAAAGGCCTCGCCGGGATAGGCATAAATACCGTCGCGGCGTTGCTGGGTTTTCAACCCGGCCTTGGCGGCTTCCACTAGTTTGGGATGGCGTAGCAAGCGATCAATTTCACAGGTTTTCGGCGGATAGGTATTCACATGGCGCTCCTTTTGAGCAATTTTTAAGTAGCGGACACAAATATCCCCGCTTAGACCGGGGATATTGGATGGCAATCGCCCTATTAAAAGCAGCGGAAAAACTTAAGAACCTATCGCCTGGCCAAGCAAAGCTTGCCCAGGCGATTTTGCAAGATGGGCGGGCTCGGGGGCTACTCGCCCGCGTCGGCAGGCTTTTCGGCGGTGCTCGCGTTCCAGATTGGATTATCGCGGTCAGCCGGATCGAGTTTAACGACATCTTCCGGAAAAATATGCCAGAAGGATTTGTCAATGGCACCGTCCTGGTAATGGGTGTTTTTGCGGTCATGGTGGAACGGACACCACCAATTCTCAACCAACTTCACCAGATACGCATGCCATTCAAACAGGCCGACGCTGAACGGGCAATACCAAGTGCAGTTCAATATCCAATACAGCTTGCTTTGCGTCGGGCTAAAAACATAGCCGGGCTCCATGGTGATTTGGGTTTTCAAAGAATAACGATGGGTGCTGCGGTTGGGGAAAAAAGATTTCAGCGGGCGGATGTTTTTCGCGCCGACCATTTTCAAATGCACATAGGTGATCCACGCGCTAAATAACACAAAAGGCAGGGTGATAATTGGGACATAAATCAGTACAACGCCGGCCAATTGATTCCACACCGACCTTTTCTTGTAGTCGTCGCCGATGACCACGCGGTCGCTGCCGCCGCTGCAATTTTCACACGCTTTCATTACACGTACTCTCCTCGGGGTTATGGTTTATTGTTCTGCGGACAAAACCATTATGCCACAAGCGACGGGGTTCCCGTAGGCTTGCTTGGCCGCGCACGCTTAAGGTCTTGCCGCAGCCTTCTGCGGCGCGCTGTCCGCCGACGGGAAGCTGGCGTCGGCGTAGTGATGCACGCCGGCGATTAGCACGATCCCGGCCAAAATCAACGCCATTTGCTGAACCACCGCCTCGGCGTGGGTTTTTTTGTGCAAAGTGGGGATGAGATCCGCCACGGCGATGTAGATGAAACTGGACGCGGCCAGCGCCAGGAAATAAGGCAGCGACTCTTGCACTCTGCCCAGGGCGAAATAAGCCAGCACCCCGCCCGCCACCGTGCCCAGGCTGGACAGCATATTGTAAAAAAGCGCCTTAGGCTTGGAATAGCCGCTTTGCAGCAGGATCGCAAAATCGCCGACCTCTTGGGGAATCTCATGGGCGGCGACGGCCAGGCTGGTGACGATGCCTAAGTGCAAATCGGTCAGGAACGCCGCCGCGATCAACACGCCATCGACGAAATTATGGATGCCGTCGCCGACGATGATGAGGGTGCCTGCCGGCTGGTGGTAGTGTTCTTCGTGGTCGTTATGCGCCTCGCAGTCGCTGGTGTGGCAGTGCCGCCACAGCAGCAGTTTTTCCAGCAGGAAAAACACCAATATGCCGGCCAGCACGGTGGCGAACAAACCCTCGACCCGATCCGTCCCGGCGTGTTGCACCGCATCCGGCAACAGGTCGAGGAAAGCCACACTGAGCAGCGCGCCCAGCGCGAAGCTGACGCCATGAGGCAGCAGGCTGGAATGGTGGCGGTCGGGCACCAGCAGGAACAGCGAGGCGGCGATGACGCTCAAGATACCGCCAATCAACGTAAATAGGATGATCCAGAGGAGTAAATGCATTTCGGTCGTTTTATCTCGTTCCCACGCTTTGCTGAGGGAATGCTGTGTTGGCGCATTGCGCCGAGATTCGCGTTTGGCGTGGAATGGCTTTTCCTAGTTTCCAAGCGCCGCAAGGGATAAAAAGGAATCAGAAAACATCAGAGCTTTGCTTGCCACTTAATGTCGATTTTTCTTTGTTGCGCGACGCAATCGCGCAAGTAGAGATTAATGAGGCGTTGATAAGGCACGCCCGCTTCTTCGGCCATCTCCTTGAAATACTCGATGACATCTTCGCCAAGGCGCATGGTCACTGATTTTTTCAACTTCGCGGCATAAGGATTGCTGCGGGCTTTCATTTTGGATAGACCATATTCGTCTTTCATCGCCTGGCACCTTGATAAGGTTTGACTTCATTGACGAAGCGTCCAGATTTGATGCCGAGTCGAATTTCTTCGATATGCTTTTCTAAAACCATTTGGTCACATTTCCAATTATGCGGGACAGATTGGTATTCAGGCAGCCGATCATTCCCGCCAAACCAAGGTCGCCATGCGCCCCGTCTGCCCGTCGCGGCGGTAGGAGAAAAATCGCCCGGCATCGCCGTGGGTGCAATGCTCGCCGCCGTAAACCTCGTTGACGCCGACGCGGGCCAAACTGAGGCGGGCCAGCGCGTATAAATCAGCCAGCCAGTGGTTTTCGTCGGTTTGCCGGAAGGCGTTTTCACAATCGCCCAATTTTTCCAAAAAAGCCTGCCGCACCGGCGGGCCGACCTCGAAGGCTTGCGGGCCGATGGCCGGCCCCAGCCAAGCCAGCCAATCGCCATCGCCCAAAGCCTCTACGGTTGCCTCCAGCACGCCCAAGGCCAGCCCGCGCCAGCCGGCGTGGGCCGCCGCCACGCGGGTGCCGGCACGGTCGCAGAACAGCAGCGGCAGGCAGTCGGCGGTCATCACCGCGCAGACCACACCGGCCTCGTCGCTAAACGAGGCGTCGGCGTCGGGCGGAAGTCCGGCTTCGCGCTGGGCCGGAATGACCGCCTTGCCATGCACCTGGTTTAGCCAGAACGGTTCGGCGGGCAGGCCCAGGCTTTGCCGCAGCAAGCGGCGGTTGACGGCGACGTTTTCCGGCGCGTCGCCGACATGCGAGCCTAAGTTGAAACTGGCGTAAACGCCTTGGCTCGCGCCGCCCGTGCGTAGCGTGCTGACAGCGCGGACGCCGGGCGGGGCGGGCCAGTCGGCTTCGATCCACGCCGGGCTCACGCGGCTTGCCTCAAGGCGCCGAGCAGGATCTGCAAGTCCTCCGGCATGTCCACGCGCCATTCGCACCAAACGCCTGTGGCCGGATGTTCCAGGCCGAGCTTTTCCGCATGCAAGGCTTGGCGGCGGAAGCCGCGCAAGATGGCGCCGAGCGCCGGGTCGCCGCCGGGCAACAGGCGCAGCCGCCCGCCATAAACCGGATCGCCGAGCAAAGGATGGTGGATGTGCAGCATGTGGACGCGGATTTGGTGGGTGCGCCCGGTTTCCAGCTTGACGCGCAGCAAAGTGTGCCCCGGCAGGCGCTCGCTGATGCGGTAATGCGTCACCGAGGGCTTGCCGTCCTGGCGCACGGCGAAGCGCTTGCGGTCGGTGGGGTGGCGGCCGATGGGCTCGTCCACCGTGCCGCCCGCCGTCAGGTAGCCTTGCGCCAGAGCCAGGTATTCGCGGGCGATGCTGCGTTCTTGCAATTGGTCCACCAGGGATTTGTGCGCTTGCAAGGTCTTCGCGACCATCAGCAGGCCGCTGGTGTCCTTGTCGATGCGGTGGACGATGCCGGAGCGCGGGATGCCGGCCAGTTGCGGGGCATGGTGGAGCAGCGCGTTTTGCAGCGTGCCGGCGCGGTGCCCGGCCGCCGGGTGGGCCACCAGCCCGGCCGGCTTGTTGACGATCAGCAGTGCGTCATCTTCGTAAAGGATGTCCAGCGGGATGTCTTCGGGCTGGCATTCGGTTTGTATTTCAATTTCGGCGCGCAACTGGACTTGCTCGCCGCCCAGCACCTTGTGCTTAGGGAGGCTGGCTGCGCCGTCCAGCAAGACGTGGCCGTCTTTGATCCAGCTTTGCAGCTTGGCCCTGGAAAATTCGGAAAAAAGCTCGGCCAAGGCTTGGTCTAGGCGCAAGCCAGCCAGGTCGGGGGGGATTTCAGCGCTGAAAAATTCGGTTTCGGACACAGGAAGGTTGCAGTTGTGAAGGTTCAAAAGGGGAATCCGGGCGTGCCTCCCGCGCCGGATTGTGCTATTGGCGCAAGGGATTTCAAGGTATACTCGAACGACTGTCCCTACGCACGTTAAGCGATTTCTCCGCACCATGATAAACGCCACGCCGCTTTTCCGCCCAAGATTGTTTGCCGTCTTGACCTTGGGCCTGCTGTTGTCCGGCTGCTCGGGCTTGTCCTATCTGACCGATCTGTTCGGCGGGAAAGGCGGCGACGCCGCTGAGGACGAGCATGCCAACTGGAGCGCCCGGCAATTTTATGACGAGGCGAAAAAGGAGCTGGCCGACGGTTCCTATGAAAAAGCCGCCAAGTTGTATGAAAAGCTGGAGGCGCGCTATCCCTTCGGCGACCTCGCCACCCAGGCACAATTGGAAGTGGCCTACGCCTATTACAAAAACAGCGACTGGGATTCCGCCTTGGCGGCAGTAGACCGCTTCATCAAGCTGAACCCTGCCCATGAGCGGGTCGATTACGCCTTCTACCTCAGAGGGCTGATCAATTATAACAAGGGTAAAACCTTTGTTGACCGTTTCCTGCCCACCGACAGCTCCCAGCGCGACCCTGGCGCGGCGCGGGAAAGCTTGCGCGACTTCAACGAACTGCTGGTCAAGTTCCCGCACAGCAAGTACACGCAGGACGCCAAGCAGCGGATTGGCGCGCTGCGCAACAACCTAGCCATGTACGAGGTGCATGTCGCCGATTATTACCTGCGGCGGGGCGCTTACGTGGCCGTGGTCAAACGCTGCAACGAAGTCATTGAGAAATATCCGCGTACCCAGGCCATTCCGCAGGCTTTGAAGCTGATGGAGGAAGGCTACCGCAAGCTGGAGATGAACGACTTGGCCAGCGACACGGCGCGGATTTACGCCTTGAACTATGGCGAAGGCGCGAAAATCCAGACCTTGGAGCAGGAATACGAACTCACCCCGGCCGAAAAAGCCTGGGATTTCATCGGCTTTGACCGCTAGGCAACAAGCCATGCCGCCGGTTTTTTCCCGCGCCGCCAGCCATGACGTCCTCTGCGTCGGCCATGCCTCGTATGATCTGGTCTTTTCCGTGCCCCACCACCCTTGCGCGGACGAAAAAATCTTCGCTGACGCCTTCCTCGCCTGCGGCGGCGGGCCGGCCGCCAATGCGGCGGTCATCGTCGCCCGCCTCGGTCTGCGCGCCGCCTTCGCCGGTTACTTGGGCGAGGATCTATACGGCGCAAGCCATGCCTTGGAGCTTGAGCGCGAAAGCGTGGACACCCGCTGGCTGGCGCGCGGCGCGAGCCCCACGCCCTTGTCCGCCGTGCTGGTCAAGCCCGACGGGGCGCGGGCGCTGGTGAACTACAAAGGCGAGACACGGCCCCTGCCGGCCGAGGCCATCGACTTTTCCACCATTCAGCCCAAGGTCATCCTGTTTGACGGGCACGAGCCCTTGCTGTCCGCCCCCTTGGCCGAGCGGGCGCGGGCCCAGGGCATCCCGACCGTGCTCGACGCGGGCTCCCTGCACGCAGGCACCCAGGCGCTGATGAGCCGGGTGGACTATCTGGTGGCCTCGGAAAAATTCGCCGGCCAGTGGCTGGGCGCGGAGGACGCCGGGCAGGCGCTGGCCGGCTTGGCGGAACATGCCCCGGCCGTGGTCATCACCCTAGGCGAGCGCGGCCTGGTTTGGCGCAAAGGCGGCGCGAGCGGCGCCTTGCCCGCGTTTCCCGTCCGCGCCGTCGACACCACCGGCGCAGGCGACGCCTTCCATGGCGCTTTCGCCGCCGCTTTAGCGGAAAATCAGCCATGGGACGCGCTGTTGCGCTATGCCAGCGCGGCGGGCAGTTTATGCTGTCAACAGGCGGGCGCCCGGCCTGGCTTGGCCACAGCAGGCGCATTGCGCGCTTTTCTGGCGCTCAATGCGCCGCCATGAGGGAAAAATGTTGACAGGCAATCGTTCCCATATTAGTAATGAACACAAATTCAGAGGGAATCCCCGTTGTTTTCGGGCCGGGGAGCTGGCGCGCATCGGAAGCCAGACCGGACAAAGCGGCAACGAGGCCGGTTCCAAGCCAAGCCACCATTGAGAATTTGCGATAAGTTTTCCAACGTATTTGGAAAAAACCTTTGGAATCTGCCGCTCTTTCAGGGGCGGGGGTCATCAGTCCTTGATTTGTTGCGCCATTGATTAGGCTGCTGATGTGACGACATGAAATGGCGCGAAGTTACGAGCAGGTTTTTTCAATGAACATTTACGTAGGAAACTTATCCTATTCGGTCACTAGCGACGATCTTCGCAAGGCTTTTGAGGCATTCGGCGAAGTTTCCACCGCCAACGTGGTCACGGATAAATTCACCGGCCAGTCCAAAGGCTTCGGTTTTGTCGAAATGGCCAACAAAGGCCATGGCGAAGCCGCGATCAAAGAACTGGACGGGAAGGATCTGAAAGGCAGAAGCATCCGTGTCAACGAAGCCCGCCCCCGCACCGAAGGCGGCTCGTCCAGCGGCGGTCCGCGCCGCAGCGGCGGGCCGGGCGCGGGGCCGGGCGGCGGCGGCAGAGGCCGTTTCTGAAACCCTATTAACCCGACCGGCGTTTCGTCTCCGCAAAGCGCCGGTTGGGTTTTTCACTGGCCGGGTGAAGGCCAGGCTCAGGCTTCAAGCCTACGGCTCGCCCGCGTCAGGGCCTGCCAAATCCACAGGTGATGGGATGGCGGCGGTCACGGCCGAATGCACGGCGGCTGATTTTCACCCCCGGCGGTGCCTGGCGGCGCTTGTACTCGTTCAGATCCACCAGCCGCGCCACGCGCAGCACGTCAGCCTCGGCAAAACCGGCGGCGACGATGGCCTCCACCGACTGATCCAATTCCACGTAGCGCTCCAGAATGGGGTCTAGCACCGCGTAAGGCGGCAAGGAATCCTCGTCTTTCTGATCTGGGGCCAGCTCGGCGGAGGGCGGGCGCTCGATCACCCGCAGCGGAATCACCGGCCCTTTGCGGTTGCAGTGCTCGCTCAAGCGGTAAACCAGCAGCTTGGGCACGTCCTTCAAGGGCGCGAAGCCGCCGGCCATGTCGCCGTAAAGAGTCGCGTAGCCCACGCTCATCTCGCTCTTGTTGCCGGTGGTGAGCAAAATCTTGCGCTTCTTGTTGGAAATGGCCATCAGCAACACGCCCCGGCAACGGGCCTGGATGTTTTCCTCCGTGGTGTCGCGGGGCAGCCCATGGAAAGTCTCAGCCAATAATCCAGTGAACGCCTGGAACGCCGGCTCGATGGGAATCACAGAGTACGCCACGCCCAAAGCCTCGGCCTCCAGACGGGCATCCTCCACACTCATGTCCGCCGTGTAGCGCGAAGGCATCATGACCGCCTCGACCTTGTCCGCGCCCAAGGCGTCCACCGCCAAGGCCAAGGTCAGCGCCGAGTCGATGCCGCCGGACAGACCCAGCACCGCGCCGTGGAAGCCGTTTTTGGTGACATAGTCGCGGATGCCCAGCACCAAAGCCTTATAGACGTCGGCGACCTCCTCTTCCGGCTGCGCCATCGCGCCGGGCAAGGCGGCCAGCACGCCGGCCTGCGGCGCAAATTCCGCCAGGCTTAACGCCTCCTCGAATGGCGGCGCGCGCAACACGACGCGGCCTTGGGCGTCCATCACAAACGACGCGCCGTCGAACACCAATTCATCCTGCCCGCCGACAAGGTTGGCGTATACCAGCGGCACCCCGCTGGCGGCGACGCGCTCGCGCACGGCGTGTTCCCGCTCGCGGGCTTTGCCGGCCTGGTAGGGCGAGGCGTTGAGGTTAAGCACCAGTTGGGCGCCGGCCCGGGCGGACTGCTCCACCGCGCCCGGCAGCCAGACATCCTCGCAAATGGTCACACCGACCGCCACGCCTTCCAGCGCGAACACGCAAGGCTCGCTGCCGGGGCGGAAATAGCGCTTCTCGTCGAACACGCCGTAATTGGGCAGCGCTTGTTTGCGGTAAACCGCGAGGACCGCCCCGTCGCGCAGCACCGCCGCGCTGTTGTAAAGAATTCCCGCGCTGAGTTCAGGAAAGCCTAAAACCAAGGTAATGCCCGCCGCCTGCCGAGCGATATCGGCCAGGGCGCGGTTGATTTGTTCGAGAAAATGCGGCTTGTGCAGCAAATCCTCGGGCGGATAGCCGGCCAGGGTCAGTTCGGGGAACACCACGGCATGGGCGTGCAGTTCGTCGCGAGCACGGCAAGCGGCCGCCAACACGCGGCGGGCGTTGCCATTGATGTCGCCGACGAGGAGGTTGATTTGGGCGATGGCGATGCGGAGAGTCATGGGCCTGTCTTCATGGGTTGTTGTTGCGACGCGACTTTACCATGTTCGGCAGGCATTGGAGCGGCCTGTCGCGCCGGTTTTGTCGGCGGCCGCGCAACCCCCGCCCAGGGAAAAACAGGCCAATCCGCGCTTATTCCTCTTCAGGCGCCGCCTCCGGCGGCTGCAACAAAGGCCAGCTTTGCAGCAGATCATGCGCTGTGCCTAAACCTTCCGGGCGGGATTTGAGCAGCGCAAAGGAGGTCACATGCCAGGCAATGGGGTGTGGCAGGCGGATTTCGGGAGACGGGTAAGTCGAGCGGCGCGCCAACGTCAAATAAGGGCGGTAGGGGCGCGTTCCCATGTCAAACCCCACCGCATCGAGATGGCCGGCCAGGTCGGCGGCAAGCCGCTTGAGCGCCGGCGGCACGACCGAAGGCGTCAGGCACAGGGCTTGCTTGTGGGGCCAATAGGTGATGCGATCCAGCGACAATTCAAAATCCACCGCCTGGACTGCGTCCGCCGCCGCCTTCAAGTCGTCCAGCCATTCCAACTCCACGCCGCCCAGCACCGCCAGGCTGATGTGCAGATTGGCGGGAGCGACCCAGTCATTGGAAAGCTGGCGGGGAAACAAAGCCAGCGCCGCCACCAATTCTTCGCGGGTGGACGCCTCCGGGCAGAGGGCGAAAAACAAACGGTGCCTGGTTTTTTTCAGCGGGCTGTGCGGCGGTTTATTTGACCGCAGGCGTGTTTTCAAAAACCGGGCAAATAGGTTTGCAATGTTCACGACAATACTCCATAACGTTTTAATCGGCCGCCCTTACTCCGGTTTGCCACAACACCAGCATCCGCCTAATGGCTTAGGCGGATTTTTTTATCCGGCATGATCGACGACCGTGCCGACCGGCGCCTGCTCAAAGAAGCGCCGGTCATTGGTCGCCAACGGCGCGCAGACGCTCTATGCTTGCCAAGCAACTTCGGCGCCGATCAGCAGCAAGGGGGCGTAGCGAGGCCAGCAGGCCATGCACGGCGACGACAAATCCGCGCGAGGCGAAGCACGCGGGCGTCGCCTTTCGTACCGGTCGCCAGACGCCATCCGGCCCGGCAGAAAAACAATGGCGGGGGCCGGCGACGAGGCAGCAGCCGGTTGGCACGGCGCAACGGCCAATTCTTCGCCTTGATGCCGCGGCCTCAGCCGCGAAGCAAGCACCGGGAGCGTTATATGCCCAGGTGTCGCCGCCAAGCGGCATCCCGCGATGGCAAGCTGCCACCCGGCACAGCTTGTCGGCAGCGAGGAGGCGACGCTTAAGGCTTGTTCAAAGCGTGACCACACCCTCGCGGATGGCGTACTTGGTCAGCTCGGCAATGCCATGCACGCCGAGCTTGCGCATAATGTTGCGGCGGTGGACTTCCACCGTGGCCGACGAAATGTTGAGACGCAAGCCGATCTCCGGCGAGGTCAAGCCCTCGGCCAGCAAGCCCAGCACCTGCCGCTCACGCGGCCCCAGGCTTTTCTTCTCAGTCTTGCCGCGGCCGCGCAAGCTTTCGACCAGCATGCCGGAAAGCTGCGGGCAGAAATAGGTCTGGCCTTCCATCACGCTATGGATCGCCCGCAGCAATTCGCAGCCCGCCTCGGCCTTGATGACATAGCCCAAGGCGCCGGCCTCCAGCATCCCCAGCACGAAGCGCTTGTCCGAATAGGCGGAGAGGGCCACCACTTTGGTCGCGGGCCGGGCGGCCAAAAGCCGTCTCGTGGCTTCGATGCCGTTCATGTCAGGCATGCCCACATCCATGACGACGACGTCGGGGACGAATTCTTCGGCGAGGGCAAGCGCTTCGCGCCCGTCCTTGGCCTCGGCGACAACCGACATGTCCTTGTCGTGCTCCAGCAAAACCCGCAGGGCTTGGCGCACCATGGTATGGTCTTCGGCCAACATTACGCGGATGCTCATGGCTGTTCCCCTTTAATTGAGTTCGAAATGTCTAATTCCAGCGGCACCGTCAAGGTGACGGCCACGCCATCGCCGGGACGGCTCTCGATGTGCAGGCTGCCGCCGATATAGCCCATGCGCTCGCGGATGCTGGCCAAACCAAAGCCGGCCTGACCATTATCCGCCGCAGGGTCAAAGCCCTGGCCATGATCGACCACCGTGGCCACCAGCACGGCATCGCGCCGCCGCAGCCTCACTTGGGCGCCGAGCGTGCCGGAATGCTTGGCGGCGTTGATCAGCAGCTCGCGCAGGGCGCGGAACACGATGGTTTTGGTCGCCTCGGGCAGGGGCTTGGGCTTGCCGTCGTCATCGACGGCGATGCTCAAACCGTATTTTTTGCGCATCTCATCCGCCAGCCATTCGACCGTCGGCATTAACCCCAGGTCGAGCACCGCCAGCGGGCTCATCTGGAAGGCCAGCGAGCGCACCGACTCGTTCGCCTGGCCGATTAAATCATAAACTTCTTTAAGGGCCGCCTTCAAACTGCCCCGGCGTTCGTTCAAGTTCATCGAGGCCAGCTTGATTTTGGCGATGGCCAACACCTGCCCCAAATCGTCGTGCAACTCCTCGGCCAGCCTGCGCCGTTCGCGCTCTTCCGCCAAGCCCAGTTCGACCGTCAGCATGCGCAATTGCTGGGTGCGCTCGCGCACCCGCTGCTCCAGCGTCTCGGCCAGTGCGTTTTTGGCTTCGATGGCCAGGAACGCGGCGCGCTTGCTTTCGCTGATATCCGTGAACGTCATCGTGACGCCGTTGACCGGGCCGTCCGCCAAGCGGTCGGGCAACAGGCGGCGAATATACCAGCGCTGATTTTCCGCCTGCACTTCTCTTTGGCTGGACTGGCCGCTTTGCAGCACGGCTTTCGCCTCGTCGAGCAAGCCCTGCCCCACCCCGCTGTCCGCCAAATGGCTGACGGGCCTGCCTGCATCGGCAGGGATAATGCCCATGATGTCGGCGAGGGCCGGGGTGAACGATTTGATGCGCAGAGCTTGATCCAAGCACAGGCAGGCGAACTCGCTAGAGGCCAGCAGGCTTTGCAGGTCTTGGTTGGCGGCTTCGAGTAGCAGCCGCTTGCTTTGCGCTTGCCGGTTGATGCATTCCAGATCCTGCTTGAGCCAACGCCATTCCGCCTGCGCGCTGGCCCATTCCTCGTTGGCAGCCAGCCTCTCCGCGACAGCCTGGCACAAGGCCTCCTCGGAGGCCTCCAGCCGCTGCAAGGCGTCGCGCCGATCCGCCTCGGCCTCGGCCAAGGCTTCTTCCAAGCGCCGCCGTAAGGCGTCGTCCTCCACATCGGCCCGGACGGGCGATGGCGGCGGCCTCTCCTCGAACACCACCAGCCAGAGCGGTTCGGGACAGCAGGCGCGGGCTACCGGTTTGACGGTCAGCTTGAGCGGATGGCGGACGCCGTCGCGTTTCACCCAGGCGTCTTCCACCACGGTAAGACCGGCGATGGCGGCGGCTTCCAGCGCACGGCGCAAAGGCGAGCGCAGGCCTTCGCGCAGCCAGGCGAAGATGTCTTGCGTCGGCTTGCCTGCGGGCGGAGCCAGAACCTTTTCAGTCGGCCCGCTAAAGTACACGGCCTCGTTATGCGCGTTGACCAGCACGGCGGGCGGCGAGAAGCTCTGCATAATCGTCTGCTGCGCGAGGCGGATCGCTTCCGCCATGGGCGTTGGCGGGACAGTGCCGGGCGGGGTCGGCCGATCCCAGGCTGCGGAGGCCGCGATTTTACGGTAAACCCCCGGTTGTCCGGCCAAGGGCTCGAACGCATCGCCGCGCTGGCCTAGCGCGGCCGCGCCGCCGGCCACAACCAGGCAGCCGCTAAGATTGAGGGCGGCGGCGAACACCTTGACGGCTTTTTGCCGGGCCGGGGGCTCAAGATCCTGTAGCCGGTGGCGGCAAACCAGGATGTCCAGCCGTAGCGGCGGCGGATCGGCGCATAGCACATGCCGGCCGAACACCACAGCGCCGCGCAGTTCGTCATTGATCGGGTAATAGCCGTCGCCATCCTGGGCCAGGAAAAACCGGGCCAGCCATCCGGTCGGCAATTGCGCTTCGGTGGCCTCAGGATACCGGCCTAGGCGGGCGGCTTGCAGCGCCTCCCCGGCGGTGTCCGTGGCGAAAACCCGCACCGGACAGCGTTTTCCGCGTCGGCTGACGTGCTCAAGCAACAACATGGCGAGCGCGTAGGCTTCCTGGCCGTCCGCGCAGCCAGCCACCCAGGCGCGGACCGCCTCCCCGGATTGCTTGTTTTCGACCATGGGCGCGATGACTTCGGCCTCCAATGCCTGCCAGGCTTGCAGCCCGCGAAAAAAAATGGCGCTATCAGACGCCGCACAGTCAGCCAAGGCCCCCATGACTAAGACACCGGCGGACGGGTGGGCGAGGTCGGCGGGAGGATTTCGGTTTTCCGTGGGCGATGCTTTCACTGGGCGCTGGTCTTGATTGCGAAAGATAGCCTCAGAGGCGGTTCCTACTGGCGTACGGGGCTTGTTCCGGCAAGTCGGCGCTTTGCCTGCAAGCTTGCCTAGCGGTGCGAAGAATGTCAATGCCGGCTCCTACGCCGCCCTCCTGCGGTAAAAAACGCAGCCTCGCTTTAATCCCAAGCATTTTTTAATATAAAATGGAGGTTAGCCATCGAAAGACATTATAATGCCCGCTTCGCCATAACGCATAGTACCCGCTTTACCGTAAAACGATAGTTAAGCCGGTGTATTTCGCAAAGGCCGAGACTGAATAGGCGATGGATTTCGAGCCAGCACTGGAAACCAAACGAACAGGGTCGATTAATTTGGCACATTCAAAGTATTTGCGGCATGGCAATACAGATGATTTGCTCCGCTTTCAAGCCCGCGCGGCGCAAAGCGACGACGCGATCAGCATCACCACCCGCGAAGGCGACATGGTCTATGTAAATCCCGCTTTCGAGGCGCTGACCGGCTATGCGAACGCTGAAATGGCCGGCAAAACCTATACCCTGCTCAAATCCGGCCTCCATTCCCGACCCTTCTACGCCAAACTGTGGACGGCTTTGCAGGAAGGCCACGAATTTCGCTCCGTCTTCATCAACCGCAAAAAAAACGGCGAACTTTACCACGAGGAAAAAATCATCCGCCCCTTCGTGGATGTGCATGGCCACACCAGCCATTACGTCTCCTTAGGCCGCGATGTCAGCGCGACCATCCGCACCGTGAAACGGATGGAATACCTGGCGACTCACGACCTGCTGACCGGCCTGCCCAACCGCGCCCTGTTCGAGGATCGCCTGCGCGGGGAATTTGCGCGCAGCAAGCGCCAAAACGGCGGGTTTGCGCTGTGCTTTCTCGATGTCGATAAATTAAAACCCGTCAACGACCTGCACGGCCATTCCGCCGGCGACCTGTTATTGCGCATCGTGGCGAGGGTGCTCAGAGACAGCGTGAGGGGTACGGACACCGCCGCCCGCTTGAGCGGGGACGAATTCGGCCTGATCCTCGCGGGCGTTGCGCGGCGGGAAGACGCGCAAGAAGTGCTGGCGAAAATATTCACCGCCTTGCGCAGCGAGGTCGCCAGCAAAGACTACCTGGCCGCGCCGTCCATCAGTATCGGCGCCTGCCTTTATCCGCAAGACGGCACTGACGAGCGCGTCTTGCTGGTGCGCGCCGACCAGGCCATGTACCGGGCCAAAGCCGAGGGCGGCGGGCGGTATTATTTTTTCGATCCCAGGCGCGACGGCGCAAACGCCATCCACCTAGACGCCTCGCTAGCAAGCGGGGAAGAAGACAGCCCTAGTCTTTTCCACCTGGACCCCAGTCTGTTGCTCTGGTCTAGGCTTGCGGCGGGGGACGCCGACTTGAGCGCCATCGATTACGGCATAATGCCTTGACATAGCGCCTTGCCCTCCACAAGCCGCTCCCTCGCCAGCATAGGTGTTATCACTGGGGGTATTTTTACTTATTGACCTGCCCCGGCTTTCTGGACATAGCAACAACCGTTTGGGGCTTGCAATCCACATTTCACACGCTAAGGTTTCCTCAGCAGGCGCAATGCGCCACTGGCTGCGCCAATCCGTTCCCCGACATTTTCCAATAACCTAGCACAAGAGGACAAACCCATTATGAACTGTAATGATTTAGGACAGTCAGAAGAGGAGAAGAAAGTCGTCAGCGGGGAGGCGATCAAGCAACTAAGTAGTTAGCGATAATAAATCCGGCATACGAAAAATGCAGGCTATTGAATTTTTAGGCAATCTAGCCAGCCTAATGCCAGATTATTTTCACTGAACTGCTTAATCCAATCGCGTGGGACAGAACAAAAAAACCCCAGCCTAAGGCCGGGGTTTTTTGCGCCATGGCAGAGGCCCTCGAAGGCAGCAGCAGAATTATTGAACTTTGAACACCACGCCGTCGCCGCCGCCACAAGACGTGGTGACCCGCAGCGAATGTGTGGTGCCAGAGGTCAGCCGGTAGGCGAAATGGACGCCGGCGGCGTCATAGAACGCGGCCTTGCCAATCTGGGCACCGTCAAGAAACCATTGCACCCAATTCTGCCCGCCGGGGCAGGTGACGGTGAAACTGGAATAGAAGTCGTTGGCGACGGTGGAGCCGTTGATCGGCGAGGCGATGTTGACCGGGGCGTTGGCGGCATAGGCACCGCTTGTTGCAAACAGGCCGGTTAGCGCGGCAAGCAAGACGAGCTTTTTCATAGGGATAGTTCCTGTGGAGAGGGTTCGGAGGCAGGCCAGTTTCGAAGTAGCGGCAGGCAGCTTCCGAAACGTGCCGCTGATTATAGCGATAGCGGGAAAATTCTCACGGTAATGTTTCACGCCATTGACGGGCAATATTACCCATCTTGCCAAGCCGTGGAGCTTCCACTAAGCGCCATCGTTCATTTCCTTTCCGCGTCGTAGCGCAAGCGGGCCTCGTGCTCCTGGCGCGCCCCGTCAATTTCCCGCATCACCCCGCGCACATCCGCCGGTTTAGTGCTGTGCTCGAAGCGCCCAGTCAAGGGCGTGTCGGGGCGCAGCTCGCCGCTTTTATACAGCTTCCACATCTCTTTGTCGTAATCCGTCGCCAATAGCTCCGGGGCGAAGCGGCCAAAATACGCGGCCATATTGCCCACGTCGCGCTCCAGCATCATCCGCGCATTGTTATTGCTCGCCGCATCGACCGCCTGCGGCAGGTCGATGATGACCGGCCCGTCGGCGCCGAGCAGCACGTTGTACTCGGACAAGTCCCCATGCACCAGCCCGTCGCACAGCATCAGCACGATCTGGCGGATCAGCAGCGCAAAGTATTCCCTAGCCTCCTCCGCCGTCAATTCCACATCATTGAGCCGGGGTGCCGGGTTGCCCCCGGCGTCGGCCACCAGCTCCATCAGCAGCACGCCATCGACAAAAATATGCGGTTGCGGCACCCGTACCCCGGCGGCGGCCAGACGATACAAGGCGGTCACTTCGGCATTTTGCCAGGCCGTCTCCTGCTCTTGCCGGCCGTAGCGGGTGCCTTTCTCCATCGCGCGGGCGCGGCGGCTATTGCGGGTCTTGCGGCCTTCCTGGTACAGCACGCTCTGCTTGAAGCCGCGCTGCTCGGCCTCTTTGTAAACTTTGGCGCAGCGCAGTTCGCCGCCGCAACGGACGACATAGACGGCGGCTTCTTTGCCGCTCATCAGCGGGCGGATCACTTCGTCCACGAGGCCGTCGTGGACTAGCGGTTCGATTCGTTTGGGTGTCTTCATAGTCGATATTATGCGCCGCTTACGCGGGCATCGGCTGATTTTTATACGCAAGAAGCGCTTGGGCCGAGGCAGCCTGTTGGTGAATGCGGCAAAGGCGTGGAAAAAAGGCGGGCATGTTTCTGCCATTAGCCGACGTTTTTTTCGACATCATTCTAAATTTTATTTATTAAACAGTAGTTTGTAAAATTTTAGACTTGAAGGAAACACACCGACTGCGGCCGGGCTTCCTGTGGATAAGCCTGTGCGCAAATTTTATCGCCGGGCATTTTAAATGCTGGCTCAGCGGAAAAGACACCGGCTTTTTCACAAGCGGCCGACCTGCGCGGCAAGCCTTGCGCGCAGCGCGCCGCCTACACACAATACGCAGCGCAATACCCCGAACCAGCCTCGCTTGCGGGCTGGATCAAGCCGGCCGAAATGTGGACAATATTCCCCTCCCCTTTCCCCATCAACTTCCTATTCAACAGGAGGATTTCGGCTATGTGTTGGAGCGGCGAAGCCTCTGCGGCATTGGCGACGGTCGGTTTTTCCACCGCCGCCTATGTCGCCCGCAAAGGCGAATCCAAGGAGCTGTGGATTCCCCTGGTCTATTTTGCCTGCATGGAGCTATTGCAGGCCGTGACTTATGTTTACATCAACCAGTGCGACACGCCGCAAAACCAGGTGCTGACGCTGCTGGGCTATTTGCACATCGCGTTCCAGCCGTTTTTCGTCAACATGGTTGCGATGTATTTCATTCCGCAGCGGGTGAAGACGGCCATCGCGCCGTCCGTGTATGCGCTGTGCGGCCTAGGCACGCTGGCAATGCTGTTGAAAATGTACCCGTTTGCCTGGGCCAATGTCTGCGTGAAAGGCTATGAAGGATTTTGCGGCCCGACGATTTGTTCGCTGTCCGGCGACTGGCATATCGCCTGGCAAATGCCGCTCAACGGTTTGCTGTCGCGCCATCCGGACAATTGGTTTCCCTTCGATTACGGCCTGCATGGCTTCAGCTATTTCGCCGTGAGTTTTTTCCTGCCGTTTCTGTACGGCTCCTGGCGATTCGTCGGCTTCCATTTGCTAATCGGCCCGCTGTTGGCGGATCGGCTGACCGTCCACCCGAACGAGCATGCCGCCGTCTGGTGCCTGCTGTCCATCGCCTTGTGCGTGTCGGTCATCAAATCGCCTTTGCGCAAGCATCTGCATGTGCAAGCCTGGCCTTTTTATGGGCGCCGGGCGCCTGCGCCGGATAATGCCTGGTTGGCCGAGGGCGAGCCGGCCACGGAGACGGCGGCCGGCGATTAAAGCGTTAAGGCCGGTTTTGTCGCGCCAGGTAACGCTCGAAGTCCTCGACGGACAGCGGCCTGGCGAAGAGATAGCCTTGCGCATAGTCGCAGCCGGCTTCGGCCAGCAAGTCGCGTTGCTGCGCGGTCTCCACGCCTTCGGCGATCACTTTCATGCCGAGTTTGTGCGCCATGACGATAATGGCCTCGCACAAAGCCATGTCGTCGGAAGCCGGCGCCAGGTTGCGCACGAACGACTGGTCGATCTTCAGATAGTCAATGTCAAACTTTTTCAGGTAAGACAGCGAAGAGTGGCCGATGCCGAAATCGTCGATGGCGACTTGCAGCCCGGCGTCGCGGAATTCGAGCAATTGGTCGGTGACGGCGGTGCTGGCGTCGAGCAGCAGCCCTTCGGTGATTTCCACGACGATGGCCTGCCCCGGCAGGCCGAGCTGGCGCAGATGGCCGGACCAGGCGGCATGGTTGTGGCTTTCATTGTAGAACTGCACCGGCGACTTGTTGACGCTGACCTGGAACTCGGCATGGTGCGCAGCCCGCCAGCGCGCCGCCTGGCAGGCCGCCTCGTGGAACACCCAATCGCCGATGTCGACAATCATGCCGGTGTCTTCGGCGATGGGCACAAACAAGGCCGGGCTGACCAGGCCGCGCAAGGGATGCTGCCAGCGCAGCAGCGCTTCGGCCTTGCGCACGGCGCCGGTCGCCAAGTCCACGATAGGCTGGTAGCACACCCGCAACTGCCGGCCGCCCAGCGCGACACGCAGGTCATTGGTCAGCCGCATGCGGGTCTGCGCGGCCTCCTGCATGGCCGGGGTGAAGTAGCTGTAGCGGTTGCGGCCCTGGCTCTTGGCGGCGTACATGGCCTGGTCGGCGTTTTTGACCAGCGCGTCGGCAGCGCCGGCGTCTTCCGGGTAAAGCGTGATGCCGATGCTGGCGGACACATAAGCCACCTCGCCCTCCAAATAGAAAGGGTCGGCCAGACTCCGCAAAATATTCTGCGCCACCCGCTCCACGCCAGCCGGGTCGCCCAGCTCGTCTAATACCACGGTGAACTCGTCCCCGCCCAGCCGCGCCACGATGTCGTTCTCGCGCACGCACCGGCTCAAACGGCGCGCCGCGTCCTGGAGCAGAATGTCGCCCATGTCGTGCCCGAGCGTATCGTTGACCTCCTTGAAGCGGTCGAGGTCGAGGAACAGCAGCGCCAGTGCCAGGCCGTTGCGGCGGGCCTTGTCGATGGCCTGCTCCAGGCGGTCGTGGAACATCTGCCGGTTGGGCAGGCCAGTGAGGAAGTCGAAGTTGGCCTGCCGCCAGATCAGCGCCTCCGACTTTTTCTTTTCGGTGATGTCGGAAAATAGCGCGATGTGGCGATAGACCGAGCCGTCGTCATGGTAGGAGGTGTTGATGGTCAGCCATTCGGCGTACACCTCGCCGCTCTTGCGCCGATCCCAGATTTCGCCCTGCCAGTGGCCGGTGGTGTTGATCGTCTGCCACATGGCCCGATAAAACGCCTCGTCCTGGCGGCCGGAGTTGAGCATCCTAGGGTTTTTGCCGACGACCTCATCCAGCGTGTAGCCAGTCATCCCGGTAAACGCGGGGTTGATGGTGAGGATGGCGCCCTTCGCGTCAGTGACCATCATGCCCTCGCTGCTATTTTGATAGACCAGGGCAGCCAGTTGCATTTCCTCCTCGGCGCGCTTGCGCACGCTGATGTCGCGCATCACGCCATGGACTTCGACATCGCAGGTGTCCGGGTTGAAGCGGTAGCCGCTAACCAACTCCACCCAGACCGCCGAGCCGTCTTTGTGGGTCGTTTCCAATTCGTCGGTATGATAAACCGTCGCGCCGTCCTGCGTGGCCAGGCAGGCGCGGACGCGCTCGCTTATCCGCTTGTCCACGCCTGCGCGGGCGTCCGGGACGCACAATTCCAGGGCCGGCCGGCTCATGATCTCTTCCGGGGCATAGCCGCGCAAGCGCTCCACCGAGGGACTGACATAGCTAAAGCGCATCGTCCGCGCATCCAGCACCCAGACGACATCCTTCATGTTTTCAGTCAGCAGGCGGTAGCGCGTCTCGCTGCGCCGCTGCGCCTCTTCGGTCTGCTTGCGCTCGGTGATATCGGTATTGGTTCCGTACCACTTGACGATGCCGCCGTGCTCGCCGCGCAGCGCCACCGCCCTGACGATGCACCAGCGATACTCGCCGGCCGCGTCTTGCAGCCGGAAGTCGAACTCATAAGGCTGGCCGCTTCGCAACGACGCTCTCCAGCGTTTGACGCAAGCGGGCAGGTCGTCCGGGTGGACGCGATCCTTCCAGCCCTCATCGATGATCGTCGCGTAGGGTTTGCCGAAAAAATCGGTCACGCGGTGATTCACATACTCCAGGCGCCCGTCAGGCCAGGCCGTCCAAATTTGTTGCGGGACGGAATCGCTCATCGTGCGAAAGCTCGCCTCGCTCGTGCGCAGCTCGGCTTCGACTTTCAAGCGCTGGCCGATCACCAAGGCCAAGGTAATGCCAATCGCCGTCAGCGCCAACACGAACAGCCAATAATTCACCAGCCCGGTTTCGGCGATATCCCTGGCGAAAACCCCCGTGCCTTGCAAGGCGCCCACCAAGGCTTGGACGGCGGTCATGGCAATGAGCAGCAAAGCCCCTTGGCGTCCGAAACGGACCGCCGCCCAGGCGACGAACAGAAAGCACCAGTAGCTGCGGGCCAACAAGCCGATGGCCTCGTGCAGCCAGTCCAGGAAAATGATCTGGCCGGCCACAAAAGCCAGGCCAAAACAGGCGATGGCCTCCGTGGCGCGCTCCCGCCCGAACGAGTCGGCAGGCCATTGACGCCACACCAAAGCCAGCGGCGTCAACAGAATCAAACCCAGGAAATCCCCCATCCACCAATGCGACAGCGCGGCCAGAAACGCCGCGCGCGGGAGCATCCCGCCCTGGATCAGGAAGGCGCAGCCCAGCAGCGCGGCGCAGCCCGCGCTGGCCGCGCTGGCGCCCGCCAGCAACAAATAATCAACAGGATGGCGCAGCGCCGGGTCGAAGCGCCGACGGCAACATCCCCAGGGCCTGGCCAGCAGCCAGACGCAGAGCACAGGCTCCAGCGTATTGCTTGCCAAAGCGATGCTGGCCGAGACCAGCGCGAAGCGGTCCAACGCAGCGGCGTAACCGGCCCAGGCGCCGAAGAAAATCGCCGGCCAGAACCGTTTTCCGCCGACCAGCAGAACGGCCAACCCAAAGCCGCCGGGAATCCAGACGATGGAAACCTGGCCGGGGGTGGTCAAATAGCGGAAAACGACACCGACCAGCAAGGCATAAAACAGCGCCACCCCCAACAGGCGGAATCCATCAAAGCGGCGATACACCAGCAAGCGCTTCACACGGTTGGCATCCTGTAAAGGCCGCGTCAATCACCTGGAAAATCTGCCAAATATTGCGCCAGCGTGGCGGCGGCGGTTTTATGGCCCTGGAACGCCCAGTGCGTGTCATTCGGCAAATACACATCCACCACCCCGGCCTCGACCGCCGCCTGCATGGCCTGGTCAAGGCGGACCAGATGCAAGCCTTTGGCGGACGCCAAGCGCTCGATGACACTCGTGTTCGCATAGGCGGGGGCTTTCAGACGCTTCGCGTAAGCGGTCAGCTTGTCCGGGACGACCATGGCCAAAAACAGCGTCTTGCCATTTTTCTGCACCAAGTTTTGCGCGTTAATCAGCTTGCAGCGGATGCTGGCGATCTGCTTTTCATCCCAGGATTTTTTTTTGATATCCGCCTCGTAGACTAATAGCCGGTCGCTGCGCTTGTTGGAAAACAGCGCGGGCGTCGTCAACTCCAAGGCATACACCATCGGCTCTTTTTCCCATAGCCGCTGGAGCACGGCAAACAAATATTTCTGGGCGTAGGCGATCTGCTCTTTCAGGGAAGGACGGTCTTGCTTGCGCCGGGCCTCGATGAGCTGGGGCACGCTTGGATTCAGACTGAAACTCGGCTTGGGCGTTAAGCGATGCTCGGCTTCGCAACTGCCGGCAAACTCGGGAAGCATGTGCAACTGCCGTTCGACGACCTCCAAAATCAACACCCGTGGCGGCGTCTTTTGGAAGGCCTCGCCAGCGACGATGGCCGGCAGCAAAGCGGGATCGTAGCTGGGCGGGTTGGTATTGGTGTAATGGCTGATCGTGGCGACGGACAGCCCGGTGTCGGCGCTCAGAAAGCCTTGCCAGGGGAAATTCAACATGCCATACAGGCCGCCGAAAGAAAAAGAATCGCCGACCGCCAGCACATCGGCGTACTGCGTGTAAGCGGCTTGCATCGGGGCCGCCGGCTGCGCAAAGACCGGCTGCGGCCGGTTCCAGCCAAAATCGTTTTCCGCATAACCGCCGATGCGGGTCACATCGCCGGTGAGCGGCTGGAGATAAAAGCTGGTGGCAAGCAGAATGAGCATCATCCCCAAAATAAGGGACAGCAGCCGAAGGGTATAACGCTTGTGAGCATCCATCAGAATTGGAAATATAAAAATTCGCTGATCTTATCGCCTTGGCACAGGGATGTGGCGGCGACGAGGAACGTAAACACCAGCCAAACCCAGTTCGGCCGCCATTGCAAGCGGGCCCAGCCTGCGCCGAGTTCTTTTTCCCGGATCGGCAAGGCCGGCTCGAATTGACTCATGATCTGCTGGGTATTGGGCAAGACCCAAACGATGAACAGCAATTCGGCGATCTTGTTCAATTGAAAGTGCCCGCTGAACGTAAAGCCATCCAGTCCAAGCATCGCCCGGGTGATGGCAAGCCCGGCCTGGAGACTGTCGGCGCGGAAAAAAACCCAGGCGAACACCACTGCGATGAAGGTGACAAAACCGCCGGCCAGCCGGCCCGGCCAACGGCTTTGGCTCAGATCATGGCCCAGTCTCAGCCGCAACCCGTGCCAGAGATGATTGACGACCAAATAAAGGCCATGCAAACCGCCCCAAATCACAAACGTCCAGCCCGCGCCATGCCACAAACCGCCTAAGAGCATGGTCAGCAGCAGATTGATATGGCGCCGAACCGGGCCTTTGCGGTTGCCGCCCAAGGGGATATACAGATAATCGCGCAAAAAACGCGACAACGTCATATGCCAGCGCCGCCAAAACTCAATGATATTGACCGATTTATAAGGGGAATTGAAATTCAACGGCAATTTGACCCCAAACATTCTGGACAAGCCGATGGCCATGTCGGAATACCCTGAAAAGTCAAAATAAAGCTGTAGCGTATATGAAAAAGCGGCCCCCCAGCTTTCCTTGAAGCTGACCGCATGCCCCTGCGCCGCCGCGTCAAACACAGGCTTGACATATTTAATCATTTCATCCGCCAGCATGACTTTTTTAAACAGGCCAAACGAGAAGAGCGTGAGGCCGACAGCGAGAGACTCGTAATTCAGGCGGTAAGTTTGCGGCTTGTCGAACTGCGGCATCATTTCCTTGTGATGCAACACCGGCCCGGCGATCAAGTGGGGGAAATAAGTCACAAACAAGACATAATGAATGAAATTGAATTCACGCACCAAGCCCCGGGAAGCGTCCACCAGAAAGGCGATCTGTGTGAACGTGAAAAAAGAAATGCCTAAGGGCAGGACAATGGCTCCGACCTCGTATTGCGTGCCCCAGGCAGTATTGAAACTGGCTAAGAAAAAATTGAAATATTTGAAATAACCGAGCAACGCCAAGTTGGCCACGACGCCGCAGCACAAAGTCCAATATTTGCCGGCTTCACGCTGGCGGTCATGGGCGCGGACGAGCGCCGCGCCGACGCTGTAATTAAAGACAATGGAACTGAGCAGCAAGCCCAAAAACAGCGGATTCCACCAGCCATAAAAAAACAAAGAGGCCGCTGCCAGCCAGCCGGCCGCCAGCCGTCGGCTGTATTGCCCCAGCTTGAAAAAAACCAACAGCGTAGTCGGCAGAAACAGAAAAACAAATTCGTATGAATTGAAAAGCATGGAGGTAAAATCTCTTCCTGCCAGGACACGGAACACATAATTTTATTATAGAGTTCGTGCGTTCTAAAATGAAGTCATATTTTTCCAAACGCCGCGCCGCCGCCTCGCTTGAATACTATTGAACCGGCGTGCGCCAAGGGCCAGCGCAAGGGTCGGCAAGCACTTCCATAGCCCGCCCGCACAGCGTCCGCAGACCCGCCGCAAGCGCCTTAAACTCGGCGAGGCCAAGCGGCGTTTGGCTTGCTGCCCGAGGTGGCCGGACGCGGCGGGGCGATTTGCCGGAACTCGGCGGAAAGCCTGTAAAACCGGGGCTTGGCGGCGTCGCAATATCCCGACAAAGGCATTCAGGCCGACCGCGTTCGCCTATCGCCCCCACCCCAAAGCTTGACAAAGCCGTGACCAGCGTGCCAAGGTATGGGCCGTCGGCGTGCGACGATTGCGAAGCCTCCCCTCGGCGGATTTTCGCAAGCCCGCACACCATTATCGCCTCACGGCGCAACGCGAAAGGATACGCCCACTGACGGAGGATAAACAGGTTCTTGGGTTCTACAGAACCGCAATACTGTGCTGTTTAGTTCAGGTTTTTCATACAAAAACGCCGTTCTAAGTAGTACGCTTTCGAAAATAGAAGATGTGGCCGTCCAATAACCGCACAAATACTCGTGCACGTAATTGGCTGCAACTTTGACGACGATAGGAAACGGAACTATGTCAAACAATCTTTTCAAAGTATTGTTCCTTTTGGCTTTCTCCACTTCGCCCGGGGCTGCCAAATCGAGCCATCACCACGACGGGTATCACAAGCATGCCCAATATCATCAGCGCGTAAAGCATCGCCACTATCAGGCGCGGCTGCCACAGGACGACCTCACCTGCCTGGCGAACACGGCGTACCGTGAAGCGCGCAATTCGGAGTCCAATCTGCAAGCCGTGGCCAACGTCGCCAAAAACCGCTTCCAGGGCGGATGGGGACAGAGCTATTGCCATGTGATTCGGACTGGCCGATTCGTCTACTCGGTCAGGCATCCCGACCCAGCGTCGTATGCCAAAGCGCACGAAATCGCCCGCAAGGTAATGGATGGCGAGCTTCCCGACAATACGGGAGGGGCGGTATTCTTCCATGCCGCGCACCTGCGCCATCGGCCAAAATGGGCAAAACCGCAGTATTTGAGCGCCAGAATCGGCGGCAACGTCTTTTACCGGGACGGCGCATCCACTCTGCGCGTGGCTTACAACAGCCCAGAATCCGAGCTGGACAATCGAGACTGACAGCCCTCGGGCCATTCTGCAATTTTAAAACCTGATAGCGGCGCGTAGACCTGGCAACAGGAAAAGCTTGCGTGCCGCTCCTCGCGCCGACATGCGCATCTTCCCGCTGTTTCGATGCAAACCGCCGTCCGCCGGCGGATGGCACAAACGAAAAAACCGGCATAAGCCGGCTTTTTGCGATGCCGACCCGCGAAAGCACCCGGTAAGGTGGCTGTTGCGCACGGCATGGTATGGTGTGGCGTCCCCAAGGGGATTCGAACCCCTGTCATCGCCGTGAGAGGGCGAAGTCCTAGGCCACTAGACGATGGGGACACAGGAAGTGCGCATCATACTACAAGTCCGCTGTCCGGCGAAAGAATTTTCCGTCGAAAACCGGCGACACATCACCTAGATGGTTTGGGCGCGTGGCGGCCGGCAAGCGGCGGGCAAGCCCCGGCAGGCGGCCTGCGCAGCGGGCCAATCCAGGGCGGCTGGCGAAGCCGATTTGAGACTGTCGCCCGGGTAGGGTAATATTTTGAACACCTTAAACCCACTTGACTGTAGAAAACGCCCCTGCCAATCCTCGATCTCGTCCACAAGCTGTTCCGATCACTGCAATCGTCGCCCCTGCTCGCGTCCGTCCAGCCCGCCCAACCCGCCGCGCCGACGGTGAGGATTTACGCGCGATCCGAACACAACATTTCCCGCGCCCACGTCAGCGATGAGGCGTTGAAAGTGCTGTATCGCCTGCGCCAGTCGGGCTACCAGGCTTTCCTGGTGGGCGGCTGCGTCCGCGATTTGCTGCTGGGGCGCGAGCCCAAGGATTTCGACGTGGTGACCGACGCCCATCCGGAGGAGATTCGCGGCGTGTTCCGCAATTGCCGCCTGATCGGACGGCGCTTCCGCCTGGCGCATGTGCATTTCGGCGACCAGATCGTCGAAGTCGCCACCTTCCGCGCCTTGAACAACGAAGACGGCGAAGGCGACCGGCAGGAAGGCCGGGACGGGCGCATCCTGCGCGACAACATTTACGGCACCATCGAGGAAGACGCCTGGCGGCGGGATTTCACGATCAACGCGCTGTATTACGACATCCGCGACTTTTCCGTCGTGGATTATGTCGGCGGGATGAGCGACCACCAGGCAGGCATCCTGCGCCTGATCGGCGACCCCGAGCAGCGCTACCGCGAAGATCCAGTGCGCATGTTGCGCGCCATCCGCTTTGCCGTGAAGCTCGGCTTCACGATCCACCCCGAGTGCGCCGATCCCATCCCGCGCCTGGCTTCCCTGCTGCAAGGCATTCCCGCGGCCCGCTTGTTCGACGAGGTGCTCAAGCTGCTGCTGTCGGGCTATGCGGTGCAGACGTTCGAGGAGTTGCGCCGCTATGGCCTGTTCGGCTGGCTGTTCCCGGAAACCGAGGACTGCCTGGGCCACGAGCCCGACGGCTTCCCCTTGGTCTTTTTAGCCAAGGCTTTGGAGCGGACTGACGAGCGTTTGCAGCAGAGCATGGGCGTCGCGCCGTTTTTCCTGTTCGCCGCCTTGCTGTGGGAGCCTGTGCGCCTGTCAGCCGCCGCCAAAATCAACGCCGGGGACAATGAAGTCTTCGCCTACCAGGAAGCTGCCAGCGAGGTGCTCAACCGGCAGGTGCGCAGCGTCGCCATCCCCCGCGCCCTCAGCCTGAACATGCGCGAAGTGTGGATGTTGCAGCCGCGCTTGGAGCGCGTCAAAGGCCCCAGGCCATTCAAACTGTTGACCCATCCGCGTTTTCGCGCGGCCTATGACTTCCTGATGCTGCGCGCCGAAACCGGCGAAGCGGATCCCGCGCTTGCCGACTGGTGGACGCGTTTCCAGACCGCCGCCGAGCCGGAGCAGCGCAACATGACCCGCGAGGGCGCGACGCGGACGGGGTCGGGGCCGATCCGTTCGCGGCGTCGGCGCGGCCCGAGAAAACCCAAAACCAGCCATGATGTCTAATGCCGAGCACTTGCCCACGGTCTACATCGGCCTGGGCGGCAATTTGGACGATTCCCAAGCGCTGCTGGCCTCTGCCCGCCTCGCCATCGCCGCCTGGCCGGGAATCCGCGAAATCGCTTTTTCCAGTTTCTACCGCAGCGCACCGATGGGGCCGTCCGACCAGCCTGATTATGTCAATGCCGTGATGGCGGTGGAAACCGCGATGACGCCCCGCGACTTGCTACAAGCGCTACAACACATCGAACTGGCCCATGGCCGTGTCCGCACCGGCTTGCGCTGGGGCGCGCGTACCTTGGATCTGGACATCCTGCTGTATGGCGGGGAGCAAATCGAAGACCGGGGGCTGACCATCCCGCATGCCGGCATCAGTGAGCGTGAATTTGTGCTGTATCCCTTGGCGGAAATCGCGCCGCCGGACTTGGAGGTTCCCGGCAAGGGCCGTTTGAGCCGCTTGGTGGCCGCCTGCCCCCGGCGCGGCCTGGAGCTGATAAGCCATGCCTGAGCGGGCCGTCACCGTTCCCAAATTGGCCGCGATGAAGGCGCGGGGCGAGAAAATTGTCGCCTTGACCGCCTATGACGCGATCTTCGCCAGGCTGCTGGACGAGACCGGCGTCGATGTCATCCTGGTCGGCGACTCGCTAGGCATGGTCGTCCAAGGCCAGGACACCACCTTGCAAACCAGCCTGGACGAGATGGTCTACCACACCCGCTGCGTGGCGCGTGGCGCGTCGCGGGCGCTGTTGCTGGCCGACTTGCCGTTTATGAGCTACCCCACACCGGAAAAAGCCGCCGACAGCGCCGCCCGGCTGATCCGCGAAGGCGGGGCGAGGATGGTCAAGCTGGAAGGCGGCCGCAGCCGGGCCGACACCGTGCGCTTCCTGGTCGGGCAAAGCATCCCGGTTTGCGGCCATCTCGGGCTGCTGCCGCAATCCATCCACCAGCTGGGCGGCTATCTGGTGCAAGGCAAAGAAGACCGCGCCGCGCAAAGCCTGCTGGAAGACGCCCTGTTGTTGCAAGAAGCCGGCGCGGGGATGCTGGTGCTGGAATGCGTCCCCGCCAGGCTGGGCGAGGAGATCAGCCGCGCCTTGGACATTCCGGTCATCGGCATCGGCGCCGGCCCCGGCTGCGACGGCCAGGTGTTGGTGCTGCACGACATGCTGGGCCTGGGTTTTGGCAAGCGGCCCCGGTTCGTGAAAAATTTCATGGCGGAAGCCACGGATATTGCCTCGGCGGTGCGGGCTTACGCGGTCGCAGTCCGGGAGCGGCGGTTTCCGGGCGAGGAGCATGTTTTTTAAGGCAAATCCCTGCCACGGCGGCAAGATTCTGATCGTTTCCCCCTGAGGAGACTGAAACAATCCCAAACGATTTAACGAATCCTGTCTCACACCCTAAGCCACCATGCAAATCATCCAATCCATTCCCCCGCTGCGCGAAATCTTAAAGCACTGGCGCGGCCAAGGCGACACCCTCGCGTTCGTCCCGACCATGGGCAACCTCCATGCCGGCCACCTGCATCTGATGGCGCAAGCCCGCTCCCAAGCCGATAAAGTGGCGGTGAGCATTTTTGTCAATCCCACCCAGTTCAGCGCCGGGGAGGATTTCGGCGCCTATCCGCGCACCCCCGAAGAAGACGCGGAAAAATTGCGGGAGAGCGGCGCCGATCTGTTGTTCATGCCCCAGGCCGGCGAGATTTACCCGTCCGGCGCGGCGACTTTCGTGGAAGTGCCCGGCCTTTCCGAGCGACTGTGCGGCACGTCTCGCCCCGGCCATTTCCGTGGCGTGGCGACGGTGGTGTGCAAGCTGTTCAACCTGATGCAACCGGACGTGGCCTTGTTTGGCGAGAAAGACTTTCAGCAACTGACGGTGATCCGCCGGCTGGTGGACGATTTGAACTTGCCAGTCCGCGTCGTCGGCGTGCCGACCGTGCGCGAGGCCAGCGGCTTGGCGATGAGTTCGCGCAACGGCTATTTGAGCGCGGAGGAAAAACAGCGCGCCGCCCTGCTCTACCGCAGCCTGCTGGCGGCGAAGTCGGCCTTGGCGGCGGGGGAGCGGAATTTTCCGGCCATTGAGGCCGCTCAAACGGAATTTTTGCTCGCCGCCGGTTTCAAGCCGGATTATTTCGCCATCCGCCGGCCGGATTTGACCGAACCCTCGGCCTCGGACCAAGACTTCGCGATCCTGGCCGCCGCTTGGCTGGGGCGGGCTAGACTGATCGACAACGTGCAGCTTCGGGCCTGACAATAATCTGTTTACCGCGGCCAAACTTTGCCGATTGTTGCTAGGCTTATGACCTTACGGCATAATTCCAGCCTCTTTCAGCCCTGAATAAGGTTAATCCATGCAAACCACCCTATTGAAAGCCAAGCTGCACCGGGCTCGCATCACCCATGCGGAGCTTGAGTATGAAGGCTCTTGCGCAATTGATGGCCATCTATTGGATCAAGCCGGGATCAGGGAATACGAGCAAATCCACATTTACAACGTCAACAACGGTTCGCGCATCGTCACCTACGCCATCCGCGCCCAAGAAGGCTCGGGGGTGGTTTCCATCAACGGCGCGGCAGCCCGCCACGCCTCCGTCAACGACATCGTCATCATCGCCGCCTACGCCATCCTGAACCAGGCCGAGCTGGCGAGCTTCCAGCCCACGTTGATCTATGTCAACGGGCAGAACAAAATCGTCCGCACCGGCCATTCCATTCCCGTCCAGGCCGCTTGAAACCTTAGCGCGCGGGATTGGGCGCCCGGCCTGCCGGCCCCGGCTTCGCGCCAGAAGCCGGGGCTTTTTTGTGCCGCGCCGCTTGACAGATTAGGCCGTCCGCCGGAATCTAGGCGCTTTCCGCCCACCGGAGAGTCCGATGCAAGACAAAGCCGAGAAAATTTACAGCGACGCGGAAATTGCTGAGAAGCTGGCGGCGGAATTGCCGCACTGGTATTACGAAAACGGCTGGATACGGCGCAAATACCGCACCAGCGGCTGGAAGGCGACGCTGATGGTGGTCAACACCGTCGGCCACCTGGCCGAAGCCGCCTGGCACCACCCGGATTTGACGGTCTCTTTCGCCTTCGTCATCGTCAAGCTGGTGACCCACTCCGCGAAAGGCGTCACCGACAAGGATTTTCTGCTGGCGAAAAAAATCGAGGCGGTGGTGCAGTGGGACGCCCACGCCGAAAGCGGCGGGCTGCTGGAGGGCACGCCGGACGACCCCCGCTTCAAGTACATCAAGCGGGATGTTTAGCGGCATGCGCCTATAGCATGAGGCCGGGGCAAGCCTTACTTGCGCTGCGTCCACCAATCCCGGTCGCGGCCACCCGTCAGCCCGGTTTCGACACAATATTTGATGAACACCAACAAGGCTTTGATGGCGTCGTCCTGGGTTCCGTAAGGCCCATGGACGCCTTCCCGCGCGCGAAAAAACCATTCCTCATGACCAGGCGCGCACGCCGCGCCTGGGAAAATTCGACCAGCCACTCGGAAAAACATCTTAGGCCTCCACGGTTTAGTTTTAATTTTTTTTAGTGTCACTGTCGGCCAGCTCAGGGCGGCCCGGCGTTCGGCGTCACAAACGGTCGCTGAAGCCATAAGGCACCGATTGCGCCAGCCTTAGCGCCTCCTCGCGCAGTTTCCTGCGGTTCAGCAAGAACCCTAGGCGGCTGCCGCCGCACTGCCGCCACAGCCAGGCCGAGCGTATGCCGGCCAGCAGCAGGGCGCGGATTTTGTTGGCGTTGGCCGGGTTCTCCAAATACGCCTGCTCGCCGACCACGACAATGCGCGGACTCAACTGGCTGATATTATTCTGGTAAAGATCGGCCAGACTGGCCAAGACGTTTTCGTGCAAAGCGCCGAAATGGGCGGTTTGCACCGTGGCCCGCTCCAGCCCCAGGCGTACGGCTTTGCACATGGCGTCCTGACGGCGGTACTTATTTTCCAGGTAAAGCAAAGCCGCCGCGTAACGCGCCAGCTCCGTGTCCACCGACTCGGGCGCGCCCAACTGCCGCTCCAACAGCGTCAGGCCGCTTTTCAGCCGCTTCAGCCCGCCATAGACTTCAGGCACGCTGTCGGCGTTGATCCGCAACAGGCTGGCAATGCAGGTCTCCAAGTCGTCGGGGTCGGCGCTGCCGGCGCGGGCGATGTCGCGCACCAACTGGACGGCCTGGGTCAGGCCGGCTAGGGCGATGGTTTGATTGCTCAAGGTTTTTATCATGGCGGCGCGACAAGCTCTGCGGCTTCCCTGCGATTGTATTTGACGGCATTGCCTCGGGCCAAGGCAACGGGATATTTTTCCGCGTTGCGGCGGATTTTTTGCTCCACGGCGCGCGCCAGGTCGATGTCTAGCTGGTCGGCCAGACGCAGCAGATAAATCATCACATCGGCAATCTCCTCCTCCACCCGCGCATACTCCGACGGCTTCTCGGCGAGCTTGCGCGACTCCTCCTCTTGCAGCCACTGGAACGGTTCCAGCAGTTCCGCCGCTTCCACGGCCAGTGCCGTGGCGAGGTTTTTGGGGCTGTGGAATTGCTCCCAATCGCGTGCTTGCGCGAACTCCCGCAGCGTTTTCTGCACAGATTTGATATCCAAAGAACGGTCTCCTGTCGCAAGGGGGGTGTTTTTTTTTGCCCGGAATAAGCGAGAATAGAGCCTAGCGGTTAAAAAACCAATGAGTGGCGGCATGCTTGCGCAAAGCGACACCCCAAGCCCGGCCTTATTATCCTTAAAAATTGTTCGCGCGTGAGGGTTAAAAACGTGGATAACCTGATTCAAGACTTGCAAAAGACCATTGAAGCGCTGGAAACCTTGAGCGACCGGCCGGCGACGGCGGGTGAACAGATAGACGAACTGCTCGACCAGTTGTTCCAGCAAAAAATCGACTTGGTCGCCACGACGCTAAATGTCTCGTCCCAGCCCTACCAGCACGCCGCCCTCGCCATGAAGCAGGCCGCCAGCAAAACGCAGCGGGCGGCCAAAGAGCATGCGCCGCTCGGCGAGGCGGCCCAGGCGGTGGCCGAAGCCATCGGCAAGCTGGCCAGGCTATTGGACAGCGTGATTCCCGGCCATTGAGACGGACAGGCTGATGGAGGATTTTTGCCCCTGCGGCTCGGCGCGGCGGTTTGCCGACTGCTGCGGGCCTTTCCTGTCGGGCGCCCGCCGCCCGGACGACGCCTTGAGCCTGATGCGTTCGCGCTATACGGCCTATTGCCTGCGCGACGCGGCCTACCTGCGCGACACCTGGCACCCGCGCACGCGCCCCGAGACGCTGGACTTTAGCGGCGACACCACGGCATGGGCCGGCTTGGATATCGTGCGCCACGAAGGCGGCGGGGCGCAGGCAAGCCAAGGCGTGGTGGAGTTCATCGCCGCTTACCGGCAAGGCGGGGTGTCGCGGCGCCTGCGCGAAAGCAGCCGCTTCGTCAAAGAGGCGGGGGTTTGGCTCTACCTGGACGGTGATGTGCTGGCCGAGCCCAAGCCGGGCCGCAACGACCCCTGCCCTTGCGGCAGCGGCAAGAAATACAAGAAATGTTGCGGCGGATCATGAGCGGCGCGTCCAAGCCATAGCGGAAGCCGTCTCGCACGGCTACACTCTTCAGGTAAGCCCGGCCTGTGCCTTGCGCATGATGGGGCAGGCCTATCCAACCCTTAGGAAGCCGCTGCCATGACCACCTCGCCGTTTGAGCGCTGTCCGCCCATCACCGCGCAAGACTACCGGCGCCTGGCGGAACGCGTGGGCCGTTGCCACCTGGATCTGCGCCTGGGGATCGAGCATGACCGCGAGTCCTGGGTATTCGGCCAGGGCCGCAGTTTTTTCCACATCGAAAACTGGTATTCGATCCACGGGCTGATCCGCCAGGCGCTTAAGTTATGCGGCTTGCACCGTCGCGGCCAGCGCAACGCCCGGCGCATCGAGATTCGCCGCAATGAACTCGCCTTCGAGAAGCTGCCCGCCGCCTTCGACGGCTACACCCTGCTGCACCTCAGCGACCTGCATCTGGACGCCGCCGCCGACATCCCCGACGCCCTCATCGACGCCTTGCAAAAGGCCGGGCCTTACGACGCCTGCGTGCTGACCGGCGACTACCGGGTGAAGACCTTCGGCCCCTACCGGCGGTCGATGGAAGGTCTGGCGAAGGTCTATGCGCAGCTAAACGGGCCGGTCTACGCCATCCTCGGCAACCACGACACCATCCGCATGGCGCCGCCTATGGAAGACCTAGGCATCCGGCTCTTGCTGAACGAAGCGGTTCCCCTTGAGCGCGAAGGCGCCGCCATCTGGCTGGCCGGCATCGACGACCCGCATTATTACCGCGCCGAAAACCTGGAGAAGGCCACCGACCGCATCCCCGAAGGCGCAGTCTCCATCCTGCTGTCGCATTCCCCGGAAATGTACCGCCACGCCGCCTACGCCGGCTTCGACGCGATGCTGAACGGCCACACCCACGGCGGGCAAATCTGCCTGCCCGGCGGCGTCCCCGTCATCCTCAACGCCAACGCCCCCCGCGCCTTCTGCAACGGCCCTTGGCGCTACCATGGCCTGCACGGCTACACCTCGGTGGGCGCGGGGGTCTGCATCGTCGATGTGCGGCTGAACTGCCCGCCGGAAATCACTTTGCATACCTTGCGGCGGGGGTGAGGCTGACGGGCCGGGCAAGCACAGCCTGAACCCGGCGTTTGTAGTGCCGAGTGTCTTTATAAACCAAAAAGAATCAGTACGATGGACATTTTTATCAGTTACAAGCGCGAAGGGCTGTAGGTCGGGGTGAGCTTGCGAACCCCGACATTCCCGGACGCCGGGCATTATGTTGGGGTTCCTTGCGTCACCCCAACCTACAAAACCCCCTCAATAAGGCTCCCGGCGCACATGCAGCCGGTAAAGCACCCGCGACAGCCCCAATTCCAGCACCAGGAAGGCCAGCGCCAAACCTAGTACCTCGCCACCACTCAAACGCCATTCCGATTGTAGCCACAGCAACGGTAGCAAAGCCTCCGGAATCTGATCCAAACCCAGCGCCATGCCGCTGGAGGGCACGCCCAGCCGGCGCTTGAGGAAGCTGGACAACACATCCCCCAGCATAGTCAAAGCCCCCGCCTGCAAGCCTATGCCCGCGCCCAAACCCAACCCCCAGCCCGCCAGCGCGCCGGCCAGCAAGGCGCCGGCCACGCCGCGCCAAGTCTTGGAGGGGCCAAACCAAGGACGGCCGTCCGGCCAAACCCGCCCGCCGTCCAAGGCCCGCGCATAACGGCCATCCAACAGCTTGAGCAATAGGATAGGCGCGCCATTGGCGGCGAACAATAGCAGCAAAATCTTGCCGGTCAGCAGCATCGGAAGCCCTCGTCCAGCGGCGTCACAGCGTCAGCAACACCGCCACCAAGCCGGTCATGAAAATCCCGTCGAAGGTGCCGGCCCCGCCGATGGAGGCCACCGGCGCGCCCAATTGCCCGATGTCTTTCAGCCGCAGCAAATCGGCACCGACCAGCACGCCCAGGGTGCCCGCGATATAAGCCATAGGCGCGCGCATTTCCCCGCCGAGGAAAGCCGCCGCCAGCGCCGCGCTGGCCGGCGCGACGAACATCGGCATGGCGATGCCCAGCCCGGCGACCGGGCGGCTGGCCGCATAGCTGACGGCGCTGACGATGGCGACGGCAAGCAGCAAGGGGCCGGCCGGCATCGGATGGTGGCGGATCAGAAACACGGAGAAGCATACCGGCACCAGGCAGCCGCCGACATTGACCGCCAGCAGCGTCCGCCCGGTGAAGTTCTGCCGTGGCGGGCGCAGCAGCCCATGAAACCGTCTTTCCAAGGGATCGGGCGGCGCGGAGGCGGGCACGCTCAACAACGGCAGGTTGATGACACTGCCGAGCAATGAAACCATCATCAGCGACAAGGCAGAATCAGGCTCCAGCCCCAGCTTGGCGAAAGTCAGCGTGATAAGCTCCAGATTGATGGCAAAAACAATCCAGGCGACAAACAGCAGGACGAGGAAAAAATGCACGGGCGAGAACGGGCTGCGCATGGCGTCGGCCTCCGGGTGGCTTAAGGCGAGCGGTTTTCTGGTTAGGCAAGTCGCCCGGCAAAAATAATAGCACCGCCGCGCCAGGCTTCTAGCGAAGCGGCAAGATCTTGCGGAAGGTGAGATTGATGCGGGCCGCGACAGGCTGGCGGGTTTTCGGCACGCAATGCCGCCAATGATGTTGCAAGGCCCCGCCCATCAGCAGCAGGCTGCCATCGGCGAGGTTCAAATCCAAGGTCTCGCCGGACTGGGTGTGGCGGATCTTGAACAGCCTTGCCGCGCCCAGGCTTAACGAGGCGATGAAGGGGTTTTCGCCCAGCGATTTTTCCTGGTCGGCATGCCAGCCCATGGAGTCCTGGCCGTCGCGGTAGAGATTGCCGAGCACGCTGTTGAAGCGCTGGCCGCAGGCCGCCTCGACGGATTGCTTCAGCGCCAGCAAAGCCTCCGTCCAAGGCTGTGGATAATGCACCAGCCCGGAGTAGTGGTAGACCGCGCCCTCGTCGCCGTGCCAACACACCCGGCGCGGCACCGACACGCGGCGGCCGACCATCGACATGAACTCCTCCTGCCAGTCCAGTTCGGCCAGCAGGCGCTCGAACAGGCCGAGGCAGCGATCCGGCGCGATGAAACCTGGACGATAATAGAGTTCGCCGTCTTGGGCCGCGAGATTTTCCGCCAAAGACGCGGCCACTAAATAGGCCCTGCGTCGATTAGCGGCGCCACCCAGTAGTGCAAGCCCGCACCGGCGAAATCCTTTTTCAGGCTGTCCATGAAGCGCGGCAACTCCTCGCTGGGCAGGTGCAACTGGAAGCGCACCTGGCTTTTGCGGCCGGCCACCTGCTCGGCCAGGTTCAAGCCTTCCAAGCGGCTGGAATGGCCGTTGGCCTTCTGGCTGCTGAAGCCGACATGCTCGGCGAATTGCAGCAGCCAATCGACCAGGCTTTCCTCGATGGAGGGCGGCGCGGTCAGGGTGATCAACACTTGCGGGCTCATGGCGGGCGGCGGCTTTATTTTTTGTGGATCGCTTCGTCGAGGTGGGTTTGGGCATCCTTGGCATCTTCGACCGCCGTGTCGGCGTTAAAGCGGTTCGCATTCTTGACGGCGGATTGGAGTTCGGCCTCGCTCTTCTCAAGATGTTTCGCCACGCCGGGATTCGCCGCCTCCGCCTTGGCCGCTTCAATGTGTTTGAGCGCTTCCGTGGCGTGCTGGCTGACGGCTTTGGAATCGCCCACGGAACCCGCCGCCTCTTTAGCCTGCTCCAAGGCTTGCGTGGTGTGCTGGTCGGCGACGGCGGCGCCGTGCAACAGTGTGGCGGCAAACAGGCTTGCCAGGCGGGCATAAAGGGACTTTTTGTTCATCGAACGCACCTCTATCGTGTTGCAAAATTTTTCGGCTGACTCGGAAAACGGCCGAAGCCCGGCAAGCGCACACGCGTGGAAGCGGTTTTTAACCGTGCCGTGGCGGGCCGGTTGCCGGGCTTAACAAAGCTGAAGTATAGCCGCCTCAGCCCGCCTCGATGGGCTTCTCCGGCGGGATGGGATGAGTGGTTTTAGGATATTGCGCCAAAATTTTTTTAACGTAGGCCTGGGTTTCCTGGTAAGGCGGCACGCCCTGGTGGCGATCCACCGCGCCTTCGCCGGCATTGTAGGCCGCCACCACCCGTTCCACATCGCCGGCAAAATGGCGCAGCAGCCAACTGAGGTAGGCGACGCCGCCTTTGATATTCTCCAGCGGGTTCCACGGGTCTTTGACGCCGAAGCGCTGCGCGGTCGCGGGAATCAACTGCATCAGCCCTTGCGCGTTTTTAGGGGACAGCGCGCCCGGATTGTAAGCCGACTCGGCCTGGATCACCGCCATCACCAATTCCGGGTCGATGGCATAGGCCGGGGCGATCTGCCGCACCCAGGCGGCGACGATCTGGCGGTTAGGGTTGGCGTGGGCGCTGGTATAGGCGGCGAATTTTGGGCCGCGCGGCTTGGGCGGCGGCTCGGGCTGGCAGGCGAGGTCTTCCACCGGGGCGATGTCGCGGAAGCGGAACGCCATGCGTTTGGAGAAATTATCGCCGGCGGCGGCGGCCTTGCGGAACCAGTAAACCGCCATGCCGTGGTCGCGGGGCAGGCCGCGCCCGTTGAAATACATGAAGCCGATGTTGTAGGCGGACAGGGCGTCGCCCATCAGCGCCGATTTGCAATATAGCTTGTAAGCCTGTTGCAAATCTTGACGGACGCCCCGGCCATGTTCATAGACCAGGGCCATCTTGCGAATACCCTCGGGCTCCGGGTCGATTTGCACTGCGCCCAGCGGCAGGCTGGGCAAAGGCAGGCAGACGGCGAGAACAAGTGTTTTCCAGTCCATGTGCGTGTTTCTCGTGTGAGTGGCCCCGCCGGGGGAAAGACTTAAACCCTGCGCCTGGCGGCGCGCCATAGAAGCGTCAACTGGGGGTGGGGATTGTAAAATAATTATTTTCCCGCCGCACCGTTTAATCGACGCGTCCGCCGCCCAGCGCCTTCCATCGGAAGCAGTCCGTGCCGTGGTCGTTGACCATGCCCACGGCCTGCATATGCGCGTAACAAATCGTCGGCCCGACAAATTTGAAGCCGCGCCGTTTCAAGTCCTTGCTCAGGGCCTGCGATTCCGCCGTTTGCGCCGGCGCGTGGCGGTAGTCCGGCCAGGCGTTTTGGATAGGCTTGCCATCGACAAAACGCCATAGATAGGCGTCGAAGCTGCCAAATTGCGCCTGCACGGCGAGAAAGGCGCGGGCATTGGCGACGGCGGCTTGGATTTTCAGCCGGTTGCGGATGATGCCCGCATTACCCAGCAATTCGCCGCGTTTCGCCTCGGTGTAGCCGGCGACGATTGCGGGGACGAAGCCGTCGAAGGCCAGGCGGTATTGCTCGCGCCTTTTCAAAATAGTGAGCCAACTCAAGCCCGCTTGAGCGCCTTCCAGGATCAGAAACTCGAACAGCTTCAAATCGTCGTGCAGCGGGACGCCCCACTCCAAGTCGTGATAATCGCGCTCTTCCGGGGTCTTGCAAGCCCAGGCGCAACGGCAAGGCTCCTCACTCATCCCAAAGACTCCACACCGGGGTCAAATCCTTCGGCAATTCGGGCAGTCGGCCCAGCTTCAGCCAGATATTGCCGGGGCTGTGAAAGTCCGAGCCCACCGAAGCCAACAGCCCGTAACGCCGGGCGGCGGCGGCAGACGACTGGATGTCGCCCGGGCTGGCACTGCCTGCGATCACCTCCATCGCCTCGCCGCCGGCCTCTTTGAACTCGCGCAGCAGCCGGCCCAGCCAACTGCCGGTGAGCTTGTAGCGCTGCGGATGGGCGACCACGGCGACGCCGCCGGCGGCTTTGATCCAGCCCACCGCCGCCTCCAAACCGGCCCATTCGGTCGGCACATAGCCCGGCTTGCCCTGCACCAGATAATGGTCGAACACCTCCCGCACCGAGCCCGCCAGGCCCTGGTCGGCCAGGAACTGGGCGAAGTGGGTGCGCGTGATCATGCCCGCCCCGGCCAGCGCCCGCACCGCCTCGAAGCCGCCCGGAATGCCCGCCTTCTCCAGCCGGCGGCCCATCTCCTGCGCCCGGCTCACGCGCAAGGTTTGCAAGCGGGCCAAGCCCTGCTGCAAAGCCTGGCAGTCCGCCTCGATGTTAAGCCCGACGATATGCACGGATTTGCCGTGCCAGGTCGTGGAGATTTCCACGGCGGGAATCAGCGTCAGGCCGCATGCTTGCGCTTCGGTTTTAGCCTCACTCAAGCCGTCGGTGCAGTCATGGTCGGTCAGCGCCAGATGGGTCACGCCCGCCGCATGGGCCTGGCGCACCAGTTCGGCGGGGCTGTAGGCGCCGTCAGAGGCGGTGGAGTGGGTATGAAGGTCGTGGGTCATGCAAAAAAACTCAGTATGACATACTAATATTCGGAATACGCTAGCGCCATCGGGCGACAACATCAAATTCAACTAATTCTTTTTTTGAGTTGCGTTTGCGAATCGCTCGGCGCTCAATTCCGCTGAATCCCAATTCAGCCAGCATTTCAGCATAAAGCAATTCAGTTGAAACAAGCACACCATAAAAAGTCGAATTGCCAACAATATAATGAAGCTCTGCGCCACCAGAAAGAACAGGAATCAGCCCACAAAAATGAGACCACATGTCATCAAAATATTTCGCCACATAATTGGCTAGCAGGATACCGTTCTTATTATCAGTATGTGCTATTTTGTCAAGGGCATCAGCAAGATGAGCACTTTTAAAGTGATCTGCCGGGCGATTCCAATCTGCCAAGCGGCTTGTTGCAACCCCCCAGGTTCCACCGATTGCTGTCCAATCCAATTCGCCAGCGCCTCTGCCATCAACTAAATAACCAAGCCAGTACATGTATGGTCGAAGTTCACGAATATATGACATTCTGTTAGCGTAAGGAGGAGAGGTCACGATAAGATCGAATGGGCCTTCAACCACCGCTGCCGAGTTTCTTGAATCGCCAAATATCACATGACCTTGGCCGACTGGGTTTTCAATAGCGCCACTTAACACAAAACGGACATCTTCATTAAATATATATGCCATATCCGTATCAAAGCCAATGTCAAATTGGTCGTCATCTTTAAACGACATTGATTGGTGGTTGAAAGCCGCATTTGACAGCACGATCAAGGATCGGCAAAACGCAATCAACAATAGCGTCCGTTCCGCAGATAAATCGTTTGTCACTTCCAGGATAGCCGCATGGAGAAGCCTCAAAAAATCGAGCACATTTTCATTCCACCACCGCTCGATATTGTGAATTGCTGGAGCTGGAGCAGGGTCAATGCTTTGACGCTTTACCAAATCCAGCGCGAACACACAAGCTTGGCGTGTCGCGGCAATTTCTTGTGGAGAGTAGTGCGCGGTTTTTGCTTGGGCGAGCCACACGAGGAAAGGATTGATATCCGACGTGACGCCCTCATGCCCGTGGTAGGCGGCACTCAGTGCCGTCGTTCCTGTGCCGCAAAAGGGATCGAAAATACGCTTTGCCCGGTGCCGCCCTACAATCAACTCTTCGACAATTTTGAGGGAGTATGCCGGGGTAAGACGCAGCCAGCCATGCCTCCCCGTCGTCGCATTGAATTTATAGGTGTAATCTGATCGTTGGCTGAGTTGTGCACGCCCTAGGATTGCAGCCATTACTTGGTCTCCGGTGCGAGCAACGCTTTTAGCACAGAATCTATCTCTGCCCGAAGCGTTTTGCTATTCCGCTTAAAGAACGCAGCGAGATCATATCCGACGACATCGCGCATGAAGTCATAGGTAGAGATTATCGGATTGTCGGCACCCTCAACGCCAGTAATGACGGCCCACTTTTCAGTTCGGTAGCGAAGCAAAATATCGCCATCAATCTGTGCCGACAAAATGACAGCACAAGGAAAGTAAGCTTTAGTATAGGCGGTCACAGCGTTGGCAATATCAGCATTTTGGCGTTTTGAATCTTTGCTCTTGTAACCCTGTCGAACCTCGAAAACTGCACCTGTCAACGTTGAGAAAACGTTTGAATCCACACCGATGGATTCGGCGGAATCTTTCATCCATGCGTGGAAGCGAGCGCGTTTTGCTTTGTCGGCAATCTTATCGAGTGGAACGCGGCCATCAAGATAAAGCGTTCGTGTCTTCCCGTTTGGAAGTGGAATCGTGTAAGACCATACCACATCAGCTTCGGACAGTCCAAGAGAGTCTTTTATGGCAGTTCGGAATACTTTCTCACATCCAATACCAATTTGCCTATATACGCTTGTCATTCCGCCTGCCGCTTTGTGGGCGGCATACATCATTGGATTGTCAAGACCAAACCAGCTATAAAACGGATCGCTTTGGTAAAGCGCTTGGAATTGATCCAGAGTTATCCCGCCTCCTTTTGTGCCTTGACCAAATTTGGGTTTGTATTTGGCACATACCCTTATCGGTTCTAGAACAAGGCCAAGATATGCGGCATCATTTTGTTTCAATGGTAAATGCCTTTAAGTGATTATCGATAAAGCAAGGGCGGCGGGTCGAATCGCTTGACCAAGCATTGTAGATGCGAATTTATTCGCATTAAACGGTTGATTGTGCGGATAAATTCGCGCCTAAATCAAGATTTACAAGCACAGCCCGACTGAGTAAATCCACGACCACTATCTTCAATGCCCCCCATACAGCCTAGCATACAAGCCCCCCTGCGCCATCAATTCCTCATGGTCGCCTTGCTCGCTGATCGTGCCGTCCTCGAACACGTAAACCCGGTCGGCATGGCGGATAGCGCTTAAGCGGTGGGCGACGATGAGGGTGGTGCGGCCGACCAGGAACGCTTCCAACGCCTGGTGCAGCTTGGCCTCGGTCTCGCTGTCCAAGGCCGAGGTGGCTTCGTCGAACACCACCACGCTGGGCTTGGCGAGTATCATCCGGGCGATGGCCAGCCGCTGCCGCTGCCCGCCGGACAGCCGCATGCCGGCGCGGCCGACGACCGTGTCCAGCCCTTCCGGGCAAGCCCGCACGACTTCCTCCATCTGGGCGATGGCTAAGGCCTGCCACAGCTCGGCGTCGTCGGCCTCGCGGCCCAAGGTCAAATTGGCGCGCACCGTGTCGTTGAACAGGGCCGGTTGCTGCAACACCGTCGCCACCCGCTCGCGCACCACGTCCAGGCCGATGTCGGTGAACGGCACGCCGTCGAAATAAATCATCCCCGAGGAGGGCGGGTAGAGGCCGATCAGCGCCTGGGTCAGCGTGGATTTGCCGCCGCCCGAGGCGCCGACGATGCCGATCTTCTCGCCAGGGCGCACGTTCAGGCTGACGCCGCGCAGCACGTCGGTGCCGTTGGGATAGGCAAACCATAGATCCTTGATCGCAACGCCCACCGTGCGCTTGTCGGCGAACGGGTCGATTTTGTGCGGGTAGCGCGGCTCCAGCTTCAGTGCCAGCAAGCCGTTGATGCGCTCCAACGCCCCCTTGGCGCTGGAAAACGCATACTGGATGCCGAGCACTTCCTGGACGGGGGCCATCATAAACCATAAATAACTGAACACGGCCATCATTTGGCCGATGCTGAGGCCGGAGTAAATCACCATGAACATGGCCAGGGCGCGAAACACTTCGACGCCGCTTAAGAAAATCGTGAAGCTCATCCGGCTGGCGGCGTCGGACTTCCAGGAAAACGCCGCCGCGCTCTCGCGCACACTTTTAGCCTGCTCCAGCAGCCGGCCCAAATAATGCTTTTCGCGGTTGGCGGCGCGAATCTGGTGGATCGCTTCCAGGGTTTCGCCCAAAGCCTGCTGGAATTCGCCCATCGCGGCGTTTTCCTTTTGCTTGAGCTGTTTCACCCGCTTGCCCATCACGCCGGTGACATAAATCACCAGCGGATTCAGCAGCAGGATGAACAGCGCCAACTGCCAATGCATCCACAGCAAAATCGCCGCCGTGCCGATGATCGACAGCACCGCGACCAGCAGCCGCGCCACCGCGCCGCCGATGAAAGCGTCGATGGTTTCCAGATCCGTGACCAGGTGGGTGATGACTTGGCCCGAGCCTAAGCCTTCGTACTCGGCCATGGAAATCCGCTCCAGCCGGCGGATCAGCGCGGCGCGGATGCGGAAGGTAATGTCTTTGGAGACCAGCGTGAATTGCCGCATCTGCCACACGCCGAGCAGCACGGACGCCAGGCGCAGCAGCATGGTCACGACCAGCACCGAGACGATATACAGCAGCGGCTCGTGCCATTCCGGCGGCGTCAGGCGGTCGATGAACTGCACCGACTTCCCCGGATGCCGCAGCAGCACCTCGTCCACCAGCAAGGGCATTAGCAAGGGGATAGGCACCGAAGCGAGGGTGGCGAGGATAGCGATGAGATGGGCTTTCACTAGCTTGCCCTTGTGCTGCAAGCAAGTCCTGCGGATGTAAGCCCAATCGAAACGGGGGGAGGTCTCGGTGATCGCCGCCAGTTTCATTTTCTTTTTTCGTACCGCCATAGACAGGCTCCAAGGCCATAAGTTAAGCGAAAACCGACTAGACTAGAAATTCAACCAAGGCATTGCCTGGGCAATGCCGGTTAAGACTAAAGGCAAACCTGACGTTTCCGCAACAAGAGGCATGGTCATGTGCGATGAAAAATTGCCGCCCGGCGAGCAAGATCTTTGGCGCGCCAATATTTACCACCTGCTGACCCGGCTGCTGGCCAAGCCGCCCAGCCACCGACTGCTGGCCCAACTGAGCGAAATCCCGCCGGTGCGCGCCGAAAACGGCGCGAACCTTGTCGCCTTGGCGTGGGGCCAATTGGGGGAGGCCTCGCGGCGCGCGGTGGAACCTGAGGTATTCGCGGAGTACGGCGCTTTGTTCGGTGGCAAGCCGGGGGCCTTGATCCCCCATGCTTCTTGGTATCTAGTCGGCGAGCTGAACGCCAAGCCCTTGGCTTTGCTGCGCGCGGAGCTTGCCGGACTGGGCATCGACCGCGGCGACGGGCCTGTGGAAGATCATGCCGGCTTCGTCTGCGACACCATGGGGCTGCTCATTGAAATCGAAGACCCCCGCCAAATCGGCTTTTTCACCCGCCATCTGAAGCCTTGGCTGCCGGCGTTTTTCAACGATCTGCGCGGTTTTCCCGCGGCGGATTTTTATCGTTCGGTGGGTTTGTTGGGCGAGGCTTTCATTGAGATTGAAAGCGGCTATTTGCGAAAAATCTACTGAAGCCTAGCATGAGCCCCGCGACCCCGCCGTGCCGTCCCGGCGCTCAACGGCGAACACCGAAAACCGCCGCGTTGTTACTGCTGGCCTTGAGCTTGTGCAACGGCTGCGCCTTGCTGAAAAGTGCCTTGGATCTGCCGGAAAAAGGCCTGCGCGCGCTATCGTCGGCCGACGCGGCAAACGATGCGGTCGACCCGGTCGAATTGCAATCGCAATTGCTGCGCTTCGCCGACAATTATATCGACGCGCTTAATCTTGCCATCGGCAAGCTGCGCCAAGAAAACGGCCAGCCCGCCGAACGGATCGCCGTGCTGTCGCGCCGCATCAGCACCACCAACGATGTGCTGGCCATCGCCAGCGGCGCCAACACCTACGCCAATCTGCTGGACATGGTCATCCTCGTCAATTTGAACCGGATGAGCGTCGAGGATTACTGGATGCCCAAGCGCTATGGCGATTCGGCGAAGCCCTTGCTGCTGGCCGCGCAAGAACGCGAGAAGGAAATTTGGCGGATTGCCGCGACGGCGCTTAAGCCGGTACAGATCGACGAGCTGCACACCGCCATCCGCACCTGGCACGAGCAGCGGCGCGACGGGCGCACGGCGCTTGATGTCGGCTCGCTGGGTTTCGCGTCGGAAGTGGCGCGGATGAACCGCAGCCCGCAGCCGGGCGTGACCAGCAGCGTCTTTAATTTGCTCGTCATCGACCCCTTGGCGGGGCTAGACCCGGCCACCCGCGAACTGGCCAACACCCGGCTGTTCGCGGAGCGCGGCCTGTTCCTGTCCCGCCACATGCCGACTTTGATCCGTTGGGAAACCGAATTGCTGACCATCCAGACGGCGGAAATGCCGCAAGTGGAGCAACTGTTGGCGAGCAGCGCCCAATTGTCCGCCTCGGCGGATCGTTTCAGCCTGGTAGCGGAACGCCTGCCCGGCCTCATCAGCGCCGAGCGCCAGCACATCGTCGCCGCGCTCGACGCGCAACGGCCCGGACTCATCAGCCTCGCCGCGCAAACCGAAAAAACCCTGGCCGCCGGCCGACTCATGTCGGAAGCCTCCACCGCCACGTTCACATCATTTCAAGACGTGTTGCGGCAACTCGACGCCAGCCCGTCCGATCCGAAGACCGAGCCCTTCCGCATCAACGACTACACCGCCGCCGCCGCGCAAATCAACGCCACCGCGCAAGACTTGGTGAAATTGCTGCAAGCCTTCGAGCAGACCGTCGCCCCCGCCAATCTCGACACCCTGTCCGCGCGGTTCGACGCATTGAGCCGGCAAACCCAAGCCAACGGCAAGGAATTGGTGGACTATGCGTTCGCCAAAACCTTGCTGCTGGGTTTGATTTTAATGGCTTCGGCTTGCGCGATGGCGCTCGTGACCGTGCTGCTGTATTGGCGGCTGAGGAAAGCCATGGCGGCGTAGTCGGCGCTTCCGCTCGAAGCCGACTGGCGGCCGCCATCCGAGCGAATCACACCAGATAATAATCGGCACCGGCCGGCCCGATGTTGTTGCGCTGGTCTTGCGACAAGGCATACGCTTTACGGATCGCCTTCAAGGTAGCGGAATACTCCTCGTTTTCTTCCGGAAAGATCAAGGCTTCGGGCAGGTGGCGGTGAATATCAACGCGATGAATCGCCGCCAGCAGGTCTGGGCGCACCCCCGCCAGCAACACGGTCAGACCGGCGGCCCTGGCGTCCAGCAGGAATTTTTCCAGCACTTCGACAGCCACCACGTCAGGGTTGCGCACGCGCTTGACGCGCAACACGATGTGCAAAATGCCCTGCCGGCCCGCATGCGCGACGGCTTCGTCGAGATGGCGCTCCAGCTCGGGGGCGGCGCCGAAAAACAGTTCGCCCTCCAAATCGAGAATCAGCACATCGCGGGCGGGCGGGTCGCTAGGCAGCCGTTCGCGCACGACGCGCTCGGCAGTCACCACCAGTTCGGTGGCTTTAAGCTGGGACGCCCGGGCCACATACCACAGCACCGAAAACACCACGCCAATCAAAATCGCAAATTCGACGCCAATCGCCAGCGCGGCCACCGCCGTGATGACAAGCAGCACGGCATCGTAGCGCGAGCCGCGCACGATATAGCGCAAGCGGGCCAAGTCGATCAGCCGCGACGCCGCGACGACGAGCAGCCCGGCCAGCGCGGCCTTCGGCACATAAGCGGTGAGCGGGCCTAGCGTCAGCACGACCAGGGCGACGATGGCGGCGGTGAAAACCCCGGAAAACCGCGTCAACGCGCCGGCCTGGTGGTTGATCGCGGTGCGCGACAGCGAACCCGCGCCCGGCATGCACTGGAAGAAGCCGCCGACCAAATTGCCGACGCCTTCCGCCAGGCACTGCCGATTGTAATCCAGCGGCTGGCGCGTCTTCAGCGCAATCGCCTTGGCGATGGCCAAAGCTTCGAGCAAACCGAGCATGGCGACGGCGAAAAAGCTGGACGACATGTCGACAAACCAGCTCCACTTGATCTTGGGGATATGCGGCTGCGGCAAGCTGGCCGGCACCGCCTCGATCAGCGGCACGCCGGGCTTGATGCCCGCCGCATGTTCCGACCAGCCGGCCAGCCAAGCCGCCACTGACACGATAATCAACACGAAAAACATGTCGAGCTGCGGCAGCTTGTAGCGGCGCACCAGTTGGCGCGATAACAAGGCCAGCACAATCGCGCTGCCGCTGATCGCCACCGCCTTCAGATTAAACGGCGCGGTTTGCGTCAGCGTCAGCCACAGCCGGCTCAACACATGCTGGTGGCCGGAGCCTTGCGCCTTGACGCCCAGCGCGTTGGCGACCTGCCCGATGATGGTCAGGAACGCCGCGCCGGTGATGAAGCCGGTCACGACCGATTCGGAAATATACCGGGTCAGGTCGCCGAGCTTGAACACGGCAATGCCGATTTGAATGATGCCGATGACCACGGCCAGCAAAAACATCGCCTCGTAAGCGTCTAGCCGCGCTTCCGGCTCAATGAACGCCAACGCGCTGAACACCACCAGCGAAACCGCGCCAGTCGGCCCGTTAATCAAATGCCGCGACGAACCCAGCAGGCCGGCGACGGCGGTAAAGACAATGGCCGAATACAGGCCAAAGCGCGGATCGACGCCGGCGATCAGCGCGTAGGCGATGCTTTGCGGCAGCGAAATCGCCGCCACCGTCAAGCCGGCCAGAAAATCGGCGCGGGCCACGCGCCACGGGTACGACCAGGTGAAGCCTGCGGGCGGCTGCTCGTCGATGGCAAGGGTTTGCTCTGTCATGTCCGTTCTCTAATCAATTTAAGAGGGTTGATGCGATTTAGCGCGGCTTGGGCTTGTAGACGGTGTCAATGATGCCGTTGTCAGCGAAAAACTTGGCCTGCGCGTCTTCCCAGTCGCGGGCGATGGCCGTCACCTCGAACAGCTTCAACGGCGGCAATTGCGCGGCGTGGCGCTGCAAAATTTGCGGATTGGAAGGCCGATAGCCGTTGCTGGCGATAATCTCCTGCGCCTCGTCGGAAAACAGATACTCCAGATACGCTTTAGCCAGCGCGGCGCTATGGTTTTTCGCGGTGTTCGCATCGACCCAGGCAACCGACGGCTCGGCCAGAATGCTGACCGGCGGATAGACGATGTCAAGCTCGCCATGCGCGGCGGCGACCTCGCGCAAGGCCTCGTTTTCCCAGGCCAAATGCACATCGCCAATCTTCTCGACCGCGAACGCCGTGCCCGCCGCCCGCGCCGCCAATTCCAAAAACGGCGCGTGCTCGTACAGCGCGGTTAAATATTGCCGCGCCTCGGCTTCGCTGCCGCCGCGTGTGACGATGGCCCCCCAGGCCGCCAAGGCCGACAGCTTGCCGTTGCCGGAGGTTTTCGGATCGGGGGTAATCACGTCCACGCCGGGCTTGATGATATCCGGCCAATCGTGGATGCCTAGCGGGTTACCCTTGCGGACGACAAACACGATGGTCGAGTAATAAGGCCTTGAATGGTTCGGCAGCCGCTCCGTCCAGCCTTCCGCGACCAGCCCGCGCTTGCGCAGCGTGTCCACATCCGAAGGCAGGCCCAGTGTGACGACATCAGGCTGAAGCTCGCCGCTGACGGCCAGCCGCGCCTGCCGGGAAGAACCGCCATGGGATTGTTCGACGACCAAGCGCTGCCCCGACTGCTTTTCATACTGGGCGCTAAACCGCGCATTAATGTCACGATAAAGCTCCCGTGTCGGGTCGTAGGACACGTTGAGCAGATGCGCCGGCGCCGACGGCCGCACATTGTTGACGACGATAAGCGTGACCGCCAAAGCCACGCCAGCCAAGGCGGCCAGGTTAAGCCAAGAAATCTTCAGGGAACGTATATCCATAGAATGATCACAGTAAGATGAGTATTTCTTATAATTATAAATGATTAACAAAACGCAAACCTAAATAATTACTTATGATTATATGCGTAAAAATTATATCCACCCAATTCATAAAATTCAGTTAATGTCGGCTTGACGCGGATTCCGCCGCTAATCCGCGCATCGCCGCTGGACTGGATTGGCGAATGCGCCGCTGTGCCCAAGGCCTGAAATTCGCCAATGTTTGGGCCTGCGCGGCGACGGCGTTCACACAGCGGGTAGTGCTTGACGCAAATTTTGCTTAAACTGGCCTCTCCACATCACGTCAAGACCAGCAATGCCCCATTCTGCAAAACTCGGCGCCGCGCCTGAAACCGAACTCACCGCTTGCCACGATTGCGACCTGCTGTTCGCCAAACCGCATTTGCGCAAAGGCGAGAAGGCGCGATGCCCGCGTTGCGGGGCGCTGCTGTTCGAGTGCAAGGGTAATAGTCTCGACCAGGCGCTGGCCTTGGCCCTGACCAGCCTGGTATTGTTCGTGCTGGCGAATGCCAACACCTTGCTGACGATGAAAGTCGGCGGGCGGACGCAATCGGGGGCCATCATCAGCGGCGTGCAGGAGCTGTACAAGCAAGGCTATTGGGAAATCGCCGTCTTGGTGTTCATTGTCAGCATCTTGGCCCCTTTGCTGAAAATACTGTGCATTTTTTATGTGTTAGCGCCGCTGAAGCTGGGCTTTCGGCTGCCTTACGCGACCCGTGTCTTCCGGATTTTTGAGACCTTGCATCCTTGGGCGATGACTGAGGTTTACATGCTCGGCATCCTGGTCGCGCTGGTCAAACTAGCCGACCTTGCCAGGATCGAAGCCGGCGTCGCGCTATGGTCGGTTGCCGCGTTGATTGTGACCATGGCCGCCATGGACGCCGCGCTGGAAAACCATGAAATATGGGAAAAACTGGAGACCCCGCCATGAACACCGCCGCCCGCAGCGGATACCTGCTCTGCCCTATTTGCCACCTGCTCAGTCGCAAGGCCGCGCCGCATCCTCGCTGCCCGCGCTGCGGCGCGGCCTTGCACCCGCGCAAGCCCGACAGCTTGGCGCGGACTTGGGCGCTGACCTTGACCGCCTACATCCTCTACATACCGGCCAATGTGCTGCCGGTGATGTCGGTGACGATGACCGGCAAAGGCGAGCCTGACACCATTTTGAGCGGGGTCAAGGAACTGGCCCTAGGCGGCATGTGGCCCTTGGCCTTGTTGGTGTTTTTTGCCAGCGTCACGGTGCCTGTGTTAAAGCTGTTGATGCTGACGTATTTGCTGTTGTCTGTTCAATTCAAATCGCACTGGCGGCCACGCGAGCGCACGGTTTTGTACCGGATCACCGAGGCGGTCGGACGCTGGTCGATGATCGACATTTTTGTCATCGCCATCCTGGTCGCCCTGGTCAAGCTCGGTTCGCTGGCGACGATAGAAGCCGGCGCGGGCGCGGTAGCCTTCGGCGGCGTGGTGGTCATCACCATGTTTGCCGCCATGAGTTTCGACCCCCGCCTCATTTGGGACGCAATGGAAAACCAACATGACTGAAAATGCCAAACCGCCCGCCGACGACACGGCGGACTTGCTCGTCGAAAAGTCCGGCGGATTTTCGCTGATCTGGCTGATTCCGCTGGTGGCTTTGCTCATCGGCGCTTGGCTGGCCTATAAGACATTCAGCGAAAAAGGCCCGACGGTGACGATCACCTTCACGGAGGCCAGCGGCTTGGAGGCCGGCAAGACCAAGGTCAAATACAAGGACGTGGAGGTCGGTCTCGTCGACACCGTGCAGCTCAGTGAGGATCTCGGCCATGTCGTCGTGACCGCCAAGATGGAAAAGACGGTGGAGGCGCATTTGCAGGCGGACACCAAATTCTGGGTGGTCGAACCGCAACTGGGCTTGGGCGGCGTGTCCGGCTTGGACACGCTGATTGCCGGGCATTACATCGGGGTGGAGTTCGGTGGCGGCAAGGGCAAGCCGACGAACCACTTCACCGGGCTGGAGCATGCCCCCAAAATCAGCGCCGACACCCCTGGCCGACATTTCATGCTACGCGCCGACAGCGCCGGCTCGCTGACCGAGGGCACGCCGATCTACTTCCGCGACATCAAAGTCGGCCGGGCCGTGGAGATCCACCTGGCCAAAGACAGCGGCAGCGTGCTGGTGGATGTGTTTGTCAACGCGCCGTTCGACCGCCTGATCCACGACAAGACCCATTTCTGGCAAACCAACGCCATCGACCTGTCCATGAGCGCGGAAGGCGTCAAGCTGAAGGTCGGCTCGCTGTTGAGCCTGATCGGCGGCGGCATCACCTTCGACACGCCCAATCTGAACGATCCCGAATCCAAACCCAGTGAAGAGGGCCGGTCATTCAATTTATTCAAAGATTTCACTAGCATCGCGGAAGGCGCCCACGCCAACAAGCAAGCTTTTGTGATGTATTTCGACGATTCCGTGCGCGGGCTCTCCGTCGGCGCGCCGGTTGAAATCAGAGGCATCCGCGTCGGCACCGTCACCGACGTGTGGTTCGGCTTCGATGTCGCCACCAGCAAAATCAGCATCCCGGTGTATATCGAGATCGACCCGGACCGGATCCTGCCGCCTGACAAAATCGACGATTTTTTTGCGGCCCACAAAGCCGAAATCGCCCAAGGGCGGCGTCCCGTGCTGGAAAAGCTTGTCCAGCAGGGGCTGCGCGGGCGGCTTAAGTCGGGCAATCTCGTGACCGGGCAATTGTACGTGGATCTGGATTTTTACCCCAAGGAGCCCGTGCAGAACCTCAGCTACGCAGACAAGAACTTCCCGCGCATCCCGACATTGCCCTCGGTCGTCGAGGAGTTGCAAAAGGATTTGCAGGAAATCGTGGCAAAATTGAAAAAACTGCCTTTGGACAAGATCGGCGAGGAGTTGCTCGGCACCACGCAAGGGGCCAACCGCCTGGTGAATTCGCCGGATCTGAAAAACGCCGTCCGCTCCATGGACGCCGCGCTGAAGGATGTCCAGCAACTGTCGCAGACGGCAGACCGCGAGCTGGTCAAGCTCACCGCCGGCCTGGAAAAGAGCCTGGGCGCGGCGACGAAGACCTTGGAACAATTGGAACCGGGTTCGCCGATGGTGGTGGATGTCGGCCACGCGCTGGAAGAACTGGCGGCCTCCGCCCGCTCGATCCGCACCCTCACCGATTACCTGGAACGTCACCCGGAAGCCTTGCTGCACGGCAAGGGCGGAGCCAAGAAATGAAAAAAAAGCTGATTGGATTGCGCGTCGTTTTATTGGCTGCCGGCCTGGCGCTGGCAGGATGTAGCAGCCCGCCGACGCGCTTCTATGTGTTGGCCGCCTTGCCGGCCGGCCAGCCGGCCAGCAGCACCGGCGCGGAAATAGCGGTGGGCGTGGGGCCGGTGGATCTGCCCGAATATCTGGATCGTCCGCAGATTGTGACGCGCACCGGCCAGAACGAACTCAACCTGGCGGATTTTGAGCGCTGGGGAGAAGCGCTTAAAGACAATGCCAGCGAGGTTCTGGCGGAAAACCTGGCCGTCTTGCTGCCCAGCAAAAAGGTCAGCGTGTATCCGTGGAAACGCTCGGTCTCGGTGAATTACCAGCTCGTCGTGAAGATCATCCGCTTCGACCATACCGAAGGCGGCGAAACCGTGTTGCGGACGCGCTGGAGTCTCCTTAACAAGGACGGCGCGGGACTGCTGGCCCGTGAATCGCGCTACGTGGAAAGCCCGGCAGGCGAAGGCTATGCCAACACGGTGGCGGCGATGAACCGCGCCTTGGCGCAGTTTAGCCGCGAAGTGGCGAATACGATCAATGGCTTGAACAACGGCGGCGGCTTGCCGCCTGAGTGAGCAAGGGCGCCGATTCAATGGCCTGTGCTTGCCAGCCACATGCGCACGGTGGCGAGCAATAAATCAGGATCGACCGGCTTGGCGATGAAATCGTCCATACCGGCTTCGATGCAATTCGCTTTGTCTTCCGCAAACGCATTGGCCGTCATGGCAAGGATCGGAACGGTGCGGCCATTGACCAGCCGTCGTATTTGGCGGGCGGCTTCCAGGCCGTCCATCCGCGGCATCTGCATGTCCATCAAGATCAGGTCATAGTGGTGCTGGCCGGCCAATGCCAGCGCCGCCACGCCATCTTCGGCCATATCGACGACGCAATGCCCGTCATCCGCCAGAAGCCCCAGCGTAATTTCGCGCAGGATGGGCTCGTCCTCGACCAGGAGTATCCGGCAGACGCGGCTCGCCTGGTTTGACGCAGCCACTCCAGGCGCGGACAACGCGGCCGTCTCGGCCGATGGCGTGCCTTTCTTCAGTCGCGCGCTGAACCAGAATAAACTGCCCACGCCCGGCGTGCTGGCCGCGCCGGCCGCACCGCCCATCAACTCCGCAAGCTTCCAGGTGATCGCCAGCCCCAGGCCGGTACCGCCATATTTGCGCGTGGTCGAAGCGTCGGCCTGCTCGAAAACCGAGAATAGCCTAGGCAAGACCTCCGCCGCGATGCCGATGCCGCTATCTTCCACCGCAAAGCGGACGAGCGCGCTGTCGCCGGATTCCTCCATAAGCTGGGTGCGCAGCGTGACGGTGCCTGCTTCGGTGAACTTGATGGCGTTGGCGGCATAGTTGAGCAGCGCCTGTTGCAGCCGGGCCGGATCGCCCAATAAATGCCCCGGCATCGGCCCGGCCTCGACGAGCAGCCTGAGATTCTTCGCCTCGGCGCGGTCGGAAAGCATGGCGGCCACATTGCCGGCGACGGTTGCCACGCTGAGTTCGATTTCATCCAGATTGAATTTGCCGGCTTCGATCTTGGAGAGGTCGAGGATGTCATTGATGATGCCCAACAGATGCTGGCCGGCAATGTCGAGCTTGTCGAGCCGCTCGGCTTGTTGGGCGGTGACGCCGGCGCGCCGGATCAAATAAGCCATCCCGGTAATCGCGCCGATAGGCGTGCGGATTTCGTGGCTCATATTGGATAGAAAGCGACTCTTAGCGGCGTTGGCTTGACGCGCCTCCTGCTCGGCGTCCTGCAACATCCGAATCAGCCGCGTCAGCACCCATGCCACCGCGAAGGAGACGACCAATGCGGCAACCACCCCCGTCACCACGAAATCCTGGCGGACTTGCCCGTGATATAGCAAACTCATCAAGCTCACCATGGTCGTGGTGCCCGCCACCGAAACGGCGGGAATGGCCCAAAATAGCTGCGCGGAGGGCCAGGTTCTCAATTTATCGATAATCCGCTCGAACATCACAATTCATCCTAATCATTTTAATAATCCAAGAGGGCCAGCCTGAGGAACGCTGAACTTCGACAAGCTCAACGCGAATTGAAGCAATAAAATCAAGCGTTTCCGCTATAGCGAGGCGGTCGAAGCATGACCGGAAGCGGTTTTTTGAGGCACCCTGCCCGCTTATCTCACCAAGCCGACGGTTTTTGTCGCCGACGGCTCCTTAAGCGCCGAGTCATGGCGTCAAAACACTGGGCGCAGTCAATGCGCGTCTGCCTTGACAGCATTTGAAAAATTTCATTATTATATCAGGGAGAATTCCAAAAAAACCACCCATTTCAATCTGTAATGCTTGTATAGAATAATAGCCTTCCATAAACGCATTGCCCTCCTAAAATGGATATTGGACAAGAAAACTTGGGGAATCAAATACCCCACTTTGACCGTATCGTCCAGGCGATACGGAGTGGCAAGTGCATTCCTTTCTTAGGAGCCGGCGTCAGCCTAGCCTATCGTAGCTGGCTCAACGGACAATGCGTCATACAAGGCTGCCCCTCAGGCGATGAACTTAGGAAACTTCTGGTCAATGCGCTGCAAGAGATCAATCCGACGTCGGAAGAATTAGTCGGCCTGGATCACCTCCCGGATCTACCCTCCGTCGCTGAATTTTTCCATTATTTCAACAGCTATCAACGCAGCGAGCTCGAAGACCTCGTCAGGCGGGAAATTGGGCTTGCCAGCTCGCCCAGGCCGATACATTGGGCCGTCTCCGGCATCCCGTCGATTCGTTGCGTCTTTACAACCAACTACGACGAGCTACTCGAACAGGCCGCGAATAGCCATGCCCGGCGGCGCAAGCTACTCGGGCCTTTCGTCTACGACCAGTCCTTGCCAGAGCAGCAAAAGCCGTCAAACCTGCCGCTTGATCTCATCCAAGGCACCCGCTTTCGACCTCCCCCAGCCGACCCTGACGACGGCTATCCGCTGGTGCTGTATAAAATGCACGGCTGCGTCAGGCATTCAGACTCCATGCTCATCACCACGAATGACTATGTGAAATACATTGCGCTATGGCGCGATGAACGCCGGGGGATGCCCAAAGAATTCCGCGATCTTCTCTATAAATATACATTTTTATTCCTAGGCTACGGTCTCGCCGACTGGAATTTCCGGGTGATTTGGGAAGCCATGATTACCTCGTTCCCAAACGGAAAATTTGAAATAGACTCCTATGCCATCAAGAAACCCGTCACCCGCTTTGAAAGCTCCCTGTTCAAGAAACTGGGCATAGAGCTTATCGACTGCGACCTCACGCTGTTTGCGCGGGCGCTGGCGCAAGAATTCAAAGTCGATATACCTGAGCCACATGCTGGAGAAGTTGGG
>Ga0265327_10000248_pt1 | contig 107284 bp, 97 predicted proteins | sample 41621metaG_FD_202089 | JGI IMG/M metagenome (GOLD analysis project Ga0265327, IMG submission 202089) | Rhizosphere microbial communities from Carex aquatilis grown in University of Washington, Seatle, WA, United States - 4-16-21 metaG | ecosystem: Host-associated > Plants > Roots > Rhizosphere...
GCCTGGGCAGCAATAGTTACGATGTGCATTTAGGAAAAGACCTTGCCCGTTATGTAGATAAAGAACTGGATGCTAAAAAACACAATACCATCGAACATTTTGAAATACCCGACGAAGGTTTTGTATTGCAACCGCACGAATTTTATTTGGGTGTTACTTTAGAATATACAGAAACTCATGCCCACGTTCCTTTTTTAGAAGGTAAATCCTCTACAGGGCGCTTGGGTATTGATATACACGCCACCGCAGGCAAAGGCGATGTTGGCTTTTGCGGTAACTGGACACTCGAAATTTCAGTAAAACAACCAGTAAGGGTTTATAAAGGAATGCCTATCGGCCAACTCATTTATTTCCCTGTTGATGGTGAAATTGAAGTGAAATACAACGAAAAGAAAAATGCCAAATACAGCGGCCAGATCAATAAGCCGGTAGAAAGCATGATGTGGAAAAATAAGTTTTAATAACCTCAACAGCGGTTGCAAGACTTTCGGTGACTAGGGGAATTTTAATTGAGTTTATAGATATAGAAATTCAACACTGTAGCAAAACTTACCCAACATATATAAGGCACCATTAGCCATGCAGCAGTGGAAGATATCTTGCCAAACCATAAAATAGTAAGCAATATCATAAACCACATCAAAATAATTTCTGCCAATGCCCAGCCTGGTTGTTGGAGTGTAAAGAAAATAACAGACCAGAAAAAATTCAGCGTTAGCTGTATACCGAAGAGTGTATTGGCAGTTTGTTTTATAGGGCCGTCTGCAGGAGTTTTCCAAACAAAGTATAGCGCAATACCCATTAATACATATAGTGTTGTCCATACAGGTGCAAATATCCAATTTGGAGGATTGAACCAAGGCTTATTGGCAACAGCATACCAGCCTTGTACACCCGAAGAAGTAAAGAAACCTGATACTAGACCAACTAAGACAGGAATAAGTATAGCAATAAACAATTTCATATCTTTTACTTAGTACAAAAGTAAAAGTGTGCCAATTTTATATCTTCCCAAATTTTTTATAATAGGCAATCAAAAAAGAAGTCACTTCATCGTAACTCAATATGCCTTGTGGCTGCTGGTTGCCTTGTAGATATTTTCCGTACATCCAGCGAATAACCGGACCCATTGGGTTTCTATGTTTGCGGTTAAATTGATCCCATTGTTTTAAATCAGTTTTTATGGCGGGCAATAAGTGTTTCATATAACCGTGTGCGCTAGCACTATCGCTAAAAAAAAGATTGCGATTGCTGTAAATCAGCAGATCTAAATAAACGGAGTATTGAAACAAAGTATCTTTTGATGCACTGGCAGCAAGATAGCCAACAAAATTAGCCTCCATTTCTTTTGCATAGCCCAATTGATGGGCTACTTCGTGGCAGGCAGTATAAGGATGCAAAAACTTAGGCCCCGTTGTATTCACCTGCGCCTCGCCGGTAAATGGATTGTAATAACCTGCAAAACCCACATAATTGCCTAACCAACTCCACACAGAGGGCTTTAGTGATAGGTGATTATATTGTAAAAACGGGTAAGTACTGTCTATCAATTCATAATTTTGCTGTACTTCTTCAAACAATTTTTTAAAAGAGGGATAAGTTGCTTTGCTGTTGATTAAATTTTGTTTGGCATTGTTTACTTTATCTACCAAAAGTGCATTCATATTTTTCAGGTCATCCAAACTATATTTTTCCATCTTTAAACCCAATTGAAAGGCAACGCCTTTGCGGTTATAATTAATGCCCCAAAAAAGATTGAAAATGATATAGATGATTAAAAAAATGCAACCAGTTTTATACAGCCCTTTGCCAAAACTTTGCCAGGTAACCTGTCTTTTAAATAATGCTTTGGTGGCTTTTATTGTCTTCCAGACTACCCACAAAAATGCCGCTCCATACAAAATATCGCCCAGGCTCAAAGGCAGCCAGCCAAATAATATCCTTAAAAAAGAAGCCCATGCAGGGTAAAAGCCATTTGCATAACTGCCTTCTACCCATGCTGTACTCTTGCTCAAAAAATGGATGAGTACGGCTAGAACCACCAAAATTGCTGAAAAAAGCCAGGATTTTCTTGTCATAACAGGCTTAAAATTACTTTCTTAGTATCACAATTCATCAAAATCTGTGTTAATCTGCCCTATATAAATTCTCATAAGTGCCTAACTTTGCCAAAAATCAGTACAGTTGCGGAATAAATCTAAAATCTGCAATCAAAAATCCAAAATATTTCTTTACCTTTGCCGTCCTTTAAACTATCCGTAATGGCTAATAAACGGGGATATGAGATAGCTTTTGTGGGATTGAAGCCCGGTATTCATGAGTTTACTTACGAAGTAGATGATAAGTTCTTTGCTGAAAAAGGGGTTACAGATTTTACCAACTGCAACGCCAATATCAAACTTAGTTTAGATAAAAAAAGCAGCTTTATGCTGCTGAAGTTTGAAATTGGTGGTAAAGCAGATGTTACCTGCGACCGTTGTGGAAATTCATTACCAATGGATATCTGGGATGAGTTCAACATGCTGGTAAAGCTGGTAGAGAATCCGGAAGAGATGAACGACCAGGAAGAAGACCCTGACGTTTTTTACATTTCCCGTACCGAAAGCCACATTAATGTGGGCAACTGGATATATGAATTTGTGCTGCTGAGTTTTCCAATACAAAAAACCTGCAGTGATGATGAGATGGGTGGGCCAATGTGCAATAAGGAAGTGCTTGAAAAACTGAGGGCCATGGAAGTAAAGCAGCAGGAAGCCAACAGCAACCAATTGTGGAAAGGGCTGGAACAGTTTAAAGTGAAAGGGAAGAGCAAGAAGGAGAAAAAGTAAATACAATTTTAAGAAGATAATAATTTATAATTAATAATTAATAATTAACAGTCATGCCAAATCCAAAAAGGCGCCATAGTCAGCAACGCAGTGCAAAAAGAAGAACGCATTATAAAGCGGTAGAAACTACTTTAAGTGTTGATAAAACAACCGGCGAAACTCATGTACGCCACCGTGCACACGTAAGTGAAGGAAAATTATACTATAAAGGAAAGTTAGTAGCTGAAAAAGCGCCGCTTAAAGCCTAATTTATATTTTCAACTTTGCGTTCTAAACTCTAAATTCGTTTACGGATATGGAGTTTAGAACTTTTTATTTAATGGAACTCATGTCTTCCTTTAATTTTTGTCATCCGATAAAGAATGTCGCCCTGAGCTTGTCGAAGGGATACTGAAGGATTTATTTATAAAGCAATTGAAATGAATATAGGACTTGATATGATGGGTGGCGATTTTGCACCCCTGGAAGCAGTTAAAGGAGTTGCGGATTTTTTAGCTGAAAATATTGCCGATGTTCACCTTACTTTAATCGGCGACAAATCACAAATACAAACACATATTGCTGCCCATGCATTGCCGGCAGCAAAATATACCATCGTTCATACCACACAGGTTATTGAAATGAACGAACATCCTACCAAAGCATTAAAAGAAAAAAAAGATTCTTCCATTGCCATAGGGTTTTATTTATTGGCTACAGGAAAAATAGATGCTTTCATCAGCGCAGGCAATACCGGCGCTATGATGGTGGGTTCTTTATTCAGCATTAAAGCAATTGAAGGCGTGTTGCGCCCTACCATTGGCGCTTACATGCCCCGTGAAGACGGCACTTTAGGTTTATTGGTTGATGTGGGCCTTAACGCCGATTGCAAACCAGAAAACCTAAACCAGTTTGCGGTATTAGGTTCTTTATATGCAAAGCATATTTTAAATTTCGAAAACCCCAAAGTGGGGCTTGTAAATTTAGGTGAAGAAGAAGGCAAGGGTAATCTTTTGGCACAAGCTACTTATCCATTGTTAAAAGAAAATAAGCAAATAAACTTCATCGGCAATATTGAAGGTCGTGATATTTTATTGACAAAAGCAGACGTATTGGTTTGCGAGGGTTTTGTTGGAAATGTGGTGTTGAAATTAGCAGAAAGTATTTACGACATTGTACAACGGCGAAACATACACGATGAACACTTTTCTCGTTTTGATTTTGAAAAGTACGGCGGGGTTCCTGTTTTAGGTGTTGCCAAGCCTGTAATTATAGGCCACGGTATTTCCCATGCCACCGCATTTAAAAATATGATACGTATTGCCCAGCGAATGATTGAAACTGATTTGTTGGGGAAGATGAAAGAGAGTTTTGTAGCATAAAAATTTTAAATGCAGTTATTTTCTATGTGAAATAATCTTTTAAATAGATGGTGCAAATTTATATGATATTAATATTATTACTAATTTGTTGCTGTTAGTTAATTAATGCACCCTAACTGAAAATATTTTACTTTTTCTATTATGAACCTTCTTTTTAAGAAATTAATATCACTGCTGTTTTTTTACTTTCTCCAACAGACTTTTCTCTTCAGCCAAAATATTATTTTAAAGTCGTTAAGTTTAAGAGAATTGGATTCCATAAATATGATGGCAAAACTGCCAGCTTTACAATTGCAAAACAGGAAATTCAATTTTATTTTGGAGGCACAAGGGCATAAGCAAACAAAAAAAATACCCTCTTTTGCAAAAGAAAATATTATAACAACGAGCGGCTGTTACGATACATCAGCACGTTTTTTTTTAAGAAAGGATTCGGTAAACTGTTATATAGGTAGTTTTGTTAAATCAGCTGATGGTAATTTATTGTTATCGGGGGAATACTCAGATCTGCATGGCCAGAACTACATTAATAAGGGCCTTTTAATCAAATGCGATGTATATGGTAATGTATTTTGGGCCAAAGTATATGATAGCACTACTCAAATAGTTAATGGTGATTTATACTACTATAAATTGTTAGAGTTGCAGGATGGAAGTATACTTATGGCCGGAGGGATAAATAATAAAATAACACAGAATAGAGACCTTATAGTTACTAAAACTGATAACACAGGAAATGTTATTTGGAGCAAAATATATAAATCGAGGTTATGGGGTCATGGAAGCGGAAGTACAGATTATTTTTACGTGCAACAAATGAAAGAAGATCCGTCTACGGGCCATCTTTATATTACAGGGCCTAACTGGACTGCCGGAAGAAATATTATTAAATTATCATTGACCGATGGTTCGATTGCATGGAGTAATTTATATCAACCTCCTTTTGGTGGGTATTTCGACAATCAGTTTGGAATAGATGTTAGTGGAAATGAGGTCAAGTCTTTCGGAACATTTTTAAGCAGCGCAGGCGGGTACATTGGATGCTACTCAGTTAATAAAAATTCAGGAGATACGATAAAGACGAGATTTCTAACAGTAACGGATACCCCGACTTCTAAATTAAGTTTTTTAGGGCAGGAACCATTAAAGAAATTAAACAATGGTAATTACATATTGAGCGGCGAACTTTATGGCTACTACCATGTTTATAGCGGAGACGTAACACCTCTTTACCATGCCGGTGTAGCAGAGCTAGACCCGAACTTCAATTTTATAAAAGCTTATTGCATAAGAAATCCTGTTTCAAATAATTCGAATAATACAAGGGTAACTGTATTTCCGGATGGCTCTGGAATATTCACTATGTTAAATGTATATAGCGGTTATACTGCAGATGGATATTATACCCAATTTAATAACGGTGTAATTCAAAAAAGCCGTAAAAAATTTTACAGCGGCCAAGGTATGCCTTCGGAAAATGAATGGCAAAAACTGCCTGACGGAGGCGACTTGTCCATAAAATTAGTGGGAGATAGTATTACCAATTCTGCAAAAATTGAATTTTTGAAATTGCATGCTACAGATACTTCATCTGCCTGTCTTGGTATTGACGATAATAATACTTTTACCCAACCATATCATATCGGGAATGTTAATGCAGTATTAGATTCAATTGGCGTAAATGTGTTTTTAGAAAACCCAAATAAAACCTTGTTTGCACAAGACGTAGTGATTAATGACCTGTTGCCAGGCTGCCAGCAAAATTCTATATGCGATACTATTCATATTGCTTCTTCAACAGATACCTTGTGCCCTTTTATGGAGTTGTCAATAATAACACATAAAAATAAGTTATGTGGAAGCAAGGTGATTTTTACTTATGATACCTCTAAGGTGGAATCGTTCACAAGTGTAAATGATTCTACCTATAAACTAATTTTCAAAGGTTCCTGGCAAGGTTATATCTATGCCAGTATAGGAGGGTGCACTATTAAAACTGATTCTGTAAAAGTTACTGTATTGCAATCGCCGTCTTCAGTAAACCTTGGCACTGATACGGTAATATGCCCGGGCAATAACATTTTGCTAAATGCCCATAAGGGGTTTGCTACATATCATTGGCAAGACGGATCTTCAGATTCAACCTATATTGCTTCAACACCGGGTTTATACTATGTAACGGTTACCAATGCCTGTGGGGGTATTTTTTCAGATACTATCCAGATACTGCCACATGCGCCTATACCCTTTAGTGCCGGCCCCGATCAATCTATTTGTGAAAAAGATACCATCGCCATCTTGGCATCCCCAGGATTTGTAAGCTACCAATGGCAACCTAACTACCGAATAAATAATACCACTGTTCAAAATGTAAAAGTTTATCCTTTAGTTGACACAGCTTACACAGTTAAAGCCGAATTAACACCTGGTTGTTATGCTTACGACACCATAAAAATTATGGTGAAGCATATTCCACTTATTAATTTAGGAATAGACACCTCATTTTGTTTAGGAGATAGCCTGGTGTTAAATGCTACAAACGTATTTAATAATTATCAATGGAACACGGGAGCTACTACTCAAAAAATTACTGTTTACAATGCAGGTTCTTACAATATTATTGCAACAGCAATAAATGGATGTAAAGCTTATGATACTTTGAAGGTGCTGCTGGTATATCCTAATCCAATAGTTAATTTGGGTACCGATTCTGTTCTTTGCCGTGGAACTATAAGAATGCTGGATGCAGGTAATTTTAACTATTACCTATGGAATACGGGCAGTATAAACCAAAGCATTAGTATAACTACTACTGGTTACTACGCAGTAACTGTAATTGATAATAATAAATGTAAAGCCAGTGGAAGTATTAACATTACTACATTAGTATTGCCGCCCAAAGATTTTTTGGCTAATGATACGCTAATTTGTTCCTATGGCACACTTTTGCTTGATACAAAAAATATATATTCCTCCTATTTATGGAGTAATAATGTTACTAATTCAAACATAACTATTACGCAACCTGGCAAATATTGGCTATACGTAACCGATAGGTATGGATGTAAAGGTAAAGATTCTATTGTAGTAGGGTCAAAAGATTGCCTTAAGGGATTATATGTGCCTACTGCTTTTACACCCAATAATGATTTAAAGAACGATAACTTTAAGCCATTTCTTTTTGGAAATATTCAACAATACGAGCTTATTATTTTTAACAGGTATGGGCAGGTTGTATTTAAAACAAACGATTTTAATAAAGGCTGGGATGGAAATTTTTTAGGCACTCGACAAGCCACCGGCGCTTACATCTGGTTATGTAAGTACACGCTTTCAGGTGAAGTGGCAGTTACTAAAAGAGGAAGTGTATTGTTGTTGCGTTAGAAATATAAATTTTTGGGAGTAAAAGCCCAATTTATTACTGCAATAACTTAAATATAATCCGGGTTTATATAAGCCAATTAGTTTCCCTTTTGTACATTTAATTATGTTTGTATTAACCGAAGCAATTAGTTTCCCTCCTGTTGAATTGGCTGATGAAGATGGCCTGTTGGCCATGGGGGGAGATTTAAGTACCGAGCGTTTATTGCTGGCTTATAAAAGCGGCATCTTTCCATGGTATAACGAAAATGAACCCATTTGCTGGTGGTGTCCCGACCCAAGGTTTGTTTTGTTTCCGAAAGAATTGAGAGTAACCAAAAGCATGCAAACGGTTTTGAATAACGGCAGTTTCAGGTTTACGATTAATAAAGCTTTTGATAAAGTAATTGCCAGTTGCAAAATTATCACAAGAAAACAACAGGAGGGAACATGGATACAGCAAGAAGTTGTTGAAGCTTATACAAAACTACATCAACTTGGTTTTGCCATTAGTGCCGAAGCGTGGAAAGATGGAGAATTAGTTGGTGGTTTGTACGGCATATTATTAGGTAAAGTTTTTTTTGGCGAAAGCATGTTTAGCAAACAAAGCAATGCCAGCAAGTTTGCGTTCATCAATTTTGTTCGTTACCTGCAAAAACAAGAAGTGAAGTTGATAGATTGCCAGGTGTATACGGCACATTTAAATAGTCTTGGCGCTAAAATGATTGACAGGAAAATATTTACTGCTATACTTGAAAAGGAAATTTAACGCGGTTATTTTTTATGATTGTTCACCAGCATCCACTTGCTGGTTTCAAACATGGCCGAAGTCAGTTGCGATAATTTACTTTTTATAGAATCAGACTGATGTGCAGTTAATGGTGGTAAGCCATCTTTTACGGGTACCAGTTCCTGTTGGGTAATGTTGATGTTTTTTACAAAATAATAATCATCAGTTATCATACCAATATTGCCTTCATCATGATGAATAATAAATGCTGCATGAAAAATATCAGTTTGATTGATAACATCTCTTCCTAAAGTGGTATTGGTATAAGGCTGGTGTATCATACCAGCAAGGGTAGGCAACAGGTCGATTTGCGAAACAGTGTAATGATAAGTTTGAGGTTGTAATAAAGCTGGTGCATAATATAATAACGGCACATGCTCATCACTTAACCTGTAAGAATTCCAAGCTTTTGGATAAACGGCACCGGACTCACCTTCGACACCATGATCTCCCACAAAAATAAAAATGGTATTATTGAAATAAGGTTCCTTCTTTGCAGCTTCCATAAATTTTTTAAAACAGAAATCGGTATAACAAAAAGCCTGGTATTCTTCCTGCGATTCAAAACCATTATTGGTTAAGGTTTCTTTATCGGGTTTATCGCAAACAAATTCTTTTTCATTAGGCGGCAGCATATAAGGCCGGTGGTTATGTGCAGTTTGTATTACTGCAAAAAAAGGTTTGGTTTGTTGTTTCAATACCTCATGGGCTTCACTGAAAAGATCTCTGTCACTAATGCCCCATACATTTACTTCCGGCGATTTGTATCGTCCCTTTTCATAAATATTTATACTATCAACATTATTCATCAAACCACGAAAATTATTGAACTGGCTTCTGCCACCAATAAAATAAAATTTAGCATACCCCTCAAAATTATTGATAATGGTTTGCTGGTTAACAGCCTCGGGGTTTAAGGTAGAAAATTTTGCCAACTGCACATCCGGTATTCCGGTAACGGTAGCAAAAATGCCTCTTGCAGTTCCAAAAGTGGGTGTAAAACAACGGTCGAAAAAAATACCATTTTTACATAACTGGTTAAAGTAAGGCGTGGTATTTAATTTATTGCCGCTCATGCTGCTTTTGTACATGCTGAAACTTTCGCAAACTACCAGTACTATATTGGGCCTGCTTTCTAATCCATGGCTGTTGGGCAGTACCGTTCTTTCGTAACTGTTTTTTGTTTGCGTATCTAATTGTAAAAAGTTACTTATAGTGCTATAATAATTTGCAGCGCCGCTGGTATTAAAATCGGGTTGCCGTTGTTTTAAAGAAGTAATAAAATTTTGAAACGGGTTTAATGCCAGGTAACTTTTAAAATTATCATTCAACTTGTAGGCATCCTGCCTGGTAAGCGGCCTTTCAAATCTTAAAAAACCGTAGATAAACCAAAACATTAATAACAAAGCTACCAGGTACCAGCGGCGTTTATATTCAAACTTATGCCAGTAATTATTGGCATCAACAGTACCGTGTGTACGCCTGAATAATTTTGCAGTAAAAAAAACAGCAATGCCTAATCCTACTAATATCCAAATGATGGGATAGGTTTCCCAAACCATGTGAAACATTTCGTAAGGGTCATCTTTAAAATTTAAGGCGCTGGCACCAATTCTTGTATGGTTATAACTAAAGTTGCCAAAATCGGCACCATAAAAAAACATGATCACCAATGTATTAATGGCCAGGTAAATTGTCCATACCCTTTTTGTTCGTTCCGAATGAAAAGGCGAAAATCTTTTGAAGATGGATAAGACAATAATTGGGGAGAGCACAATGGCAATCCAGCGCAAATCGTATTTAAGGCCCAGCCAAAACGAAGGAAATAATTCAAAAACGCCGATAGTTTTCGGCTTAAAAAGCACGGCAGTAACAATACGGAAGGCTGTAAACATGCATAGGTAGATAATAAATATTTTTATCATCCACTGAATGGTTTTAGAAACTTTCCATTTACGCATTGTATGGCTACTACTATTTAATGAGTGCGAATATAATGATGATACGGGAAAAACAAGCCTTTATCATTACAAAGGGTAATAGAACTATATAACTAAAATAACTACTTCTTTTTATTATTCAATAAAAGATATTTAGATGTTTCGTAATAAGCATCTGTTAAGCGGCTAAGGTAATTTTGCATACTATCAGTTTTTGCATTTTTTTCAACTGCAGTATTATCTACTACCGAAATCAATTCTTGCTTGCCCGTTTTTAAATTTTTAAGAAAATAATACTCGTTGGAAACAAGCCCGATAGTTTTAACATCATGGTCAATGATAAAGGCAAATTTCTCTTTAGGAAAAATACTTTTGAATTGAGATGCCGGGATGGTATCAAATAAATTTCTGCCAAAAGTATTATTAACACAGGGCGTTTTTGTAACACCTGCTATTGATGCTAAAATATCTACCTGGCTGCAAACATCATGCACTCTTTTGGGTTGCAATAATTTGGGCGCATAAAAAAGCAAAGGTACATGCTCGCAGGTAAGGCCTTGTTCTGTCCAGCTTTTAGGAAACATATCACCAGCGCTGCCCCTTATACCATGGTCGCCCACAAAAATAAAAACAGTATTATCAAAATACCTTTCTTTTTTGGCAGCTTCAATAAATTGCTGGTAGCAATAATCTGTAAACCTGAAAGCATTCATTTCATCATTGGTAGCAAATCCAAATTTGGCCAAAGAGTCTGCTGAAAAAGAAAGCATTTTAAAATCGCCCTGGTCTTCTTTTGGAATAGTGTAAGGCCGGTGGTTATCTGCAGTTTGAATCACTGCAAAAAAAGGTTTGTTTTGTTCTTTTAAAACATTGTTGGCTTCTAAAAATAAATTTTTATCGCTGATGCCCCACACATCTACTGCTTTTGCTTTGTAATCCTGCTCTTCGTACAAGTGCAACCCTAAAATATTATTGGTTAGCAACCCACGAATATTGGCCCAGTTGGCGCTGCCTCCTAAAAAATAATACTTATTATAATTGGTAAAATTATTGATGATGGTATGCTGGTTAACCGCATTGGGGTTACGGCTTGCGGTACTGGGGTCTTCCACATCAGGTATGCCTGTAATGGTTGCCCATACGCCGCGAGCAGTACCATAGGAAGGCGTAAAGCATCTATCGAAAAAAACACCATTATTGCACAGCTCATTAAAGTATGGTGTTGTGTTTAACGGATTGCCATACATACTGCTTTTGTAAGCACTAAAACTTTCGCAGATGACTAAGACAATGTTTGGTTTGTTATTAGTTGAATCATTGCTGTTGAATCTTCTTTCAAAATTTAATTGTGTACTATCTGGATTTTGTACCCCTAAATAAGATGCCATTAATGTATAATCGTCTTTTACTTTTTTAAGATCGTAAGAAGAATTTCTAAAACTTAATGTGCTGAAAAAACTTTGAAATGGATTAAGTGCCAGGTTGGATTTAAAATCATCTGATAAAGTAAAAGCATCGCTCCAGCGCAAGGGGAACTGCCCGGGCATTACCACAATCTTTCCAATTATAATTTGTGCTAAAAGAAAAAAACTGATGATATACATACCAACACCTCTTCTTTTATAATTGCTTTCTTTGAGAATATAATTATTTAGCAATCTTCCAAAAATAAACCTTGCAATAAATAATAACACAATAATAATAAGCGTAACTTTTATTAATGGGTAAGTTTGCCACATCATAGTATAAGAAATACCGGCATCTTGTAAATAATTTAATACGCTTGCATTTAACCTTTGGTGCAAATAATCAAAATGATAAAAATCAATAAAATAGAACAGTACCAATACGATGAATGCAACAGGCAATAAAAAATTCCAGATTTTTTTAGCGGCTGTATTTTTAAATGGATTTAAAAAAGGGATAAAGGTGAGGAGCATTATTGCTAACCCGACAATGCAGGCAATACGGGCATCAAAGCGCAGGCCTAAAATAAATGCGGAGCCTGAAAATGCTTTTCCAGGCGGATTATATGTCCAGTAAAATATAAAGCGGAAAATGATCATGGTGATTAAAAACAACAGCACCACCGAAAATATCCAACGTAATATCTTGGGAATTCTTTGTAAAAAAGGCATTTTCTTTATTTTATCAGGATGCTAAATTAGTTTAATTATTTTTGGGCAATTCTATTTTAACGCATTATAAAGGCAGGGCGGTATTAAACTCGATAAATGGACTCATTTTTTTCATACGATAAGGGCCTTTTCAGGGCCATCAATTATACCTGGCACAACAATTTTTTCGATTGGCTGATGCCCTGGATGCGTAATGCAAATTTGTGGTATCCATTGTATTTTGGTTTGTTGCTTATCGTGGTTACCAACTACAGAAAAACAGGCTGGTGGTGGGTGCTTTTTTGTGCGTTAACGGTGGCTTTAAGCAATTATATCAGCAGTTCTATCCTTAAAGAGCATATTATGAGGTTGCGGCCTTGTAACGACCCCGCTATTGCAGGGTGGGTAAGGGTTCTGGTGGGATACAGGCCACAAAGCAGTAGTTTTACCTCGTCACATGCTGCCAATCATTTTGCATTTGCCACCTTTTGGTATATTACATTGAAAGATGCACTGGGCAAATGGGTAGCGGTATTCTTTTTGTGGGCATTAATTATTTGTTACGCACAAGTATATGTCGGGGTGCATTACCCAATTGATGTAACCTGCGGTGCGCTCATTGGAATACTTATCGGATATTTGTCGGGAAAATTATATAATACAAAATTCGGTTTATCATAAAATTATGGCTCCTATAATTATTTTATTGATTCTTATTATTTTGAATGGGCTTTTGGTAATGAGTGAAATAGCTTTGGTAAGTGCAAGAAAGTCGAGGCTGGAAAGCCAGGCTAACAAAGGGGATGCTAAAGCTAAGGTTGCGTTGGCTCTATCCGAAAACCCGGAGAAATTTTTGGCTACAGCACAAATTTTTATCACTTTGATTGCCATCTTATCAGGTGTATACGCAGAAAGAAAGTTGGCGCCTTATGTTGAACCTTATATTGCCAATATTGGTATTTTTAAGCCATATGCCGAAACAATTGCAACGGTGCTTATAGTTGTAATTGTTACTTTTTTATCAATCATTTTTGGAGAACTGATACCTAAAAGGCTGGGCATGCTGCAAGCAGAAAAGATTGCACGCCTTGTTGCAGCGCCAATGAATTTTTTATCTACCATTACCTTGCCTATTGTTTGGTTGCTTTCTAAAATATCCTATCTATTTTTTAAACTCTTCAATGTAAAGACTTCCAGCGATAATGCGGTTACTGAAGAAGAAATAAAAGCAATGATAACCGAAGGCAGTGAACACGGCACTATTGAAGAAGAAGAGAAAGATATTATTGAAAGGGTGTTTCATTTGGGCGATAGAAATATCACTTCACTGATGACACACCGTACCGATATTGCCTGGTTTGATGGCAGTGAAACCGTACAGCAGGTAAAAGACCAGATGGATACTGTTATTTATTCCAGTTATCCTGTTTGCGAAGAAACGGTGGATAATATTAAAGGCACCATCAACATTAAAGATTTGTTGAAAGCAACGCCCAATGCTTTACTAAAAGACATTGCAAAGCCTGCCATGTTTGTGCCTGAAAATAATACGGCTTATCAATTGCTGCAAAAATTTAAAGAAACAAAGATCCACAGTTGTTTTATTGTAAATGAATACGGCACTTTGGAAGGCATGATAACATTGAATGATATTTTAGAAGCCATTGTTGGCGATGTGCCACAAACAGGGCAAGACGAATATGAAATTACTGAACGTGCCGATGGAACGTTTTTGATAGATGCTCAAATTCCTTTCTATGATTTTTTAACAAGGTTTGAAAAAACAGATTGGATGAATGAAGCCGAACATGATTTTGATACGCTGGCTGGGTTTGTATTGCATGAGTTGGAGCATATTCCTGTTGCCGGTGAAACTTTTGAATGGCGTGGTTTTGAATTTGAAATTATTGATATGGATGGGCAAAGGATTGATAAATTGCTCTTGAAAATATCAGAAGAAATTAAAGAGGAAATGGAGGATAATTAGTTTTCGGTTTTGTTAAAACTCAAAACTGTATTTGTCATTCGGGTTATCAAGTTTTGTACTCTTCCTGTTTCCACCAACTATCGCATGTACAATTTCAATCTGCTCTTTCTTATATTCGTATAAAATATTATCGGTAACATCTATTTTCTTTACAGAGACAATATTATTTACCTGGTAATAACTGACAACTCCTTCTTCGAGTATTTCGTAGCCAATAAATTGCAATGCCACTTTTTTACCATCTACAGCAAGCAATAAATGCGCCTGCACATAATCGCTCACTAATTTATTCATTGCTGCTTTATCTTTTGGATTAATAAGGTCAACCGTGCCTTTGTAGGTTTGGCGTAAAGTTTTTTCAAAGTCATCAGTAAATATTTTGCAGCTTATTTCCAGTGTCTTGTCTTTGGCATTATGCTCAATTTCGGTAACGCTCATAAAAATGGGGTGGCTTACTGTAGCTGGTAGGGTAAAAGCACTAAAAATAAACAACCATTTAAATAATATTGACGCCATTTAGCAAAGATATTAGGTAATGAAACTTTCTTTAAAGATATTTGAAACGCAAAACTAACACAAACATTCAAGCTACAGGCAGTTAATGGAGGATTTTACCTTTTATTTAAAATTAGGTTGGCAGCATATCATAAGCTGGGATGCACTGGATCATATTTTATTTGTATTAGCTTTAAGTGCCATTTATTTATTGGGCAATTGGAAACAGGTGTTGGTTTTGGTTACGGCTTTTACCATCGGCCACTCACTAACCCTGGCTTTAAGCGTTTACAATATCATTAAGGTAAAAGACAGTTTGGTTGAATTTTTAATTCCCTGTACCATTATTGCAACTGCTGTTTTTAATTTTTTTCAAAAAGACTTTACACCAAAATCACTACGGTTGAATTATTTTTTAGCCTTATTTTTTGGTTTAATACATGGGCTTGGCTTTGCCAATACTATCCGTTTTATGCTGGCAAAAGACCAAAGCATTGGGTGGAGCTTGTTTGCATTTAATATTGGATTAGAAGTGGGTCAGGTAGCAGTGGTGCTTTGTATTTTATTATTGAGTTTTTTGATTGTAAATAAATTGAATGTGAAAAGAAAGTGGTGGGTTTGGGCATTGTCGGGTGTGGCTTTTTGCATAGCTTTAAAAATGGTGGTGGAGAGGGTGCCTCAACTATCCTCTCCTTGAAAAGACGGAAATGGAGGAGAATGTAAAGAAGATGCCCCTGTCCCCTAAAGGGGAAAATGGAGAAGATTATTTCCAAGAATGAAAAGAAAATTGTGGTATGAATTCGCTCTGAAGGAGCGTAAGGGGGATAGAAAATCGAGCGATTTTTTTTTTAGGAAGTCCCGTAGGGACGACAGGTGTTTTTTGCAAAACATAATCAGCAAAACACAATTAATGCTCAGTAAAGATTTGCTGTATAAGAGTGCGACGACAATGAAGTTGAGTAAAGAAATCTTGTTCGGCTCAAAAAAAAAGATTTTGAAATTAAACTATAACATAAAACAAAGTATGAAACAACTAACAGCCTTAGCCGTTTTACTTTCATTCGTGTTTGCAGTTGCTGGACAGGATATTAAAAATAATCCGGGCAGTAATCATGGAAACAGGTTTGAACAATTGGGGACTATTTTACCAACGCCTAACGAATATCGTACCGCCAGCGGTGCACCAGGACCAAAATACTGGCAGCAACGTTGCGATTATGATATTACTTGCGAATTGGACGAACCAAACCGTAGGCTAACAGGGAAGGAAACACTAACTTATTACAACAACTCTCCGGATGTATTAACTTATTTATGGTTGCAGCTGGATGAAAACCAACACAGCTCTGTAAACAATTCTGGTTACCAAACCAGTAATCCAATGTCAACTGCAATTACACCTGCAGATATTCAGCGTTTTACAGGAATAGTTGATCCTGAAAAGGAATATGGCGATAATATTACCCGTGTAGCAGATGCTGCAGGTAAATTATTAAAATTTACCATCAACAAAACTATGATGAGGGTAGAATTGCCAACGCCTTTAAAACCAGGCCAGCAATTTATATTTAAAGTAGACTGGAATTACAATATTACCGACAAGACAAAATATGGTGGCAGAGGGGGATATGAATTTTTTCCGGGAGATGGGAATGATCTTTATACAATGACACAATGGTATCCACGCTTATGTGTTTACAGTGATTTTCAGGGATGGCAGAACCACCAGTTTGTAGGAAGCGGAGAGTTTGCTTTAACCTTTGGTAATTTTAAAGTAGCAATGACTGTTCCTGCCGATCATGTGGTAATGGCGACTGGACAAGGGCAAAACTATCAACAGGTATTATCGCCTGCACAATATGCCCGTTGGCAAAAAGCACAAACGGCTACGGATGTAACTGAAATTGTAACATTTGATGAAGCGGTTGGAAGAGAAAAGCAAAAACTTACTGAAAAGAAGACATGGATATTTAAGGCCGATATGGTTCGTGATTTTGCATGGGGCAGCAGCCGTAAATTTATTTGGGATGCAATGCCTACTACTGTAGAAGGCAAAAAAGTAATGTGCATGAGTGCTTACGGTAAAGAGGCGTATGCACTGTACAGGAAGTTCAGTACAAAAACTGTGGCACATACCATTAAGAGTTATTCTAAGTTCACTATTCCTTTTCCTTACCCTGTTGCTCAAAGTTTAGAAGCTGCTAACGGAATGGAATACCCTATGATATGTTTTAACAATGGCCGTTGCGAAAAAGATGATAAGGGTAATTATGGCCCCAACAGTACTTACAGCGAAAGTACCAAATTGGCCATGTTGGGTGTAGTGATACATGAAGTAGGGCACAACTTCTTTCCAATGATCATCAACAGCGATGAAAGGCAATGGACATGGATGGATGAGGGGTTGAATTCCTTTGTTGAATATTTAACCGAGGAATTGTACGATAATAAATTCCCGGTAAGTAAAGGCCCGGCTTACAAGATTGTGGATTATATGAAATTACCCAAAGACCAACTGGAACCTATTATGACCAATAGTGAAAACATTATCCAGTTTGGCCCTAATGCTTACAGCAAGCCTGCCACAGGTTTAAATATTTTGAGAGAAACAATTATGGGCAGGGATCTTTTTGATTATGCCTTTAAAGAATATGCAAGGCGCTGGGCATTTAAACATCCTACACCTGCGGATTTGTTTAGAACAATGGAAGATGCCAGTGGAGAAGATTTAGATTGGTACTGGAGAGGTTGGTTTTATGGAACAGAGCCTTGCGACATTTCTTTAGACTCAGTAAGATGGGCAGTATTGGATACACAAGCCCCTAATGCGCCAATGGCACGTCAGGGTGGCCGGGGTGGTTTTCCGGGAGCTGGCGGCGGATTTCCAAAACCTATTTTAAATACATTTGATGATATATCAAAAGTACGTAACAGGGAAGATAAGAAGATTGTATTTGCAACTGATGCAGATCTTTCACTAAGAGATTTTTATTGGAGGTACGATAGGGGACTTGCTAAGGTAGACAGTACACCTTTTGAAATAAAACCATCTACAGCGCCAATAGATACATTTACACAAGCTGAACGCTATGCAATTGCCGGAAAGAAAAATATGTATGAACTAACCTTTAGCAATAAAGGCGGATTGGTAATGCCGATTATTATTGAGTGGACATTTAAAGATGGCACTAAAGAAATTGATCGTATACCAGTACAGGTATGGCGTAAGAATGAAAATAAAGTGGTAAAAACTTTTATGAAAGATAAAGAGGTAGCTTCTATTAAATTGGATCCGATGAGAGAAACAGCGGATATCAATGAAAACAATAATAGCTGGCCGGCAGTAGAAACACCTACTAAATTCCAATTATTTAAAACAGGTGGTTTTGGGGGACGTCCAAGAGGTGCAGCTACTGGTGCTGGCAATCCAATGCAAAGAGAAATAAAATAAAATAGTTAAAACTGATTTTTAACCGCCTCAATGTATTTTGGGGCGGTTTTTTATTTGATGATAGTTGTAACTTACAACAATAAATTTTTGAAATGAAGAAAAGTATTTTTTTAGTTGCGGCACTATTTGTGTCATTTGCAGTAATTGCCGGCAATGTTGATACTGTTACCATTTTTAGCAATGGTATGCACAGGCCTATAAAAGCAGTTGTTATAACACCAGCGGATTATAAAAATAGAAAAACGAAATTTACTGTAGTGTATTTATTGCATGGTTATAGCGGCAATTTCAGTAACTGGATAACGAAAGTGCCGGAATTAAAAGATTGGGCAGATGCAGATAAAACAATCATCGTGTGCCCCGACGGTGGTTTTAGCAGTTGGTATTTTGATAGCCCTGTTGACAGCACTTCAAAATATGAAACTTACGAAGCTGTAGAAGTAGTGAATTTTATTGATAAGCATTACAGGACAATTGCTGATAAAAACCATCGTGCGATTACGGGCTTAAGTATGGGCGGGCATGGGGCTTTATTTTTAGCCTTTCGCCATCCTGATATTTTTGGTGCTGCTGGTTCAATGAGCGGTGGGGTAGACCTTAGCGAAAGCAGGAACCGTTTTGATGTAATGAAACGTATTGGAGATACAACAGTAAACGCAAAAAACTGGCACGACTATTCAGTGGTAAATTTGGTAGAGAATTATACCCATACTTCATTAAAAATTATTATTGATTGCGGTGTAAAAGATATTTTTATTAATGGCAACCGCTTATTGCATCAAAAATTACTCGATCTAAAAATTCCGCATGAATATACAGAACGCCCTGGCGAACACAACTGGGCATACTGGAAAAATTCAGTAGAGTTTCAGTTGTATTTTTTTAAGAAGTTTTTTGAAGGGAGGTAAGGTTTAAGTGCCCGTTTTTCCATCCCTCAAGGCATTTTTCTTGCCTTTATTCTTTTTCTCCCATTCCAGCATTTCGGGAGTTTTTTCTACCTTCTTTTTTTCCGGAGCAACCTTTGGTACATCAGCTGTTTTTTGCCCCGGCTTTTCTAAAAAGCCACGATCATATTTTTCGCTCTTTATCAATCTGCCAGCATCATAATATTTCCATTCGCCATGCTTAACGCTGTATTGCTCGGCTTTTACAATTTTATAATCTACAATTTCATCACTTCCAGTACCATAAATGGCAATGGTGTCATAAGGTGCATCGGGGTTGTAGGCACGCCAGCTTTCTTCACGATAAAGATCGCCGAGGTAAGTATAATATTGTTGAATACCATCTTTGCCGCCTAGTTTGTAATTTTCAACACCTATTAAGTCGCTGGTTAAATTATACTGCCTCCAAATACCTTCTTTTTTATCGTTTTTAAAAAGGCCTTCTTCTTCATAACCAGGCTCGCCACGCAATTCATCCACATGAATTAGCCATTTGCCCTGCTTCAGACCTTTATTATCAATAGCATTGATGGTATCTCCTTTTTCTGAAATTTTAAAGGTTTTATATTGGGCCATGCCCTGTTGTAAAAACATACACTGTAGTGCTGCCAATATCAAGATGTGCCTAAGTTTTACAAATTTCATTTTATGGTTTTTATGATGGTACCAATTAAAATCCTTCTCAAATTTACAATTTTACCGGCATCAAGTGTTGTAATAACGTTTTATAAAATACAAAATTGCCGCTGCTTATTTTTCTTTTAATATTGTTAACATATCCATAGGGGAAAAAATGGAACACTGAGAACAGCGCAATTTTGATTTTTTTAATAAAATCCCCTCTTATACCTTCATTTTCAGCTACAAAGCCATTGTACAAAGCTGGCATAAAATATGTCGCAAGACTTATATAAACGCTAAATTATCATTTATGAAAAAGATAATAATTGCTCTGGATGGTGAACATTTTCCACACGGAGCTTTCAATTTTGCAGAATACATCAATAAGCAGGAAGAAATTCTATTGACCGGTATTTTTTTAAGTCCTGTTGATTATTCAAAATTGATGGCTTATACTGCAGGTGTTGACGGTATTGCTCTATTACCTGAGTGGCCATTAAAAAGCGATGACTCTGAAATGATAGCCAGGAATATTCATTTGTTTGAAGAGGCTTGCAATAATAAGGGTATTAATTACACCATACATAAAGATGATGATCTTTCAGCCATAGCATCATTGGTTGAAGAAACCCGTTTTGCAGATTTACTTTTAATAAGCAGCGATTCGTTTTATAAAAATGAAGGTATTGAACAACCCAATTATTATGTAGAAGAAATTTTAAAAAATGCGGAATGTCCTGTGATGATGATACCGGAAAATTTTATTCCTGCAACAACAGTTTTATTATGTTATGATGGGGGAGAATCTGCCACCTATGCAATAAAACAATTTGCTTACCTGTTTCCTGAATTGGCAAATAAGAAAGCAGTATTGATTACCGAGCTTGATTTAAAAAAAGAAGATATGCCACAGCAGGAAAGAATGACCGAACTGTTAGGGGTACATTACCCCAATTTGCAAATAGAAAATATAAAAATGGCAGATAAAAAATTATTTACAGAATGGCTGGGCGGTCAACCAAACAGCTATGTAGTAATGGGAGCATTTTCCCGTAGTATGTTTTCGGAATTATTTAAAAAGAGTTTTGCAAAAGATGTGATACGAGACATAAAAATGCCTTTATTTATTTCACATAAATAATTTTATAGGCCGCCATAATAATCATAACCCTGTTCGTACCAATAATCGGGTGGCTGGGTATCACTAAAGAAAATAGTGCCTATACGTTTAATATGCTTAACGCCATATTTGACAGGAATGACTAACCGTAAAGGATAACCTTGGTTCATAGGCAAGGGAGCACCATTCATTTCATAACATAGCAAGGTTTGCGGATGCAAAATGCTTTTGGTATCAATACCTACATAATATTTTTTATCTGGCGTATTCAGGCCGACATATTTCAATTGGCTTTCCTGTTCGAGATGATATTTTTTTACAAAGTCACTAAATTTTACACCCGCCCAATGGGTAACCTGGCTCCAGCCTTCAATACATTTAAAATCAAAAATAATATCGGTTTTAGGCAGGGCTTTTATTTCATCCATGGTTACATAGAAAGTGTCGCCGGCACTGCGGGCAACCTGTAACTTCCATTTTGTAGCATCAAAATTATCGCCCATACCTGCATCGCCATTCACCCTTACTTTTACTACGGCATCTTTTAAAGGAAAAGTTTTTGCCAGGCGATTATTACCAAAAAGTGATGTAAATATTTTTTCATTTGTTTTTAAAACAGTACGTAAAGGCGCAGGAGCGGCATTGTCTTGGGGTTGTTTGTATAACCAAATCCAGAAAAATAAGAAACCTAATGCAAATAAATTAAATACCCAAAAAGAGACAACACTTCTATTGATAGCATATTTGGCACTTACTGTTTTTTCTTCAAGCGTTTTCATTCGTAATAATTTGATGGTTTGCTTTTTCGTCATCAACTGGCGCAGCCATTTCTTTCTCTTGTGAAGGCACAACGTTTTTAATTTCAAAACCTCTTACCATCGCAGCAAAATTATTCCACCCGGCTAATGCCACTTGTATAATATGTACTAAAAAGAAAAGTGTAAATAAGACAGTTAAAATAAAATGCTCTGCCCTTGCCCATTCGTAACCACCTAATACAGCACATAACCAATTAAACTGAACAGGTTTAAAAATGGCAAGTCCGGTTAACAAAGAACCAAGCCCCATAAAAATTACACCAGTATAAGCAATTCGCTGTGCGGCATTATACTTTTTTTGTGGAGGCAATCCTTTTTTTATATGCAGGTCGTGTAACACAACAAGCCATGCTTGTTTTAAAGATTTTTTATTGGGGAAGATCAATTTATATTCTTTACTAAATAGTAAATAGGAAAAATAAATAACGCCATTTATTGCAAACAACCACATGAACACAAAATGTAAACTCATGCCCTCAGCCAACCTAAAAGGAATGTTTAATGCCTTATTAAATGAATCAGGAAAAAATTTGAGTACAGTAGTATCGCCCCAGCCCAAACGGTAAACATCATTGGCCCAATAAATCAGCATGCCGCTCCAGATCATTACACCCAGCACAGGAAAATTTATCCAATGAAACCATCTTATAGCAAGTGGATGTTTTTTTATGATCTTCTTTTGACGCATAAGCAGTGCATTAATTATTCAGTGCTTCTATTCAATATGTATATAGCTGTAAGTAAAACTGAATTATTTCTTTGGCACAAAATCCAGGCTTGCAGAATTCATGCAATACCTCAATCCGGTTGGCTTTGGCCCATCATCAAATACATGGCCCAAATGGGCACCGCACCTGCTGCATTTCACTTCTGTACGTTCCATGCCAAAAGTATTGTCGGAACCTTCTTGCACATTAGCTGCTACCAATGGTTTCCAAAAACTTGGCCAGCCGGTTCCGCTGTCAAACTTGGTGTCGGAACTAAATAATTCCTGGCCGCAACAAACACATTTGTAAATACCTGGCTTATGGTTATCCCAATATTTGCCGGTGTAAGCCTGTTCTGTACCTGCTTTACGGGCAACCTGGTATTGTTCCGCTGTTAATTGCTTTTCCCATTCTGCATCAGTTTTTTGTACTGCATATTTTTTTGTTTGTGCCGATGTACAGCTTACTGATATTAATGCAACTGCAGCTAATAGTATAAGTTTCATAATTTTTTTATTTAGATAAGATACGGAAGAGAAGCTGTTTTAGTTTTTGGGAGACTCAACTTTTAACTAAAATGGGCGTTAACAAATTTAACTTTTAAATTTGTAATGCACTAACAATTTATACTGATGGGAATTTTTAGCCAAATAGCAGAATACCTCTTTTTAAAAAAGAAAGATCCCAATAGGCCAAAATCTACAAACGTCAAAGCCATGCATTTTATTAATCGGCTTTCAATTTTACTTTTTATTGTTGCTTTGATAATAATAGCGGTAAAATTATTGAGCAGGTAATGTGAGAAAATTATAAATGCTTTTAGCAGCATTGGCCGATGCATGGCCACCCTGGCTTAACAGCTTTTTTAAATTTTTATAATCTTCAGCAAGTTGTTGTTGCTTTTCTTTATTGGTTAATAACAACTCTAATTCTCTTGTACAATTTTCTACTGTTAGTTTATCCTGTATTAATTCCTTCACTACTTCTTTATCCATAATTAAATTAACCAGCCCAATGAACTTTATTTTTATCAACCGCTTTGCTATTTGGTAACTGATAGCACTGCCTTTGTAACATATCACTTCGGGTACGGCAAATAGCGCAGTTTCTAAAGTGGCAGTACCACTTGTAACTAAAGCAGCTTTAGCTTGCGATAATAACTCGTATGTCTTATTTACTACAGATGATACGTTGCTGTAAGGAGCCAATAATTCATTGTAAAAATTTTCATCCAACCCTGGAGCTTTTGCCACCACAAATTGATAAGAAGGAAAATGCTTTGCCACTTCCAGCATGATGGGCAGTTTTTTTAAAATTTCCTGTTGCCTGCTGCCAGGAAGAAGTGCAATTATTTGGGAATTAGTATTTGGTAATTTTGAATAAGGAATTGAGTCGGTATTATTTTGATGCTGCAATTCTAAATTCCTTATTCCAAATTCCTCAATTACTTCCACCAGTGGATGCCCGACATACTCCACTTCATAATTCCATTTTTTATAAAAATCTTTTTCAAAGGGTAGTATCACCAGCATCTTGTCAATGTTTTTCTTAATGCCTTTTACCCTGTTCTCTTTCCATGCCCACACTTGCGGCGAAATATAATAGATGATCTTTAAACCTTGTTGCTTTGCCCATTTGGCAATGCGTAAATTAAAACCAGGGTAATCAATCAATATTAATACATCAGGCTTATAAGCAAGAATATCTTTTTTGCACAAATCCATATTGCGAAAAATTGTACGCAGGTTTTTGATCACTTCAGCAAAACCCATAAATGCAAGGTCACGATAATGCTTTACCATTACTGCTCCTGCAGCTTCCATTTTATCGCCGCCCCAGCAACGTATATCTGCAGCCGCATCTAGTTTATGCAATTCTTTAATCAAATTGCTGCCATGTAAATCGCCACTTGCCTCGCCAGCTATAATGTAATACCGCATAAGATAATTTAGTTACAGGTGCAATTTACCACGTTTCATTGTACGCTGAATTTTTTAATTCGGCAATTTTATTTTAATCTTTAATCACTTCAATAATCAAATTTTCAACCTTCATTACTTCGCCTTTCTGCTCAAAATCAGGTTCATCATTTTCAATGGCATGAATGACTGTAAAACCATTTTGTTTAAGTAATTCTATCACTTCTTCTTTACTGAACAGGGTAAATCCATATTTTATAAAAGGATAATGCTGCATTTGCCTTTTGGGGCGGAGTGTAACAATGAATTTTCCTTTCGGTTGTAATACACGTTTTATTTCGGAAAGATTTTTTTTCGCATCTTCCCAAAAATAAATGGTGTTGACGGTAAATATTTTATTGAAGCTTGCATCGGAAAATGGCATTGAAACAATATCAGATAAAACAAACTTTGCTTTGCCTTCCATTACAAACTCAGCATTTATTTTTTCGGCTTCAGCAATCATTGCTTCCGAAAAATCACATCCGGTATATTTAATATTGTTATGCTTTTGTACAATTTCTTTTACAAAAAAACCATTGCCCATACCAATTTCTAAAATATAATCGCCTTCTTCTGCTTGCAATATTTTAAGCGTATCTAAATTGATGGTTTCATTGCCACGGTTCATCCATTCGCCGGTTTTTATGCCAGCTTCGCCTGTGGGTTTGCGCAGCTGTGCGGCGAGTTGTTGAAGAGATTGTTCATCCATTTGTGGATTGTTTTTTGTAAGTTTTATTCTTTGTCAGGAAGTATAATGCTATTGATAGGATAAGGGAGGGGATAATTTTTAATAACAGAAATCAGTCACCATTTTTTATAAAAATTAGTACTAATGCAAGCCATAAAAATAGTAAGCCTATCTTCACTGTTCTAGTTGTATTTTTCTGCATAAATATGGCAGTGCATAAAAATATTTGTGCAAAAAACATCAGTAAGGCAAAGACAGGTAATACTTCATAATAACCGCTAAACAAATGAATGCCCCAAAAATTCAATGAAAAAATGTCTTGTAAAATATTAAGCTCATGTCGCCAAGCAAAAACTTCTTCCCCTGCCATTTTTATTGGTAGAAAAAGGCTTGATAATACACTTGCTAAAATAACTATTGTCTTTTTTATCTGCGACATCTGCGGGTAAAATCACTTTTCAAAAACCTCAATCGTTGCATTAATACCTCGGTCGGTAATGGCATCGCATTGCGGTTTCAATGTTTCGTAGCTGCCTTCTTTTACAGCATACTTACCCTTGGTATGAATGATCATACTGCATTGTTCTGCTTGCTCTTGCGTATGGCCGCAAATTTCAATCAGTGTATCAATTACCCATTCAAATGTGTTCACTTCATCGTTCCAAACAATTAATGAACAGCCATCTTCCGGTACGGCTAATACTTCGGTGGCTTCCCAGCTTTTTATATCGGTATGTGTTTGTGTCCCTTTCATGCGGTAACGCAAAAATAATATCATTTTTTTATAAAACGCAGCCTGTGCAACATTTAAGGCACAAAAATTGTCTGTAAAACGTAACTTTAACCAACTGTATCCAAACTCCGTTACACAATGCTGCGGCTTAACAGACGAAAAAAAGAAGGGAATGAACCACCTGCAAAACAACAGGCGGTAGTATTGCCTTTGCATACCGCCAACCGCAGCTTGGAATTTTTGGTAGAACTAATAAAAAAAATACGCCCCGATAACCCGCGTAAAATTGAAGAAGCAGAACTCAGGTTTAAAGCGGTAATGTATCAGATGGCGCAAGAGCGTACCTCACTTTTTTCTTTACGCAAAGCATTACTGAACCAGTTTTTAAAAACCAATATTGTTACCGCACTCACCGAAAGTGGCGTGGTAAGCGGCCGTGGTTTTGTACAGGAATTACAGAGCAAATTGAAGCATAAAATATTGCCGGCCTTGCAGAGCCCCGATGATTTTTTATATGTAATCAATAAAATATTTTATAAAAAAAGCGACCATATCTGGGTAGAAGGAATGGATCCGGAATTGTGGAAACAGTTTTTTGAAGTGCTGGGTATTCAAATAAATCTTACCGAACCTGCAGTGATAAAACAACTGCAACAGTCCATGCAATTACTGAGCTATCGCATTACTACTTTGGGTTTGGAAAAAGAAATGACGCATCGCTACGAAAATTTTGAAGATGCCATTTACCCTTTTTTAGAACAGAACCGTTTGGTAAACGAATATATGCTTGCATATACTATCGGAAAAGACAACCAATCCCAACGTATACTATTAGGGAATATTACAGAAGCTTTACACAATTGCAACCAAAGTATTCAATGGATAAAAGACCAGCGGAAAGAATATGGTATCAGCCTTGCACAAACCTATATCATTACACGCTTGCAACAACAGATTGGCAGGCTGTTTATTGTTTTAGATGTGCTGGATAGCGATAATGTATTTAACACTGAACGCTTTGTTGAATATTTTAAAACTGTGGTACGCAATGAGAATAAAAAAAATTCGGTAAGAGAATTTATCAGTGAGAATACGGGTTATTTGGCCTACCAGGTTGCAGAGCATGGGGGCCGAAGAGGGGAAGCATACATCACCACAACAAGAAAGGAATTTTGGAAAATGTTTTGGAGCGCTGCTGGCGGCGGTGTTATTATTTCATTTATCGGGGTAATAAAAAACCTGATAACAAAGATGAAAGGCATAGCGCCTTTCTGGCAATACTTTTTATATAGTGCCAATTATTCGCTGGGTTTTATTTTAATACAAGACACTGGTTCTACACTTGCTACAAAACAACCGGCTTACACTGCCAACAATGTAGCCAGTTCTTTTGATGTAGAAAAAATTGGTGAGCAACCTGATTTGCGAAACCTTGCTATAACGGTAGCACGGGTTAGCCGTACACAATTAGCTTCTTTTGCAGGAAATTTAGCGGTAGTTTTTCCGCTCACTTATATTTTAGCATTTTTATTTTTTGAAATTACCGGAACTAAAATTGCTGAAAGTGCAGCAGCACATAAATTATTAGTAGACCAGCAGCCATTTGATAGCCTGGCATTATTGTACGCCTGCTTTACAGGGTTCTTTTTATTTGCCAGTGGCCTTATTGCTGGATATGTAGAAAATTATGTGGTATATGGAAAAGTAGGAGACAGGCTTAGGAGCTTATCTTCTTTTAAACGAAGTTTTAGCGAAAAACGCCGCTTTAAAATCATACACTATATAGAAAATAATTTGGGTGTTCTTGCTGGTAACATTTCTTTAGGTTTTTTTTTAGGTATGGCAGGATTTTTTGGCCATATATTCGGTATTCATTTTGATATACGGCACATTACTATTTCTGCAGCCAATTCGGCCATTGGTTTTTTTGGAATGGATAATGCTGTAAGTGCAAGAGAATTGTGGTACACCATTACCGGTGTATTCTTAATTGGTTTTTTAAATTTTGCTGTAAGCTTTAGCCTTGCATTTTTTGTAGCTGTAAAAAGCCGCGGTATTCATTTAAGAAATTATCCTGAGTTTATTAGCATACTATGGCGATATATAAGAAAATATCCACGGGATTTTATAAAAGCACCTTCGGTGCGCACTGCCAGTCAGCTCAAATAAATAAACCTATAAGTTTTTGGAAACCTTATAGGCTTTTAGAAAGAGTAATACTTTATTAGCTTTCTTCAATCAAACTTTAATAAGAACAAAACATACATCAATAAAGCATTTTGATTTTTGTATATTGGCATCAATTTTAAAACTTTCAATTGTTGCTGTATGAATAAAATTGCTTTTTCTTTTTTGTTTTCTATTACCGCCTGCTGTGTTTTTGCTAACGTAACACTTCCAAAAATATTTGGTGATAATATGGTACTGCAACGCAGTAAACCCATCAGCATTTGGGGCTGGGCCAATGCCGGTGAAAAAGTTATAGTGCAATTTAACCAACAACAAAAATCTGCGGTTGCCGATAAAACAGGCAAATGGCAATTGATGCTGCAACCTGAAAATGCAGGCGGCCCTTATCAATTATTGGTAACAGGTAAAAATAAAATCAGTTTACAAAATATTCTAGTGGGAGAAGTATGGATTTGCAGCGGCCAGTCCAATATGGAGATGCCGATTGAAGGCTGGGGTAAAATAAATAATTATGAAACCGAAGTTGCCAATGCAGATTATCCAATGATTCGCCATTTTAAAGTGCCCAATACCGTTAGTACAACTTTAAAAGATGATGTTACCGGTGGAGACTGGAAAGTTTGCAGCCCTGCAACTGCTGGAGAATTTTCTGCCACTGCTTATTTCTTTGCAAGAGAATTATATAAACAATTAAAAGTGCCCATTGGATTAGTTAATTCGTCATGGGGCGGCACACAATCCGAAGCATGGACAAGCCAGCAGGCTTTTGCCACAAGCAACGAATTTAAAGATATTGCTGCGGATATGGATAAAGGCGATATTCAGGCAAGGATTAAACAAAAAACAGATGAAGTAATTGCAAACATTAAAAAAGCACAAGGCGATATTGATAATAAAACCGGTACAGCAGAGTGGAAAAACAGCAACTTCGATGATAGCAAATGGTGGCCTATGAAATTGCCAGGCGCATGGGAAGAAAATGGCTTTCCTGGCCTGGATGGTGTGGCGTGGTTTAGAAAAACAATTAATGTTAGCGCCGCTGATGCAGGCAAAGCTGCTGTGCTGGAGATTGCTAAAGTAGACGACATTGACCAAACCTATGTGAATGGCGTAAAAGTTGGAAGTATGGATAAATGGGATGAACTAAGAAAATACAATGTACCCGCTGGTATTTTAAAAGAAGGAAAAAATGTAATTGCGGTAAGAGTGCAGGATTTACAGGGTGGTGGCGGAATTTATGGCGATGCGGTTACTATGAAACTTACTATTGACAAAACCGAATTGCCTTTGTATGGGCAATGGTTATTTAGGGTAGAGTCTGTTTCATCAAAAGGCACAGGAACTGCTGTAGGGCCTAATGATTATCCTTCGCTTTTATTTAATGCCCTGATTAATCCTTTGCTTCCTTTTACCTTTAAAGGTGCAATATGGTACCAGGGCGAAACCAATGCTGGCAGGGCTTTTCAGTACCGTACCGCTTTTCCGTTAATGATAAATGACTGGCGCCAACATTTTAAACAAGGCGATTTTCCTTTCTTGTTTGTACAACTGGCTACTTTTGGCTCTGCTGAATCCAATAGCAATAACGGCAGCAACTGGGCAGAGTTACGAGAAGCACAGGCTATGACACTTCGGTTGCCTAATACTGGTATGGCTGTTACAACTGATATTGGCAACCCTAAAGATATTCATCCAAAAAATAAACAGGAAGTGGGTAGGAGGTTAGCAACAATTGCCTTACATGACGTGTATGAAAAAACCGGCGAATATACTGGGCCGTTATATCAATCGATGAACACAAATGGCAATCTAGTTGAATTATCATTTAAACATAGTGAAGACGGCTGGTTTGTAAAAGATAAATACGGCTATATCAAAGGGTTTGAAATTGCCGGAGCAGATAAAAAATTCCATTTTGCAAAAGCAATGATAAAAGGAGATAAGATTATTGTTTACAGCGATGATGTATCAATACCCGTTGCCGTAAGATATAATTGGGCAGATGATGCATCCGAAGGTAATCTATTTAATGTGGCACTTTTTCCGGCAGCACCATTTAGAACGGATGATTGGCCAGGTGTAACTATAAAAAATAAATATAGTTTTTAAGGCAGTAATTTATAAGGCTACTGATTACAATATTTTTTTTACAGATAAACAAAATTAAAAATGGCATCTAATTTTCCTTTGCCGTTTTTATCTGTTATCATTATTCTTGCGATACCATTGTGAAAACCTGCTGGCAAAATAAATGATTGCTTAATATTGGTAAGTTCTGTCACAGATAAACCTTCGGCAGCATTGGCAAACAAAGGCCTGGTTTCAATTACATGAAAATCTTTATCGTATAAAATATAATCTGCTTTTAGAAAAGCCTTATTATTTTTTAAAACAAAATCGCCTAAAGTTTTTACAGATAATAATATAGTATCAACATTAGTGGCGGTTTCTAATTTAGCATAGGTCTTCTTCATTTCAAAGCTTTCGGCTTTGCAGTTTACATACATTCCTGTTGCGCCAAACGTTGATGAAAAACTATTCCAGCCATCAAGCGTTTGCGCCTTGCCTATAGGCACCACTTTGCAGGGCAGAATAACCAGTAAGCTGTCGCCATTTTTAGTATCGAAGAATTTGGTATAAATCGTAAGCGAATCATTCACTTTCATTTTATCATCCAGGGTTATAGTAAAACTTAGTGCACTGAGGTAATTTTGATTAATACCCTCTTTATCATTTTTATAAATATTTTCTGTTGAAGTAAGGATCTTTCCTGTTTTATCAGCAACCCTAAATCCAATGCCAGGATGCACATTGCCTTTTGCATCTGCAATAAAACTCCAGGGCTTTGTTATCCTGATAACTAATTCTTCATTTTGAGGGATATCAGGGGTAAGCAATAAGTTATCTTTTATTTTTATTTCCAAATCATCATAACGGATGCCATTTTCAATGGTCATAGCACCAGTAAAGGGCTGTATTTTTTTGGTTTGGGCATAGACAATAGCTGCAGAAAAAAGAATGGTTAACAATAGGCAGAGCTGTTTCATAATTACCAGGTTTAATCAATTAAAAGTAATGCTGAAATGCTATCAATTTGTACCCACCAGTACGGAAATTGGGAAGTGCAGTAAAAACAAAACCTCACAATAATTTGAGGCTTTTGTGGGAGTTGACGGGGGCGAACCGCCGACCCTCCCGATTATAAATCGGGACGTTCTAAACCAACTGAGCATTTAATTATATAAAATAAAAAACCTCACAATAATTGTGAGGCTTTTGTGGGAGTTGACGGGGTCGAACCGCCGACCCTCTGCTTGTAAGGCAGATGCTCTAAACCAACTGAGCTAAACTCCCTTTTTGAATTTCGGAGGGCAAAGATAAGGTTTAATAACTTTTGACAAAATATTTTGAGTGTAAATTTATTATGTTTAGCTGAAAATCAATAGGGATAAGCGTTTGCGGGAATATTTTTTTTAAGAATGATTGGCTTTTATCAATTTTTAAGCTGAAATCTTCATTCACCATTCACAACTCACCTTCTCAATTCAATTGCAAAGCCGGCAACCTGTATGTTTGCCCGTCATACACAAACAGTTCATCAATTTCAACTGTCCAAAATTTATATAGGGGAGAAAGGGTAAGAATTTTTTCTACTTCTTTTTTATCTTCAGCATTAATAATCATCCAGCTCCGTTGTGTTTCCATACTTACCGAATAATAATCAATCACATTTTTTTCAATTAGTGAATTGATGTACACACGGTGCGGTGGCACAAAGCTCATGAACTCATCGCTCATTTCAAAGTGGATAGTAACCTGGTACTTATTTAATTCCTTCTCGTTTAAATAGTCCATGACGTAATAGTATTGCCCCATTCGGGATTGTATGGAACCGTTATTTTAATATAATTATCTGTGTAGCCCTCCATCATATTGTTCTTGCCATTTCTTTCAAACAAAACCTTTCTTGTTTCACCAATATGCTGTTGGGTAAAATACTGCATCTTTTGATAACTCAAATTACGCAATTGTTTGTTTCTTTCATTACGAATTGCGATAGGAACTACAGGTTTTATTGTCAATGCATGGGTATTATCCCTTTCTGAATAAGTGAACACATGCAGGTAACTGATATCGAGGCTATGCAAAAAATCAAAGGTTTCTTTAAAATCTTCATCTGTTTCTCCAGGAAAACCAACGATCACATCTACACCAATGCAGCAATGCGGCATTAATGTTTTTATCAAACCCACTCTTTCGGTATATAATTCCCTTTGATAACGCCTGCGCATCAATCCTAGTATCCTGTTGCTGCCACTTTGTAAAGGAATATGAAAATGGGGCATAAACTTTTTGCTGTTGCTTACAAATTCAATGATTTCATTTGTCAACAGATTAGGCTCGATAGAAGAGATGCGATAACGCTCAATGCCATCAACTTCATCCAATTCCTGTATCAGATCAAAAAAAGTTTCTTCGTATTTTTTGCCCCCAATATAGCCTTTGCCAAAATCGCCGAGGTTGATGCCAGTAAGCACCACTTCTTTAATGCCGCTGGCTGCCAGTTCTTTTACATTAGCCACCACATTTTCAATACTGTCGCTGCGGCTTTTGCCCCTTGCCATGGGTATGGTACAAAAAGAACAATTATAATCGCAGCCATCCTGCACTTTTAAAAAAGTTCTTGTGCGGTCGTTTTTAGAGTAAGATGCGGTAAAAGTGTTTACATCTTCGATATCGCAACTACAAATTTTGGTAGCATCGCCCTTGCTTATTTCTTTTAGATGATGGCTGATATTGAACTTTTCAGCAGCGCCTAAAACCAGGTCAACCCCTGGGATGGCGGCAATTTCTTTAGGTTTCAATTGTGCATAGCAGCCGGTTATAACTACCATAGCCTCAGGTGCTTTACGTTGTATGCGGCGCACCAGGTGGCGGCACTCTTTATCGGCATTGTCGGTAACACTGCAGGTGTTAATTACATAAACATCAGCCACTTCGTCAAAATCTTTTTTCACAAAGCCATCATTTTCCAGCAACCTGCCAATAGCCGAGGTTTCGGAAAAATTAAGCTTGCAGCCCAACGTATGTAATGCAACGGATTTATTCATGAAGTGCAAAGATAAAACAGAGATGATAAATGGTAGTAAAAATGATTTCACCAGTTTTTATCTTTGTTTTGTTGTACACAACATCAACTTTAAAATATGAATCAGATTCTCCCCGCTGTTGCCGCCGCCATCTTCAATGATAAAGGCGAAATATTATTACAAAAACGCAAAGATGTAAACCAATGGTGCATCATTTCTGGGCATGTTGAATTTGGGGAAACTATTGAAGCAGCCATTTTAAGAGAGATAGAAGAAGAAACAAACACCAAAGCAAATATTAAACGTTTTATTGGTGTGTATTCTTCACCTACTTCTCAAACCTATAATTATAAAGACAGAACCGTGCAATATGTTACTTCATATTTTGAGGCAACACTTAGCGGTAGCATCCCATCCAATTTTTCCAATGAAGAAACCAGCGAATTAAAATTTTTTAATGTAACGAACCTTCCTGGGAATATGGCGTTGATAAATCCCGATTGGTTAACAGATGCTTTAAATAATACATCAGCCGTTTTCATTCGGTAAGCCTTTACTTTGCATTTCGTAAACTTAAAAAATGTTAAAGAAATACCTTCCGTTTATATTTTTAATAGCAGCCGCAGGATTGCTATATTATGTAAAACAACATCAACGCGGCAGCCTTCCCCAAAATCCCAATCCGCAAACGCATGTAACTATTCCGGTTCAGCCAACAACCGTAGATAATAATTTGCCATTCGACAGACATAGTGGACATCTTATCTATAGCAAACATGCCAAATGCCGTATGGATTGCAGGCATATCGACGAAAGCGAAGTGCAGGAAATATTGGATAATGGAACGCTTAACTCCAATAAGATTGAAGAAAGTGACAAGGGTAAAAGTTATCCTTTAGAAGGCTACACACACGACAAACAACATGTGCGTATTGTGTTTGCTCCCAAGCAGGAAAATATTGTGGTGGTAACTGTTATTGATTTGGATAAAGATTGGTATTGTGATTGTAAGTAAGAAGAAAGTACAAAGTATTTAGTACAAAGTAGGTGCGTTAATTTTTGAAACTATTTCAAAAACATTGGTTTAAATTCGTGTAATTAGTGTTCTAAAATTCGTGTTATAATTGAAGTATGAAAATAAAATCTTTTCTGGCAAAACCCTTTGCCGCATACATATATAAGCAAATAAAAAAAGGAATGGAAACGGCTGTGGAAGACCAGCAATCCATTTTTAACCAGTTAATAAAAGTGGGTACCAAAACCGAGTTTGGTAAAGACCACGGCTTTGAAAATATAAAGACCTACGAAGATTTTGTAAAGCAGGTACCCATTCGTGATTACGAAGCTTTTAAAGGATACATTGAAAAAATTAAAGAAGGCAAACACAATGTTTTGTGGAAAGGGCAACCGATTTATTTTGCCAAAACAAGCGGCACCACAAGCGGCGTAAAATATATTCCCATCACCAAAGATTCTATTCCCAATCACATCAACACAGCACGTAATGCACTGTTGTGTTACATGGCAGAAACTGGTAACACCAAATTTGCAGATGGTAAATTAATTTTTTTAAGTGGCTCGCCTACATTGGAAAGAGTTGGCGGCATACCAACCGGAAGATTGAGCGGCATTGTAAACCATCATGTGCCAAAATATTTACGCAGCAACCAATTGCCATCTTACGAAACCAATTGCATTGAAGAATGGGAAGAAAAATTGGATAAGATTGTTGATGAAACTATTAATCAAAATATGACGCTTATCAGTGGCATACCGCCATGGATGCAAATGTATTTTGACAGGCTGACAGAAAAGAGCGGAAAAAAGATAAGCGAATTATTTCCTGATTTTAGTGTGATGGTGCAGGGTGGTGTAAACTTTGAACCTTATAAAGCCAAGCTGTTTGAAAGCATAGGAAAGAAGATTGAATGTATTGAACTTTTTCCTGCAAGTGAAGGTTTTTTTGCTTTTCAGGATAGCCAACATGCAGAAGGTTTACTGCTGAACACCAACAGCGGAATATTTTTTGAGTTTATACCTGCTGCAGAAATATTTAACGAAAACCCGACCAGGCTTTCTTTAAAAGATGTGAAAGTGGGAGAGAACTATGCTCTTATCATTAATAACAACGCAGGTTTGTGGGGTTACAATATTGGTGATACGGTAAAGTTTTTATCTGTCAATCCTTACCGTATTATTGTTAGCGGCAGAACAAAACATTTCATCAGCGCCTTTGGCGAACATGTGATTGGCGAAGAAGTGGAAGCCGCTTTATTAAAAGCTGCCGAAGAAGAACATATACAGGTAAGAGAATTTACTGTAGCGCCAATGATTGCACAAGATGCCGGCAAAAGTTACCACGAATGGTTTATTGAATTTGAAAACCAACCCGAAAACATGGCGGCATTTGCAAAAAAGATAGATGATAATTTAAGGCAGAAAAACGTGTATTATGATGATTTGATTGCAGGAAATATTCTGCAGCAATTGAAAATATCAGCCGTTGATAAAAATGGTTTTATTGATTATATGAAAAGCATTGGCAAATTAGGCGGGCAGAATAAAATGCCGAGATTGAGTAATGACAGGAAGATAGCTGAAGCATTGGAACCTTACATTGCCAATTGAATAACTAAATAATCTTTATGAAGATTTTACTAACTGTTGTAGTGATGCTTTGTACGACAGTTGTATGTGGGCAACAATGCAAATGTGAGACCGACACTTCATTGAACAATATAATTTCTTGCGAAATAATTCAGTTAAAAAATCACTCAAAGATATATTGGCAATTTAATTGCGATTCTTCTTGGTTAACATTTGAAAGTAAATCTGGAGTAAAAGAAATTCTTTACGCTCTTGATGCAGGAATGATGGATTATACAGGAAGATTAGGATTTCAATATGAAACTGAATATAAAACTACATTCCTAATCAGGAATAATCTTATATCTGGTTGTTGCACTCCGCCAGAATTTATTTTGTTTAATAAAAGCAATGGTAAGTATATCAAAAATGTGGGTCCGTTAATATATTATAACGATAGCTTAAAATATCCTCTTATGGTTAGTATAAATTATAAGGGGTTTAATGAACTAAAATTTTATAACGTAGAAACGAAAAGACAGTTTAGTATTTTACTTCCTCCAAATAAAATAGCGAATACTTTAAAAATGGGAGGAGAGACTAATGCCGAATACTTATTTGAAGGAGCAGGTATTATCGGAAATATTTTTTCTGTATCTTTTCGATACAAAAAACCTGGGAATAACGATAAATGGTATAACTATAAAATAGTTGTAAACCTTACGAAATATGGTTATTAAAAACAGGAGTAATGTTTATTGGTTGACTGATTAAATATACATCTCGTATTAGGAAGTATTTATCTACTATGAACTTCACCGCGGACCCTACTTTTACCCAATTTCGCTAATTTCCAAATTTTACCATTTTTTTCAGGCTTTTATTTATAAAAAGGGCTACTTTTGTGCTGCTTTTAAAAAAGCCGCAAATTGAAAGAAAATTTACTACATAACATATCAAGGAACAACGGACCTGCAAGGGTGATGTTTTCTATTGAAAGTGTGATTGAGTCACTTCCCCGACCCCGACGTGGTTGCTGATAGGACGAGCGCTTAAAACATGCCCCTGTCAGTGAAAAAATCTCCGACGTTTTCTAAAATCATTTTTATCATTCTTTCAATTTATACAAATTGGAAAACAGTAACATTATCATTAGGGTAGCCACCGCGGCCGATAAGCATTTTTCAAAAACCATTACAGATGAAATGGAATCATCTGCAAAAGCAAGAGGTACAGGTATTGCAAAGCGCTCCCCCGAATACATTGAACAAAAAATGGAAGAAGGCAAATCCGTTATCGCTCACACAAATGAAGGCGAATGGGTTGGCTTTTGCTATATAGAAGTTTGGAAAGGCGAATACGTTGCCAACAGCGGCTTGATTGTAGCACCGGAATACAGGAAAAGTGGCGTTGCCAAACAAATAAAGAAAAGGGTTTTCGATTTGAGCAGGGAAAAATACCCTGAAGCAAAAATATTTGGATTGACAACAGGGCTTGCGGTGATGAAGATAAATTCTGATTTAGGATACGAACCTGTAACCTACAGCGAACTCACCGATGATGAACAGTTTTGGGCTGGCTGCAAAAGCTGCGTTAACTACGAAATATTGATGAGTAAGGATAGAAAGAATTGCATGTGTACAGCAATGTTGTACGACCCTGCAGATCATTACGAACCAGCTGAAACCAAACAATTTTTTGAAGAGAATAAAAATATTTTTGAAAGATTGATACGGTTTAAGCAATGGAAATTGTTGAAGCCTTTTTTTGATAAACATTCATCTGGCGGAGGTGGGGGAAATGGTTCACACAAATCATTTTTAAGACAATTCTTCAACTTTTAAATAATGAAAGTAATTGCAAAACAATTGGAGCAGATTGTAAATGACTATTCAGCAAAGTTTTTTGCGCTAGCTGAAAGTGAATTGTCATTTAAACCTGCTGCTGAAAAGTGGAGCAAAAAAGAAATCATCGGGCACCTTATCGATTCTGCACAAAATAATATCCGCCGTTTTGTGGTTACGCAATATCAAACCGACCCACATGTGGTGTATGCACAAAATGATTGGGTGAGGGTACAGGGCTATGCCGATTACAACAGTAAAGATTTGATAACATTATGGCAGTTGCTCAATAAACATATTGTGGTTATCTTAAACAAAATGCCAGCAGAACATTATATGCTGCAATGCAATACCGGCAAAGACAATAACGAATTTCATACATTAGAATTTTTGGCTAATGATTATATAACACATCATCTTCATCATTTAAAACAAATAGTACAATAATGAAAAAAGTTGTTTTAGGTTTTAGCGGCGGATTAGATACTTCGTACTGCGTAAAATATTTAACCGACGAATTAGGTTACGAAATACATACTGTTACAGTAAATACCGGCGGTTTTAATGAAGAAGAATTACAGTATATTGAACAGCATGCCTATGTACTGGGAGCTAAAACACATACCAATATTAATGCTGTTGAAAGTTATTACGAAAGCATTATCAAGTATTTGATATTTGGTAACTGCCTTAAAAATAATACCTATCCATTAAGCGTAAGCGCAGAAAGGCTGAGCCAGGCAATGCATATCGCTGAACACTCTAAAAATCTTAATGCAGATGCGGTAGTACACGGCAGTACCGGCGCAGGCAACGACCAGGTGAGGTTTGATATGATTTTGAATATCGATAATCCGGGTGTTGAAATCATCACACCTATTCGTGATATGAAACTGAGCAGGGAAGAAGAGATTGCTTATCTGAAAAGCAAAGGCGTGCAAATGAATTTTGAAAAAAGTATGTATTCCATCAATAAAGGATTGTGGGGTACCAGCGTTGGCGGTAAAGAAACATTGCACAGCAAAGGGATGTTGCCGGAATCTGCATGGCCTACGCAAGTTACCAAAACAGGCAGCGAAGAAGTGAAACTGCATTTTGATAAAGGCGAATTGAAAGGCGTTAATGATTTAAAATTTGATCATCCTGCCGAAGCGATAAAATATTTACAAACTATTGCAGGGCCTTATGGCGTTGGCAGAGATATTCATGTTGGCGATACTATCATCGGTATTAAGGGACGTGTAGGTTTTGAAGCGGCTGCGCCAATGGTTATCATTAAAGCGCATCATGCTTTGGAAAAACATGTGTTGACCAAATGGCAATTGCAATGGAAAGATACCTTATCACAATTTTATGGCAACTGGATGCATGAAGGGCAGATACTCGACCCTGTTATGAGAGATATTGAAGCGTTTTTGGAAAAAAGCCAGCGTAAGGTAACTGGAGAAGTATTTGTACAATTGAATCCTTACCATTTCCAGGTTACTGGTATTGAAAGTGTTCATGATTTGATGAGCGATAAGTTTGGTAAATATGGTGAAATGAATACTGGCTTTACCGGTGAAGATGTACGTGGCTTTACAAAAATTTTTGGCAACCAGGTAAGCATTTACCATAATGTTTCTGAAAGCAATAATACAAAGCACCATGGTTAAAGCGGGCATTATAGGAGCAGCAGGTTATACAGGCGGCGAATTGATTCGCTTGTTGATTAATCATCCTGAAGTGCAAATAGCATTTGCATTAAGCAGCAGCAATGCGGGAAAGAAAATAAGCAGTGTTCATGCCGACCTTGTTGGCGAAACGGACATGTTATTTTCCGGCGAAGTTGACTATGCTTCATTGGGAGATAAGGCAGTTATCTTTTTTTGTGCAGGGCATGGTGAAGCAAAAAAGTTTGTTGAAGCCAATGATATTCCAGCACACATCAAACTAATTGATATCGGCAATGATTTCAGGCTTTTGGCAGATGCAGACATAAAAGGAAGAACATTCGTGTACGGCTTACCTGAATTGCAAAGGGAAAAAATAAAATCTGCCAACAATATTGCGAACCCCGGTTGCTTTGCTACGGCAATTCAATTAGGATTATTGCCTTTGGCAAAAGCTGGTTTGTTGCCTGCAGAAATTTATACAACAGGTATTACCGGTTCAACTGGAGCAGGGCAAGCCTTAGCTGCTACTTCACATTTTAGCTGGCGGGCAAATAATGTACAAGCTTACAAAACGCTTACACACCAGCATAACGCAGAGATAGAACAATCCCTTCATTCGCTACAATCAAACGGTGCTTTGTTGAATTTCGTGCCATGGCGTGGTGATTTTACACGTGGTATATTTATCAGTTCTCAGGTAAAATGTGATTTAAGCATTGAAGAATTGAATGTGATTTACAAAGAATTTTACAACGGCCATCCGTTTACAACCGTTACCAACGAACCTGTTTTTTTAAAGCAGGTAGTAAATACCAACAAATGTATTATTCAAATAGAAAAAGTAGGCAGCAATTTAGTAGTACATTCTGTAATTGATAATTTAACAAAGGGCGCCAGCGGACAGGCCATTCAAAATATGAATCTGATTTTTGGATTGGAAGAAACAACAGGTTTAAAATTAAAAGCAAACTATTTTTAAGATGGAACTTTTCGACGTTTACCCACTCAACGACATTGTAATTGACAAAGCCCAGGGCTCTTACGTTTGGGATGATAAAGGACAAAAATATGTAGACCTGTATGGCGGCCATGCAGTAATTTCTATCGGCCATACCCATCCACATTATGTAAAGCGATTAGAAGATCAATTACATAAAGTGGGTTTCTATTCCAACTCTGTAAAAATTCCTTTGCAGGTGCAGTTGGCTGAAAAATTAGGAAGGGTTTCCGGCAAAGAAGATTACCATTTATTTCTTTGTAACTCCGGTGCTGAAGCAAATGAGAATGCATTGAAATTAGCGTCATTCTATAATGGAAGAAAAAAAATAGTATCGTTCTCCAAAGCCTTTCATGGCAGGACATCATTGGCCGTTGCGGTAACTGATAATCCAAATATTGTTGCACCGGTTAATCAAACCAATAATGTAGTTTTTCTTCCCTTTAATGATGAAGTGGCGTTGCAAGCATATTTTGATGAAAATGGAAATGACACTGCTGCTGTAATTATAGAAGGTATTCAAGGTGTAGGCGGTATCAATGTTGCCAGCAATAGTTTTTTACAATTGATAAGAAGTCTTTGTGATAAGTATGACTCCGTATTCATTGCAGATTCTGTGCAATGTGGTTATGGCAGAACGGGTAAATTTTATTCTCAGGATTTTAGTGGCGTAAGCGCAGATATTTATAGCATGGCGAAAGGCATGGGTAATGGTTTTCCTGTTGCCGGTATTTCTATTGCACCCAAACTAAAAGCCAAACACTTTATGTTGGGTACTACTTTTGGCGGCAATCATTTAGCTTGTGCTGCAGCGTTAGCTGTGCTGGAAATAATTGAGCAAGATAATTTGATGGAAAATGCTGCTACAGTTGGAGCGTACTTAATTGATGAATTGAAAAAGTTGCCGAAAATAACAGAAGTAAGAGGAAGAGGATTAATGATCGGTATTGATTTACCAGTAGAGTTGAAAGCAGTTAAGAAAAATTTATTGTTCAATCATAAAATTTTTACTGGAGAAAGCAAACCCAATGTAATTCGGTTGTTACCAGCGTTAAATCTTTCCAAAGTAGAAGCCGATATATTTTTAGAAGCCTTGAAAAAAGAATTGGTATAATCACTTCAACGGATTGAGCCACACTATAGCGGGCAGGTAAATAAAGAATACAAATATTGGTAACAAAAAATAAAACTATAAAAATTGACAAATTTTATTTCTGTTAATGATGTTTCAAATATCAATGCTTTAGTAGAAAAAGCATTGGCTTATAAAGCAAACCCCTTGGTAGATAAAACCATGGGCGAAAACAAACGTATTGGATTGTTATTTTTAAATCCAAGTTTACGTACACGTTTAAGTACGCAGGTGGCTGCAAAAAATTTGGGAATGGAAGCCATCGTATTTAACGTAGATAAAGAAGGCTGGGCATTGGAATTTGAAGAAGGCGCCATCATGAGCGGCACAACAGTTGAACATGTAAAAGATGCAGCCCCGATCTTAGGGCATTACTTCGATATACTTTGCATCCGTGCATTTCCTTCTTTAACCAATAAAGAAGAAGATTACAACGACCTTGTAATAAAATCATTTATACAATTTGCAGGAATACCTGTAGTAAGCTTGGAAAGTGCAATACTGCATCCTTTGCAATCGCTCACCGATATCATCACTATCAAAGAAGATATGGCGAAAACTAAAATCGCCAATCGCAAACCTAAAATTGTATTGACATGGGCACCACACATCAAACCATTGCCACAATGTGTTGCTAATTCATTTGCACAATGGGTAAATGCATGGGGTGAAGCGGATTTTGTAATTACACATCCCGAAGATTATGAACTGGCTGAGCAATTTACCAAAGGTGCAACCATAACACAAAACCAGGATGTAGCTTTGAAAGATGCCGATTTTGTGTATGTAAAAAACTGGAGCACTTACACTGATTACGGAAGAATATATTGCAACGACCCTTCGTGGATGTTGACAGAAGAAAAAATGCAATTGACCAATAATGCCAAAGTAATGCATTGCTTGCCGGTAAGAAGAAATGTAGAGCTAAGTGACGAAATTTTAGATGGCGCCAATTGTTTGACAACTACTCAAGCTGGCAACAGGGTTTGGGCAGCGCAGGCGGTACTATCAGAAATTCTAAATGCGCTGTAATGGAAAAATTATTCGTAATTAAAATTGGAGGAAATGTAATTGATGACGATAAAAATTTAACGGCATTCCTTACCAATTTTTCAAAAATAAAAGGTTATAAAATTTTAATACATGGCGGCGGAAAAATTGCCACCAAATTGGGTGATAAATTAGGCATTGAATCCAAATACATTAATGGCAGAAGAATTACAGATGCAGCAACTATTGATGTAGTAACTATGGTTTACGGCGGATTGGTGAATAAAAAAATTGTCGCACTATTGCAATCATTGCACTGCAATGCCATTGGATTGACAGGTGCCGATGCCAATATTATTCCTGCCACAAAACGCCCCGTTACCAAAGAGGGAATTGATTTTGGTTTTGTAGGAGATGTAAATACAAAGGAATTGGGAATTAGTAAGTTGGAATTGATGGTAGAGCATGGGATGACTCCAATAATTGCACCATTGACACATGATGGCAATGGACAAATGTTGAATACTAATGCAGATACGATTGCATCTTCCATTGCAGTAGCTTTATCTTCATTGTATGATGTAAGGTTGATCTATTGTTTTGAAAAGAAAGGAGTGTTGGAAAGTGTGGATGACGATAACTCTGCCATTCCCTTAATTACAAAAGATATTTACCAGAACTTAAAAGACGGTAATAAATTATTTGATGGTATTCTTCCTAAAATTGACAATGCTTTTGCAGCGATTGATAATGGTGTAAAAGAAGTATTGATTGGGCATGCAGATGATTTAATACAAAACGTAACTGAAAAAACTAACGGCACATTAATTAAATGACCAGCACCAACGAATTATATAACGAAGCTTTACAAATATTAAAACAGCTTATTGCTACACCATCTTTTTCTAAAGAAGAAAATGATACCGCAGCCATATTGATTGCTTTTTTTACAAATCACAACATTGCTTTTGAAAGAGTAGGCAATAATATTTTTGCCAAGAATAAAAACTACGATAACAACAAACCTACGCTGTTATTAAATTCTCACCACGATACCGTTAAACCCAACAAAGGTTATACACTCGATCCATTTGCTCCAATAGAAAAGGACGGGAAATTATTTGGGTTGGGCAGCAATGACGCAGGCGGTTGTTTGGTAAGTTTGATTGCAACCTTTCTACATTTTTACAATGCAGAAAATACAAAATACAATATTGTTTTTGCAGCCAGTGCCGAAGAAGAAATCAGTGGTGTGAATGGTATTGAACTGGTATTGCCGCATTTGGGCAATATCGATTTTGGTATTGTTGGCGAGCCTACGCAATTGGAAATGGCAGTTGCCGAAAGAGGCTTGATGGTGATTGATTGCACCGCACCTGGCAGGGCAGGGCATGCTGCACGTAAAGAAGGCGAGAATGCATTGTACAATGCTTTGGATGATATCAACTGGATACGCAATTATCAATTTGAAAAAGTAAGCGATCTGTTGGGCGAATCAAGATTGACCGTTACCGTAATTGAAACAGAAAATAAACAACACAATGTTGTGCCTGCACAATGCAAATTTGTAATTGATGTAAGGGTAAATGAACTGTACACTTTCCAGGAGATACTAAATATCTTAAAAGCAAATTTAAAAAGTGAATTTGTACCCAGGAGCATGCGCATGAAATCTACATCAATCGCATTAAACCATCCGTTGGTAAAAGCAGGTATCAATTTAGGTAAAGGTTATTATGGTTCTCCAACAACATCAGATAAAGCGCTAATGCCTTTCCCTACTTTAAAAATGGGGCCAGGCGACAGTGCAAGAAGCCACACGGCTGATGAATTTATCTATGTAGATGAAATTAAGACCGGTATTGAAACTTATATAAAAATGGTAGAACAAATTTTATAAGCGTGCAAATTAAAAGGATAAATAAGCAGGAAACGAACCTGGTGATTGAGTTGTTTGATAAATACCGTGTATTTTACAAACAAGAAAGTGATATTAGCAGAGCAACAGCATTTATCAACACTCGTTTGCAAAATAATGAATCGGTTATTTTTGTTGCTTTTATTGACGGCAAACCTGCTGGCTTTACACAACTATATCCAACCTATTCTTCGGTACGTACCGTAAAAAATTGGATATTGAATGATTTGTATGTTGATGCCAATTTTAGAAAACAAGGTATTGGCGAGGCATTGATAAAGACCGCCACGCAATTTGCGAAAGATCAAGCAGCAACATTTGTACAATTATCTACAGCAATTGATAACTTTACTGCTCAAAGCCTTTACGAAAATATTGGTTTTGCAAAACAAGAACCAGAAACAGATTTTTTTACCTACCGCATACAGTTAACCTAAAACATCGGCAATGAAACTCTGGCAAAAAGATAAAGCATCATTACAGGAAGTAGAAAAATTTACAGTTGGTAAAGACAGGGAAATGGATTTGGTGCTGGCGCCATTTGATGTGCTGGGTAATATTGCCCATGCAAAAATGTTGGCTACTGTAGGTTTGTTAACTGATGAAGAAGCGAAACTGTTGACTGCAGAATTGAAAAATATTTACACCAAAGTACAGGATGAAAAATTTGTATTGAACGATGGGGTGGAAGATATTCATTCGCAAGTTGAATTTTTTCTTACAGAAAAATTAGGCGATGTGGGCAAAAAAATTCATAGTGCCAGAAGCCGCAATGACCAGGTTTTAGTTGACCTCAAATTATATCTAAGAAGTGAGATAGAAAAACTGGTAAGCAATACAAAAGATTTTTTTGATTTGCTTATTCAGCAAAGCGAAAAATATAAAACCGATTTGTTGCCTGGCTATACGCATTTGCAATTAGCTATGCCATCTTCATTTGGTTTATGGTTTGGAGCTTATGCCGAAAGTTTGGTAGATGATTTAACAACTTTGCAGGCAGCATATACTGTTGTAAATAAAAACCCTTTAGGTTCTGCAGCAGGTTATGGCAGTTCGTTTCCCATCAACAGAACATTAACCACACAATTATTAGGTTTTGAAGATTTGAATTACAATGTAGTGTATGCCCAAATGGGGCGTGGAAAAACAGAACGCATTGTTGCATCTTCCATGGCAAATATTGCAGCAACATTGTCTAAATTAAGCATGGATGCTTGTTTGTTTCTCAATCAAAATTTTGCATTTATTTCTTTTCCCGATGAATTAACCACCGGCAGCAGCATTATGCCGCATAAAAAAAATCCTGATGTATTCGAACTTATCCGTTCGCATTGCAACCGTATACAGGCATTGCCCAACGAAATCATGTTGATGACCACCAACCTGCCATCGGGTTATCAAAGAGATTTACAATTACTAAAAGAACATATCATTCCAGCCTTTGAAAACTTAAACAATTGCCTGCAAATGGCAGGATTAATGTTGAGTAATATCGAAGTAAAAAAAGATTTGCTGCAGGATGAAAAATACAAATTCCTTTTTAGCGTAGAACAAGTAAATAAATTGGTTTTGCAAGGTGTACCTTTTAGGGATGCGTACAAAAAAATAGGCATGGATATTGATCAAGGCAAGTTCACTTATTCCACATCCGTTAACCATACGCATGAAGGCTCTATTGGTAACCTCGGCAACAGCCATATAAAAGGGGCAATGCAAAATATTATCTTAAAATTTAATTTTGATAAGGTGAAAATTGCGTTGCAACAATTATTAAGTTAGATTTGCCCACAATCTTGAAAAACAAATGGCTGAACAGGCAGTTAAAAAACGCATTGCAATCTTTGGTTCTACGGGTTCTATCGGCACGCAGGCATTAGAAGTTATCCGTGCCAATACCAACCTGTTTGAAGTAGAAATTCTTACCGCACAAACCAACGACGAATTACTGATTAAACAAGCGCTTGAATTTAAACCCAATGCTGTGGTAATTGGCGACGAAAGCCGTTACCAAAAAGTGAAGAGTGCATTGAATAATACAGACGTAAAAGTTTTTTCAGGCGAAAAAGCCCTGGAGGAAGTAGCCGATTTTGATAGTTATGATATGATGCTGGCTGGCATTGTTGGTTTTGCAGGATTAAAACCTACCATGAAAGCGGTGGAAAAAGGCAAACCTGTTGGTTTGGCAAACAAAGAAACCTTAGTGGTTGCCGGCGATTTGGTAATGCAAAAAGCCATTGAAAAAAGAACACCGATTATTCCCGTTGATAGTGAACATTCTGCCATATTTCAATGCCTTGTTGGCGAAGGCCGCAACAAGATTGAAAAGATAATTCTTACCGCAAGTGGCGGCCCGTTTCTTGGTAAAAAACCCAATTATTTGGTGAACGTAAAGCGTGACCATGCGCTGCAACATCCCAATTGGGCAATGGGTGCAAAAATCACTATTGACTCTGCAACCCTTATGAATAAAGGGCTTGAGATGATTGAAGCCAAATGGCTCTTCAATTTACAGCCCGAACAAATACAAGTTGTCGTTCATCCGCAAAGCATTATACACAGCATGGTGCAGTTTGATGATGGCAGCGTAAAAGCGCAAATGGGCTTGCCCGATATGAAGCTGCCCATACAATATGCCATGGCATACCCGCAGCGCATAAAGAACGATTTTCCGCGTTTGGATTTTAAAAAATACCCTGCATTGAATTTTGAGGAGCCTGATACAAAAACTTTCAGAAATCTGGCGCTGGCAACCGAAGCTTTATTTAAGGGCGGCAATATGCCTTGTGTATTAAATGCAGCTAACGAAATTGCGGTATGGGCATTTTTAAAAAACAGGATTGGATTTTTAGACATGACTGCTATGGTGGAAAAAACAATGGAAAGTATTAAATTCATTGCAAAACCAACCCTACAGGAATATTTTGACAGTGACGGGGAAGCCCGTAATTTTGCCGCTTCACTTATAAATATGTAAAAGTTCTTTTTGAGGCCAGCTTCAGCTATATTGAACCCGAAAACCTAAACAGTAAAACATTAAAAAAGTATCCTTAGCAGGTTAAAATAAATATGACATTATTATCTATAGACTGGTCGGTAACAGGTGTAAAGATTGGCCAGCTTTTATTGGCTTTATCTATCCTTGTTATCCTGCACGAATTTGGGCACTACATTACGGCACGCTGGTTTAAATGCCGTGTAGAAAAATTCTATTTATTTTTTGATCCCTGGTTTTCTTTGGTAAAAAAGAAGATAGGCGATACGGAGTATGGTATTGGCTGGTTGCCATTGGGCGGCTATGTAAAAATAAGCGGCATGGTAGATGAAAGCATGGACAAAGAAGCATTGAAACTACCACCACAACCATATGAATTCAGGAGCAAACCAGCCTGGCAACGGTTGATAATAATGTTAGGTGGTGTAATTATGAATGTGTTGGTGGCATTTATAATTTATGCAATGGTATTGTTTGTTTGGGGAGATACAAAAATTCCTAACTCAAGTTTAAAAAATGGCATCGGAATTCTGAATAAACAAATTACAGAACTAGGGTTTAAAAGTGGTGATAAAATTCTTGCCATCAATGGAAAATCTATCGTTTATTTTGATGAAATAACGGAGAAAATCCTGATTGGAACCGAAGACAGGGTTGTTGATTTAGAACGTGATGGAAAAAAAATGCAGATAACCATTCCCGTTAATTTTTTAAATAAAGTTATTGAAAATAGAAAAGCTGCTAGAGGATTTATTACACCAAGGTTTCCTGCAATAATTGGCGACTTTGAATTGAAAAAAAGTAAAGATACAGTTAATGCTTATAAAGGTGGGATAAGACAATGGGATAGAATAATTGCTGTAGATGGTGTTCCCATTAATTTTTATGATGAAATGTCGCCTGTGATTGAACCTAAAAAAGATAAGAATGTAGTCATCAAATTGATAAGAGGGAGTGACACTCTTGAACGCAATGTTATTGTAGATTGCAATGGAAAGATAGGCCTGCCGATATTAGATCAAGATCAGTACGACAGCATGGGTGTGTTCAAACAGCAAAAAACCAGCTACGGCTTTTTGGAATCTTTTCCTGCAGGCGTAACAAAAGCTGTAAAGTCTTTAACGTCTTATGTAGATCAATTCAAAATGATTTTTAAGCCTGCAACAGGTGCTTATAAGGGCTTAGGTGGTTTTAAAGGAATGACCAACGGTTTACCAGGTACTTGGGATTGGGAAACGTTTTGGACTTTCACTGCATTTATTTCTATTGCATTAGCCTTTATGAATTTGTTGCCTATTCCTGCATTGGATGGCGGCCATGTGGTATTTACTTTATACGAAATGATTACCGGCCGCAAACCCAACGAAAAGTTTTTAGAATACGCACAGGTGGCAGGTATGATACTCTTGCTTGGCTTAATGTTGTATGCTAACGGAAACGACTGGTTTGGTTGGGGCAAGACGATAAACACTGACTGTGTTACTAAGTAGAAAATTTCGAGTGTTTTAATATCGAATGTCGAATATTTTATGGTTGAGTTTTATAATGAACTTTAAGCCTAAAAATATTCGACATTTTTACATTCGATATTCGATGTTTTTTTAAAGTTCAATACCAATTTTCTTCATCAATATAGATGCATTCAAACTGGTACAAATGCCATCTTTCAATTTGTAATCAAAATATAATTCATCGTTGGCAACCTGTACGTCAAAATGATAATTTAAAATATTGTTGGGATAGGTTTCTTGTAGTTTAGCCAATTCAACATCATGCGTAGCAATAATACAAGCTGCTTTATGTTTTATCAATTGTTTTACCAACGCCACAGAACCAGTGTGCCTGTCTAAAGAATTGGTACCCCTTAAAATTTCATCTAACAAAATAAATATTTTTTCTCCCGCATTTACTCTGTTAATAATGGCTTTTAATTTTTTAAGCTCTGCATAAAAAGTGCTGGTGCTTTCTTCCAAATTATCTGCTATACGCATGCTGCTGATGATTTGTACCGGTGATAAGGTAAATGAATTAGCACATACAGGAGCGCCAGCCATCGCAAGCACCGTATTTACACCAATGCTGCGCAGGTAGGTGCTTTTGCCCGCCATATTGCTTCCTGTAATCAGCATCAGTTCTTCACGACTGTTGATGGTGATATGGTTGTTTACACGCTTTGCTGCATTAATCAATGGATGCCCAATATTTTGGCCGTGTATGCTAAAATGTTCATCAGTAAATGTTGCAAAATTCCATTGCGGATGATTGAATAATAAACCAGCAAAACTATGGAGCGCTTCTATTTGCCCGATCGCTTCAAACCAATCATTGATATTTTGTTTGTTGCGTTGCTTCCATTTTTCCAATGCCATTGCCTGCTGAATATCCCATTGAAAAATTATTGCCAACGGAATGAAGACAATAAAATTCAACCGCAGGTCCAACCTTTCTACAATTTTTTTTAATTGCTTTAATTGGGTAGATGCTTTTGTATTTTGAATAACAAACTTCGACTGCAATTCTTTCAACAGGGGAGCAGTGAAATTTGCTTGTTCAATCAGTTTTATGCTATTGGCTAATACAGCCAATTCATCTGCCATCTTGCTAACCTGTTGGTGCAAGGGTGCTATTTTTTTTGCCATTACCAAAGCAATTAATGCAGAACCTAGCAAAAACATATTTCTAACAGGGTTGTTAATCACATATGCAATATTTAAAATAATAACAGCAATGATAATTGCAGGAATTAAATATTGTAATGTTTTCCAAAGCACATTATTAATAAAGTGAGGTTCACACACCAGCCAACTATTTAATCTTTCTTTTGTGTCGGTAGTAATTTTTTGTTCTTTTCCATAAGCCTGCAATTTTTGCCGCCACTCGGTTGTAGTGGTTAACTCTTTTACTGCTTGCTGCCTTTGTAAAATAGTAGGTACGGTTGCAGGTTGTAAAAGCCATTGCGCCAAAGTGTTGCTGCCCATATCAGAAGTAGTACGGTTGCAATATTGATATAACGAAGCCCTTCCAAAAATATCCAAATCGTTTGCATAGGGATGTTCGGAAGGCAGGTAATGGGCACCATCTTCAAAATGATAATAATTGTGCGCCAATGCCAGCAATTCTTCTTCATTAATTTTTATAAGATGCTGGTTGTTTTTGATAGCGCTTTTATTTTCCAAATCGGTGTACACCAATCTTACAAAAACAATCAATAAAAACAATGCAGCTATAACGGCATACGTAGTACCAACCGGCAATAAAAAATACAAGGCCATTATTAAAACAACAATTGCGGCAAAGCGCAACCATGCCAATAAAGATTTCTTTTTATTCAACGTAACACGTTGCTCCTTTAATGTTTGTATCCTTTGCTCGTAAAATTTTTCCGGCTCCATCAGTGTGTTTTGTTAAATGAAATTATGCAAATGTACTTTTATAAGCATAACGAAATACTTTTCGTAATTTTGCATATTGGCACATATGCAATTTTGCATATGTGCTTATGGGGCTGACCGGTTTTGACAGCATAGTTCTTTGTAAGTATAAGCATGTAGTGCGTTGGATAATTAGCACTTTAATCTGAATATTCAACAATTTAAATGGCAATACTCAGTATGCCATGGCTGCTTAATCGATAGATTAACATCCATTAGGGCCGCCGAACAGGTCAGTTCTGTTACCATGTTCCGCCGCCGACTCAAAAACAAAACGGAATGCTGCACTGGAATGATGTGACCATTGCTTAAGACCATTCATCTAAGGATTCAGTTGGTTGGTTAGGTTCCTGCTGTTTCCCTACAATTAATAACTAAATAAACATGTAGAAAGCTTATGGCGGATATGTTTGGACCAGGGTTCGATTCCCTGCAGCTCCACGAATTTTAAGCCATTGATTTTCAATGGCTTTTTTGTGGGTAGTTGAAGAGAAGTCGAACTTTCGCTAGGTAAAATCAAAATTCTTGATAGTTACCTGAATGGTGATACATTGTTACTGTAGCGATAATATTTATTCTGAGCCTTATTTATATCTACAAATTACTAGCAGATAAATAACAACCATTATTTCGGAATATTCTGTAAAAGTAATCAGTGCTTATAATAATACGATTGAAATAATCCCAAAATAATAACTAAGATTTAAAATTTACATTCAGGAGAACACCTTTGTGTGGATCATCTTTTAATATATTATCAGCCAAAAAAACTGATGGCACAATATGCTCCTCGTTATATAATTTTTCTGAAATAAATATATGGTCTATATTTTGTTTTATCTTTTCGGTAGCTCGTACTATGCCTAATTTGTCGGTAAATTTTATAATCTCATTCCTACTTTGAACACTAGATAATTGCCGTTTTTCTTCTTCATAAAATGAGGTGTTGAAATCACCGGCAATAATCATACTTGGGTTAGAAGGTAAAATATGCTGAATGTCAGTCTTAAAATTATCAAGCTCAGGTTGGCCAATCTCTTTTTGATATTTTATTCCATAGGTGCCGATAATAGTGGCGTAAATACATAATTCATTTCCATCTACAATAAATTTATGACAAAGCGATGTGTAGGGGTCAATTGTTTCTATTTGGGATACCGATTGATGTTTACTTTAAATACTTGTTCGCACGGGAATTTCTCCTATTATATATTCCCCGTAATTCAACCCTTGAAATTTTCTATCAGTGGGAATAGGGGTGGTATGATAAGGGAAATGGTTGTCATTAAATTTCAATGATAAGATACTCTCCGTAATTATTAAAAAATCAAAATCCTGTTTATTTAATTCTGCAATAATTACTCTTTGTATGGACTTAGATTTTTTGAACCAGTCTATATTAAGTGTTCCGATTTTCATGTATGTTATTTAATTGGGTTTTAAATTATTGGGAATAATTATTTTAGATAGGTAAAATTTTTATGCAGTTCTTTCAATCCTGTTATTAGCAATGAGTAGTTGGCAAAAAATAATTGGTGAAAACTGCGTAGAGTAGCAGTAATAATTACACCCTGCCTGGGATTAATTTCTGTTATCGTATTAAAATGGTCGTTCCTGATTTTACTTGCTCTGCCTGCCCTGCCAGCCTATAGCGGCATACCCATACAAAGTTCTTCAACAGCAATTATCGTATCAAAATGAAACTGCCTCGATACTCGACAATGGCAGCTTGAGTATTTTTAAATTGGACCCAATACACGTAAGCATCTCCTGGCTGCAATTCACCTTTATACTTTCCATTCCATCCTGAGGATAGATCAGTTGTTTCGAAGATTTTTTGTCCATACCTATTGAAGATTACAAAATGATAATCAACTAGGTCTTGATTGATTAACGGTTTAAAAAAATCATTGATTCCATTACCATCGGGTGTAAATGCGGAGGGTATGGCAAATGGAATACAATTGGGATTTTTCTGAACTGACAGGGTATCTTTTCCACTGCAGCCATTAAAATCAGTCACGGACAATTGATAAATACCTATACTGCTGATGCTGATAGAATTTCCGGTGGTGCCGTTACTCCATAAATAATTTTTGTAATTCGGTACATTAATGGATACCCTATTTCCCTGGCATATCAACATTGTAGCTGGCAAAAAATTAGTTGGAATCGTATCAATGGCCAAAATGTTTAAACTATCAGTTGCGCTACAACCATTAAAATCGGTAACTTTTACCCAATACAATCCTGGAAGATGTATATTATTGGAGGCTTCTGTACTATTGTCCTGCCACAAGTAACTAACAAAACTTCCAGGGCTTATCGTTGCAATTTCATTTGTACAAACTTTCTTGTCGGCTCCTAGGTTAGGTTTGGGATTTGAATGCACGTTCAGATTTGTAGTTATGATAGAATCACAACCCAATGCAGTTTGTAAAGTATCTTTATAAGTACCCGATGTATTTTGGTTTTCGCCACCAGCCAAGAAAGTTTGGCCATCACAAATATTTATTGATCTCGTCATATACTTCCTGTTGACGATCAAGTTCAACCTAATGATCGAATCACAGGCGAAACTGTTAGGTATGGTTTGAAAATAAGTCCCTGTTGAATCGTATATATGACCGTTTAGAGAATAATTATTACATGTGCTGATATTCAAAACGGAACTGGTAACATTTAAACAAGGTCCCAACTTTATTACGAATGCATCAGTTGAGTTGGCTTGGGAATTAAAAAGGTCTACTCCGACCCCCGGATCAAAATCGACTTCGCCAGCAAAATGACCAGTAGAATATAGGTTTTTATTGGCATCGACTACTATTTGCCGTGCTCTTGTGTATCCTGCTGAGCCTGAAAATTTTGTTACATAAATGAAGTTGCCATTCTCATCTAATTTTACAATGGCGTTGTGCCCGTAACAATATTGATTATTAACTGCAGGCCCAGGATCAAAGTCAACAATGCCTTCATGGGATCCTAATACATAAACATTGTTATTAACATCCACACACAGATCCCAATTATAATCATAATTAACACCACCTATATCCTTTACCCAAACAAAATTTCCTGCAGGATCAATTTTCATAACAAATTCATCCGAAAAGCCTGCGTTGGTAAGACTGTTTACGGCTGGCCCCGGATCAAAATCAACTATTGGACCATCAAAAACACCAGAAACGTAAATATTACCTTGATTATCGGCATCGATACCTCCACCACCAGTTCTGGAATAGGAAGAATAAATTGGATCGGTCTCACCAGCCGTTTTTGCCCAAATAAAATTTCCATTCTTGTCCAATTTGGTAATAAAAAGGTCCCCATCGCCTGTATTTGATAAATTATAATTATTGGGTCCAGGATCAAAATCGCAATTACCAACAAAGGAACCGGTGCTTAATATATTTCCAGATACATCACACTTAATATCACTTATACCAATGTTTGAAAACACACTATTAAATCTTCCGAGCTGTTTGGCCCAAATAAAATCTCCGTTTTTTGTAAGTTTTACAATGAATGCTTCAAACGAACCTGTAGTAACCAGGTTGGAAGTATTGGGCCCGGGATCAAAATCAACAGTCCTACTAAAGGATCCACACATAACTATATCTCCTGTAAGTGGATCAATATCCAATTTTTTTCCTTGAGCTATCGAACTGGCATTTAAACCACCAAATTGTCTGACCCAAATAAAATTTCCGTCCTTATCCAGTTTCAGTAAAAAAGCGTCTTCTGCGCCGGTGGGGGTGGTCATAACAACCCCTGGACCAGGATCCATATCAGCAGCGAACTTCAGTCCCGATGTGATATAGACATTTGCATCTTTATCCAATGTAAGAAACATGTCGCCCTCCACTAGCAATGGAATTTGTTTGACCCAAACGAACTGACCGAAAGGATTTAATTTGGAAATATAAATTGCGGTAGCATCGCCATTCAGTGCTGTCATTGGATAATAACCAGGTCCCGGATCAAAATCAACTTCCTTCTGAAATAGACCGATGGAATAAACATTACCCATAGCATCGACTGCTACCGATCTTCCATTATCATTACCATTATTAAAAAAAGAAGTTGCGCCAAATTGTTTTGCCCATTGATATGCTGGGCTTTGGCAAAATATAAAATTTTGCAGGCAAAGAAATATTAGGACTATTAAGGAACGGGCCATTCTCTACGTAATTGAGTTTCGATCGAACGCCAAAGATATCTATTAAATATTATATCAGTCGGATAGGTGCATTATTTTTACTCTCTAAGCTAATACGAAGCAAGAAGATATAAACAAAATGAGAATTGTAAAGATACCTACGGAGGCATAATTTCAAAATCTCTATTAGTTTGCAAATTTATGCCACCTACTACAATTCTTGAAAAATGCAAAGACTTGAATATTGATGTATTCTTTTGTTATATCGGTAGAAACCAGGTTAATGATTTATATAAATTATCAAATATTTTTGCATAAACTTGATAGGAAACTTATAATATAATTTTCATGCTAAAGAAATTGAAACATTTAAAAGAATTGAATTTATATAAATGAAAATACAATATGCCTCCGATCTTCATTTAGAATTCCGACAAAACAAGGAGTTTATCAAAGCCAACCCACTAGTGCCTAATGGAGATGTGCTTGTATTGGCTGGTGATATTGTACCCTTTGCCATAATGGATAAGTTCAAAGATTTTTTCAGTTATGTATCAGATAATTTTCAAACTACCTATTGGTTACCCGGCAACCACGAATACTATAATTTTGATGCTGCTACCAAGAGCGGTGTATTATTTGAAAATATCAAAAGCAATGTTTTTTTGATAAACAACAGCTCTGTTTTACATCAGGACACAAAGTTTATATTCTCTACCCTATGGTCAAATATTAGCCCGGCTAATCAATGGGAAATAGAACGTGGACTTAGCGATTTTCAAGTTATTAAATACAATGGCTTTCGTTTTTCAGCAGAATGGTACAATCAACTACACAACGATAGCCTCAGTTTTATTACTCAGGCAATACAAGAGAGCAATACCGGTAAAACAATCGTAGTGACCCATCATGTACCTACTTTTCTTAATTTCCCCCAACAATACAAAGGGAGTGTATTAAACGAAGCTTTTGCGGTTGAACTGTTTGATACGATTGAAAGTTCATCCATTGATTATTGTATATATGGGCATCATCATTCCAATACACCCGATTTTAAAATTGGCAATACCCATCTTCTCACGAATCAGTTAGGTTATGTACAACAAAATGAAAATCAATTATTTAGCTCTAATAAAGCCATTATACTGTGATTTTCAATATAATAAATCTATTTTTGCACAATAAATCTTATAACTTTATTGTTAATTTATAGGTTTATTAATGAACAAAACATGAAGCAGGCAATACAATACATAAACGAAACCTTAGGTACTAATGCCATTGCTACTCCTATACAAAAAGACGGATTGGGTAAACTGCCTATGTTTATTAACGAAGCTTATAAACTGTATAATACTGTAATATTAAATAATGAATTGCTATTGGTAGAACTTAGGAACAATGAAGAATTAAGCATACTGCAAACCGAAAAACATTTACAATTAATAAAAACAGTTTTTGAAAAAAAAGTAGTCTTGGTTATTGAAAATTTGGCTACATACAACAGGAAGAGGCTTATTGAGAAAGGCATCAATTTTATTGTGGCTGGCAAGCAACTTTTTTTGCCCGAATTGCTGATTGATTTAAAAGAAAGTTATACAAATCCAAGGGCAAAGCAAAAAAGGGAGAAGTTATTACCTTCTGCTCAATTCCTCTTAATCTATCATATCATCCATAGAAATAAAGAGTGGAAGCTGGAGGAACATTCTTTTAAAGAAATAGCTCAGGAATTAGATTATACGCCAATGGCAATTACCAATGCCATTGATAACTTAAAATATCACAACATTGTTGATGTACAGGGGGAAAAAGAAAAATACATCAGGTTCCGGTTAGAAAGGGGTGAGTTGTGGAGAACAGTAGAGCAGCAAAACCTTTTGGTAAATCCCGTACTAAAAACTGTATTTGTAGATGAGATGCCCAAAGATGTATTTATGCTACAAACCAATGCATCAGCAATGCCAGAATACAGCAATTTAAATCCAAGCAAACAACAATATTATGCAATAGAAAAAACAGCTTTCTATGGATTGCAAAAAAGTAATGTATTGATTAATCCAAATGACTACGAGGGTCGTTATGCTTTAGAAGTTTGGAAGTACAACCCATTAACATTGGTGGACGAATTGCCCAACGATATGCCAGTGGTAGATCCACTATCCTTGTATTTAAGCTTCAAGGATAGCCAGGATGAACGTATTGAAATGGCTTTAGAACAAATAATTGAAGAATATATATGGTAATAGGCTTAAATACATTTAGTGATTTTTTTAAAGACTTTCCTGATAGTTATTTAATAATTGGTGGCACAGCTTGTGACATTATTATTGAAGATGCCGGTTTTACTCCACGGGCTACAGACGATATAGATATCATTCTCCTAATAGAAGCCTTATCGCCAGCCTTTGTCGCTAGATTTTGGGAGTTTGTAAAAGAAGGTAAGTATGAACTGCAACAAAAAGGAGAAGAAAAAAGAAACTTCTACCGCTTTGCCAAACCTCAAAATCCTGAATTCCCAAAGCAAATTGAATTGTTTTGTAAAGTACCTGATGTTATTGATGCCAATGAAGGAGCACACCTTACACCCATTCCGGTTGAAGAAGGCTTATCAAGTTTATCGGCGATTCTGTTAAATGAGGAGTATTACCAATTTACAAGAAAAAACAGCGAATATAAGAGTGGTGTACATTTTGCCCAGCCGCATACACTTATTTGCTTAAAAGCCTTCGCATACTTAAACAATAAAGAACGAAAAGAGCAGGGACAAAACGTCAAAAAATGGGACATAGTTAAACATAAATACGATGTTTTTAGAATGGCATTTATGCTTAATCAGGCGGATGTTTTTGAAACACCTGAAATAATAAAAACCGACTTACAAAAATTTGTAGATATTGTTAAAACGGATTTACCAGATCCCGCTATTTTCAAGGAAAATGGTTTTGGAAAACAAGACATGCAAGCTATTTACAATCAACTGTTACAATCCTTTAATCTGAAGGCTTAGTTAAAAGGGAAATAAATAAAAAATGGTTTTGGAGAATAGATTAGATAATATTTTTACCAGCTACGATGAAAGCATTTTCAGCGATGGGTCAATTGACCCAATGGGTTTGCGTATTATCTGGACTTCTCTGGGTAATAAAATCTTGGCAAATTTTGCAATAAAGTTCACAGAGTATAGAATGATAATCAACAAGAAAGATATATCAACCCGTTGAAAATCATTATTTCTATAATGATAGAATGCTTAGAAGAAGTTTTAAATCATCCAATAACAGGTTCGATAATTGTCCTTCCTTCTCCACGGATTTTAAGCCCTTGATTTTCAGGGGCTTTTTTGTGGAGTTGACGACAAGTCGAACTTAAGTGGAAAATCCACTCTCTGTAACCCCTCCCGCCACGTGAATTTACAAGTAAATCACCGTGGCGGAGTGTCGTCTGTTTTGCTGGATATAACATGGGATAGACTACTTGCTTTGATTATTATTTGTTTAGCAAATTTCTCTTTGTGCTATAATGTAAAAGGTATTCCGTTTTTGAAGGCTCGTTCAGAAAAGAGCGGCCAGTCAGCAGTTCAACCTTTTCCTGCCTGGTCAGAAAAGGCACAAGTAATTTTTCTGCGCGGTGGCTACCGATGCCGATCCGCCTGGCGAGTTCCAAAAAATCTTCCTTTCCAGGGTGAGCATTCTTTTTATATGCAACAGACCTGTAATCATCAGCGAATAACCCCTTGTTCAATCCAAAGTCTGTGTCGTCCACGTGCATCCTGGTATCAAGCATGTCATAAGCGGGGCTCATAAAATAATCGCCGCCTTCATTTTCAAGCAGGGAAAAATTCTTAAGGTGTGCATCGCCGTTAGAGAACAGGTAATTGAATACTACCAGGCTGAAAAATTTTTCCATTTCAACTCTCCATGCCGGAACAAATTTTCTTATGAGTGCAGCAGCTTCTTCAAAGGTGTATTCATATTTGAAATCCGGACCGGCTGTATCTTTGGTCTTGCCTGCCAGCGAGGCGAAATCTTCCGTGCCCCATTTGCTGCCGTCCGGTTTTATATCAAAGCGGCGGGTAATGTAGGCTGGCGAACCGTCCTTAAAAAATATCATACCGTTTTCAGCTGTGGGTATACCATAGACCTGGGCTGCGATCTGCATCGTCAGGTGTTCATTGGCCGGCACCTGGTCAACCTTTTTCAGATCTCTCGGTATAGGTTTAAGGATATAGGTCCCCTGTTCCCCGGCCTCAGTGAGCTGAAGTTTGTTCTTGTGCAAGACTATTGACATTTTTTCCTGCACACCGGAAATGGATATACGCTTTCGGTTCTCCAGGAACTTCATGTTATCTTCTTCACTTACCTGCGGTGCATTGTAAGGCAGGATATGACTTACCTTTTTGCCGTCAAACATACGGCGCAAAAAAGCAGGGCTGTAGGAATCAAATCCTTCGGCAAGCGTTCCGGGGCAGTATTTTATTATGGGTAAACTCATTTTGTCTCCAGTGGTTTTACAGTGATAGCCCCGATAGTGTCGTATTGTGCTGTTGCTGCGAGCAGTCCAAAATCGTCCTGCTCATCGATCTTCAGCATCCGGCTTTGCAACTGGCGGTTCACGCCTTCAGAAAGCATGTTGAAAAAAAAGGGAAACAGATATTCTGATCTGTATTCCTTTTGGGATTTCGGTAGTGTGAGGCTTACGTTTGCTTTTGTGGTATCAGCATAATAAGCATCGTCATACCTGAATACAAATGATCTCCTGTTTTCTTCGGTAAGAATTCCAGCGAATTCTTTATTCCTGTATACCGCAAGCTGTCTCATTACTTTTATACATTAATTTTTATGACTTCCAGTTTGACCTCCATTCCAAGTACCCCGGCTATTTTTTCTACAATGTCCAGCGTAGGATTAGTTTGTCCCCGCTCGATCTTATACAACGTATTGACGGACACACCCGCTAGCTCGGCCAGGTGAGGCTGCGTTATTTTAAGAGAAGCCCTTCTCTTTTTTATTACTTTTCCTATATCTTGTACTGACATTATAATGTGATTTTCCATACAAATATAAGTATTTGAGACTAATAATTCTATAAAATCATATGTAAGTGTGATTTATAATGGATAAATTAAAATTGAAACATTTGATATGCTTAAAATCACATTATAGTAAGGGTTTAGCAACAGTAATTGTCAAGAATTCACAGTCCGGTAAGGTGTGATCAAAAAGGCTTTATAGCCCTTTATCACTTAATGAATAATATCCTTCAGTGGTAACAATGATGTTGATCCGGATTTTTATGTCATGAAACAGTGCAGCCTGTTTATTTTCTGTGTCAACTGACGGTCAGCATTAGCCGGATTCAGATTACTGCAGGGATGGTTTCAATTAGCCCACATTTAGCCTTTTTTGTTATTGACTTGAGATTCATTGACTTTTAGCTTAATCCTATTTTTTTATCTTGATTTTTAAAAAAATAATACCCATTTTCTATACAATTCTTCGCAGATTTCAATTGTATTACTAGATGGTTTTGAAATAAAACTTTGTTCAGACTGGTTTTTGGAAGTCCACTCCCAGTCGAAAGTTGCTCTTTGCTGATCAAAAAATTTCATATCAGGCACAGTGCCTTGCTTTATTGTTCTTCCGAGATAGCTGAAAAATAATTCCCATCGCGCTTTGTAATAAGTAGATATTAATCCCGACCAGTCTTTTGCTGCGTAATCAGTAATCCCATTGCCCTGGCCACCCCATGTTGTTATTAATACCCGGGCGTCTTTTTCATAATAATTTTTTTCTGCTTCCGTTGAACCAAAGTCTCTTGCTTGATTTATCCAATTTCCTAAAAGCAAATCAGTTTGTGTTGAAACTAATATATCCACATCATCGCATAAAGAAATAAATAACCCTGTATATTTTTGGAAGGCTCTTTCATCTTTTGCATAATAAGCTGTTGCAATAGAATCCCTGAATGAAACGGCCAGATTGGCCAATACCTGTTTTTCCAGGCGTACCAAATCTTTTAAATAATTGGGATTGGATTTAGAAACCGGATTGGCCAATAAAAACGCAGGAAAGATATTCGCCAAAGATTTATAATCATAATCGCTTAAAGAAGTATAACCGCCATGTCCTTTCAACATAGGCTCCGACTGAATTATATTTCCTAACCCCACATCGGAAACCTGGTTATTATAAATTAATGGTAACAATTTTTGCCAGGCTGATTCTATAACAGGATCCTGATTGCCACAGCGACTATCGGCGTAATTTTTAATCCATTGATTGGCATTCTTTCCATCTGTATTCCATGCATAATCAAATAACCATTCATAAATAAAATCATTCACACCAAAACCTTCTAAGGTTGTACCAATACCAGTCATATTCCTTCTGTTGGGGTCTTGTTCTGCCTCAGGTAATATTTTTGACACTTTTAAAACAGGAGCAGCCAGTTGGGTATTTCCACCAAAGTTGCCGAGATAACACCATATATAGGGAGCATTAAAAAATCCATCTGTTAAACGCCAAACTTCTTTTCGCTCGCAGAAATAATCCAGCAATACCATCCTGTTTTGTGGTACTGCTTTTATCATAGCCTCCAAACGGGGATTGGTCCAATGCTTTCGGTCATAATAAAATGTCCACCCCATTTGAACCCAAACTGCATCTGGGTCAATTGCTTTCATTCCATTGTAAATATTTTTTGCGACGCTTGCCAGATAATCAGGCTCCCAACTTGGAGGATCCATCTCATTGAAAGGATCGGCTCCATAATAATGATCTGTTCCCAAAAGCTTTTGTTGTTCACTCAGATAGGCTTTTTGTATTTCTATAAAAATACTATCCATAGGATCTAAAAAAAAGGCATCGTTCTCCAGCCCTGTATCGTATGAACCAAGATCTGTAATCTTAATATTGGGATATAAAGCTTTTAGATCTTTAGGAACGTGTCCTGCGAATGCTGGTAAAATTGGTTTCATTCCAAAAGCTCTTTCCTGTTGCAAAATTTTCTTTTGCAACAGGAACTGGTTGTCAATAAAACTTTGTGGTAAAGGGCCTAAAAATCTATCCAGGTTACCCATTCGCTGCCAGGGTAAATGAGAAGGGCTTGTAAAAAAAGCAAGGATTTGCTTATCTGTCATGCCAAACTTCCTCCATACTCTTTGCCAAATATATTCCTGGCCTTGAATAGCAAGTGGCATATTAATTCCATTCAGCGCCATCCAGTCTATCAAGCGTTGCCAATCATTCCATTTCCACCACAATGTGGTATAACCTGCTGTACAATAATTCATAAAAAAGCGATTGTCAAACCGACAGGCCTGACCAATTGGTGTTGTAACTTCAGGTAATATTTTAGGAATTATAACAGGATCATTTACACTCCATGAAATAGTTGTATGGCAATAGTTGTGGAGATAATAATCAAGGCCTTTTGCCATTGCCAAAGCATTGGTACCTTCAATAAGAATTTTTTTGTTTTGACTCTGAATATGAAAACTGTCCATTCCCTGACCGGAAATATTTTTAAGAAGAAATAAATCGGATTTCCCCGGCATCAATCTTTCTATCATGTCAAGAACAGTCTCACGATCGCTCTTATCTTTCAGCCCGTTCGTTGCATACAATGGATTGAAAACAGACAACAATAATAGGCTGAAAAAAATGTATATTTTTTTTAAAAAAGAAAGAAATTGACAATTCATACTTAATAATTAAAAATTATTGGATAGTAAGAAAGATAAGAAATTATTCTTACATGCAAGGGCATTAACTTAAGAGTTGACAAGAGTCTTGACACAATAATATTTGTTAAGCTAATGACATTGCATGCACGACTATAAATAAGAATAAATCTATTCCATTTACTATTAACTAAAAATAATTATACTTCAAATTTTTATCTACCGAAATACCTTCCGCAAGAGTTAGATTAAAAGTTACATTTTGCTGTGCTGGAAAAACCGGCAACACTGACCCCTCCGGCCACAGTAATTTACAGCTAAATTCTCGTGGCGGGAGGGGATCACAAAGCGTGGAATTTCCATAGAAGAGTACAAGTTTTTTCGGGCACTTTTACCATCGATTCAGCAGCAGGAAAAAGATGTGAGGTGATGGTTGAAATTCCTCTTGCAATTAATAAATAAATGCTGGCAGTTGGATATTTAACAAGGGGCGAAAGGTCATTTTTTTTTTAAATGATTTAATACGCCATAAAACCGAATCTCCGGTAACTACAAAAATATAACATAAAACAGCTCCAGTAAATATCAAAACCTGCACAATGTGTTTGATTTTCATGGGTTGAATTTTTAGGATGTCAATTATTTTTAAGATACAAGATTATTTTCTATGGCATAGCGAATCAATTCAGTATTGGTCTTTATGCCTATTTTTTTCATGATACGTGCACGGTAAGTACTAACAGTAACAGAACTTAGTGATAACGCTTCTGCAATCTTGCCAACTGGTTTGCCAGAAGCAAGGCCTCTCATCACATCAAACTCCCGGTTGCTGAGTAATTCATGAGTTTTTTTAGAGGATTCAGCGCCTACGTGCAGGGCTAATAGTTCTATTACAGCCTGGGAGAAATATTTTCTACCTGATAACAATTGGCATACCACGCTTATCATCTCTTCGCCTACTGCAATCTTATTTAGAAAACCTGATGCACCAGATTTTATCACACGCAGGGCATATTGGTGCTCGCTATGTATACTCAGCATAAGAATTGGTAAAGATGGGTACCGGTGCCGGATTTCTGTTAATGCATAAAGGCCACCTTCGCCGGGCATATCGATATCAGATATAATTAGATCCCATTCTGATGCCAACGCTTTTTCAATTAATGTTGAAGTATCTTCAGCCTCATCAAAACTGATTGAGGGGTAGTGATCCAAAAGCAATTCTTTAATTCCTTTGCGAACAAGAAAATGGTCATCGCCAATAAGTACTCGTATCATATGATTATATTTTTTTAAGTTGGTTGAGATGTTATACTCTGTTGCGTTTAGCATCCTGTCCTTTTTTATTTATGCAAAGAACCAAAAATGCAGGTTGTAAAAAAATACTAAAGTGGTAAGTATTACTGTAGAAGAAACTAATTGCTTTTGTAGATATACTACTACACCAGGATGCTGTAAGAAACAGTTAGATGTCTGAAATTATATGATTTGTTATTGCGTAGTGGGTAAGATTGGCATTGCTGGTAAGATTCATTTTATCAAGAATTTTTTTTCGATGAAAGCTAACGGTAGCACTGGCCATCGATATTTCTGTTGCTATTTGTGTTACAGTTTTTCCGAGGGCAAGCATTTTAAATATTTCAAACTCCTTATTGGTAAGCAATTCATGTGGCTTTTTTATTTCTTTAAAGCTGTCAAGCAATTGTTCAGCTATTTCTGGTGTAATATATTTTTTGCCAGTTGCAATATGGCGTACTGCATGTACCAATTCTGTAGTAGCAGAAGTCTTCATAAGATAGCCTGCAGCTCCTGCTTTCATCACCCTTGCCGCATAGATATCTTCTTTGTACATACTTAAAATAAGTACGGGTAAATCTGGTCTGAGTAATTTAAGCTGTTCCAGTATTTCCAGGCCGCTGCGGCCCGGCATATCAATATCAGAAATAACAATATCCCATTTCTTAAGCGTAATTTCCTTCAATAGTGCCTGGCCGGTTTCAACTGCTTTAATTTCTGCTTCAGGAAATTCGGTTTTTAATAACTGAACAAGCCCGGTTAACAGAATGCCCGAATCGTCTGCCAAAATAATTCTTGATATATTCATGAGTATAAAGAGAACAGCATTGATTAGGCCGCATATAAAAATAATTAATAAAAATAAAAAAAGAGAGGCTTAAAAAATAATCTGCCTAATAACGGATAGATACGGCAGGGAACTTCAAATAAAAATCACGGAATCCTTCTGTTGGGTTTTCGGCCATAACGCCTTAGTACTTATCCTACATAGAGTTGCTTTCAGCTTCTACCTGTAACCTGTTTTTTAAGCTGCACCTTTGTGTTGTTAATCCAATCCCATAAAAATCTACCGTCCTTACGAAAATTTAAAGCAATCCAATTCCTAAAGAAAATTGTTTACCTCCCAAACCGATGTCCCCGAATGAAAAACCTTCGATAAGAAGGTTTTTTCTTTTACACTCATTAATCTTTTGATTACAAGCTACCTTTCTGTACTAAGAGGACTAACTTGAAATTCTGAGAAGCTGTCGTAAATTTATGACTAAATATAGATGTCTTCTACTATTGTAATCCATAGTGAATTGTTCCATTTTTGAAGGGTAAAAAAAATGACAATGACACTCAATGAACTTTTACTGTCCAATGCCTGGTATGAGGGCACTGGAATAGATTAAGATGATTATTTTCAATCACAATTAACAGTTATTTATTCCTGGTAAAAACCAGGATATGAGTTTCATATTTCAGCAATCATAGTTTTAGTTTGCCCCTTCATTTTTTAGAAGGGGTTTTTTTATAAAGCCCTTCCGCAAAAATTTAAATGATTCTTTTTGCCTGTTGAGCCTGGTACACAAATATTATCACATCTGCGTAATATTCTCCACGATAAAATACATGTCTACCCTCATTTAAAATAAAAACGGGCGCTGCCAGCGCACTTATCCACATTATCACTAAAAGGTATGTCTTTTGGATTTACTATTGTTCAATAGAACAATTAATCAATTTATTCAAATGAAAACAAAAATTTTATGAAAACAAATTCAAATCTATTAAGCAAAATTGCATTAGCAGCAGCGATAGTTTTTTCTGTTACCCTCGTTGCCAGTTGTAGTAAAAAAGATGATGCTCCAGCCCAGCAGCAGGTTTATGCAATTAGTGGTAATGCAAGCGGATCGCAAGAATCTCCACCGGTATCAGGAAGTGGTTCGGGAACAATTAATGGCACTTATAACCCCAACAACAATCAATTTATTTACACAACAACCTGGGCCGGGCTAACTACTGCTCCACTTACAGGTGGCATTTATGCCGGCGCAACGGGAGCTAATGGAACTATTGTTGGAGAAGCATGGACTATTTTAAGTGGTGCATCTGTTTCGGGAAGTTTAACCGATACATTAACGTTAACCAGCGATCAGGCAAACCAACTAACAGCTGGTAATTTTTACTATACTTATGTTACAGCAGCTAATCCAACCGGCGAAATTCGTGGACAGATTATAGCAACAAGGTAGATGGAACCTTTGATGAATAAAACTGTACAGCTAAGGGTAGGGGCTTTTAGATAACTATAAAAATGCTCAATTAAAACAATTTAATTGAGCATTTTTATTTGTCGGATGCTTTACTTATAATCTCTTGACGTAAGATCTGTCGTCATCTTCTTCGTCAGGGATATTTTGTGTTTCATCATCCATATTAAATTCATCATTAATAGAATCATCTTTATTTCCTTGGTCAGTATTTTGCGAGTTATCTATTCTGCTTTTTTTATGATTGTCTTTTTTGTTTTTTGCAGTTACGCTTGTTGCCTGGTGCAACGCTTCAATACGTTCTGATACTCAATCCTGCGTTTTATTTTGAAGGCCAGCATCTGTAATTTTTGGAAGTGACATAATAATTAAATTTTGATGATTAAAAAATAATGTTCTTTTCAAACGGTAACATGTAACTGACAAAAGGCTCCCAACTCAAATTAGAAAGACTCCAAATTGTTCAAAAACATTTTGGGGATTTTTGCCACATTAATAGTGTAGCGTAGTAATAATTCCCCAACAGCTTTATTGAATTTCTCATCCTTTTTTTATTTGAATAGTTGTATGGTCATTTATTTCTTACGACTACTTTTTTTCTTTACTGCCTTTTTCTTTGTAGCCGATTTTTTAGTTGCCCCTTTCTTTTTTGGTACTTTGGCACCGGCTTTCCTTGCCTCTGATAAACCAATAGCTATGGCTTGTTTTCTGCTCGTTACTTTTTTGCCGCTTTTTCCGTATGTTAGTGTACCTGCTTTTTTTTCATGCATTACTTTTTCAATTTTTTCACCGGCTTTTTTTGAATACTTTGGCATGACATAAGTTTTAATGAAATAAATAGTTTACCGTTTGTAGGAATTAAAAAAGTATGCCAATATTTGCCATGTTGATGAAAAGAATATGCAATAAAACTGCATTTAAAAAACCGTGTTATTTTTTTAGACGGCTTTTAATCAATTGTAAATTGTCAAAAAATCACTGCTTCAAAATATTTTTATAAACTTTTTTAGTTCATCTTCCCGTTGTTGCAACCAAAACAACGTCATCACCGCTTTTTGAGGAAGATTTTTTAACTCAATTAATTTGATATTCATATTTGTACCACGAACAGAAGAAATAGGTTCTATTGAAATACCAAGACCCGCTTCCACAAGCCGCAATACGCCGGTAGAATGAGCCGATTCATGTGCTACTTTTGGTTTAAAACCATAAGTTTGGCAAATTTGTAAAATTGCTTCTACATAACCTGTGCCAGTAGAAAGTTGCGGCAAAATAAATACTTCATTTTTTAAAAGGGATAAATCGGTTAATCTTTTTTTAGATAAGGGATGGCTATTGGGCAAGATCAGCACAAAGTTTTCTTTGTATAATATTTTCGAATTCATTTCGGGAGGTAAAGTGATATTTGGAGCAATACCAAAATCGGTTTTTCGTGCCAGCACCATTTCAACCTGCTGAAAGTTGGAGGCTTCTTGTACAACAGTTTTAAGGCCGGGCCACCTATCTTTTACCTTAACTAAAAAAGAAGGTACTACCGAATTCATAGCTGAACTTGCGTGGGTTACTTTTATTTCTCCAGCCTCACCATTATGCAACTGAGCTGTTCGTACAATTGTTTTATCAAGGTCTTGTAAAATTCTGCGGACTTCATTTTGAAAAAACAAACCGGCTTCTGTTAAAGTAACCGCTCGCTTGGTCCTGTTAAACAACAAAGCGCCTATTTCATTCTCCAGCAGTTGTATTTGCCTGCTCAATGCAGGTTGAACAATATTGATCTGCCCGGCAGCTTTTCTATAATTAAGCGTATCACATAAAACAAGAAAATTTTTAATTTGCTCAATATTCATGTTAATCAAAATAATTTATCAATTAATCAAAATTAAGTATTTTATTGTATCACAAAAACAACCTTGCTTTGTCCACTGAAACCAAATTTTCATCAGTAATGAATTCATTAAGATCTAATCGTCCGGCATTAATTCTTGTTGATATTCAAAAAGGATTCGGCAACATTGATTATTGGGGCGGGCAACGCAATAACCCGGCTGCTGAACTGAATGCAAGTGAGTTACTGCAATGCTGGCGAAAATATCAATTGCCCGTTTATCACATTGAGCATTGTTCATCTAACCCGGCATCACCGCTGCATGAAACCAACCCAGGGAACGCTTTTAATGAATTAGTAATACCATTGCACGGAGAAACGATAATAAAGAAAAATGTAAACAGTGCATTTATTGGAACTAATTTGGAAGACCATCTCAAACAAGCCGAAATTACCACACTTGTAATTGTTGGTTTAACAACAGATCATTGTATTTCAACTACTGTAAGAATGGCCGGCAATTTAGGCTTTCAAACTTTTTTGGTTGCTGATGCCACTGCTACATTTAATAAAAAAGGTATTGATGGAAAAAATTATCCTGCTGAATTAATTCATGAAACAGCGCTTGCAAGTTTAAACAATGAATTTGCGACAATTGTAACTACGGATTTTATAAAACAAAATATTAAGTCTGCTCAATAAAATTTTATGAACGAAACAAAACAAAAGCTGGCACTTGCCGAACAAAAAACAAAAGAATTATTTAAGACAGTCGAAGAGCGGGGATTAATAGCTGCCGGAAAAATGGAAAGCATTTTGTGTAACGAAGTGGTGCAAATTGCCAAAGATGTTTTTGGTATAGAAAATTACTGGCATAAAAAAATTATAAGAGCTGGTATTAACACTCTTCAACCCTTCAATGGAAATCCGTCAGACCGAATGATACAAAATAACGACATCGTCATATTGGATTTCGGCCCAATTTTCGAAGGATTTGAAGCAGACCTGGGAAGGACTTACGTGATTGGAAATGATTTTTTAAAACGGAAGATAAAGGAAGACGTAGAAAGGGCATGGTATGAAGCGAAAGACTGGTTTGATAAACAAAGCAGTTTAACCGGCGCGCAATTTTTCAATTATGTCCTCGGTCTTGCAAAACGCTACGGATATGAATTTGGAAATGAAATAGCTGGACACCTGGTGGGGCCTTTTCCGCATGAACAACCAGATGACCCCAATGATTTATGTTTTGATATTCATCCCGGTAACCACAGTAGCATATTACTTTTAGACAAAAATGGAAATGAGAGAAACTGGATTTTGGAAATTCAATTTGTTGACCGGATAAATAATATAGGCGGATTTTTTGAGCAGCTTTTAGTATGTTGAGATTTCATTTCGGCTCATTTATAATTAAAATAAAATTCCGCTACACCAATCCTGCCTCACAGCCCATAACTGTTGCAGTCATTATCGGCAATAGTTTTATCTTTATCAAAAACAGCTTGAAAAGGCAGTAATGATAATTTTAAAACGCCGATTGCAAAAGACCATGATAAAATTCAAAATATCTTCCGCTATTATTTTATTGATTGTTTCATTTTCAACTACTGCGCAAACCGCCTCCAAAGTGTGGGTATCTGATAATGGTGATGGCACTTACAAAAACCCCATAATCAATGCCGATTACAGCGACCCCGATGCCATTCGTGTAGGCGATGACTATTATTTAATCAGCAGCAGCTTTAATCAAATACCTGGCCTGCCTATTTTGCACAGTAAAGATTTAGTGAACTGGACAATCATTGGCCATGCATTGCTACAACAGCCTCCAATAGACGCATTTAGTAAAGTACAACATGGCAATGGCGTTTGGGCACCTTCCATCCGCTACCGTAATAACGAATTTTATATTTATTATCCCGATCCAGATTATGGTATCTACCTTACCAAAGCAAAAAATATTGTGGGCCCATGGTCGGTACCGGTATTGGTAGAAGCGGGAAAAGGATTGATCGATCCTTGTCCGCTTTTTGATGACAGAGGAAAAAATTATTTGGTTCATGCATTGGCTGGGAGCAGGGCAGGCTTTAAATCTGTCGTGTTGTTAAAAGAATTAAATGCCGCTGGCGATAAAGTAATAAGCGATGGCGTTTTATTATACGATGGCCACGAAGTTGACGGCACCATTGAGGGGCCAAAAATTTATACGCACAATAATTATTATTACATTTTTGCGCCGGCAGGCGGTGTAAGTACAGGTTGGCAAACCATTTTACGGAGCAAAAATATTTACGGCCCTTACGAAAGAAAAGTGGTGCTGGAACAAGGCACTACAACCACCAACGGCCCACACCAGGGTGCCTGGGTACAAACACAAACGGGAGAAGATTGGTTTATTCATTTCCAGGATAAAGATGCTTATGGAAGGGTAGCGCATTTGGAACCGATGAAATGGGTGAATGATTGGCCGGTAATGGGAATTGATAGCAATGGTAACGGTATCGGCGAGCCGGTAATGATATATAAGAAACCAAACGTAGGAAAAAAATATGCGATTGTCACACCACAGGAAAGCGATGAATTCAATGATAGCAAATTAGGCTTGCAATGGCAATGGCACGCCAATACAAAATTGAACTGGGCTTATATGTATCCGTCAAAAGGCGTGTTGCGAATGAATTGTATTTTAAAACCTGATACAGCAAAAAATTTGTGGGATATTCCTAACACCTTAACGCAAAAATTACCGGCAGATGAATTTTGCGCTACTGTAAAATTTTCATTTCTACCAAAAACAAACGGCGAAAAATTTGGATTGGTTATTTTAGGCATGAGTTATGCTGATATAGCCGTAACAAAAAAAGTGGATGGCCTTTATTTGAGTTATGCAAAATGCATTGATGCAGAACATGGCAAAACTGAAATAGAAACTGAAATAACAAAAATACCCAATGGAGATTTGTATTTTAAAGTAAGGGTTGCAAAAGGTGCTGTATGCACATTTAGTTATAGTGATGATGGTAAAACATTTATTGATGTTGCAGAAACATTTAAAGCAGTTCCAGGTAAATGGATTGGTGCTACCATGGGTTTGTTCTGTACAAGAACACAAGTAATCAATGATGCAGGATTTTCGGATGTGGATTGGTTTAGGGTGGAAAAATAAATTTGGCATGTAGGGGCACGGGGGAGGTTAAGAAACGAATAATTTATTTACAATATGGGATATTTTAAATTTGAAAATATAAGCCGTCTTTTTTTTGTATTTTTCTGCGTACCGGGTGCCTCTGCGTGCCAACTCCTCACTGCTTACTCTTATCCACAAACTCTTTCCTATACTGCGATGGCGTTATCTTTTTTATCTGCTTGAATTGTTTGCTAAAATGCGCCCAGCTATTATAACCGCTTTCATAACAACAATCCATCACCGGTTTATTGGTATTGCTTAATAATTTGCAGGCATGGCTTATTCTTAAATCTTGCAAGAAATTAAAGTACGTCTTCTTAATATTCTTTTTAAAAAAACGGCAGAAGGTAGGAATGCTCATGTCGGCAATTTCAGCTACCTGCTGTAATGTAATAGGTTCCAAATAGCGCTTAAATGAATAATCGATAATCTTTTCAATAGCCGGATTGATGTTGTTATCAGGAGAAGAAAAATCTTGTGTGAGCTTTGTAAAGCTGGAAGTGCTGCTCATCTTTTGTAATGCCTGCAACAATAAATAAATCCTGTTCAACCCTTTTGCATTTTCCATTTCGGTTATTAGTGCAGTCGTTTCTTTTTTTAACTTATTCGATAATTGTATGGCATCGTTCTTATTTAAAAAAGTAAAAATGTTTTTTATCTCCGGCAGTAAAAAAAACGCTTCTCCAAAAACATCATTTTTAAAATGTGCAACAATGGCATCACCAATCATTTTGTGGTGGCGCTTGCGAAAGGAGTGTGGAATGTTACTGGCAATAAAATAGATATCACCTGTTTTATATTCTCCTACAAAATCACCAATCATGGCAGTGCCGTGCCCTTCGGTAATTAATATCAATTCACATTCTTCATGCTTGTGCCAGTTGGTTTCAAAATCAGGTGTACGATACCTGCGGCAGGCAAAGGAATATTGCTCTTCAACATGTATTTTTTGAATTAATGTTTTCATTTTTTAAATAAGTGAATATGTATTCAGCTCCACCGGGGCGATATTTTGGTAACGTCGAAAAACGAAATATTCTTCGAACCCCAGCGTGGCGGCATTTCTAATTTTGAATGTTGCCTCTCCCAGGCTTAGGAATCGAATAACTTTTATCGACAAGGAAAGTTATCCTATAAAAAGCCGTTATATTATCATTAATTTAGCCGTAAATTACTATAAATTGATAAGATAGCATACTTTATTTGAAAAATAGCAGTTGTATAACCTGCATAAAAAATACAAATTTGATGCTCAAAATGATTGTTTAGCAGAGTTTAAAATTGCGATATGCTTTTATTGGGTATTGATCTGGGAACATCTTCTATTAAAGTATCTGTTGTGGATGCCGCCAATGGCAGTATTTTGGCAACAACGCAGTATCCCGAAACTGAAACCGAAGTGATAGCTGAACAACCAGGCTGGGCAGAACAATCGCCGGAAGAGTGGTGGGAAAACGTACAGCAAGCTATTTTAAAAATCAACGCACAAAAAAAATACAATCCGCAGGATATTAAAGCTATTGGTATTAGCTATCAAATGCACGGATTGGTATTGGTAGATAGAGATCAAAACGTTTTACGCAACAGCATCATCTGGTGTGATAGCCGTGCTGTAGAAATTGGCAACAAAGCATTTGATACCATCGGGCATGAAAAATGTTTATCACACCTGCTAAATTCTCCTGGCAATTTTACCGCTGCCAAACTGGCTTGGGTAAAAGAAAATGAACCTGAAATTTACAAGCGCATTGCTAAAATAATGTTGCCTGGTGATTTTATTGCTATGAAACTGACCGGAGAAATTTCTACCAGCATTTCTTCTTTATCCGAAGGCATATTTTGGGATTTTAAAGAACAGCAATTGTCTGATGATGTATTCAACTATTTTGGTTTTGATAAAAGCATTATCCCAACGATAAAAGATGTTTTTAGTATTCACGGCACCATAAAAAATAATATCGCTGAAACACTTTCTTTAAACAATAAAGTAACCGTAACTTACAAAGCCGGTGACCAGCCCAACAATGCCTTATCATTAAATGTATTGGAGCCTGGAGAAGTGGCAGCCACAGCAGGAACTTCGGGTGTTATTTATAGTGTTTGCGATGAACTGGCTTATGATAAAAAATCGAGGGTAAACAGTTTTGCACATGTTAACCATACCGAAGCACAAAAAAGAATTGGTGTTTTGTTATGCATCAATGGTACCGGTATTTTAAACCGCTGGATAAAAAATATCAGTGGCAATAGTTTTTCTTACGAACAGATGAATGCTGCAGCGGCAACAATTGCGCCGGGCAGCAATGGCTTAACTATTTTTCCTTTTGGCAATGGCGCAGAACGTATGTTTGAGAATAAGATTTTAAACAGCGATATACAAAATATCGATTTTAATATTCATACCACGGCGCATTTAGTAAGAGCAGCACAGGAAGGAATTGCATTTGCATTTCGCTATGGCTTTGATATTATGAAAGCCAACGGTATACAACCAAAAATTATCAGAGCTGGAAAAGCCAATATGTTTTTGAGTGAAGTATTTACTGAAAGTTTTGTAAATGCCATTAATGTGCCTGTAGAATTGTACAACTGCGATGGCAGTGCTGGGGCAGCAGCTGGCGCTGGAATTGGAGCAGGAATTTATACATCAGCAAAAGAGGCATTCAAAAATTTTAAACCAGTAAAATTAGTAGCGCCATCTAAACCAAAATTGTACGATGAATTATATGAAAAATGGAAAGAAGCCCTGGGGCAATAGTCAATGAACAATAAACCAATTAACTAATTAACCAATAAACTTATACTATGTCAGTTATTTTAGGAGACAAGGAATTTTTTAAAGGCATTGGCCAAATAAAATTTGAAGGTACGCAATCAGATAATCCACTGGCATTTCGCTGGTACGAAGAAAATAGGGTTGTAGCTGGAAAGAGCATGAAAGACTGGTTGCGCTTTGCAACTGCTTACTGGCACAGCTTCTGTGGCAGCGGTGCTGATCCTTTTGGTGAGCCAACACATATCTTTCCATGGAATGAAAAAGCAGATGCTGTAGGAAGAGCAAAAGATAAAGCAGATGCTGCATTTGAATTTATGAGCAAATTGGGTACTCCATACTATTGTTTTCATGATGTGGATGTGGTGGATTATGATAATGATGTGGAAGAAAATGAAAAGCGTTTACAAACATTGACTGCCTATTTAAAAGAAAAACAAAATGCAAGCGGCATAAAATTATTATGGGGTACGGCTAATTGTTTTTCTAACAAAAGATATATGAATGGTGCAAGCACCAATCCTGATTTTCATGTGTTGGCACATGCAGGCGCACAGGTAAAAGCGGCATTGGATGCAACGATTGCTTTAGGCGGGGAGAATTATGTTTTTTGGGGCGGAAGAGAGGGTTACATGAGTTTGCTGAATACCAACATGAAAAAAGAGAAAGCGCATTTCGCTAATTTTTTAAATGCAGCAAAAGATTATGCAAGGGGAAAAGGGTTTAAAGGCACTTTCTTTATCGAACCAAAACCATGTGAACCAAGCAAACATCAATATGATTATGATAGTGAAACTGTAATTGGTTTTTTACGTGAACATAATTTGCTGAATGATTTTAAAATTAACCTGGAAGTAAACCATGCAACACTTGCGGGCCACACCATGCAACATGAAATGCAGGTTTGTGTAGATAACGGCATGTTGGGCAGCATGGATGCCAACCGCGGCGACAGCCAAAATGGATGGGACACCGATCAGTTCCCAACCAACCTGAATGAATTAGCAGAATGTATGCTTATATTTATTGAAGGAGGCGGCTTGCAAGGTGGTGGAATAAATTTTGATGCCAAGATCAGGCGCAACAGCACCGATCCTGCTGATTTATTCTATGCGCATATCGGGGGTATGGATTCATTTGCAAGGGCGTTGGTTATTGCAGATAATATATTAAACAAATCAGATTATAAAACCATTCGTGCCGACCGTTATGCAAGCTTTAATAACGGTGCAGGAAAGGACTTTGAAAATGGCAAACTAACTTTGGAAGACCTTAGAAATTATGCAGTTGCCAATGGCGAACCTGCGGTAATAAGTGGTAAACAAGAATATTTAGAGAACATAATAAACAGGTTCATTTAATGCAAAAACCAAGAGCGTTCTTATTTGATCTTAACGGTACAGTTATAGATGACATGAATTTTCATATACAGGCGTGGCACCAGATATTAAATGAATTAGGCGTTACCATTTCTTTGGAAGAGACAAAACTGCAGTGTTATGGGAAAAATGAAGAGCTGCTGGAAAGAGTTTTTCCTGGCAGGTTTTCAATGGAAGAAATGAGTGTAATGGTATTGGAAAAAGAAACAAAGTACCAGGAAAATTACAGGTATCACATGAAGTTGATTGAAGGGCTGGATGTGTTTTTGAAAAAAGCAGAAGAGGCAAAAATAAAAATGGCAATAGGTTCTGCAGCAATACCATTCAACATCGATTATATTTTAGATGGTTTATCTATAAGGCACTATTTTAACGTAATTGTTAGCGCAAGCGATGTTGCAGAAAGCAAACCACATCCTGATACTTTTTTGCAATGCGCTGCAAAAATGCACGTATTGCCTGCTGATTGTGTTGTGTTTGAAGATTCGCCAAAAGGAGTTGAGTCTGCTGCAAGAGCAGGAATGAAAGCGGTGGTGATAACAACTATGCATACACGGGAAGAGTTTTATGGAGATAATATTATTTGTTTTATAGAAAATTATAACGATGCTCAACTGGAGCAACTGTTGAATTAAAATTGTAACGATGGCTGCTGAAAACAATTTTGTGATTGGGGTAGATTATGGAACCGATTCGGTTCGTTCTGTTTTATTGAATGCATTGAACGGGCAAAAAATATCTTCTGCTGTTTTTTATTATCCAAGATGGAAGGCAGGTAAATATTGCGACCCTATCAACAATCAATTTCGCCAGCACCCTTTGGATTATATAGAAGGATTGGAAGCAACCATAAAAGAATGTTTGCAAAAAGCAGGAACTGAAATTGCCGCTAACGTAAAAGGAATTTCTGTTGATACTACAGGTTCTTCGCCCGTAGCAGTTGATGCAACCGGAACACCGCTGGCATTGGTTAAGGGGATGGAAGAAAACCCCAATGCAATGTTTGTATTATGGAAAGACCATACTTCAACAAAGGAAGCCGAAGAAATAAATGAACATGCTACGAAATTCCCTACCAACTATCTGCAATTTGTAGGCGGCATTTACAGCAGTGAATGGTTTTGGGCAAAGCTGTTGCATATTCTAAGGGAAGATGAAGCCATCAGGAAAAATATCTATTCTTTTGTAGAGCATTGTGATTGGATACCTTTTGTATTGACAGGTGGCAATAATGCTAAAGCATTAAAGCGTGGCGTTTGCAGCGCAGGCCATAAAGCGTTATGGTCGGCAGATTATAAAGGCTTGCCTCCCAATGACTTTTTTAAATCGCTCGATCCATTATTGGACGGCATGAGGGATAAATTATTTTCACAAACCTGTACATCGGACAAAGCTGCCGGTACTATCAGTGCCGAGTGGGCGAAAAAATTGGGTTTGCCAAATGACGTAGTGATTGGTATTGGTGCATTTGATTGCCACATGGGTGCAGTAGGCGGACAAATTGAACCGTATTATCTGAGCAAAGTGATGGGCACGTCTACCTGCGATATGCTGGTAGCGCCTGTTGATGAAGTAAAAGATATTTTGGTAAAAGGCATTTGCGGTCAGGTAAATGGCTCCATCATTCCCAATATGATTGGTATGGAAGCTGGCCAATCTGCATTTGGCGATGTATACGCCTGGTTTAAAAATTTATTGAGCTGGCCTATCAACCAGTTTGTAACTGATGAAAAAGAAAGAGATCTATTAAGCGATAAAATAATTGCAAGCCTTGCAGGTGAAGCAGCTAAAATAGAACTGAACGATAAAGATGAACTGGCTTTAGACTGGATGAATGGCAGAAGGACACCAGATGCCAATCAATTATTGAAAGGCGTCATTGCCAATATTAATTTAGGCAGCGATGCGCCAAGATTATTTAAGGCACTGGTAGAAGCTACCTGCTTTGGCAGCAAAGCAATCGTAGAGCGTTTTATTGCAGAAGGCATCCCTGTAAAAGGAATTATTGCATTGGGCGGCGTTGCAAAAAAATCAAATTATGTAATGCAGGTAATGGCGAATGTGTTGAACATGCCAATTAGAATTCACAGCAGTGATCAAACTTGTGCGAATGGTGCAGCTATGTTTGCAGCCACTGCTGCCGGCATTTATGCCAAGGTAGAAGAAGCGATGAATGCAATGGGGCAAGGCTTTGAAAAAACTTACGAACCAGAAAAACAGAAGGTAGCTTACTATGTAAAACGCTATCAAATGTATTTGGAATTGGGAAATAAAATTGAAAATAAATAATGAGTAAATACACACATATACAGCAGGAGGCTTACCAAGCAAACATGCAATTGCCTAAATTGGGTTTGGTGCTTTTTACATTCGGTAATGTTAGCGCTGCAGATAGAGACCTGGGCGTTTTCGCTATTAAACCAAGTGGTGTTGCCTATGATGACCTTACAGAAGAAAAAATGGTGATTGTTGATTTTGAAGGCAAAACTGTTGAAGGAACTCTTCGTCCTTCCTCAGATACTTTAACACATGCCGTGCTATATAAACATTGGGAAAAGATTGGCGGCATTGTGCACACACACTCTACTTATGCTACCGCATGGGCGCAATCGCAAAGGTGTATTCCAATTTTTGGAACTACACATGCTGATTACAATACCGTTGATATTCCCTGTGCGCCGCCAATGGATGATGAAATGATAAAAGGCAATTATGAATATGAAACCGGTTTTCAAATAATGAATTGCTTTAAGGATAAAGGGTTGGATTATAAAGAAGTTGAAATGGTATTGGTAGGCAACCATGCACCATTTAGCTGGGGAAAGAATGCTGCAAAAGCTGTACATAACAGTGCTGTATTGGAATGCATTGCACAAATGGCATTGCTTACCGAACAGATAAATGCCAATGCGCCTAAATTAAAAGATGCGTTGATTAAAAAACATTTTGAAAGAAAACACGGGCCGGATTCTTATTACGGACAGTAACCATAATTTTAAAACAAAACGATAGCTCATTATGAAAAAATTAGCAACCATTTTACTAACAGCATCTTTGTTAGTAATGATTTCGTGTAACAACAATTCTGAAACCAATAAAACAAACGCTGCAACTAAAATGGGTATTACCGAAAAGCCATTTGGCACTTTCAACAATGAAGCTGTAACAGAATATACTTTAACCAATGCTAATGGAATGCAAGTCGGTATACTCAATTATGGTGGTACACTTACCAAAATTCTCACCAAGGATAAAGACGGTAAATTCGGCGATGTTATTTTAGGTTTTGATTCTATAGGAGGATACACACAAAAAGGCAATCCTTTCTTTGGAGCATTAATTGGCCGTTATGGCAATCGTATAGCAAAGGGACATTTTACTTTAGACGGCACTACTTTTACATTAGCACAAAATAATAATGGACAATCTTTACACGGCGGTATAAAAGGTTATGATAAAGTAATGTGGAAAGCAGAAAAACAACCTGGCGATAGCAGTTTGAAATTAACATACTTAAGCAAGGATGGCGAGGAAGGATATCCTGGTAATTTATCTGTCCAGGTAATTTACACCTTAACTGCGGATAACGCATTGAAAATTGAATACGCTGCAACAACAGATAAAGCCACACCAATTAATTTAACCAACCATGCTTATTTTAATTTATCAGCAGGAAAAGATTCAACTATTTACGATCATGAATTGATGTTGAAGGCGGATAAATTTACCGAAGTAGATTCTGTATTGATACCGACTGGTAAATTACCTGATGTAAAAGGAACGCCAATGGATTTTACTACGGCAAAAAAAATAGGAAAAGATATTGCTGCAGTAAAAGGTGGTTACGACCACAACTGGGTGTTGGATAAAAATGCCAATACTTTAGAAGAAATAGCTACGCTATTTCATCCTGCAAGTGGCCGCTTTATGGAAGTGTACACAACAGAACCGGGCATACAATTTTATAGCGGTAATTTTTTAGATGGTACTTTAACTAACACTAAAGGTGGTCAAAAATATGTGCAGCATGCAGCGCTTTGTTTGGAAACCCAACATTTTCCTGACAGCCCCAATCAACCAACATTTCCTAATACGATTTTAAAACCCGGAGAAAAATATACACAAACTTCAGTGTATAAATTTTCTGTAAAATAATTGTAAAGAAGTCTTCTTCGTAAAAGAAGACTTCATAGTAAAAATACTTTTATGAATAAGACACTTCTTTTAACCGGCTTACTTTTTTCTGCTACTGCTTTTGCGCAGCAGAAAGATTATGCAATTAGGGAAGTGAATTTTACACAAGTAAAATTATCAGATAATTTCTGGCTGCCCAGGATCGAAACCAACAGAACAGTTACCATTCCTGCATCTTTTGAACGCTGCGAAAATACAGGACGTGTAAAGAATTTTGTGATGGCTGCCCAAAAACAAGGTAAGTTTTGTACACGTTATCCATTTGATGATACAGATATTTATAAAACCATTGAAGGCGCTTCTTTTTCATTGGCTGTACATCCTGATAAGAAATTGGAAGCTTATGTTGATTCATTAATCACAATCATCAAGGCAGCACAGGAACCTGACGGCTACCTGTACACAGCAAGAACAATCGATCCATTGCATGTAGGCAGTTGGGTAGGTAAGGAAAGATGGGAGAAGGAAAGGGAATTGAGCCATGAATTATATAATGCAGGTCATTTGTACGAAGCTGCGGCTGCACATTTTTTAGCTACTCACAAGAGAAACCTTTTAGATATTGCGTTAAAGAATGCAGATTTAGTTTGTTCAGTTTTTGGGCCAGGAAAAAAGACAGTTGCGCCCGGACATGAAATTGTAGAAATGGGATTGGTAAAACTCTATCGTATTACAAACAGGATTGAGTATTTAAATACTGCAAAATTTTTCATTGAAGCAAGAGGACAGTTTAAGGGCTATGACCCAAAGAGCAAAGATTCGTGGAAGAACGGCTCGTATTGGCAGGATGATAAACCTGTTGTGTTGCAGGATGAAGCAGAAGGCCATGCTGTAAGAGCAGGTTATCTGTATTCGGCAGTTGCAGATGTAGCAGCGCTTACGGGGGATGATAGTTTGACTAAAGCGATTGACAGGATTTTTGATAATGTAGTAACCAAAAAGATTTATGTACAGGGAGGGGTAGGTGCAATTGGTGATGGCGAACGTTACGGCGCTAATTATGAATTGCCAAACAACACTGCATACAATGAAACCTGCGCTTCCATTGCTGAAGTGTATTGGTATTACCGTATGTTTTTATTGCATGGGGATGCCAAATATATTGACGTACTGGAAAAAACTTTATACAACGGATTGATATCAGGTATTGGTTTGGATGGGAAATCTTTCTTTTATACCAATGCCATGGAAATCAAAAACAGTTTTACGCATCCTGATATGGAAGCAACAAGATCAGGCTGGTTTGAATGTAGTTGCTGCCCAACAAACTTGACCAGATTGATTCCTGCAGTGCCGGGTTATATGTATGCACAAAAAGAAGATAATCTCTTTGTAAATCTTTTTATAAACAGCACTGTTGATCTTACCATAAATAATAAACCAATACAAATTGTACAACAAAACAATTATCCATGGGATGGTAATTTGGTATTTAAGATAAACACAGCTAAAGTAAATACATTTAATTTGTTATTAAGAATTCCGGGATGGGTAAATAATAGTGCAATCCCATCTGACCTATACAAATTTGAAAATGACTTTTCTGCAAAACCCACCATAAAAGTAAATGGGCAAACAGTAGAGTACACGACAAAAAATGGTTATGCCCTTATTAACAGAACATGGAAAAAAGATGATGTGGTGGAACTTGTTTTACCAATGGAAGTAAAAAAAGTAATAGCCAATGAAAATGTAAAAAATGATATTGGAAAAGTGGCTTTACAACGTGGACCGATAATGTATTGTGCAGAATGGGTAGATAACAACGGCAAGACAAGCAACTTGATTATTCCTTCAAGTACAAGTTTTACAACAGAATTTAAACCGAACGTTTTAAATGGTATTATGACTTTAAGAGCAGAAGTGCCTGCAGTAGTTATTACTAATAATGAAAACGTAACTACGCAAAAGCAACCGTTTACCGCTATTCCATATTATAGTTGGGCCAACAGAGGTAAAGGTGAAATGACATTGTGGTTTCCAACGCAAGTAAAAGATATTGATCTGTTAACTAAATAATCGAGAAATCTTTCTTTGGAAGGAAGATTTCTATTATAAAAAAAGTAAAATGAAAAGTACTATCAGCACAAAAGGTTTAGAAGTTTGGTTTGCAACAGGCAGCCAGAATTTATATGGCGAAGAAACATTGAAACAGGTTGCTAAACACTCTACTCTTGTTGCCAAATCATTGAATGATGCGCAGGCCATTCCGGTAAAAGTTGTATTTAAACCCGTTTTAAAATCCACTGAAGAAATTTACAATCTGATCATTGATGCCAACGCTTCAAAAAACTGTATTGGAATCATTACCTGGATGCATACTTTTTCTCCGGCGAAAATGTGGATCAACGGATTGAAGATCTTACAGAAGCCGTTATTGCATTTACATACCCAATTCAACCGTGATATTCCTTGGGGAGATATTGATATGGATTTTATGAACCTTAACCAATCGGCTCACGGTGACCGTGAGTTTGGTTTTATAATGAGCCGTATGCGTATGGAAAGAAAAGTGGTGGTAGGGCATTGGCAGGATAAAAAAGTGATCAGCCAAATTGCAGGATGGACGAGATCTGCATTGGGCTGGAATGATTGGCAAGGTGCAAAATTTGTTCGCTTTGGCGATAATATGCGCTACGTTGCTGTAACCGATGGTGATAAAGTGGAAGCAGAATTAAAATTTGGCTACAGCGTAAATACTTATGGCATTGGCGATTTGGTTGGTGTGATAAGCACTATCAAAGAAACTGCTGTTACAAGACTTTGTGATGAATATGCAGAACTATATAAGTTAATGCCTTCATTAAAAAAAGGGAACAATCAACATCAAAGTTTACGTGATGCTGCAAAAATAGAATTAGGCATGCGTAAATTTTTGGAAGAAGGCGCTTACAAAGGATTCACTGATACATTTGAAGATCTTCATGGTTTACCGCAATTGCCAGGTATTCCATCTCAACGTTTAATGGCAGATGGTTATGGCTTTGGTGGCGAAGGTGATTGGAAAACATCCGCATTGGTAAGAGCTATGAAAGTAATGGGCACAGGTTTGCCTGGAGGTAATTCTTTTATGGAAGATTATACTTACCATTTTGAACCGGGTAATGAAATGGTTCTGGGCAGCCACATGCTGGAGATTTGTCCCAGTATTGCTAATGCCAAGCCAAGTTGCGAAATTCATCCATTAGGTATTGGCGGAAAAGCTGATCCTGTGCGTTTAGTCTTTAACGTTGGTGCAGGCCCCGCTTTGAATGCTTCTATCATGGACATGGGCAATAGATTCAGGCTTTTGGTAAATACTGTGGATGCTGTAAAAGCAACTCACGATCTTCCAAAACTGCCCGTAGCAAGGGTTTTGTGGAAACCACACCCTGATATGCAAACGGGTTGTGCTGCATGGATACATGCCGGCGGTGCACATCATACAGGTTATAGCCAAAACTTAACGGCAGAAAATATGGAAGATTTTGCAGCTATGGCAGGTATTGAATTTGTTTGCATTAACAAAGGCACCAACATCTACAATTTAAAGAACGAGTTAAAATGGAATGATGTATTTTACAAAATAAACGGGAAATAATATTTACTAATCAAAACAGAAACTTGCATTATGAATGGTTTATCATCTTTAGACACGCTAATCTTTGTGGTTTATTTTATACTTGTAGCCGGCTATGGTTATTGGGTGTATCGTAGAAAAAAGAAAGCAGCAATCTCTGCATCACATGATTATTTTTTGGCTGAGGGTTCGCTAACCTGGTGGGCAATCGGTGCATCATTGATTGCATCCAATATTTCTGCAGAGCAGTTTATTGGCATGAGCGGTAATGGCTACTTTGTAGGTGTGGCGGTTGCTGCCTACGAATGGATAGCCGCATTGGCGCTTATCATTATTGCAGTTTGGTTTATCCCTATCTATTTAAAGAACAAAATATACACCATGCCGCAGTTTTTAAAAACGCGGTATAACGAAACAGTGTCATTGATTATGGCCATCTTTTGGTTGTTCTTATATGTATTTGTAAACCTAACTTCTATTTTATACTTAGGTGCTATTGCGATAAGCGGATTGATAGGGCCAGAATATTTACACATTGTAATGGTGGCATTGGCGGTATTTGCACTAATCATTACACTGGGAGGAATGAAGGTAATTGGTTATACAGATGTTATACAAGTTGCAGTGTTGATCATTGGCGGCTTTGCAACTATTTATTTTGCATTAACGATAGTGAGTGAAAAATTTGGCTTGGGAAGAGATGCGTTAGCTGGTTTTAAAACACTGATGTCACAAGCGCCGGATCATTTTCACATGATACTGCAAAAACCAACAGCTGCCACACCACAAGAAGATGTAAATAAATATTTGATTCTGCCTGGTATTGCGATGTATTTTGCAGGTCAATGGATAGTGAACCTAAATTACTGGGGTTGTAACCAGTATATTACCCAAAGAGCATTGGGTGCTGATCTGCAAACTGCACGTAAGGGAATTTTGTTTGCAGGTTTTTTAAAACTGATGATGCCAATTATTGTAATGTTACCAGGTATTGCTGCATATGTGTTACATAAAAATGGTCATCTTCCTGGCTTATCAGGAATGGACGGAGCTTATTCTGCTATATTAGGTTTTCTTCCTTCAGGCTTAAAAGGATTAGCCATTGCCGCATTAACTGCTGCAATAGTTGCTTCACTTGCAGGTAAACTTAATAGTATTGGTACAATTTTTACGCTGGATATTTATATGAAATATTTCCGTAAAAAAACTGCTCCATCTGCTGGCACAAGTACTGATGTATTGAATTTAGAAGAAAGGACCGCACACAAAGAAGGCGAAGAAAAAAATATGGTTTGGATAGGCAGGATGGTAGCACTTGTTGCAATTGTGTTGGCAGTACTTTTTGAATGGAAAGATCTTTTAGGAATTAGTGGTGCTGGTGGTTTTACTTTTATTCAGAAATATACAGGCTTTATCAGTCCGGGTGTATTTGCTATGTTTATTTTAGGGTTCTTCTGGAAGCGTACTACCGGTGCTGCTGCAGTGGCTGGTTTGATTACCGGTTTTGCAATGGCTATTTTCTTCAACAGTTTTGCTGTTACTGTTTTAGGCCACGAAACATTCTTATACACGGCATTTAAAAATAGTGATGGTGTTTATGAAATTCCATTCCTCATCAATATGGGTTGGGCTTTTGTAATCACTATGTTGGTGATGATCGGCATCAGCCTCGGGGGACCTAAAATTAATGCTAAGGCATTTGAATTGGATAAAACCATGTTCAAATTAAAACCATCCGTTGTTGCAATGATAGTTACAACAATATTGATTTTAGTAGCTTTATACGTTAAGTTCTGGTAACATTAAAATAATTAAAACCAGTGATTTTTAAATCCCTTTGCTCAGGCAAAGGGATTTTTTATTGAAGGCCAGTTTCTCCACTTACTCAATAGGGCTACCGTTTATAAAAAACTGTATAAAAAAGTAGGCTGCAACCATTGTTAGCCTTAATTTCAGCCCTCTTAAAACAACAATTAATGAATAAAATACTCACTTTTGTTTGCCTTTTGATAATAACACAGGCAACTGCACAGCAACCATTGTTTATGCCACAAAATATAAAAAAGGCATTTAACAACGAAACCCGTAGCATGGACGGCAAACCGGGAAAAAAATACTGGCAAAATTATGGCCGATACAATATCAACGTTACTGCAATGCCGCCGGCAAAAGAAGTAAGAGGTAGTGAAACCATTACCTATATCAACAACAGCCCTAATCCACTTACAAGGTTAACGATCAAGTTGATTGTGAACATTCATAACCCCGGTACGGCAAGACAAAGTAATGCTTCCGAAGATTATTTTACAAGCGGCATACACATTGATAAATACACAGAAAACGGCGTTGAAAAACCTTTTGGCGATCCACGGGGCTCTACCAACTTTGGTGTAAGGCTCACAAAAAATGTAGCGCCTGGCGATAGTGTATTGCTCACTTTTAACTGGCATTATGATATGAGCGAAGAAAGCAACCGGGAAGGCAAGTTAGATAGCACCAGTTTCTTCCTTGGTTATTTTTATCCTCGTGTAGCCGTAATGGATGACGTGTTTGGATGGGACAGGATGGCCTTTACTGACGCACAGGAATTTTATAACGATTTTAATGATTATACGGTTGCTGTTACGGTGCCTAAAAACTTTTTAGTTTGGGGTACCGGCGATTTGCTGAATGCAGGCGAAGTATTGCAACAACCTTATCTTGATAAATTTAATAAAAGCTTTGCCAGCGATGAAGTGATTAATGTAGTCACACAAAAAGACCTTGATGCAAAAAATATTACTGTACAAAAGGAAGCCAATACCTGGAAGTGGAAAGCTACAAACATAAGCGATATGGCGTATTGCATCAGCGATCATTATGTATGGGATGCTGCAAGTGTAGTGGTTGATAAAAAAACAGGCAGAAGGGCAAGTTGCCAATCGGCTTTTTTAAACAAGTCGGTTAACTTTCACAACCAGGTAAAACATATTCAACATTCATTGGATTGGTACAGCAATAATTTTCCGGGTGTTCCTTATCCTTTTCCAAAGAGCACTATTATACAAGGCTTTGCCGATATGGAATATCCAATGATGGCAAATGATAGTCCGCAGGATGATGATGCTATACAGAGTTTTATTGCAGAACATGAAGTAGGGCATACGTATTTTCCTTTTTACATGGGTATCAATGAACATCGCTACGGTTTTATGGATGAAGGCTGGACAACAGCTTTTGAGCATATGATTGGTATTGCAGATATGGGTAAAGAAAAGGCAGATAACTTTTTTAAACAATTCAGGATACAGGGATGGGCAGCTAACCCTTCCGATGAAACGCAAATACCAATTATTACACCGGTAAATGTTTTAAGTGGCCAGGCAATGGCAGAAAATGAATATGGTAAACCTGCTTTGGCTTATTTAGGATTAAAAGATATGTTGGGCGATGATGAATTTAAAAGATGCTTGCATGGCTTTATGGATCGCTGGCATGGCAAACATCCTATACCATGGGATATGTTCAACAGTTTTACCAGCCTTGCAGGCAAAGATTTGAGCTGGTATTGGAACAGTTGGTTTTTTACGCCCAGCTATATGGATATTGCTGTAGATAATGTTGCGCAAACCAAAACTGGTTATGCTGTATCAGTAAAAAATATCGGTGGTTATGTTATTCCAACAGATGTTGTAATTGAATACGGCGACGGTTCAACTGAAACCATTCATAAAACAGCAGCTATCTGGGAAAAAAATCAGCAACAGGCAACCTTCGATATTGCCACTACTAAAAAGATCACGTATTTAAAATTAAGTGTAGGCATTTTTGTAGATGCAGATGAAAAAAATAATACCTGGGGCACATCAAAACAAAAAACTGCAACAGTAAACCCTGCCGATCTTGATAAATATCTAGGCAATTATAGTTCTAAACAACTTACGGTTAAACTTACATTTTCTAAAGACGGTACTTCTTTAGCAGTCGAACCAAGTGGACAGGATAAAATTACATTGGATAATACAGATAAAGATACTTTTAGCTTTGCAGCTGCTGGAGCAGTATTTGTTTTTGATCCGGCAAAAGGAGAAGTAACTTTAAAACAGGGAGGGGGATCTTTTCTTTTTACAAAGGACAAATAAAAAGCGAATAGAAAATATCGAATGTCGGATATTTTTAAAGTGGAGTTCCATTATAAACTTCAATCCTAAAAATATTCGACATTTTATATTCAACATTCGCCATTGCATTTTAATGCTTCAACGGCCTCTTTTTTATCATGCCCCCTTTAGTATCTTTTATGCTGCTCATTACTACAAACGCATTAGGGTCTATCTTTTCAATTTCTGTGTTCAGGCGGTTTAATTCTAATCTTGTAACAACTGTGTAAATAATATCTATATCTTTTGCTTCACCTGTTTTACCAAAACCACGTTTGCCATTATACACAGTTATGCCACGCCCCAGCGTATGAATGATCATTTGCCTTATCTCTTCACTATGCGATGATATTATAGTAACACCAGTGTATTCTTCAATACCTTCAATAACAAAATCCAGTGTTTTTGATGCGGCTAAATAAGTTACCATCGAATACAAAGCAATCTCCACCGATAAAAAATAAGCCGCAGCTCCAAAAATAATAATGTTGATAAGAATAATGATATCACCAATGGTTGTGCCCAATTTTCTGCTTAAATAAATAGCCAGTACTTCTGTACCATCAATAACTGCACCACCTCTTACAGAAAGCCCGATGCCTGCACCTAAAAAAAATCCACCAAACACAGCCACCAATAAATTATCATTCGTTACGTTACGGAAATGTACCGTAGCTACCACTAACGCCAAACCGCAGATGGCCAATGCTGTTTTAATGGCAAAGGCCTTGCCAATGGTTTTATACCCTAATAGTATAAAAGGAATGTTTACCAGTATCAGCAAAAGATAAAGGGGTACCGATGTTAATGCGGAAATTAAAAGTGAAATACCCGTTGCGCCGCCATCAATAAAATGATTGGTTAATAAAAACCCTTTGAAACCAAATGCTGCCGAAAATATACCCAGTGTAATCAATACAAAATCTTTGATATGCCTAAACACGAGCAACTTAAACTCCCACATGCCTTTAGCCAATTCAAAGTTAGAGTAAGGTATATTCACACCTTCTTTATCAAACCTTGGCTTAAGTACAGTTTTGAGTATTATATTTTTCCAGAATGGGTTCATGTTTAAATCAACCGCTGCAATAGGTGTAATTGCATTTGGTTGTCATCAAATTTAATGATTAATATTTGATGCATGAAGGAATGTATTTTTTAAAAAGGAAAATTGGTTGAATCGCTTGTTAATTTACTTTTTTTAAAGTAATCAATTATTTCTTTTTCAAATGATATCAGTAATAACAATTTAGCATCTTCTTCATGAATTACAATGCCATAATCAAGGCCTGATAAAACAATTGTAGCAGAATCTGGAGTATCGAGAGTAAAACCTGATGGCAATTTATCTTTAAGGCTTTTAATGATCTCTGTAGCTTTTGTTGCTGCTTTATTTTTAAGCCTGTAAGTATAAGTTATTTCTTTTACAGTAGCGTTGTCGTCATAGGTTATGTTATCTCCGTCTGTAACGGTTACATTGTCGTATGTCTGCGTTGTTGGATTATATTGTTGCTCTGTTTTATACCTGGTTTCTACTTTTTTAAATGTATTTCCAAATGAAAAACTAATGCTGGTCAATTCCATTGCAATATTTTCTTCTTTTTGAAAATCTTTAAACAGAACAAAATTATCATGCGTTAAGCCAGGATATTTTGCCTGCATGGTTATAAAGCTGGTAGTTTTAGCAACACCCCGTGCCGATGAAAGATTAATATCATTAAACAACAAGCCGGATATTCCGTTGATATCAAAAAAATCCGTTTCCACCCTGTAAGTGTAGCCCATTGGCTTTAGTTCATAATCTTCATACATTGGGTTGCTCATGTATTTTCCTGCTTTGTCTATTACACCAAATTTGTTATTTAGATTAATCACACTTACGCCATCATAAAAATCTGATACAGATTCAAACTGTGGTTCAATTACAATTTTACCTTCTTTATTAATAAATCCCCATTTTTCATTGTTTACAGGTTTTACTGCACACAAACCAGATGAGGTAAAGATGGAAACATATTTATACTGAGGATTGATCACAAACTTTCCCATATTATCAACAAATCCCCATAAGTCGCCTTGCCTGACACCAACAAGTCCTTGTGAAAATAACGAGGCATCATCAAATTGTGGGGTAACCACTATTTTACCAGTATTATCTATGAATCCGTATTTTTTATCTATTTTAATTAATGCCCTGTTTTCAAAAAATGGGCTTACAATATCAAATTGCGGGTTAATGGCAATCTTTCCATTCTTGTCAATAAATCCATATTTATTGTCTTCTTTTGATTTCATGCTTATTGCTGCAAAACCATCATGAAAGCTATAGATGTTTTCAAATGGGCAATCAAAAACAATCTTTCCTGTTTTGTCTATAAAACTTTTCTTGCCATTGGCTTCCACAAGGGCAAGGCCATCGCTAAAATCTTCAGCAGTTTCAATATTGGCATCCAATGTAAGTATAGTTTTGCCGGTATTATCTATGTAAGTTATTTTCTCATTCTCTTTAACTACGGCTGCCAATCCTTCAGAAAAACATAATGCAGTTTTGTACACGGGGGAAATGATTAGTTTACCGCTCATATCTATGTAGCCGTATTTGCCTTCGGTATTTTCTACTAATGCAACGTCTTCCGAAAAAGTATAAGCCTTTTTAAATTGAGGGTTTACAACAAATTTTCCTGTCTTATCAATATATCCCCAATAATCACCCTGCTTTACAGGAATAAGCTGCAATGAAAACTCGTCCTTCTTTTTTTGATGGCATGCCAATAAAAATAATATGGTAATAAAAACCAGTAGTTGTTTCATAACTTTTATTTACAGTAAAGAATGTTGCTATTTAATAGATACGAAACGGGAAGTTTTCTAAGGCGCAAATCAAAAAAGCCTGTGCTGGTTATATTGCCTAAGCGGAAGTGATTACTTGCTATTGCAATTTAAGAAAATCTGCATTAAGATTTGGATTCAATTTTTTAGGTAAAAAAAATGCCAACTATTATTTCCACTCCAATTTTTTCGGTATGTGCATTGTTGCTGCCTCCTATAATTTCAAAAGAAAAATGGCATGATAAGGAAATTTAACCCCACGAAAAGTATATTTTTTGCCGGTGGCGGAATAGTTTTCATCAGCTACCTGTTGATTAAACCGGCCGTGTATATCTTGTATGGCTGTTAATTTTGGTTTGGGTAAAACTGGTGTTCCCAGGCTGGTGCCGCCAGCAATAATACTGTTAACTATTATAGTAATATCCGGTTTTGTGTTGCTGAGTTTTCTTGTGTTAAGATCATTCACATTATTGGGGATAGCAGTAAGGGTGTAAGACTTTTCATACAAGCCAATATATTTTTCTTTTTTCCAAAAATCTGTTATCTGAATTATACTGTCTGCTTTAGATTCATCAGCTTTGCATAATGTTCCTTTTCCTTCAAACACACCATTCTTCCAGGTATATTTTCCTTCACCACCGGATAACCATTTTTTAAAACTGCCTGCATAAGTATCGGTACCTGTTGCCGTTCAGGTGCCTACTGCTTTTCCATTTTAGCAATCGCCGGTGTAAACGCCTATTAATGCAGCAACATTTACCAAAAAAAGGATTGCGATAGAACTGTTGTTGTGTAGAAGAGGGTTAGTAAAAAGGACAAGCAATGTTTCATAAAATTATATTTTTATGATTTCGCCTTTTCCGATACCAAATATAAAAATTTCTTAAACCATAATTACATAAAAAAATCCCGCCAATCACGGCAGGATTTAATTTATATAATTTTAAAAAATACTATGCTACAGCTTTACCAACCAACGCAGCAGCTTCGCTCAATAAAATAGCGCTTTGTACTTTAAGGCCGCTTTCATCAATTAATTTTTTAGCTACATCCGCATTAGTGCCCTGCAGGCGCACAATAATTGGAATAGAAATATTGCCAATGCTTTGGTAAGCATCAATAACGCCCTGGGCTACACGGTCGCAACGAACAATACCGCCAAAGATATTTATTAAGATAGCTTTTACTTTCGGATCTTTTAAAATGATACGGAAACCAGCTTCCACTGTTTGTGCATTAGCTGTTCCACCTACATCCAAAAAGTTGGCAGGTTCACCACCGCTTAATTTAATCATATCCATGGTTGCCATGGCAAGGCCTGCGCCATTAACCATACAACCCACGTTACCATCTAATTTTACAAAGTTTAAATTGAATTTGCCAGCTTCTACTTCTGTTGGGTCTTCTTCGCTGATATCTCTCATGGCTGCAAGGTCAGGATGGCGCATTAATGCATTATCATCCACATTCATTTTACAATCTACCGCAATTATTTTTTCATCGCTGGTTTTAAATAATGGATTTATTTCCAGCATACCGCAATCCAATCCCACATAAGCGTTGTATAAATTCGTAACAAACTTTACGCAGTTTTTAAATGCATCCCCGCTAAGCCCAAGGTTAAAAGCAATTTTTCTTGCCTGAAAGCCCTGCAAACCGCCACCCGGATGCACCCATTCTTTAAATATTTTTTCAGGCGTATCATGTGCCACATCTTCAATGTTCATACCGCCTTCTGTGCTGTACATTACCACATTTTGCCCTTTGGTTCTATCCAATAAAATAGACAAATAAAATTCTTTAACAGGGTTAGCACCTTCATAATACACATCTTGGGCTACCAACACCTTATTTACCAACTTGCCATGTTCACCAGTTTGAATGGTAATCAAAGTACCACCCAAAATATTTTGGGCAATCTGTTTTACATCTTCAGCGCTTTTACCCACAGCCACGCCACGTTGTTCAGTACCGGCAATTTTACCTTTACCACGTCCGCCTGCATGTATTTGAGCCTTTACCACAGCAAATTTGCTGCCGAATTGGGTATGGATTTGTCTGTAAGCTTCTTCCGCCTCGGTAGGCGTATTGCAGGGAATGCCTTCCTGCACGGGAACATTGTATTTTTTAAGCAATTCTTTAGCCTGGTACTCGTGAAGATTCATAAATAAAAAAGTTTTGGCGAAGATAATTAAAAACAGTTTACGGTTTCAAGTTCTTGATTTTTGGTTACCAGCATTTTTTCCCTGTTGGGGCTTCATTGGTGACGCTCCATACAACGGTGTATCTCTGTTCATCTTTTAATGAAGTGTAAATTTTTCAATCCGCTAGTCTTTTCCCTTACAAAACATCTTTGCCACAAAATGCCGCCTCACTTATGTTTTGCCCATAAGTTTTGGCAAGGTTTATTGTTCCTACAGGACAATAAACCCTAAACTCCCAAACCAATTACAGCATACTCTTAACACAAAACCCCCTTTCTTGCCTTACCTTTGGCGCAAAAAAACAGGAATTGTTTATGATGCAAAAAATTAATGAAGCAGTAGCTTTTATAAAAGAACAATATAGCAGTAAACCGGTGGTTGGTATAGTATTAGGCAGTGGTTTAGGCAGCTTTACAGGCGAAATTGCAGTAGAAAAAGAGATTCCTTACAGCGATATCCCACATTTTCCCGTAAGTACGGTGGAGGGGCATAGTGGTAAATTGGTATTTGGCCAGCTAAGCGGCAAAACAGTAGTGGCAATGGCTGGCCGCTTTCATTATTACGAAGGTTATAGCACCGATGAAGTGGTTTTTCCAATAAGAGTAATGAAATTTTTAGGTATTGAAACCTTATTGGTAAGCAATGCAGCAGGCGGCACTACCGAAAAATTTAAGGTGGGTGACCTGATGATTATTCGTGACCATGTAAGTTTTTTTACACCCAACCCTTTGTTGGGCAAAAATATCGAAGCCTTAGGCCCACGTTTTCCCGATATGAGCGAACCGTATAAAAAATACCTGGTTGAAAAAGTAAAAGCCATTGCTTCAAAAAAAAATATTGAATTGAAAGAAGGGGTGTATTGCGGTGTTACCGGCCCAACTTTTGAAACAAGGGCGGAGTATAAACTATTGCATTTTATTGGCGGCGATGCTGTTGGCATGAGCACCGTACAGGAAGTAATTGCAGCTGTACACATGGGCTTGCCTGTTTTTGCCATGAGTGTAATAACTGATATTGGCATAAGATCAGAAGATAATATTATTACACACCAAGAAGTATTGCAGGCTGCAAAAGATGCCGAGCCAAAGCTTACCTATATTTTTAAAGAACTGATTGCACAATTGTAACCGTAATTTAATGAAGCAAATTATTTCGTTCTTATTGCTGATTGGTATTTGTTGTGTTGGTAAAGCACAACAGGGCATATTGGGCAGAATACCAAAGTCGGGTTCGGGTACAAATAAAACAGATACCAGCAAGTCGGGTAAAGATAAAGCCCTGGGTTTTGAACATCGGGATGATAAAAAAGATTCCATCAACATTACATATCGTTATCTGGATTCTATACGAAACAACCGTTTGGATTCTTCTATAAACGATTTTGATAAATATTTTTCTATACCATCTTATTATCAATACCTGGGTAATAATGGTGCAGCGGCGTATCCATTAATTTACGCACCCAATCTTAAACCTGGCTGGGATGCAGGCTTTCATGCGTTTGATGTGTACCGTTATAAATTGGAAGATACCAGGTTTTATAAAACTACAAAGCCGCTTACACAATTAGGCTATCAATTAGCTTCAGGTAAGGAGCAAATGATAAGGGTATTGCATACACAAAACCCCAAGCCCAACTGGAACTTTGGTTTCGATTACCGCTTAATTAGTGCGCCGGGTTTTTTTGTAACCCAAAATGCCAATCATAAAAGTTATCGGGTGTTCAGTACCTACCAAAGCAAGAAAAAAAGATACGCTGCTTATTTTGTGTTAATGGGCAACACCATCAAAAATTCGGAGAACGGCGGTATTGTTGCCGATACTTCATTAAGCAATCCTAATTTAAAAAAGCGTTTTGCGGTTCCGGTAAATTTGGGCAACGCCTTAAATTATGCATCCAACCCTTTTAATACAACTGTTAACACAGGAAATATCGATAAAGATTTTACTTTCTTCCTGCGGCAAACTTATGATATAGGTAAAAGAGATTCCATTATCATAAACGATTCCACTACTGATTATTTATTTTATCCAAAACTAAGGGCCCAATATAGTTTTACTTACAGCAATTATAATTATCAATACAGAGATGTAGCTGCAGATACTGGTGCGGCAGGCATTTACAAAAGATGGTACGATACATTGTTACCAGGCCCGGGCATACGGGATACATTTACAGTGCAGGAAAAGTGGTCAGTTGTTAGTAATGATTTTTCTTTGGTACAATTTCCTGATACAAAAAATACCGCCCAGTTTTTATTGGCAGGTATAAGGCTGGAAAATATAAAAGCGCAATTTTACAGGCTGGCAGGAATCGACACAAGAAATTATTACAATGCTGTAGTTCACGGTGAATACCGCAATAAAACAAGAAACCGGTTGTGGGATGTATTGCTGAAAGGCGAATTATATTTGGTTGGCCTTAACAGCGGCGATTATAATGCATACGGAACCATTGACAGGGTGTTAAATAAAAAATTAGGCGATGTAAGGATATATTTTACCAACACCAGCCGTACGCCTCCATTTATTTATAACAGTTTATCTGCATTTAATTTTAAAAATGCAAGCCTTAACAAAAAGGAAAACATCATTTCTTTTGGCGCCGATGCAAAGAATAGTTTTATCAACCTTGGTTTTAAAAATTATATCATTACAAACCTGGCTTATTTTACTGATTATTATCATACTGCACAATACAGTAAAGTAATTAACCTCTTGCAGCTTTCTGCTTCAAAAAAAATAAGGCTTACCAAAAGATTTAATTTATATGAAGAAGCTGTAGTGCAACAGACTGATGGCAGTGGGCCGGTAAAAGTACCGCTGCTGTACACCCGAAGCCGTATTGCATACGAAGGTACTTTTTATAAAAACCTTAATTTAAGTACGGGGCTTGAGATAAGGTATTATACGCCGTATAAAGGATATAATTATTCGCCGGTAATGGGCCAGTTTACACCACAGGATACCGTTAAACTGAACAACCTTCCCGATATAAGTGCGTTCTTCGATTTTCGCATTAAATCGTTCACTGCCTACATTCGTGGCGAAAATCTAAATACTGCCAGTTTTGAAAACGGCTTTGGTTTTATAAATAATAATTTTGCAGCACCGCATTATCCTACAGCAGGTTTTTTAATACGCTTTGGTATAATGTGGAATTTTGTGAATTAGAGGGGGACGACGGACCACAGACTACAGATGTTAAAATTGGCGTTATTTTCCGCTTTGCGCCAGAGCATATAAATAAAAAGCTTTTACTTTGCACTATAAATGAAAAAGTTCCTCGTTGCCATATTAGCAGTCATTTACATTGTGCTTTCCTCCGGAATAGCAATGGAGATACATTATTGCATGGGCAAAAAGGCAAGTGTAGATTTTTATAGTGCCAGGGAAGATAGGTGCGGCAAATGCGGCATGAAGGAAAAAAAAGGCTGCTGTAGCGACGAACACAAGTTTTACAAATTAGAGAATTCACACAAAAGCGTTAGCAACGATATTAGCTTTAATGCAGGCGAAGTTGCAATCATAAATACATCGTACCCTCAATACGATTGGCAATTACCAGCTCAACAAACTGTTGCATTTGCTACAAATCATTCCCCACCTGATTATAACGGGCCATCTGCCTGTATAATGAATTGCGTTTTCAGAATATAGAATTAAGTATTGATTTTTTCATCAATGGCGATAGCTGTTGATACACTATGCTATATGCATATTTAAAACATTTATCAATATTTAAATTCAAAAAAATGAAATCATTAAAATTTTATGCTGTTTTATTATTCAGCATGTTTACTGCTGGTTTTTCTTTCGCTCAAAAAAATACTTCTCTTAATAAAAAAGAAACCATCAAGGTATTGGGCAATTGCGAGTCTTGCAAAAAAAGAATAGAAACAACAGCAAAAGCTGCCGGCGCTGTTACCGCTTCATGGAATGAAGAAAACGAAATGCTTGAAGTAAGCTATGATGGTGGTAAAACCTCCGCAATAAAAATTGAACAAGCTATAGCTGCTAAAGGCCACGATACACAGGATGTTAAAGCAACAGATAAGGCTTACAATAAATTGCCCGGCTGCTGCAAATACGATAGAAGCAAATTGAAAGAAGTAATAAACAATTAAATCAACAAACATGAAAAATTTAATTGTAGCAATCCTTGTATTGTTTTCTTTTACCGTAAATGCGCAGGTTACAAAAGTAAGTTTGCAGGCAAGTGGTTTAACATGTAGTATGTGCAGCAATGCCATCAATAAGTCATTAAAGTCACTGGACTTTGTTGATAAGATTGATGCCAATATAAAAAATTCCACCTTCGATATTTCTTTTAAGCCCAACACAACTATTGATTTGGATAAGCTTAAAAAGAAAGTTGAAGATGCGGGTTTTTTTGTAGCTAATCTTACTGCAACCATCAACTTTGATAATGTTGCTATTGCCAATGATACGCATGTAACTGTAGGCAATGATGTTTTTCATTTTCTCAATGTAAAAGGGCAAACATTATCCGGCAGCAAAACAATTCGTTTGCTGGATAAAGGTTTTGTATCAGCAAAAGAGTTTAAGAAAAACAGCAGTCTTACAAAAATGGACTGTTATAAAACCGGAGAAGAAAACGGCAGGCGGATATTTCACGTAACTATTTAAGTAATCTTTTGTATAAAACCACCGACAGGGCTTTAAAGCGCTGTCGGGGTTATATACAATTAAAAACAGTTTTATGAAGTTCTTTTTATATGCCGCAACCTTTCTATTGATTGGTTCGGCAAAAGGGCAGGAGCTTTTTGTATATACAGAACCTGCAAGTAATATGGCTGCAAAAAGTATTGGAATAAGAGCAAAAAGCACATTTCAAAAATCAGAACTAAGCGGAGAAAATGTATATGGGTTAAACCCCGAAATAATGTGGGGAGCATCAAAAAATATAATGGTTCATGCAGATGCTTTTTTCAGTAATAAGGAAAACAAGTTTACTGCAACGGGTGGTAGTTTTTACATGAAGTACCGTTTTTTTAGTGTTGATGAAGTGCATAGCCATTTTCGCATGGCAGCTTTTGGCAGGTATTCATTCAGTAACAACTCCATTACTGAATATGCAACTGATTTGTTTGGCAATAACACCGGTTATGAAGCTGGCCTAGTAGGAACAAAACTAATTAACAAGCTGGCGCTTTCGGCAAGTGGCTCTGTTTTTCATGCGCTGGATAATGGCAACCAAAAGTTTTTATATAAAAGCAGGCGTAATGGAATCAATTATACATTATCGGCAGGTAAATTAATGCTGCCCAAAGAATATACCAGTTACAAACAAACCAATGTAAATTTAATGCTGGAGTTTTTGGGGCAAACCAACCTGGGTGATGGTGCTTCTTATATTGATGTTGCACCTTCGGTGCAGTTTATTTTTAACAGCAGGGTAAGAATTGATTTAGGCTATCGTTACCCAATTGTTACTAACTTACAGCGTGACATAGCAAAGGGAGCTTTGTTGCGGCTGGAATATAATTTCTTTAATGCATTTTAATTATACAGTGCTTATTAAAAATTAAATGAAGTGAAAAAAATCCTTCAATTCATATTATCATTATTCAGAAAAAAAAATTGTTGTAAATGAAAAAAATACTTTTCGTTGCAGTTGTTATTGTCAGTTCTTTTACAGGAAAGGCGCAAATAAAAATTGGGGGCTCTGTTCCCGAAATTAGTTTGCCCAATGTAAAAGATAGCATAGTTAATTTATCTTCTTACCAGGGCAAAGTGGTGCTGATAGATTTTTGGGCAAGCTGGTGTGGCCCATGCCGGGCAACTAATCCGTCGGTGGTAAGGTTGTATAATAAATATAAGGATAGAGGCTTTGAAGTATTTGGTGTTTCCATTGATAGTAAAAAAGACGCCTGGTTAAAAGCCATCAGGCAGGACAAAATAAAATACATACAGGTAAATGACAACGGCGGATGGAATAGTAAAGTAGCGGAAAAATTTGGCGTAGACCAAATCCCTACTAATTTTTTATTAGATAAAAATGGCAATGTAGTAGCTATTGATGCCGAAGGAAAAGATCTTGATAATAAAGTAAAAGCATTGCTGAATTAATCTTTATTTGTCTTAAAACGAAATGAAGCGCCGATTGCAAAATAGCTATCCGGCGCTTTTTTAGTTAAGCCAAGGCCGCCGGAAAAATCTATTTTAAAATCATCATTGATATAATAGGCAATTCCTGCATCAATGCTGTTTTCTGGTTTATCTTTTTTCCAGATAAAGCCAAAAGCTTCTACATAACCATACCAGTCTTCGCTAATATTATACCCCAATGCAAGAGTGTAAATATATGCAGGTGGATGACCAAAGCGCTCCCATTCAATTCCTGCATTGTAGCTAAGCGATAATTTTTTTGATAAAGTATGTTGCATGGTAAAACGAAAATTAACGCCATCAATGGTATCATAGTTTATTTTTCTTAACCTGCCAAAATCATAATGTGCTATTAAAGATGTTTTTGGCCGTAAGCCTTGTTCATCCAGAAAATTTAATTTGCCACCTAACTGCACACTTTCTAATCCTGTTTCTTTATAAGTGATTTTATTGCCTTCCTTGTATTTGTAAGTTGCAAATGCTGTAATCAATCTTAATTCTACTCTTTTGCCCAGGCCATATTTTGATAAAAGGGAAGGATATTGCAAATGAATATCTTTCCAATTACGAAAAGAGGGATAAATGTCTTTTTCAGTTTCTCTTAAAAAACCCGATTCAAACTGTATCCATTTTTTGGGAACGGTAAAAGGGCTTTCTGTTTGGTCGGGCCTGTCGGTATCTATTTTTTCTATTTGGGCCGAAGCTTTTATAGAAAGAAATAGAAGGGATGCTAGTAAAATATTTTTTATCATTATTAAAAATAAATTTAGTCTTGTCTAAAAATTAAATCAAAAATAATAGTTTTATTTTAATACCAGGAAATATTTTTTGAAAGCATTTTTGGATTGCCACTGGCTTTAGCCAGATTGGAATATAAGGTATTTGGCTTCAGCCAAATTAGTACCTCCATAATGTAATGCTGCAAATTCTGCTAAAGCCAGGGAGAACATTCTTGCCCTCCAGTTAAAGCCGGAGGCAATTCGAAATGCAATAGATTATACCCAACAATTATTTCGCGGCGGCAGTGCCAATTACCAAATGCTCCAGATTGTTTTCGGTAATATAGGTCTTGGTAATACCGCCAGCATTGGTGAGTATTTGTTGTAATGTAGGCTGTTTGCTGCCCAGCATTTTATAGGCTTGTTTAAAAGCTGCAGCTTCAGTTATTGTGCCGGTTTGCTGTAATGCTTCTTTAACGGCAATCACCGCCAGGCCGCTGTCTTTTAATCGGCCCAGTTCTGCAATCATCCAGCTTAGTGCATAAAAGTAATTCTTGCTTAATAGCAAAAAATGTTTGTTATCACCTGCATCGGGCATTATATTAAATGGGGAAGTGATAATTTCTTTGGTAAGGTATTTTGATAAATGTTTAGGGGATTTTTTTGTAGCACTCAATTGTATAGTGCCCTGCAAAGCCTGGGGATAAATACTCAGCCACCTTAATTTTCTTCTCAGTTCATGAACGCCATTTTCTACATTGGTAAATTGAAATTTGCTTTCTTTTACAAATGCAACAATTTCATAAATGGCATTGCCGTAAAATTCATGTATCGCTTTTACTTCTTCTTTTTCATTCAACCAATCTGCTTTGTTTAATTTCTTTTTTATTTTATCAATCCTGCCACCTTCTTTTACAAACCATTTATTTTCTGCAAGCAATTCATTAAGGCTTTGAATTTTTTCTCTTGTTTGTGCTTGCAAATATGTAATAACAGGGGCAGGGATTTTTTTGTCCAACGCAAATGATTTTGCAAAGGCATCATAATAATCAATAGCGCCCAATACATCTTCCAATACTTTAAAATATTCTTTTACTTTGACGAACTTCTTTGTATTATGAATGCCGCTGTACATTTTTGCCAGCGATTCCAGCATGAACAATGGCGTACGAAAATTATTTTGATACAACCACAAACCAGGATTTTTTTGTGTTGCAGCTTTATCTAACAACATTTGTATTTTAGCAAAATAAAATTCAAACCTTGATGCACCCTTTTTCATAATTTATTTTTTAAAATTTGCACACTCTTCGCTTCGATAAATTCCCCCTTTAGGGGGTTAGTGGGTTTCAAAAAACGCCACCGATCCTCCCACCCATTCCTTATCCTTATTATATCTTGTACCTATCATTTTGCCTTTACTCAATCTCGCCAAATTGTGTACAGCTTTTGGCCTTTCCCATCCATTCTTCCAAAAATAAAATAGGCGTATCTCTGCTTTTGCAGGTTCATCAGGCGTTTCAATTACATCAGCATATTTTACTTTGCGTTGCAATATCCAGTTCTCCGGGTCTTGAACTTTATCAATATCATCTTGCGTAACATCAATTACAACACCCATGCCTGCGAAAGAAAATAAAGGTTTTAAAACATAGTTCTCCAAATCGGCAGGTATCTGTTTCAACTCGTTTAAAAAATAAGTTTTTGGTACATAAGGATTGTTGATAAAAGGCAACGTGAATTTACTGATGCGGTAAAACCAATTGGGGTGCGGTACCCATTCTACATCATAATTTTTAGTAAGGTCGATAGTACCGACCAAATTTTCCTGTTTTTGCAGGTCATCAAATATCAGGCGGTTGTAAATTCTTTTTATCGGTGTTTTTACACCATCATTATCGTAAAATAATTTATTGCCTTCGGCAATTAGTTTGGTAAGACAAACTGTTTTGATACCCAATACATCTTCGGTGCAATAAAAATCAATTCTGGTTTTTTGTTGATCGGGATAAATTTCTAACAATATCACATTTGCAGGGTCAAGGTCGCCTACAACAATATCTTTAAATAATTTTAAGTAAGATAGTTTATCATAGCCACTTAAATACGGTGAAAAATTATCGGGCATATTGGCATACCTCGCTGTTATTTCACTATGAAAAGCCTGGAAAGCAAACAGGGTAGGAAAGCCCTGCATTTCTATCAACTGCGGCTCCAGTTCACCGTTATTATTCTGGCAAATACCAAAATCAAAAGCAATGAAATGTGAATGGTCGTTTTGATTGGGTACTTTTGCATCTGCAGGAATGCCACGTTCTGTTAAGGCCATAAATTTTTCATCAACAATTACATCAATAATATCTTCACAAGCTGCCAGCATTTTTTGGGTAAAATTTTTGGGAACAAAAATCGGGGTTTCCGCATTTCTAAAATCCAATGCACCCGGATGTAGCGCTTCCACTTCTTTTATGTAAGCTTCATATTTTTCTTTGGTAAAACTGCTGTTGAATTGTTGCCTTAATGCTTTTATCATGGGTTGAAAATTTGTGGTAATAAAAATAGACAATAAAATTCATTTGGCAGCTAAGCGGCATATTTCAAATTTGCCAGAATATCAATCAACGAAAATGCCTATTTACTAAAAATGAAAATGATTTTGCCAAAAAGTAATGAAACCGATTAATATAATGCGTAACCAAAGGAGATAGAAAGTTCAATAAACTCACGGCCAGGTATTTTGCCCTCCACAGTGCTAAATAACACTTCTTTTCCTTTTTTTGTCCACTGATAGTTGATAGTACTTGCGTTAGTAGCTTTGTAGACGTTTGTTAGGAGCGCTTTTGTTTTAAGTTTTTCCTTCAAATAAAGTATAATTTTTTTTATTCCTGCAATAGATTCTTTGGAATAATCTGTAGAATCAGTTTTATTATACTGAATTATGAAAGTGAAGCCACGTAATTTATCTTTTTCATTAAAAGATAGAAGTATGGTATTAACCGGAATGCCTAAGAAAAGTATGGCAGAATCCGGTTTCATTATACAATCATAACCATAAGTTTTATTTTGACCTAAGGTATCGCCGCTAGTTAACTTTATGTTTGGATCAAATGCTGCTTTTTCAGTTTCCAAAATAAATTTTCCTGTACCGTTCCATAAATTTTCTGAAGGCAAACTTTGTGCAATAGTAAAATGAAACGAAAATAGAAAAAAGCAAAGCTGGGAAATGATTTTCATCTAAAACAGATTAAATTTCAACACCCTGCATACTCTCCACTGCTAAACTCAAAAAATTAGGCAGTATATGTGCATAGGTCCACATTATTTTATCGGGATCATTCAACTGGTCAATCATTGATTGCCATTTTTCCTGGCCGTAGTTTTCTACAACAGTTTTTTTCTTATCTGCTGTTTGCAAATGCATGCTCATACCCAGGGCATCTGCTTCGGGATGAAATTGGGTGCCAATCATATTTTCATTGAACCTTACGGCCATAATCGCTCTTTCCAAAGCAACATGGGGCCTTTCTTTTTCAATGGCTAAAATATGGCCACCCATTTGCTGCAACTGATTATGATTAGGCGTTACCACCTGGTAATCCCTGCTGTCTACGGAATAAAACGGATCTTTTAATCCGGAAAAAACTGGTTCGCTATTACCTTCGGGCATTAAGTGAATTGGGAATACGCCAAATGCAGTGCTCTTTCTTTTAGAAACGGTAGCAATATTAAAATGGCGGCAGGCGAGCTGGTAGGAGTGACAGATAAAAAATACTTTTTTCTTTTGTACGTTGGCATCATTTGCATTCCATGCTATTACATGATCTATCCAGCTAAAATATTTTTTTTCCCAATCGCTGCCTTCACTTTCCAGGGGGCTGCCAGGGCCGCCGCTGGAAATATACATATCATAATCTAATCCGGGAATTTGTTGTTTCACCCTTACTTCAAATTCATCCCATTCCAGGTCTATATTATTAATGTCGCCAAATTGATTGAGTATTTCACGGATACAACGCATGCCCTGGTTAGGCTTGTCTTCGTTCATATCCAAAACCGCAATGCGTACAGCTTTTTTATCGGTCCAATTCATTTTGCAAACTTAACAATTTTTTAAAAGACGGGGGCAAAGCTTCCTATGTAATTATTAACGGGTGTGGAAAGGATTTATGCAGAATAAAATGATGTAGAAGAATTACTACTTACTCAATCAAGATAACAGAACCTTTCATGGTTATTGTTTTTCCATCTCTGTCAATACCCTGTATTGTCCATACATAAGCACCTGCGGCAGCTTTCTTTCCTTTGTAAGTACCGTCCCAACCCTTAAGCCATGCTGTGGTATGAAATACCAATTCTCCCAGGCGGTTATATATATTGAAATAATTGGTAACCTTAATGCCAACGGGTATTGGGGTGAAAATATCATTCAATCCATCACCATTTGGAGTAAACGCATTGGGAATATAATAAGTAGGGCCCTTATAGACTTTTATAAAAATATCATCGGTATTGCTGCAGCCAATATCATTTTTTACCAATACCGACAAGTACGTATCGTTGTATAACGTTGCTATTGGGTTTCGTATAAAAGGGTTATTCAATGATGAAGACGGCGACCATAAATAAGAACTGCCTCCACTGGCTGATAGTTGGTGTGGGATACCATAAACAGCAATAGTATCGTTGCCTGCAAAAGCAATCACTTCGGGGCGCACTTGCACCAATACATCATCACTTACAGAAAAATTGCAGCCATAGTTATCCGTTACCGTTAAAGTATAGGTTTTTGTTGTATCTGGCCTTGCAATGGTATATGGTGCATTGGGAGTTCTCAATAAAATATTAGGTGTCCATTTAAAATTTACTGTTCCGGATAAATTGCTGGCACTGCCATTCAGCGCAGCAGAAGTATTGTAGCAAACAATAGTATCGTTGCCGGCATTTACAATGGGCTTACGTAAAATATTCAACCAGAAATCATCGGTACGGTTACAGATTCCCCAGCTGGCCTGCAGTGTGTAATGAATAGTGTCAGTTGGCGCCGCTGTAGGATTTTTAATATTATCTGCATTTAAGCCCGTTGCAGGAGTCCATTTGAAAATATCAGTTTGAGGGTTGGTTTTTGGTTGTAATACTTTGGCACTGCCTGCGCAAACGGTTGTATCCGCTCCAAGCGTTAAAAACATTTGATCGTTTAATGTTACAGCAACAGTTTTGCCTGCAACTATACAACCGTTGGCATCTTTAATTTTTATTTGGTTAAACGTGCCAATAGAAAGCCCTGTAAAAATATTAGAAAGTTGATAAGATAATCCTCCATCTATAGAAAAAGAATAACCTGGTGTTCCTCCGTTAGCCGTAATAGTTACCTGCCCGTCATTATTGCTGCAGCTGGCTTGTGCTGTTTGTTGTACACTATTGGTGATAGCGCTTGGTTGTGTAATTGTAATGGTAGTATCTTGTATACAACCAGCACTGTTTTTTATTTTAAAAATATAAGTACCTGCTGCTAAATTTAAAAATACACTTTTGGTTTGATATACCGTGCCTCCATTGGAATAGCTGTAAGGGCCATTGGGCCCAAGGGGCTCAAAGCTAACTTCTCCGGTTGGGATACCATTACAGGTTAAATGAGTTACTTTGCCATTCATAGTAAATGGGGGAATGTATAATATGGTAGCTGTAACAATTCCAATACAAGTAGTCCCTACAAGTCTCGTGTACAGGGTATAGGTACCAGGAGGTAAAGAAAATGTCCAGCTGGGCTGCCAGTTAATACGGTCAAGAGAATATTCAACTTCGATATTTGGGCCTGCATGAGAATCTATGATAATGGAACCGTTTGCCGTATTGCAGGCATTTAGCACAGTTGCAGTTGGTCTCATTCTTTTATAAATAATAATTGTATCTGATCCTTCTGTTTCTACCAATGGATTATCACATGCACCGTAAAAAGCCCTTACTTCATAACTCATGCTGTCTTCTACCTGAAAAACATCTTTAAAAGTGGCTTCTAATTCGCCATTACCTAAATCAACAGTGGTACCTGCTGTAACGAGTACATTATTTTTGTATAATTCAACACGTTTTAATAAGGGTTTAGTGCCATTGGGAATATACCTGTAGCCTTCATTAATTGCTGTCCAAACAGTACCATTTTTATCACCCGCCTTACCATTGGGCAAGGCTACATACTCATCCTGATCCCAATTTTGTAACCCCGCTATTGCCCGCCCATCGTACCAGCTTTTACAGGATGGTTTTCTCTCATAAAATACATCTATCAAACCTGTGCCTTCATAAAGCACAGCTTGCATGGTACAATTTAGGTTTGTGCAAGAAGAAGCATTGCCTCCATGGTAATAAGCAACATGATAATAGGAAATCACCAGTTTCCTGCATGGTGCGTTTCCCTCAAGCCTCCATTCAATTTTTCTTTCGGGGGGAGATTGCGATGGTGTAGGATCCATATCATAATAGCCTAAAAAAATGCTCGCCCTTGGAGCATAAAATGTTTGCTTATCGTCGGCTGTCCCGCCAGCGTATGGCAATGTATCAAACTCAGGCCTGGCATAATTAAGCACATAACTTTCTTCCTTACCAGCATTGGCTGCTACATCAAAAGTAAATACACCGTTTGAACCAATACTTATTTGGTTATAATTGCTGCCATAAAAACAAAAAGTAAAAGGTAGATTTATAATATTTGAAAACACGTCGTCAGCATATAAGTTTTTCAGCTCATTTCCTGTTGGAGAAGTATAAGGATAAGGCGCATAATTTATGGAAACAGGAATGTAATCTTCCGAACTTCTTAATGCTGGAATTTTTGCTTTTAAATCAATAAATACCTGTGTACAGGGCAATGTGGTATCCTTTCCTGCATTTACATTAAAGCATGACTGCCCCCAAAGCACTGATCTTATTAATACAAATAATAAAAGGACGGAAAAGTGCTTTATCATTATTGCTAAATACTGTTTATTATCAATAAAGATAAAAAATAAAGCCTGATTTTTAAAGAATCAGTATAACCAATTCACAAAAGCCTCCGTAGCAGCGTATTGTGTAAGGGCTGCTTGGGGAGTAGTGCATTGTGTTCTTCTGCTATTGCCAAAATTCTTTTTCGATACTATCCAGAAAATAGCACAGGATAAAAAACTAAAAAAGCAATTGCTGGCAATGGGTTTTTAAAAGCATATTTCAATAGCAGTCCCTGCATTTTAAGTCGCCTTAATTAAGTAATCCACAGGTGTGGAAAGATAAAGTGCTGTTAAAGACTGCCCATTGGCAATAGTTAAATACTACAGTAATATTTTTTTCGTTCAACTTTTTTAACATAAACCAAATAACTATGAGAGCAAAAGCAATTACCCTGATCATTTTTTCTTTTTGTTTGTATGGCGCAAAAGCGCAACTTTTATTTAAACCAAACCCTGCAGTACAACAGGCATTAAAAGGAGTACTCAATGATTTTCCCAACAGGTTGCAAAACATTACTGGCGCATTGATACAGGAAAATGTAGAAAGCAGTGATTACAGCAGCACAATAAATTTTCCCGGTGCAGAAAATTGTACCATTACACAGTATAAATCTAAAAAGGATAAAAACCGCAGTTGGCAGGCGGTACTGCCCGAAGTGGAAAATTTTAACGATGCAAAAAAGCAATACCGTGAATTGTATTTGCAGATAAAAAATATTCAACTGCGTTTACCCGGCAATACAAAATCTATTACGGTAAAAGGCCAGTATGATGAACCTAAAGAAGAAAAGAAATTTGCAGGTAGTATTTTTCGTATTGATAAAGATGATGAATTGTACAAAGATTTAAAAATTGAAGTGGGGTTGCAATACCTCATTACCGGCTGGCAGGTGAGCATATATGTGTATGATAAAAAAGAAGATGATGAAATACAACCTGATCCGGGGAATTAATATGTATTTAATGAAAAGGGGATGTCTCAAAAGTAATCTGAAGGCTCCGAGAATCGTTTATACGAAAATTTTCTCCATCAGGTACCCGTGTAAAATTGGGCAAAATTTACTTTTGAGACAGCCTCTTTGGTATTATTATAATCCATTTATTAATTCCTTCGCTTAATATTGCCATCTTACAAAAGCCTCCATGGCGGCGTATTGTGTAAGGCCAAGTTTTGCATATAATAAAGCAGTGTTTGCATTGCGTTCTTCTGCACGCTGCCAA
>Ga0265327_10000249_pt1 | contig 107164 bp, 93 predicted proteins | sample 41621metaG_FD_202089 | JGI IMG/M metagenome (GOLD analysis project Ga0265327, IMG submission 202089) | Rhizosphere microbial communities from Carex aquatilis grown in University of Washington, Seatle, WA, United States - 4-16-21 metaG | ecosystem: Host-associated > Plants > Roots > Rhizosphere...
AAATACATTCTTTTGGGACGAGCATTTTTTCTTTTTTGGACTGCTGTGGCAACGCTCTATTTAGCATTAGAAACTTCTGTCATCTTTTATTGAAGCGTAGAAAAAACTTAAGGATGTTCGTACGTTTTGCCTCTTTCTAAAAGAGTAAGGCCCTGGGTAGTTTTAAATTTGGTTTGCGTATACGAGTTCATTTCGTAATTCAGTAAAAGCTTAACAGAAAAATGAAGGTGTGGTTTTAATACAAATCCTGTAGCTCCGCTAATACCTATTTGTTGCCCTTGTGCAACATTGCCATTTTTAATAAGTACGCCATTTTTTTGCAAATGCCAATAACAACCAAAACTTCCATCATCATGTTTGATAATTATAAAATTGGCCTTATTCTTATATTTTGAGAACGGGCCGCCTTCATCACTATCATCTTTATAACTATAAATTACCCCGCCCCTTGCAGCATAAACAGGAGTACCTGTTGGCATTTCAAAATCTATGGCTGCAATGTGCATATGCGAAAAAAGGCCGCCATATCCTTGCACAACTAAATACTTTGCCCCTTTTTTAAAAGGAAGTTCATATTCGTAACTATCAAGGTTTTTAGTAACCGATGTACTGTAATAGAAAGTTATTACCAACCCAATTATCAAAATAATAAGGATGGAAATAAGTATTTTAAGGAGCCCTGAAAAACGTTTCCATTTTGCCATGAATAATTAAAAATAGAATTTAAAATCTAATAAAATGTTATAGTAATAAATCCTTTAATTAAAAAAGTCAGGAATTTAAATCTTGACTTTTTTAATTAAATACAAACCCCGTAAACCTTGTATGTTTACGGGGCTACTATATTTTTATTCCTTATTTAAATTCCGCGGTAACAGTAATTTTAGGATCGGTTGAAACTTTACCAGCACCAATTGAAGCATTGGTAACATTGTAATCAGCCACTTTAATATCAAATTCAGAAGTGGTAGTGATTGTTTTGCCGCTAACTACAACAGTTGCATTGGTAGTTACAGATTTTGTTACACCGTGTAAAGTAAGGTCGCCGCTTACAGTTGCTTTATAAGTACCATCTGTTGCAAATTTTACAGCAGCAAGGTTGGTGATTTTTCCTTTAAACGTTGCACTTGGAAATTTATCCGAATCCATCCATCCTGCACCATTAAAATGTTCCTGCATTCTTGGATTAGCAAAAGAAAAACTTTTTACAGTTACTTCAAAAGCAACAGCGCCGGTTTTAGTATCTAAACTTGCTACAGCTGTTTTATTTTCAGCCTTAGGCAAAGCATCTAATTTAGTAGTAGCATCAAAATTAACGGAAGCAGAGGAGGTTACTTTTTTTTGTGCAAACGATGCACCCACTAAAGTTACCATGGCAAAAAGAAGAATTGTTTTTTTCATTTGTGTGATTTTATTTGTTGTTTTATATTTAAAAAATTATTTTTTGTTTATTGCGCAACGTTTAAATTCAATTTTTTCTGTTTCCAAAATTTCGCTGTATACACCATTACTTAAGGAACCTTTTATAGAAACCGAATCACCAGCTTTCATTTGCTTTGCTTCTTGCAAATGTTGCTGTTGAAATGCAAAAATGATATAAGAACTCGTTACAGTGTCAATCATTTTTATATTCACAGTTGTATCAGCAGGGTCTATTTCGGAAACACGCCCGTTCACCACTACTATTTTTTCAGAATATTTTTTATTGGCAAGCGCATCATTTTTTTGAAATTCATGAATAAGGTCCATGCCATTTACGGTAAAATCTGCTTTTGTTTCCGTTGTATCTGCAAATTTTTCTGAAAAAATGTACCATACCGCTATTCCCCCTCCTAACAACAACACGAAACCAATAATCAGCAATTTTTTAAGCCAGGGTTTCATTTTACGTTCAGCGCCAGTCATGTTGTTATTTTTAATTGTGAAACGAATATACGATGTTTAAACATTAATTATATTAATTTCATTTTAACTTTAACATTTTTATTCGCATATATACACTTTAATTGCCAAAATTACTCAAAAACAACTCCAGTCTGCAGGCTGCAAAAATTAAACCAAAACTTTAACAACTGTTACACCCTTACATTTGCATAAATAACCCAATTTAAGCACTTATTTTTTTGATGGCTACTCCCGTTAACCGCTACTTTGTTTTACACAAGCCTTTTAATATGGTATCGCAATTTGTGAGCACCCACAATGTTGGTTTGCTTGGCGATATCGATTTTGATTTTCCGCATGGCACACATGCTATTGGGAGGTTGGATAACGATTCTGAAGGGTTGTTGCTGTTAACAACGAACAAAAAAGTAACCCGTTTGTTATTTTTAAGTGATACGCCCCACAAAAGAACTTACCTGGTACAAATCAACAATACTATCAGTGATGAAAACCTGCATCGGCTTAGGACCGGTGTTAACTTTAAAATAAAAACAGGCGTTGATTATACCACAGCACCATGCGAAGTTGAAGTGGTGATAAATCCTGAAACCTTGTGCACCATGCAAGAAAGATTAACCGCTTATTCCCCATTCACCTGGTTATTGATAACCATTACAGAAGGAAAATACCACCAGGTACGGAAAATGATTGGCGCCATCAGGCACAAATGCAAAAGATTGATAAGAATTAGTATTGAGGACTTAAAACTGGGGAATTTACCTTCGGGAAAAATAAGGGAAATGGACGAAACCGATTTTTTTGAACAATTAAAAATTAATCACCCCTAACAAAGACTGGCTTCTCCCCATTCCTGTTAAATTTTTGCACAATTTTGGTACTGCATATGGTTTACAGATAAGTGGCATTGAAATTGCCGCAGAAATAGTACCCAACAACCTTAAAAATATAGAAAAATGAAGATGGAAGTATTTAAAAACATTCAGTTTACCAAACTGATAAAAGCAGAAGGCCGGTTAAGAGAGTTTAACTTTAGAAATCACTTGAGTGTGTTGCAAAAGGATATTTGCTCTGTCAATGTTACCGACGATAGGGGCAACAGGATTATCTTTGAAATGCACAAACATGATGATGGCTGGAAAATTTCGCAAACCAAATTACCAGTGTGGATTTTGGAGAATGAGCCCAATTTTCAAAAAGTGCTGGAAGAAGAATTAAAATAATCAAACACAAAAATATCAAAACGGCCTCCAACTTATTGGGGGCCGTTTTGATATTAACAAAGGTCATCTTATTTAAATATCTTAATAAAAAAATCAGTCATTTCTTTAAAAGATGCAGTATCAGCCGCAGCATTATAAGCGATAGGCATGTTGAATTTTTTACCATATTCTGTTGCATCGGGATTAGTGAATGCATGCGTTGCTCCTGCATATTGCTTAAATGTATAATCGGCGCCAATAGAATCCATTTGTTTTTTAAAGGTAGCTACTTCTTCAGCTTTTACAAACTGGTCATCGGCACCATGGCACACCAATATTTTTGCTTTTAATAAATTTTTATCCGCCGGCACTCCAACTAGGTTGCCATGAAAACTTACCACACCTCTTAAAGGTTCCCCTAATCTTGCCATGTTTAAAGCCATTGCACCGCCAAAGCAATAACCAATAGCGGCTACCCTGTTGGTATCTGCCTGGCTGTATGTTTTCACTTTTGCTAACGCTGCATCAAAGCGGCTTTTTGCAAGTGCCGGATCTTTGTAAAATGGTGTAGCCATTTTACCTGCTTCATCAGGATTGGAAGCAATTTTTGCATTGCCATACATATCAACTGCTATTGCTATGTAGCCTAGTCCGGCTAATTGTTTTGCACGGTTTTTTACATAATCATTCAAGCCCCACCACTCAGGGATAATAAGCACTATGGGGCGTTTTGCAGTAGAAGCAGAATCATAGGCTACAAAGCCGGTAAGTTTGGTAGTATCGGAGCCATAGTTCACATTTTCTGCAAATATTACCGGAGTTTTCGCCATATCTTTTTGTTTTTCGGAAGTTGCTGAATTGTTGTTGCAAGCACTGCAAAATATAGCAGCCGCACAAATTAATAGTGTAATCTTTTTCATTTTATAAAGTTAGTATTAATAAAGAATAAATAAAGTTCCCCAGAAACAGGAACTTAAAAGTTGTACAAAAAACATACCTGATGATAAAATTATTACCGTTTGGTTTCCGTCACAGGCCTTATCCTGCTGGCATCAAGAATTATGGTATGTACAAAAAGTATCCTTTCTTCCTGCAGAGCATCGTCGGAATTAATGGCTGCTTTTTTTAAAAAAGCAGGGTCATTGCAATTCATACAACCTAAAATAATATTCTCTTTTTTAAAATCTAATTTACCGGTACTGTCTGTAAAAATCATACCGCTATTGGTTGAAGCGCCTCCGTTAAAATTGAAAGCTGCATCATTTAATTTTCTTACCTGGTATAAACTCATGCCCTGCCTTATGCCATCTTTTAACTGCCATGAATTTTCGGGCACGTTTTGCTCATATTGTAATGTGCTTTCTGCCATTAATTGCCCGCCAATATATATTTTATCCAACCCGTAATTATTTACACCATCTGCCCACAAAAAAACCACCTGGCGGCTTGTATTTGGAAACAGTACCGAACATTTGCCAATTTGCTTTTCGGATAAATAATAAATATCCTTTTGTACATTTTTTTCGCCAAAATAAAAACGAAGTTCTTCATGCGAATTAAATGCAGCAAGGTCTTCAGCAAAACTGATTTGCTTTGGACTGGGCAACTGCTGCTTCTTTATACAAAAAGAATATTCTGTTGCCGTATCCAATATTTTTGAAGATAAACTTACCGTTACATCATTATGCTGAAATAATAATGATGTTGAGTTTAAAGAATCTTTTTCATGGTTGCAAAAAAAACCTTCGGCCTTCATATCGCTTTTGAGCTTGCGAAATTCAGATAAAGATGTGGTTCGATATGTAAAAGAAAAATCTTCCTTGGTGCTGAAGCTGGTCAACGACCGCTGCGCAGGTATGGAATCTAACGCTTTACTTTTGGGAAAATCGTAATCTCTTGCAATAGTGTCTGCCATATAAGATGTACCTATAAAAGCAAACCCTTTTTTTGTAAGATAACTTTCAAATTTTTGTTTAGGTACATACGATACCTCGGCAATGTTTATTGCAGCATTTATTTGTGCAATAACTGCATTACACAGCATCAATAAACCAGAAAAAAGCAGCAGTTTTTTCAAAACAACATCTTTAAAAAAAATGATAAACATACAGCAAGGCTGCAGTATAAAACGAATATTAATGTGATTTCTGTGTAGGGGTGTTTTCAGCGAGGGGTACTAAATTCTATTACGACAATGGCAAAAAATCCAAGCAACGAAAATAAGGGTTTCGGTGAAAAGAAAACCAAAATCATTTCCCCATAAAAGGTTATATCAATTTGGAAAACCTATACTCAATATTGAAAGTAAATCTCTGTAGCGCCGTAACCATAAAGGGCATTGTACTGGTTTACAAAAGATTTTACCTCCTTTTTCAATCTCAGGCTGTCATGTATTTCATCTTTCAGCTTTCCGGTGCCTACGCCATGTATAATGGTAAACACGGCCTGGCGATGGGCAACGGCCAGATCGTAATATTTTTCAAATGTTTTTAGCTGTAAAGTGAGTATTTCAAAATTGGTAAGGTGCTTCCAGCTATCCGTTAATTTTTCTATATGAAGATCTACTACAGTACGGGCAGGCTCCAAATTTTCTCTCACTCTCGATGCATCATACACCCTAAAACCGGCATTACCCAATCTGCTTAAATCAACTTTCTCTTCATCTACTTTATTGGGATAAGTATCGAACAACAAATAACCAAAAGTGGCTTGGTTCTTCAACTGTATTTCTTCTATCTTTTTAAATATTTGTTTGCCCTTAAGTTTTAGTGATACCTCGTAGTAAGGCGCTTTTCTTTTATCAGGCTCTTTTAATCCAAATTCAAAATCAAAACGTGGGCTGTCACTTAGTTCTTCAAAATCCACATCATGTAAATAAAAATCGGCAAGGGGCTCAACGGTGTTTTTTAATTGAAAGGCACTATTTCCCCCAATCATTAAATTATAATTGAAAGTATAAGCCGTTTGAGTTTGATTAAGTAAATGAATTTTAAATTTTTCCACCACATCATCATCAAAAACATCTTTGCTAAAAACAGGCAAAAAAGACAATACAATTCCATCCCCTTCCTTGGTTTTTACTACTGCTTTTTCTTTACGCACCTGGTCTATAAAAACCTTTTTCTTTTCAGGCGCTTTCTTTTGGGTGAACATTTTAAAATAAGGAAAGTCAATTTGGTCGGTATAAGCAGGAAACTTTACGCCCCTTACTTCAATCATCACCATTTTTTCATTCATTATTTCCACCACTTTACCGTCTTCATTGGTGAGCAGAACGGTAATATTATCTCCTACTTCGTATTTCATAATGCAAAAATACGGAAGGTTTTGGCTTCCGTATTTATTTTAAGTTTGAACTATTTTTATTAATTATTTGTCCCTGTCATTTTTCAGCGTATCAGATGCTTCTCTTGCCGCAACATTTTTTGGCGATAGCTTGCTGTTGGTATAACTATACAAGAAATAAATAACCAAGCCAATTATCAACCAGGCTAAAAAGCGTATCCAAACCAAATGTGTTTCCTGCGCCATTAAGTAAAAGCAACTGATCAACCCCAATACCGGAATTAAAGAAAAACTTTTAACAAAGGTGAGTACAGTTACAATTGCTGTTACCAGCCAAAAAAGTATCATTGGCGAAGTTTCCAAAGTGGCAATGCTTTTAAAATAACCATCGGTATTGGTTACAATAAGCACAATTGCAGCAATGAACATTGCAGGTACAATAAGTTTTCCATTTACATAGGGCACCCGGAATTTAGATGCCGGTTTGTTAGGCATTTTATCCAGTACCAATATGCCACCGCATACCAAAACAAATGCGAACAGCGTACCAATACTGGTAAGTGAAAGCACCGTTGATAAATTTAAAAATAATGCTGGTACTGCAACCAATATACCCGTCAAAATAGTAGAGAATGAAGGTGTTTTAAATTTAGGATGCAGTTTTGAAAATATCTTCGGCAATAAGCCATCACGGCTCATGCTCATCCATATACGAGGCTGCCCCATTTGAAAAACCAGCAATACACTTGCTGTTGCAATGATGGCACTAACGGCCACTATACCTGCAATCCAATGCAATCCTCTTTGTTCAAATACCAGTGCTAAAGGATCGCCAACATTCAATTGTTTATAAGATACCATTCCCGTAAGCACCAATGCCAGTGCAACATATAAAACAGTGCAAATAATCAATGAATAAATCATCGACCTTGGTAAATCTTTTTGCGGATTTTTACATTCCTCAGCAGTAGTGGAAATAGCATCAAAACCAATGTAGGCAAAGAATACCGCTGATACACCTTTTAATACACCACTAAAACCATTTGGAGTAAATGGGCTCCAGTTTTCGGGATGAACATAATAAGCACCCAACACGATCACTAAAAATATTACACAGAGTTTTATGATAACCATGATATTGCTCATCGCACGGCTTTCTTTAATGCCTACAAAAACTACAGCAGTAATTAAAGTAACAATGCAAAAAGCAGGTAAATCCATGATAAGATGCAGTCCGCCCAAAACAGGTGCATGTGACCAGGCATCGTAACTATCCACTATCGCTTTGTTATCGGGATTGGCAATAATAGATTGTAGAGTTTCTCCTTTTGTTAATAATGCAGTTACTTCATTAAAGCCGGCGTGGGCAGTTACATAATCCATGCTCAGCCAATTGGCCACATGCATGCCTGCCTTATCCATCAGGTTGGTAAAATAATCACTCCAGCTAATAGCTACGGCAATATTACCGATAGCGTATTCCATCAACAGATCCCAACCGATTATCCAGGCAAATATTTCACCAAAGGCAACATACGAATACGTGTAAGCGCTACCGGAAACTGGCACCGTGCTTGCAAACTCTGCATAACATAGTGCAGCAAAGCCGCAAGCTATCGCTGTAAATACATAGAGATAAACAACACCAGGCCCGCCATCATAACTGGCTTTGCCAATACTGCTGAAAACACCTGCACCAATTACAGCGGCCACACCAAAGAATGTAAGGTCACGTACACCTAAAACTCTTTTGAGAGAAATATGGTCGCCATCGCCATAACCCGATTCTGCATCTTTTAAAATAGTGGTGATTGATTTCTTCCTGAATAAAGAAGTAGACATGGTTGTTTGTTTTGGTTTTATACTTTAATAATCCAAAATAATTAATAATATTGATATTGGAAATAAAATTTAGGAATGTATAAAATAGAGTGGTATAGCGAAGATATCAAGCAACCGCATTGCGGTGAAATAGGATTTGATAACTTATGGGGGAAAAAATATTTTTTTATTTGTAACGAAGAACTTGGTTATGCCATTTATAACGACAGTAAATTCAAACTAATTCAATTGCAGCTTTTGGGAAATTTGGACAAACCGAGTTAATCTTAAAAAAGGAAGGAAGTATTTTTAACAGTAAACTTAACATTTACGAGAATAAATCTAATAGTTATATCGGAAGTATTAAGCCAAGTTTTGTTTATAAAGGAATACATCTTAATTATTATGCAACAACTAAATCCCTGATAGATAAAAATCACGGAGTTGATTTGAGATTTGATATTTATTCTGGTAATAGCGATACTATTTTATCTATGCTTATTGACAGAACAAATAAGAAATGGAACAAAAGTGTTTATGCAGTAGATATTAAGGGTAAACTAGAACTGCAAGAAGCCCCTGACTGGGAATTTATTATTTGTGTATTTTTTTGTTTACAGACTTATTTTCTATTTGAACAAGATAGAGGGTAAACTAACTCTCCCTCACCATCAAATACTCTGCCAGCTCCAGCAAAGGTTTTTTACGTACAGAAAGTACAGCTGTATCTTCTAAATGTTGTAATGCTGTTTCAAAATAGCTTTGTTGCAATTGTTTGGCCCATTGATCCACTTTGCATTTTTTAAAGATGGCCAATACTTTTTCTACCTTATCAGCATCTTCATTTATCATCAATGCCAGTAATGTATTTTTATCATCCTCACTCGCCACTTCCATGGCCTGTATCAACAAAAATGTTTTTTTATTGGCTAAGATATCTCCTCCAATCTGTTTGCCAAATTTGTCAGGGTTGCCGAATGCATCCAAATAATCATCCTGCACCTGGAAGGCGATACCGAGGTTTTTCCCAAATTCGTATAAATGTTTTTGATTGCCTTCGCCGGTTCCACCCAGTATGGCGCCCAATTGTAAACTTGCTGCAACCAATACAGAAGTTTTTAGTGTAATCATGTTTACATAATCGTCAAAACTTACATTAACCCGTTTTTCAAAATCCATATCCAGTTGCTGCCCTTCGCAAACCTTGCTGGCTGTTTCATTAAAAAGATGCAATACTTTTTGCAGGTTGAAAGGTTGGATCTTATTTAGATATTCATAAGCTTTTACAAACATTACATCGCCTGCAAGCAACGCTGTAGAATCGCCGTATTTCATGTGTACCGTTTGCATGCCGCGGCGTACAGGCGCTTTGTCCATAATGTCATCATGTATCAAACTAAAATTATGAAACAGTTCAATGGCTGTTGCTGCATTGTAAGCATCAGGTGTAATTTCATCAAACAATTCATTTGCTAATAATACACAAACCGGACGAATACGTTTGCCGCCAATACCTAAAATATATTGAGCAGGGTCGTACAAACTTTCTGTATGATTGGGAAAGTGGCGAACGTTGAATTTTTCTTCAAATAGTTTGGAGAGTTCTAAAAAACTATGCATGCCCAATTACTTCTTTTTGGTTTTTGTTTTTTCTTTAGGTGCAGGTTTTGCTGCAGTTTTTTCTGCCGTTTTAACCGCAGTTGGTTTGCCCGCCCTTGTAACCGCAGGCACCCAATGATAATCCAGTTGGCGTTTGCTTAAATTGGCTGCCACCACTTTAATGGTAACCTTATCTCCCATTCTAAATTTATGTCTGGTGCGTAAGCCTACCAATGCATAATCAGCTTCATCCAGTTTAAAATCATCATATTCACTAAGGTCTCTTACTGTAACCATGCCTTCGCATTTATGCAATACCGTTTCTACAAAAAATCCGAATGATGCTACGCCGCTGATAATACCTTCAAAATCTTCACCCAAATATTGCTGCATAAACTCAACCTGTTTGTATTTATTGCCCGCTCTTTCTGTCTCCATGGCTTTGCGTTCCCTCTCACTGCAATGCTTGCACTTCTCTTCCATCTTTTTATCCAACTTCAAATTCTTGTCCAAACATTCCTGTAAAATCCTGTGTACCATCACATCGGGGTAACGGCGAATTGGTGATGTAAAGTGGCAATAATGTTCAAAGCCCAAACCATAATGCCCAATGTTGCCCGAAGTGTACACCGCTTTGGCCATCGTCCTGATGCCCAATTGTTCCAATACATGCTGTTCAGGTTTTCCCTGTACATCTTTAAGCATTTTATTAAAAGATGCAGCTACTGCAGCATCGTCATTTAAGTTAAAGGTGTAGCCAAACTTTTTTGCAAATGCTGCAAATGGTTTAAGTTTTTCTTCATCTGGCTTATCGTGTATGCGGTATGGAAATGGTATAGGCTGCTTGTTGATTTTTATCTTTGAAACATATTCAGCCACCGTTCTGTTAGCCAGCAACATAAATTCTTCAATCAGTTTATGGGCATCTTTGCTTTCCTTAATTACAATACCAATTGGTTTTCCTTTTTCATCCAGCTGAAAACGCACTTCGGTAGAAGAGAAATTGATAGCGCCATTATTAAATCTTTCCTTGCGGAATTTCTTTGCCAAATCATTCAACAATAACAAAGGCTTGTGGTGCAAGCCATCTTTCTTTTCAATGATTTCCTGCACTTCATCATAAGTAAAACGATGGTTACTATGAATAACCGTTCTGCCAATCCAGCTGTGTTTTATTTCGGCACGGTTGTTAATTTGAAAAATGGTAGAGAACGTATATTTATCCTCATGCGGACGTAAAGAACACAATTCATTCGAAATTCTCTCGGGCAACATCGGGTTAACCCGGTCTGGCAAATAAACACTGGTTGCTCTTTCGTAAGCCGCTTTATCCAGTAAAGATCCAGGCGTTACAAAATGGCTCACATCTGCAATGTGTACACCAATTTCATAATTGCCGTTATCTAAATTTCTAATAGAGATGGCATCATCAAAATCTTTGGCATCATTCGGATCGATGGTGAAGGTTAAAATATCCCTGCAATCTTTTCTTTTCACCAGTTCCATCCGGGTAATATTTTCGGATAAGCCATGTGCTTCTTTCAATACTTGTTCATCAAATGTCAGTGGGAAACCACCGTCTATCAATAACTCCTTCATGGCAAAATCATTCATATCTTCTGCCTTAATAACCGTTACTACTTCGCCATCAGGTTTTTTATCGTCTTTATTCCATTTTACCAGTTTAACTACTACCCTGTCGCCATCAACTGCTCCATTCAATTTTTCCAGTGGTATAAAAAAATCGGGCATTGGTTTTTCTGTATCAGGTGTAAAAAAAGCAAAAGCTTTACTCACTTGCAAATTGCCAATAAATTCAGTTTGTTTTCTTTCATTCACTTCAGTAACTCTTCCTTCAATGCGTTTACCCGGCATAGTGTGTTTTTGAATTTGAACACTAACCGTATCGCCATGAAAAGCCCTGTTAAAATCGTTGGGCCTTACCAATACATCTTTATCCATGCCTTCAACAACTACAAAGCCAATTCCGCTTCGTGAAATATCCAATGTTCCCTTTACTGTTTTTGTTTGAGAAGAACCTTTGGAAGGTTTAATTTTTTTACTCATAATTTTTGTTCTTTTTGCTTAACCCGATTGTTGGGATAAAGCTTCTTATTTTCCTGGTATTTTTTGCATCCCTGTATAGAGTTGCGTCATACCTTTTATCTACATTTATGTAAGTGGCAAATGGGGACAATATCCTTATTTGTTGCCTTAAACGGCAAAACTCGCCTGCAATGTACCAACAAATTGCTATATATAAATAAATGAGTGTGGCAACAACGGCTCACATATTCTCCACAACGCATTAATAATGAGCAAATTTAGATACTTTTGAAAGGGTTAAACGAGAATAAGTTTCCCTAACTTTATAAAAAAAACAGTATGCATTCATACGAAACAGTAACCGAAGCCTTAAATGACTTAAAACTCAGGAACTTTACTATTGATTTTAATATAGCCTTCGATAAGATCATTTGCTCCAATAATGAGACTGTACTTAATCCCGAAGAATTTGAAATTGTAGAAACTTATCGTTTTGAGGGCGATACCAATCCTGACGATGAGGATGTGGTATATGCCATTGAATCTAAAGATGGAAAAATTAAAGGAACCCTTACCAGTGCTTTTGGCATTTATGCCGAAACGGTTTCGGCAGATATGATCAAAAAACTTTCTACACATAAATAATAACAACAGATTGCTATGCCCATCCCCTTTAACAGAAGAAATTTCATTAAAACATCTGCCTTAACCGGCGCAGCACTTACCCTCAACAATTCCATCAAAGCTTTTTCAAACGTAAAGAAAGATAAAGTACGTATGGGCATTATTGGTGCAGGCTTTCGTTCGCACGAGCACATGGGTAATTTTTTACAAAGAGAAGATGTGGAGATCATTGCCATCGCCGATCCGCAACAAAGAAGCATTGATGATGCACTAAAAGTTTTTAAACAATACAACCGCCCCGGGCCTGTTGTTTATAAAAACGGCGACCATGATTATAAAAATTTATTGAAACGTGATGATATTGATGCAGTGATGATTTGCTCGCCCTGGCAATGGCACAGCATACAAGCGATTGATGCCATGAATGCAGGCAAAATACCTGGCGTGGAAGTTTGCGGCGCCATAAAACTGCAGGAATGTTGGGATGTAGTAAACACTTCTGAAAAGACAAAAGTGCCATTGATGATGATGGAAAATGTTTGTTACCGCCGTGATGTAATGGCCGTATTGAACATGGTGCGACAGGGTATGTTTGGAGAATTATTGCATGCACAAGGCGGCTACGAACATGATCTCAGAGGTGTGTTATTCAATGATGGTGTAACCGCTTACGATAGTGGTGTTGAATTTGGCAAAAATGCTTACAGCGAAGCTCAGTGGCGCACCGAACATAACAGAACACGTAACGGGGAGCTATACCCTACACATGGCCTTGGCCCTGTTGCAGTAATGATGGATATTAATAAAGGCAATCGCCTTACTAAATTATCTTCCATTGCCACCAAAGCAAGAGGATTGCATAAATATATTGTAGAACATCCCAAGGGTGGGCCCAATCACCCCAATGCAAAAGTGGTTTTTAAATGTGGCGATATTGTAAATACCCAATTGCAATGCGCTAATGGCGAAACCATTTTATTAACACATGATGTTTCTTCTCCACGTCCATACAATTTAGGTTTTAGGGTACAGGGTACCGAAGGCTTGTGGCAGGATTACGGCTCTGGCGGCAACAATCAGGGCTTCATCTATTTTCAAAAACAAATGAACCACAGCCATAAATGGGAGGATACTACAAAATGGCTGAAGGATAATGATCATCCACTTTGGAAAAAATATGGAGCTTCAGCCGAAGGTGCAGGGCATGGCGGCATGGATTTCTTTGTAGACCATGCCTTTATTGAATGTATAAAACGCGGTGTTGATTTTCCACTTGATGTATATGATTATGCTACCTGGTACAGCATTACACCATTGAGCGAAAAGAGTATTATCGAAGGCGGTGCATTGCAGAACATTCCAGACTTTACCAAAGGAAAATGGCAGACAAGGAAGCAGATATTTGCCCTGAATGACGAGTATTGAAAATTATAAAAATGAAAATTCTATTTTTATTAATACCACTTTTTATTTTTTATTTAATTTATACACTTAGATATACCATTGAATTTAGGAAGAATATACTGTTCAATAAAGGTGTGAAATTCATTCACTATATATTATTTTGGATTATTCCATTCTTTTGGATTTTATTAATCAAGAACCTGTCAAAAGATACAAAAGGAACTGATTATTATTACAGGCATCGTTCATGGATGGATAAACAAGAGGGAGCGGAAAATATTGATCCAACGAAATTTTAGCGATCCTCTAATTAAAACAAATGCAGATTAAAAATTAATACATGATCAACAGAAGAAAATTTTTACAACTCTCCTCTCTAACCGCTCCATTTATTGTTGCAAAAAAATCATTTGCCAATAATTTTGGGCCAACCACAAAACCCATTGTAGTATCCACATGGGATAGTGGCATGGCAGTAAACGAAGCCGCATGGAAAGTATTATCTGCCAATGGCCGTGCTCTGGATGCGGTTGAAGCCGGTGCCATCTACATGGAAAATAAAATTGATTGCTGTGTTGGTCTTGGCGGCAATCCTGACAGGGATGGAATAGTAACATTGGACAGTTGCATTATGGACGAGTTTGCCAATATTGGCGCTGTAGCTGCTATTGAAAGGATAAAGCACCCTGTTTCTGTTGCAAGAAAAGTAATGGAATTAACGCCGCATGTTATTTTAGTTGGTGCAGGAGCACAGCAATTTGCTTTGGAAAATGGCTTTTATTTAGAAAGTGCTGAATTATCTGAAGATGCAAAAAATGCCTATAAAGAATGGCTTAAGAAAAGCGAATACAAACCGGTAATCAATATAGAAAGTAAAGGCACTAAAGGCAATGGTCCTTTTGCTCCCAATTTTTTTGATGATGGTACCGTTAACCACGACACGATGGGCCTTGTGGCAATCGACAGCAAAGGCAACTTAAGCGGTGCCGTTACTACCAGCGGTATGGCATTTAAAATGCATGGCCGTGTGGGAGATTCGCCTATTATTGGCGCTGGATTGTTTGTAGATAATGAAGTAGGCGCAGCAACCAGCAGCGGTACCGGCGAAGAAGTGATACGGATTTGCGGAACGCATTTAGTGGTTGAATTTATGCGCCAGGGCATGAGCCCCGAAATGGCTTGTAAAAAGGCAGTAGAAAGAATTGTAAAAAGAGACAAAGCGAAAGCTGCAACATTACAAGTAGGTTTTTTAGCGGTAAATAAAAAAGGGCAATATGGTTGCTACGCTATTCAAAAAGGGTTTGAGATAAGTGTAAAAAGTGGCAGCGAAACGCAGTTGCATAAATCGAAATATCTTCTTTAATCATTATTAATTATTTCTTGGTAATTATTGATTACTTATGAACTTTAATTTAGAAATCATTGCCTTTAACATAGAGAGTTGTTCCATTGCACAGGCAAACGGTGCCACAAGAATAGAACTATGTGATAACCCCGGCGATGGCGGTACAACACCTTCTTACGGTTATATAAAAGCAGCAAGAGAAAAATTGCACATTGAATTGTATGCAATGATCCGCCCGCGTGGCGGCGATTTTTTTTACAGCGATGAAGAATTTGAAATAATGAAAACCGATGTGCTAACCTGCAGGCAACTGGGCTGCGATGGCGTGGTGATTGGTATGTTGAATAAAGATGGCTCTGTAGATAAAGAGCGTTGTAAAATATTGGTGCAATTGGCCTATCCCATGGGCGTAACCTTTCAGCGGGCATTTGATAGGGTGAGCGATCCGTTTAAAGCTTTGGAAGAGGTGATTGAAACTGGATGCGAGAGAATTTTAACCAGCGGTCTTGTACCCAATTGTCTTGATGGCGCGGGGTTGATTGCAAAACTGGTACAACAAGCCGATGAAAGAATCATCATAATGCCCGGCAGCGGATTGCGAGTTTCAAATGTAATTGAGGTAGCAAAGATTACCGGCGCTACTCAATTTCATACTTCTGCAAGGATATTTGTAGATACGCAAATGAATTATGTAGTGCCTGGTATGGAAGAAGATTTGAAAAATGTAATGGTTGATGGAGAAGAGGTGAAACAAATAGCAGATTTGCTAAAAAGTTATAAATCTGCCTGATAACTAAGTCAGATGCAACATTTTTGTTAAAAAATATGCCTTTTCAAAAAACTTTATGGTTACTTTAAGCATCTATCCGTATAAATAAAACGTTAGCTTAGTAATTTCAGAACCTATACAATGCGAAAGAACCTTATATCATTAAAATTTTTGCTCCTGTTTTTCGCACTTTTTGTTTTTACAAAGAGCAATACCGTATTTGCTCAAACTGAAACAAAAGACACTATTTTATCTGCGGCGGTTATATACAATGGCGATACCCTTGAGGCAAAAACACTGGATGTGGTAGCAGTTTTTGGCCATCTTACCCAACGGCAGATGGATGCATTGGCCAAATGGACGAGGTTAAGAAACGCCGTTTATGTAACCTATCCTTATGCAAGGCGTGCAGGACTTATTTTGAACGATATCAACGCAAAACTTATTAATATTACTGATAAATCTTCCCGAAAAGCTTATATAAAAACAAGGGAGAAGGAACTCAAAAAAGAGTTTACCGATCCATTGACCAACCTATCGGTTTACCAGGGCAGGGTGTTGATGAAGCTTATTAACCGGGAAACAGGCAACAATTGCTATGATATCATCAGTGACTACAAAGGAGGATTAACCGCACGTTTTTATCAAACCGTAGCTTTCTTTTTTAGCACCAGCCTAAAGCAACCTTACGATGCCGCCGGCGAAGACGCAGAGATTGAAAAGATTGTGCTTGAAGTGCAGCGGATGTATGGGTATAGGTCGTGAGCCGTGAGTTTAGTTCATACAAATTTTGACATCTTTTTATACTACATTTGGCAAGCAATTATTCACCAACTAGTAATACTTTTCTATTCACGATTGACATTCGCAATTGACCATTCACCACCTACCATTCACGAATTTTTTCCACTTTCCCTCCGTTTTTGTTAATAACCTAAAAATTTGACGCTACTACGACAGTTTAACACATTATACTACTTGCAACCTGCTGAAAATGACGTACCTTGCGCTCAGAAATTTTTGATTCAAGAATGAAGTTAGATTTACTGGCCTTTGGTGTTCATCCTGATGATGTGGAACTGAGTTGTACAGGGGTTTTATTAGTGGAGAAATTGAATGGAAAAAAGACCGGTATAATTGACCTTACAAAAGGGGAACTTGGAACAAGAGGTACAGCAGAAACAAGGATGGAGGAATCAGCAGTGGCAGCAAAAATTTTAGGCGTAAATGTAAGGGAGAATTTGGGGATGGCTGATGGATTTTTTACAAATGATGAAGCTCACCAACGTAAAATAATCACTTCGTTAAGAACGTACCAGCCGGAGATTATTTTGTGCAATGCACCCTCCGATCGTCACCCAGATCATGGTCGCTCTGCAAAATTAGTAGCAGATGCCGCCTTTTTATCAGGCCTGAAAAAGATTGAAACAACAAACAATGGAATACCACAGGAAGCATGGCGGCCAAAGTATGTTTTTAATTACATACAAGATAGATTCTTAAAGCCCGACTTTGTTATTGATATCACAAATGTATTTGAACAAAAGATTGAGGCAATAAAAGCATACGGAACACAGTTCTTTAATAGTAACAGCAACGAGCCGCAAACTTATATTTCTACGCCTGATTTTTTAGATAGCGTTATCTACAGGCATAAATGGTTTGGAAAGATGATAGGCGTGAAATACGCCGAAGGCTTCATTTCGGAAAAAATGATTGGCTTAAATAGTTTTGATGCCATCATTAAACACAACACTTAATTTAAAATATTTAATATACTATGGCAACCCCAAAATTCTTAAATGTAGCAGGCTCTACTTTTCACCAGGAACTTAAAAAAAGAGTAAGCGACTATTTTACAACATCTCAAAAACCCGCTACCGGAAATTTCGGCTTACATTTTAAAGCTATTCTTTTCTGGACGGTTTATGTTTTCCTTTACGTTAATGTTATTTTCTTTCCGCCAGCAACATGGATTGCTATTTTGGAATGCGTGTTAATGGGAGGCTTAACAGCAGCTATTGGTTTTAATGTAATGCACGATGGCGGCCACGGCAGTTTCAGCAACAGCAAATTCTGGAATAAAATTGCCGCATTTTCTGTTAACGCACTTGGTGCAAGCGCTATCATGTGGAACAATAAACACAATATCATTCACCACACTTACACCAATATTGATGGCGTAGATGATGATATTGAAATTAAGCCAATGCTTAGAATGTGCGAATCGCAAAAGAAATATAAAATTCACCGCTACCAGCATATTTATGTGTGGTTCCTGTACACTTTATTATTGATCATTTGGGTTTTTGCAACTGATTACACCAAATATTTTAAAAAGAAAGTAGGCACTGTTGCCATTAAAAAAATGAGCACATTCGAGCACTTTGCATTTTGGATTGCCAAAGCCGGATATGCCTTTATGATGATTGCCTTGCCTATTTATAAATTTGGATTTTTCCCGTGGTTATTGGGATTTTTAATTATTGCCATGGTTGCCGGGTTTATACTCAGCACAGTATTTCAATTGGCACATACCGTTGAAGAAACTGCTTTTCCTGTACCAGATGCAGATATCAATAAGATAGAAAACGAATGGGCCATACATCAAATTCAAACCACTGCAAATTTTGCAACAAAAAACAAACTGATTTCCTGGTTAGTGGGTGGATTAAATTTTCAAATTGAACACCATTTGTTTCCTAAAATTTCGCACGTGCACTACCCTGCCATCAGCAAAATAATCAAACAGACTTGCCAGGAATATGGTATTAAATATATTGAGTTTAGAAAAATGAGGCATGCTGTAGTTTCGCATACCATGCACTTAAAAAGAATGGGAAGAGCATAATTCAAATCTTCATTTTTTACGAGGCCTTTTTATTCTCAGTATGATAATAAAAAGGCTTTTTTTATACCCGGTATTTTTATCTTTATCACCTAATAAAAAATAAAATGGCAAAAAATAAAATGGAAAAAAATACATGGCATGCCAAACATGAACAATCGCTCACTTTTGGGGATAAGGTATCCGACACTGTTGCCAGTGGGATGGGCTCGTGGAAGTTTATTATCTGGCAAAGTATATTTGTACTGGTATGGATGGTATTGAATATAATTGGTTTTATGCGCCACTGGGATACATATCCATTTATCCTGCTCAATCTTATCTTTTCTACCCAGGCAGCTTATGCTGCACCAATAATTATGATGGCGCAAAACAGGCAGGCAGGAAGAGACCGTATACAGGCTGAAAATGATTATCAAACCAACCTGGATGCCAAGCAGGAAATTGAAGCTTTGCAATTGCACCTAAGCAAAATTGAAACTGAAAAGTTGGATAAGATTATTGCAATGCTGGAGGAGTTAAAAATAAAAATGCCCTAGGCATTTTTAAATATTAAATTTCAAAAGCTCTCAGGTTGTGCTTGTCCAAGCAGGTCTGCTATCAAAGGGTGGTCTCTTAGGCAGCCACTCTTCATATCTTAACATCTTAAACCGCCTTGGGCAAGCTCAGGCTGACAACTTTTTGGCTGATACATTACTTAGTGTTTACATCAGCAATTATAAACTACGTTTCCTTAAATTTGCTATTCAAATAAAAAAGATGAGTGAAGAAAAGAATTTAAATTTTATTGAAGAGATTGTAGAAGGTGATTTAAATGCCGGTAAATATAAAAGTATATTGACCCGTTTTCCGCCCGAACCAAATGGCTATTTACATATAGGCCATGCAAAATCCATTTGCCTCAACTTTGGCTTGGGTTTAAAATATGGTGGCAAAACAAACCTGCGTTTTGATGATACCAATCCTGTCACTGAAGAAACAGAATATGTAGACAGCATAAAGGATGATATTAAATGGCTGGGCTTTAGCTGGGCAAATGAATTTTATGCCTCTGATTATTTTGATCAATTATACGCTTTTGCTGTTGACCTTATAAAAAAGGGCTTGGCTTATGTAGACGATATTTCTGCGGAAGAAATGGCCGTTTTAAAAGGCAGCCCGACAGAACCCGGAAAAGATAGCCCATTCAGAAACAGAACAATTGAAGAAAATCTTCAATTGTTTACCGACATGAAAGCTGGTAAATATAAGGATGGTGAAAAAGTACTGCGTGCAAAGATTGATATGGGTCATGTGAATATGTTGATGAGAGACCCTATTATCTATCGTATTAAACATGCACACCACCACCGCACCGGCGATGCATGGTGCATTTACCCTATGTACGATTTTGCACACGGGCAAAGTGACAGCATTGAAAATATTACGCACAGCATTTGTACTTTGGAGTTTATCCCACACCGTGAGCTATACGATTGGTGTATTGAAAAATTGAACATCTTCCCGTCTCACCAATACGAATTTGCAAGGTTGAACATGACCTATACAGTAATGAGCAAAAGAAAACTGCTGCAATTGGTAAATGAAAATTATGTTACCGGTTGGGATGACCCCCGTATGCCAACCCTGAGTGGTTTTAGAAGAAAGGGCTATACACCAGAAAGCATCCGTAATTTTTGCGAAAAAATCGGCGTTGCTAAAAGAGAAAACTTAATTGATATCAGCTTATTGGAATTTTGTTTGAGAGAAGAATTGAATAAGACTTCATTGCGTGTAATGGGTGTTTTAGAACCTTTGAAATTAATCATTACTAATTATGAAGATGGTAAAACAGAAGAACTGATTAGTGAAAATGGCCCTGAAGAATCGATGGGAACACGTATTGTTCCATTCAGTAAAGAGCTTTGGATTGAGCAGGAAGATTTTATGGAAGTGCCTGCAAAGAAATGGTTTCGTTTAGCGCCCGGCGCTATGGTAAGGTTAAAAAGTGCTTACATTGTAAAATGCGACAGCTTTGATAAGGATGATGCAGGCAATATTACCGCCATTCACTGCTCTTACATTCCTGAAAGCAAAAGTGGCAATGATACCAGCGGCATAAGCGTAAAAGGAACAATACATTGGGTGAGTGCTGCACATGCCATAAATGCCGAAGTAAGATTGTACGACCGTTTATTTAAAGCAGAAAACCCTGCTGCAGAAGAAGGCGATTTTAAAGATAATATCAACCCCGATTCATTGATTGTTATCAACAATGCATATTTAGAACCTTCGTTGTCTAAGGCAACTTTAGACAGCCGTTACCAGTTTTTACGCAAAGGATATTTTTGTTTGGATAGAGATGCCACCAAAGATAAATTGGTATTTAATAGAACGGTTACACTAAAAGATGCATGGGGAAAGGAAGTGAAGAAGAACTAAATACTTTTGCCACGGATTGCACAGATTAACACGAATTATTTTTTATCAGTGAAATCCGTGGCTATTTTTTGCTCTCAATTTTCATATTAGGAAAAACACTTGCAATTAAAATTATTATTGCTGAAATCAGCATGATAAATATGCCGGCTTTTTTTTCGGGACAATAGGCATTATAGCACGAGGTATATAAGTTGTAACATCTAAACGCATAAGCCAGCATAAAGCCACTCAAAAAAAGATTAATTCTTTTTGCCCATACTTTAGGCACTATCATACAAACAAAAATAATTGTCGTAAAAAGAATCAAGCCTATTGCTGGTTTGCCGTATTGCGATTGATAAGAGAAAAAACCGGTAAAGGTTCTATCTGCTTCGGGAATATGAGCATCTGCATAATAAGCCCAGGGAATAAAGCAAGAGATAACCAGCGCAACACAGGCAGCCATACCAAACGAGGATAAAATTTTTGCATTCATATATTTCATTGGCGCAAAGGTAATGTTTTATCATGCTAAAATAAAGAAGCAGCGTTTTAAAACGCCGCTCTTCTGGATTTTTTATAAAACACAATTAATGCTCAATAGAGATATGCTGTTGAATGGAATGTCGCCAATGAAGCTGCACACAGAATTCCGGTTCGGCTCAAAAGAAATTATTTCTTTTTAAACACGCTGGCTAATAAGAATATTACTAATCCAATAATTACCACTACGGCAATAAAGCCAGCCCAAAAGCCTGCTTTAAATATGCCTTCTATGGCACTGCAACTACTAAGGAAAATGCTAAGGATAATCAGGTTGTAAAAAACGGGTAACTTTTTCATAATAAATATTTTATTAGTAAAGTATAATAATGATGCCATTTTTTATAACTCCTGTTTGTTGAGTTATAATACAACTGCATATGTAGCCCCTTTCCTATTCTGTAGAAATTTGTACACACAAAAAAAAGTTTTAAATTATTCCAACAGCTTTTTGCAAGTATGAAATACTTATCAATATTGGTAGAAAATTTGTTTGTTTACATAAAGAATTATTATTCATCTTATATAAGTAAACATGCAAAAAGCCAATACAAAAAAGCAATTGCGTAAACCGCAACATCAATCAAGGCCGGGACTGCAATCTAAAATGCAGCCTGTTCCTGTTACCGAAAATGATTCGGCAATGACAGCAAATAAATTAGTAGGCAAAGTTGCAGTGATAACGGGCGGCGATAGCGGCATAGGAAGAGCCGTTGCGTTATTATTTGCCAAGGAAGGCGCCGATATTGCCATCATCTATTTAAATGAAGATAAAGATGCCAAAGAAACGCAACACATTGCCCAGGAGAAATATGGCCGCCGCTGCATTTTAATTAGTGGAGATATTGGCAAACAAACACATTGCAACAGCGCAATAAAAAAGATAAGCAAAGCATTTGGCCAAATAGATATTTTGGTAAACAATGCTGCATTGCATTATGAAAGCAAAAGCATTGAAGAAGTAACTACACCGCATTTACTAAAAACATTTTCTACCAACGTATTTTCTATGTTTTGGATAACGAAAGCTGTAATACCTTTGATGAAAGAAGGTAGTGCTATTATCAACACCACATCGGTTACAGCATATAGAGGCAGTGCAGAGTTGTTGGATTATTCCGCCACCAAAGGAGCCGTCTTATCGTTTACAAGAAGCCTTTCTGCCAACCTGGTTGAAAAAAAGATAAGGGTGAATGCGGTAGCGCCCGGCCCAATATGGACACCATTGATTGCATCGAGTTTTAAAGGAAAAAAAGTGGCCGCATTTGGAAGTGAAACGCCAATGAAAAGGGCAGGACAACCTGTTGAAGTGGCAACAGCGTATTTGTTTTTAGCAAGCAATGATGCCTCTTATATTACAGGGCAAGTGATACATCCCAATGGCGGCGAAATCATCAATGGTTAAAGTTTTATACACTAGATACCCAACAAATTGTTTGCATGTATAAGTTTTTCTACATAATCAATGGATTTTAGCTTGAAAATAAACAGGCAAGCTTTTAGAATAGATTATCAGCATGGAAACCATACAAATTATATTTTATACATTCTTACAGGTTAAGCACTCTATCTATACATTGAGTAAATTAAAAAATAAATTTTATGAGACCATTATGGACAGGCGCAATCGGGTTTGGGCTGGTGAACATACCAGTGAAGTTGTTTAGTGCAACTCAAGCCAGCGAACTCGATTTTGATATGCTGGATAAAAAGGACCATGCCAACATTAAATTCATGAGGGTGAATGAAAAAACCGGCAAAGAAGTAAAATGGGAAAATATTGTAAAAGGCTATATGCTCGGCAATAAATATGTTTTGCTAACAGATAAGGATTTTGAAAGCGCAGCTGCAGTGAAAACAAAAACAATTGAGATAAGCGATTTTGTATTGCAGGATGAGATCGACAGCATGTACTATGAAACGCCATATTATTTAGCACCCGAAAAATCAGGCGCGAGGGCTTATGCTTTGTTAAGAGAAGCGTTAGAAAAAACCGGTAAGGCAGGCATTGCAAGTTTTGTAATGCGCAATAAAGAAGCATTAGCCATTTTAAGAGTGTCGGGCAATATGATTATCTTAAATAAAATCCGCTTTGAAGAGGAGATACGAAACCCAAAAGAATTAGGAGTTATTGCAAAAAGCACGGTTAAACCTGCAGAACTCAAAATGGCAGTGAGTCTGATTAATCAACTTTCTGCTAAATTTAATATTGCAAAATATAAAGACAATTATTCTGCACAATTATTAAAATTAATTAAAGCAAAAAGCAAAGGCAGTAAAGTGACAACACCACACATGAAAGTGGTACACAATACTACAAAAGATCTAATGTCGCAATTAAAAGCAAGCTTATCCACTAAAAGCAAAAAAGCATCATGAGCCTTGTAAAATATAAAGCAAAAAGAGATTTTAAATTGTCTCCGGAGCCCGAAGGGAAAGTGAAAAAAAATACCCCTTCACTTTCTTTTGTAGTGCAAAGACACAAAGCATCTCACCTGCATTATGATTTCAGGCTGGAGATGGATGGTGTATTAAAAAGCTGGGCAGTACCTAAAGGGCCTTCGCTAAACCCAAAAGATAAAAGATTAGCAATGATGGTAGAAGACCATCCTTATACTTATAAAGATTTTAAAGGTGTTATTCCAACGGGCTATGGAGCAGGAATAGTAGAAATTTGGGATAAAGGAAAATACACCGACATAGAAAATTCAGAAAAAACTATTGCAGAAAAAAAATTAAAAGCAGGTTTAAAAGCAGGCAATTTAAAATTCACTTTGCATGGTAAAAAATTAAAAGGAGAATTTGCTTTGGTAAAATTAAAAACTGCCGAAGAAAATTCCTGGCTATTGATAAAACACAATGATGAATATGCAGTATCAACGGCATATGATAGCGAAAAAGAAACACCATCAAGTTCTCCTATAAATAAATGGTTGAAAGAAAACGGGAAGCCTAAAAAAAAAGTCAGCCAGTAATGAAAAATACATCCAGAGAAAAACTGGCTCACTTCATTAAGCCTATGCTTGCCAAAGAAACTGATGAAGCTTTTGATAATAAAGATTGGCTGTTTGAAATTAAATGGGATGGTTATCGTGCCATTAGCGAAATCAAAAATGGGAATGTAAAATTATATTCCAGGAATGGTATCAGTTTCGAGTCAAGATATCCTGTGGTGTTTAATGCATTAAAAAAAATAAAGCACAACGCCGTACTGGATGGAGAGATTGTAATAATTAATGAAGAAGGAAAATCCGATTTTCAAAAATTACAACATTACGAAGACAATACACAATACCCCATTTGTTATTATGTATTTGACCTGTTGGCGCTTAATGGAAAAAATACTTGCGAATTACCATTGATAGAAAGAAAAAAGTTATTGCAGCAATTGATTAAAAAAAATGCAGTAATAAAATATTCTGACCATGTGCTGAAAAAAGGGAAATCATTTTTTATTGCCGCAGGCAAACAGCATCTTGAAGGCGTAATGGCAAAAAAGAAAGATAGCCAATATCTTAAAGGCGTAAGATCATCGGACTGGTTAAAAATAAAACACCACAAATCTGAAGAGGTTATTATAGTTGGTTTTACTGAACCAACAGGTGCAAGAAAATATTTTGGTGCGTTGGTATTGGCAGTAAAAGATAAAAAACTTGGATTAAAATATGCAGGACATACAGGCTCTGGTTTTAGCGATAAATTATTGGAAGAAGTGTATAAAAAGTTGAAACCGTTGATTGTTGCCATTTCTCCTTTTAAAGAAAAAGTAAAAACCAATATGCCTGTTACCTGGGTAAAACCAAAATACGTTTGCGAAATAGAATTTACCGAATGGACAACTGATGGCAAAATGAGGCATCCTATTTTCTTACGTATGAGAGAAGACAAATCAACAAAAGACATCGTTATGGGAAAGACAACAATAACAAAAGCGCCAGCAAAAAAAACTGTTGCAGCTGAGGATGAAAAAAATACCGAATTGATTGTTGATAAAGTGAAAGTGAAAATCACTAACAGGAATAAAATATATTGGCCCAAAGAAAAAATTACCAAGGGGATGATGATAGATTATTACCAGGAGATGGCGCCTTTGATATTACCTTATTTAAAAGACCGGCCCGAATCTTTAAAGCGCTCACCTAATGGTATTGCAGCACCTGCATTTTATCATAAAGATGCCGGTGGAGAAGCACCATCTTTTGTAAAAACTATTTCACTGTTTTCTGATTCAACAAAAAAAGATGTGGATTATATTTTGTGCAACAATAAAGCTACGCTGGCCTATTTAAATAATTTGGGCTGTATTGAATTGAATCCGTGGAATTCTACAACCAAGGCATTAGACAAACCGGATTATATGATAATTGACCTTGACCCTTCATCAAAAAATAATTTTGAACAGGTAATAGAAGCTGCACTTGTTGTTAAAGATTTGCTGGATAAAGCCGGTGCTACTGCATTTTGCAAAACTTCAGGCGCTACGGGCATGCACATTTTTGTACCGATGGGTAAAAAATATTTGTATAAAGAAGTAAGGGATTTTGCAGAAATCATTTGTACCATGGCGCATGAACAATTGCCCAAATTTACGAGTGTAGAAAGAAATTTAAAAACAAGGGGCAATAAAATGTATTTAGATTATTTGCAAAACAGCCGTGGGCAAACCATTGCAGCTGCCTATAGCCTCCGGCCAAAAGAAGGTGCAACAGTTTCTACACCCTTGCTATGGAAAGAAGTTAAATCTGGCCTCCACCCTTCTATGTTTACCATTGACACCATACCTAAGAGAGTAAAGAAAATGAAAGATATTTTTAGTGGCGTGCTAGGCAAAGGAATCGATCTTAAAAAATGTATTGATAAATTAATGCCGCATGCCTGAAGGGCCATCCATAGTAATATTAAAGGAAGCAGTGCGAGCCTTTAAAGGAAAGAAAATTATTGCTGTATCAGGCAATAGCAAGATGGATATTCAACGAATGAATAATCAAACTATTATTGATTTTAAAAGTTGGGGCAAACACTTTTTAATTTGTTTTAAAACTTTTACGGTGCGTATTCACATGATGTTGTTTGGCAGTTATAGAATAAATGAAACAAAAGATGCCAGCCCAAGATTGAGTTTACAATTTAAAAAAGGGCAACTAAATTTTTATGCTTGTTCTGTAAAAATAATTGAAGAAAAACTTGATGAAGTGTATGACTGGACAGTTGATGTAATGAATGAAGCATGGAATGCAAAAAAAGCAAAAGCAAAATTGAAGAACAGCCCTGGTTTAATGGCTTGTGATGCATTGCTTGACCAGCACATTTTTGCAGGTGTAGGCAACATCATAAAAAACGAAGTATTATTCAGGATAAAAGTACACCCCGAAAGCGATGTAACTAAACTACCAACTAAACAGTTGAATGCATTGGCTAAAGAAGCTGTGGTGTACAGTTTCCAGTTTTTAGAATGGAAAAAAGAATTTACTTTAAAAAAACATTGGTTGGCACATACTAAAAAAACTTGCCCAAGAGACCATATTCCTTTTTTAAAAAAATATTTAGGAAAAACACACCGCCGTACTTTTTATTGCACTAAATGCCAGGAACTATATACTTAAATATACAGCATGGGTAAAAAAATTGATTGGCATATCGGCTGCTCTGGTTTTCATTATAAAGAATGGAAAGATACTTTTTATCCCAAAGGTTTGCCTGCAAGTAAATGGTTTAAATACTATAACGAGCATTTCAACACTTTTGAAATTAATGCCACTTTTTACCGTACGCCAACATTGAAGAGTCTATTAAAATGGCATACTGATAGTACCGCTGATTTTCTATTTTCTGTAAAAGCACCCAGGATCATTACGCATTATAAAAAATTTCAAAATACATTACAAGACATCACAGATTTTTACGCATTAGTAAGCGAAGGTTTACAAGAAAAATTATCCTGTATTCTTTTTCAATTGCCGCCGGGTTTTGCTTATTCAGAAGAAAGATTGAACAACATCATATCGCAATTAAATACATCTTTTGCTAACGTTGTAGAATTCAGGCATACCAGTTGGTGGAATAAAAATGTGTATAAAGCCTTCGAAAAAAACAATATCACGTTCTGCAATATCAGTTACCCAAATTTTCCTGATGATATTATTGCCACTTCTCCCATTTATTATTTTCGCTTTCATGGACTCCCGGAACTCTATAGGTCTGCATATTCACATCAATACTTATCTGCAGTTGTTAAAAAAATAAAAACTGCAAATATTAAATCTGCATGGTTGTATTTCAATAATACCGCAGGCTTAGGAGCTATTGAAAATGCTAATTACATCAAGAGCATATTGTAAACAAATGATTTTTGGCATAGTTTTTTTATTCTCTTTAAAAACTTATCGATGGAAATCAGCAATCCCATATTACTTGAGTTTATCAATGATTTTCAATTAAAGCCCAATGAAAGCGGCACTATTTGCTTTGATGCTGTTATTCAATACGAAGCGAAAAATATTTACAAGCAACTAGATTCTGAAGTGAATATAATGGTTATCGATAGAAAACACCTTACCGTATTTTTTCTATTGGACCCCGATATTATTATACATGAGGTCCCTGATACATTAATTTTAAACCCATTCAATTTTAAATACAATAAAGATGTATCGTTAATTATTTATAGCAACGATTTAGTTATTGGCGGTTATTCGGTTACTATTAAACCGCTAAATAAAAACTGTACTGAAAGCACTTTATATGAATTAAAGGCTAAAAAATTAAACTAACACTGTGCAACAATTACCCAAAGTGTGGAATTTAAAAATTCCGTTTGCACAAAAACTTGCCGATTTATATTGCTATAGAACAACTTGATATAATTTTTAGCTTAATAACACTTGTTATTTTATGGAAAGAAATTTGGTTTATCCTAGTTGATATTAAACATCCTATTCAGTTTATCACAAATTAAAGATCATGAAAAATACAGCTAAACCCGTTAAAGTTGGATTGATAGAAAGATTTGCTTCTAAAGTTACCAAAGCGGCAGGCAGCAGCGCCGCATTCCTGGTTTCCTTTCTTTTAATATTGGCCTGGATAATTGCGGGTCCATTCTTTCATTATTCCGAAACCTGGCAATTGGTAATTAATACCGGAACAACTATCATCACTTTTTTGATGGTATTTCTTATTCAAAAATCGCAGAACAAGGATTCTCTTGCCATCCAATTAAAATTAAATGAACTGGTAGCAGCGCATGAGTTTGCCAGCAACCGGCTGGTGAATGTAGAAAATATGACCGAAGATGAATTGAAAGTGATTCAAAAGTATTATTCAAGATTGAGCGACGCTACTAAAAAAGAAGAATCTCTGCAACGCTCCCACTCCATTGACGAAGTTGGAGAAATGCATGAACTTAAAAAAGATATAGAAGCGGATATTCTTCAAAAAAGGAAAAATAAGCATTAATTAGACAGTGGAATAAATTACCGTTTATTGGTTTAAAGAGGCTTATTTTCCCCAATTAGTTAATACAGCTGGCTACATCTATTTGCTTTATATAAAGGTCAAGATGGCTGGATTGAGCGGTAAACCCACACATATCAAAAAACACATAGTTGGTCTTGAGGAATTTTATTTCTACGTAAAAATCAAACAACTGATAGAGTGAGTAGCTGTAATACTTATCCTGGATTTCACTTACAGGCACACCGCATTGCCAAATAATGGCAGTTTTTTGCAGCGAATTCAATTTATTAAATTTGTCGAGTAGCATTTGAAAAATGTTTTAAGATGGGAGCTTAAAACTTAATCTTTCAAATGGCAAGCCAAAATATTCAGAATAAAAATTTTGTGTGCTTTATGTTAATAGAGTGGGTTTTCTTAAGAAAGTTTCCATTATTAATTCGCCAAAAATAGTGTTTGCCCAGGCAAACCATTTACGTGTAAAATTTTTAGGGTCGTCTTTGTGAAAAGACTCGTGCATAAAACCTGTATTGGCATGCGTACTTACCAATGTTTGAATACATTTTTTTATTTCCGCATCATCAGTACTCGTAAGGCCTCTTACAATTAATCCGATAGGCCAAATCAAATCTAATCCCGTATGAGGGCTACCTACACCTTCTGCAGCTTTTCCTTTAAAATAAAAAGGGTTTTCCGAAGAGAGTATATACTTTCTTGTATTTTGATAAACCGAATCAGTTTTAGCAATAGCGCCCAAATAAGGCATCGACAATAAAGAAGGTACATTGGCATCATCCATTAAATGGAAACTGCCAAATCCATTTATTTCGTAAGCATATATTTTTCCAAATTGTGGATGTATTGTGGTAGCGTATTGTTGTAAGGCTTTACCTACTTCGTTAGCCAATACGGTACATTCATTTGCCAATTGGGTATCATGGTGAATTTGATTAAGCATTTCAGCTCCCTGCTTCAGCGATACTACTGCAAAAAAATTGGAAGGTATCAAATAAGAGAATAGCGTAGCATCATCGCTGGGGCGGAAAGTAGAACATATTAAGCCGTTTGGTTTTGCAGGATAGCCATAACCAACCAATGGCACACCATCCGTTGCCCAATCTGTTTTGCGTTGAAAATGATAAGGCCCTAAATTACTTTTTCTTTGTTGCTCTTTAAATGTTTTCACAATCAGTTTTATCGCATCCTTCCATTGTACGTCAAAAGGTGCAGTATCCCCAGTAAGCTTCCAATAATTATATGCCAAACGAATTGGGTAACAAAGTGAATCTATTTCCCACTTCCGTTCATGTGTACCTGCTTTCATATCGGTTACATCTGTAGCTTTCCATTCGCTTATTTTAGAACCATCTTTATAAAAAGCATTGGCATAAGGATCCAGGTGAATACATTTTACCTGGCGGTTTATAACACCTGCAATAAGCAGTTGCAGCTTTTTATCTGCTTTCATTAAAGACATATATGGCCAAACTTGTGCAGTGCTATCACGCAACCACATGGCGTCAATATCCCCTGTTATTACATAAGTATCTGGTTTGCCATTATCCATAGAAAAATCTACGGTTGTATCTAAAGTATTGGGAAAACAATTGTTGAATAGCCACGCCAACTCTTTGTTATTCACACCAGCTTTTACTTTTCCAATCATCGCTTCCACAGCTTGGCTTGTAAAATGCCTGTCAGATAAAACAGGCCTTTTGCTTTCAAAATCAGTAAAGCTATTGGCAAACAAACTGCCTTTATTCAATAATAATCCGGTAGTTAATATACCGGTAGTTTTTATAAAATGTTTACGTGTAGACATGTATCGTTTACTTTATTTACGCAATTAACTTTTTTACTTTCATTCCGGCATTACCGAATGTGGCCATGTATCTTTGCTTATCCCCCATGTTTTTGATGGCATTGATCCCATATTAATAACTAATTCGCCGCCTGCCATTAGGTTTTTATAAAGGATAAAGGATTTCGTGTATGCGGAATTGTTTAAAGTAATACTTTGAATATATTTATTTTGCCTGCTGTTATTATTTACAATAATATGAAAAGTTTTGCCATTATTAAGCGTAAGTGTTGCTTCATCCATAATGGGGCTGCCGAATACATAAACCCCATTGGAGGGATTAACCTGGTAAAAACCCAATGCAGATAATATATACCAAGCAGACATTTGCCCAACATCTTCATTGCCGCAAATACCATTAGGCTTATCGGCATAAAGGCTATCTAAAATGTAGCGTACTTTTTCTGCCGTTTTCCATGGCTGCCCAACAAAATTGTACAGGTATGCAATGTGATGGCTGGGCTCATTGCCATGTGCATATTGCCCAATTAACCCGGTAATATCATTAGAAGCTTCTTTTCCCATATCGCCTTTAGCAATAAAAAGAGAATCCAGTTTTTCACTAAAAGATTTATCTCCACCTAATAAACTAATCAAGCCTTCTACATCTTGCGGCACAAGCCAGGTATATTGCCAGGCATTGCCTTCACTAAAATCATCTTTCATGTGGCGAGAAACAAACGGGCTAAATGGTGTGCGCCATTCCTGCTCTCCTACTCTTCCTCTCACAAACCTTGTTGAAGCATCAAAATAATTACGGTAGTTTTTTGAGCGGTTTAAAAAATAAGCATAATCACTCGCCTTGCCCATTCGCTTTGCCATTTGTGCAATTCCCCAATCTGCAATGGAATATTCCATGCCCATTGCTACAGATTCAACCAGGCTATCTGCGGGTATATAACCTAATTGCTTTACAAAGCTTAACCCTCTGTCGTCTCTCATAGCTGTAGTTTTTACAGCTTCCCATGCAAGTGATGTATCAAATCCTCTGAACCCTTTTAAATAAGCATCTGCAATTACCTGCACCGAACTATAGCCAGGCATAGTATTGGTTTCGTTGCCCATTAAATGCCAGATAGGCAATTTACCTTGTTGTTGATAAATAGCCAGCATGGAATTCACCATATCATTTACACGGTCAGATTGAAATAATGTAAACAGCGGGTGTGCAGCCCTGTAAGTATCCCACAAAGAAAAAGTAGTAAGGTTTGTAAAAGCTGCTTTGGTATATACTTTTTTATCCGTACCTAAATAATCGCCGTTATGGTCGTTGAAGATAGATGGCGCAATCATGGTATGGTACAATGCTGTATAAAAAGTACGTAACCGTGCAGCATCATTGCTTGTTACTTTAACTTTATTTAATTCTGTATTCCAGGCTGTGTTTGCATTGGCTGCTATTTCTTCAAAATTCCAAAGCGGAATTTCGGCTGTTATATTTTTTGCAGCATTTCCAATACTTACCGGTGATATCCCTACTTTTACTTGTATTTTTTCATCTTTGTTTGTAGCAAATAAAGCTGTTGCCATTACTTTTTTTGCAAGAAGAGAACTGCCATTTTGTAATGTAGTGCTATCATACACCAAAAATTGTTTTATAGGCTTTGAAAATACCGCAGTAAAAAATATTCGTTGGTCTACTGCCCAACCTTTGGAATAACGATAACCTGCAATAGTTGTTTCGTTCACTTGTTTAATAAAGGTTTCCACCGGGCTATCCCATCCAATGCCATTGGTAAGGTCGATGATAATTTTTGAATTATCAGAAGCAGGGAAAGTATATTGATGAAACCCTACTCTTTCTGTAGCAGTAAGCTCTGCTTTAATATGGTATCTTTTTAAATGAACGCTATAATATCCCGGCACTGCTTTTTCTTCGCTATGGGAGAATAAAGAATAAAAACCACTTTCCGGTTTGCCTGCAACGCCTCTTGCCAGAGAAACATTGCCCGTTACAGGCATTAAAGAAATATCGCCAAGGTCGCCAATACCCGTACCACTGAGATGGGTATGCGAAAAACCCATTATGGTAGAATCGGTATAATGATATCCCGAACACCAGTCCCAACCTTCTGAAATATTAACCGGACCTAATTGCACTGCACCAAATGGAACATTGGCTCCCAAAAAAACATGGCCGTGAAACCCTGTACCAATATAGGGGTCTACATATTGCGTTAAGTTAGCCAGCTGCTTTTGTGAATCACCCTCTTGGGTTGGCAGGTCGCAGAAGTACACTAAAAAAGTACCGCCCAAAAAAATACTGATGTATTGTTTAAAAAAGAAAGCGCTTACCCATTTCATTTGATGCCTGTTTTTATTTTAACAACTGAATTAAGTTTGATGTTTTGCGAGCTGCTGCCTATAGAAATAGTATAATCGCCGGGATATAACATCCATTTTTTTTGTGCCATATCCCATTTTTGCAACTCTGTTACCGGAATAAAAAATTGCACCAATTTTTCGCTGTCTTTATTAATATGCACCCGTTTAAAACTTTTTAATTCTTTCAATGGCATTCTTTCCAATGCAGGATATTTGATGTACACCTGTGTTACTTCATCTCCATCCATCGCGCCGGAATTTCTTATTGTTGCAGAAAACACCAGGGTATCTTTCAATGAATTTATTTTTCCGGGTTCTTGTTTCCATGCATAATCAAACGATGTATAAGACAAGCCAAATCCAAAAGGATATTGAACATCTCCATCAAAATAGCGGTAAGTCCTGCCCTTCATATTATAATTATCATAAGCAGGGAGATCGGTTAATGATTTATAAAAAGTTACTGGCAAGCGGCCTGCGGGAGAAATTTTTCCAAAAAGAATATCGGCCAATGCATTGCCGCCTTGTTCTCCGGGATACCATGCCAGTATGATAGCATCTGCATAAGGTTCAATTGCAGCAATATCAACATTGCTTCCTGCGGTAACAACAACCACTACAGGTTTTTTATTCCTGCGTAATTTTTTTAACATAGCAATATGCGCCGCAGGCAAACCCAGGCTTAATTTATCGCCGCCATGTGCAGCTAAAAATGCATCTCCTTCTTCACCTTCATATACAGGCGTAAGTCCAACAACAGCAATAGTAATATCGCTTTCGCCTGCAGCCCATAAACCACCAAAATGCGTAGTATCACTGTAATCGCTTCCCTGGTCGTACTGCACTGCAATTGCCGGCCCGGCCGCTGCCGTTATGCCTTCGGCAAATGTTACCATATCACCTGTCATGCCATGGTAATTAGCGACAAGAGGATCCATTGCTCCTGCATTTGCACCCAACACCATTATAGCACCGTATTTATTTTTCTTTAGTGGTAATAAATTATTATCGTTTTTTAGCAACACCATACTTTGTTGTGCTGCTGTGCGTGCCAAAGCTATGTCTGCTGTGGAGTGTACACTTTCTGCACCTAAACCTGTAAAAGGAATAGTTTTTTTGTCATCGAAAAAACCTAATTTAAATTGGGTGCGTAATAAAGTGCCTAGCGAAGAATCCAGTAAATTATCAGAGATCAGTTTTCTGTTGTATGCTTCAATTACATTTTTTTGCAACAGGTCAGAACAATCTAAATTAACACCAGCTTTAATTGCAGCAGCAGCAACCTCAACGGGATCATTCATCACTTTGTGATAATCAAGAATATCATACAGTGCTCCGCAATCTGTAACCACATGGCCTTTAAATCCCCATTCCTTATGCAAAATTTTTGTAAGCAAAGTATTGCTGGTGCAGCAAGGTTCATCGTTAAGGCGGTTGTATGCACACATCACCGCCTCAACTCCACCATCAACCAATTTTTTAAATGCGTAGAGATAAGTTTCTCTCAAATCTTTTTCATCAACAATAGTATTGAATGAATGGCGGCCAGCTTCGGGGCCACTATGCACTGCAAAATGTTTTGCACAAGCTGCTGCCTTAAGGTAATTAGGGTCGTTTCCCTGTATACCTTTTACAAATGAAAGGCCCATGGTTGCGGTAAGAAAAGGGTCTTCGCCATAGGTTTCTTGCCCACGCCCCCACCGTGGGTCTCTAAAAATATTGATATTCGGCGACCAGAATGTAAGCCCCATATATTGCTGGTGAAAACCGAGCGCAGTAGAAAGATTATATTTTGCTCTTGCTTCGGTAGAAATTACATTGGCTACTTCTTTAAGCAAGCTATCATTAAAAGTTGCAGCCATCCCAATAGCTTGCGGGAATACCGTAGCCAAACCGGCCCTTGCAACACCGTGCAAGCCTTCATTCCACCAGTTATAGGCAGGAATGCCTAATCGTGGTACAGCGCTGCTCTTGTAACCGAGCAAAGAAATCTTTTCTTCTAAAGTTAACCTGCTCAGCAAATCTTTAATTCTGCTCTCCATAGAAAGATTTGCATTTCTAAACGGCAATACTTCCTGGGCTTGCATTTGAAATTGTGCTGCTAAAAAAATAACGGTAAAAAAGAAACGGTAAAAATATTTATTTAGATTTTTCATGCTTGATAAAATAAGTTTATTGTTTTACGCCTAACTCTGCTATAGCAATACCGTTGCCGCTAACAACATGCAATACAGAAAATTTAAAATAACGTGCAGTTACAATTGTTCCAAGTATCACCACCTGCTCCACAGGGTTTGCTTTGATATTAGAAAACTCGCCCGATATCACTTCCTTCCAATGTATAGCATCATCGCTTACAAAATAAGCATACTTATCTGCAATACCTTCAGTTTTTTTATCTTGCCGTGGAAGATAAGTAAATGCTTTTATAGCATGTGTTTTCCCCATATCTACAATCACTTCCTGTGGCCATAGCGCATTTTTTATTGTATCTGCGATGGTATTGAAAACAGAATTTGCATCTTCATCAATAACATTTTTTACAGTATTATTAATTGGTGCGGCACTATTTATTCTCCATCCCAGTTTTGATAAATCAAACTCCTTTGTAGTTATTTCGCTTGCCTGGTTATTGTTTTCAAAACTTTGGGCTTTTATTATACCACCATCAATAAAAGCAAACGGTTTATTATAAACAATGGACTGCAATGTTGGCGCAGTACCATCTGTTGTATAGTGAATGCTTTTTACAGGCGCAATGGTGCTTATTTCTACCATGCCATCTTTAGAGCGGCGTATCAATGGCGGAGTAAGGTGGGCAGGTTCTTTAAACAAACCAAAATCGCTTAGCGCAACACATGCATTAGCACTTATGATACGCAAACGCACTTTGGTAGCAGTAATATTTTGCTGCAAACGAATAAGCCTGTTGGCACCAATGCTGGTAGAAGCTGCGATTTCTTTCCAATTGCCTTTTTCAAATGCATCAACGGCAAAAGAAGTAATGCGCTGCCCCAGTTTAATATTTTCTCTAAGCCGTATTACGTTAAATGTTTTTTCTTTTTTAAGATTGATAATCACTTGAGGATTGGTGATATTATCATCGGTCGCCCAATAGCTATACCTGTCATTATCTATTAAAAAAGCTCCGCCATATTTTCCAGCATTATTTCCCCGGACATTGCTTGGGCTAAAAACTGCTCCTTTAGCAAGGTTTACTTTGAATATTTTTTTTAGCAAATCGCCAAACTGTTTTAATGCATTTACATCATTGGGATGCAGCAATCCCTCGCGGTTGGGCGCAATGCCTACATCAAGATCAGCACCGCGCCCTACGCTTTTATAATACAAGTCCAATAAAGCATATGGAGATTTAACCTGTTCATCCTGCACCGCATGATAAAACCAACCTGGGCGCAATGGCACATCACATTCAGCAGGCATCCAGTATTTCCCGTTTACGGTACCTTCAGTTGCCAACCAATATTTGCTATAGCCATTAGCAGGTTCTTTGCCTTCATCCGGAGCAACAGGTGTGTATGTGGCCCAGCAAGTTTCACCTCCATAGCCTTCTTCGTTGCCTACCCAACGCACATCGGGGCCAATATCGCCAAACACCACTGCCGATGGCTGCATTTTTCGTGTAATGCTAAACGTACTATCCCATCCGTAATAACTGGTCCGGTCTATTTTTCTTAATTCACGGGTGCCGCCGTAATAGCCATCGCCCCCATTGGCGCCATCATGCCACGAAATAAATAACGGCCCGTAATTACTGTATAATTCTTTTAACTGATTTCTGTAAATCGCTACATATTCCGGTTTCCCATACAAAGGATTATTTCTATCCCATGGAGAACAATATATACCCAGCTTCATACTTAATTTATTACATGCAAGCTGATATTCATTTACTATATCCCCTTTGCCATTCTTCCAGGGGCTTTTGGTAATATTATGTTCGGTTGTTTTTGTTGGCCATAAACAAAGCCCATCGTGGTGTTTTGCTACTACAATTATACCTTTAAAGCCTCCTGCTTTTGCTGCGGCTACAATTTGCTCTGCATTAAAATGAATTGGATTAACTATTGCAGGGTCTTCATCGCCGTAACCCCATTCTTTATCTGTGTAAGTATCTACACCAAAATGAATCAGGCAATACATTTCTGTTTCATGCCATTTTAATTGTGCTGCTGTAGGCAAAGCGCCATAAGGTTTTGGCGGCGCCTGGCTAATGGCAGCATTAGCCATCAATAACAACAAAAATATTTTGCTTACTTTTTTCATCAAAAATAATTTAGTTCTAATCTACCATTATTTCATCAACAAATATCCACGACATTGTTCCTTTAAATAAATAGCCTTCCGGTATTTCGCCAAAAGCAGTAGCCACTATACGGATGTATTTTGCTCTTGCTTTTAAATTATCAATGCTAATCAGCTTCAATCCAGGTTCGCCCATTTTTGGTATTTCTTTATTGATGTATGTACCTGCCAATGAAAAATCTTTGCCATTATCAGAAACAAACACCGATACCTTAGGCGGCAAATAGATGCCGCTATTAGGATCATCAAGGAAATTAATTTTTACAGAATTAACTGAAGTGGCTTGCTGCATATCTATTGTTGCAATCACATCTCTTCCCGAAAAACCCAGCCACTTATTATCTTTAAAAGCTGTAGAAGCCATCAAGCCATCGGTAATGCTTGCACTACCAGATGCAGCGTATTGCGGCGCATATTCACTTTGCAATGCCACGGGTTTATTCAACGCTTTATTTACAGGAATAAAAATACCCGATTGAGCCACTTGTTTACCATTTACAAATAAGACTGCTTTAATTGTTGTTGCTTTGCTTACAGTAAGTGGTTGCTTGTAAATTGTTTTAATGGAATCGTTTTTGCCATCAGCTACAGCATATTTTACAGTTGCGCCATCAACATCTGTAGCAACAGAAACAATTGCAGTATTATTTTTATTGATTGAATAACTGATACGCGGATCGGGAGTTACCTGCACCATATCAAACCATGCAGTTCCTGCCGTTAGCAATTCTAAGGTTAGTATTGCAGATCCATAAGATGAATCTCTGCTGAATATAAAATTATATTGTTTCCATTCATCAGTAAGTGTAAAGGTTTTGTCTTTTCCAGGCCCTTCCATATTTATTCTAAAGACAGGCATTTTTTGCTGCAGTTTTGCTTTTGCCCAAATAGATACGTTGTAACTATTATTTGCCTTTATAACAATTGGCAGTAAACGAATTTTATCGCCGGTACTATCCATAGGTGTAATAAGCCTTAGGCTAAAAGAACCATCTACACTTTGCCTTGGGTCCGCAAAAAAACTGGCTCCCTGCTCTGCCTTATCTGCAAAACTCTTTTTTGTATTGCTGCCAATGGGCAAACCAGGGCTAACAATTTTTTCAAAACTTGGGTTGGCAGTTAAATTACCAGCATACAATTTTGCCATGCCGGCATTTGTTTTTCCCTTTAAAAGATAAACTCTTGTTCCCTGCGCATCAATAATATCTTCTATCATGCCATCATGCATTGCCACTTCCCTATTCTCAAACCAAAGGGAAGCTGTAGACGAAGTTGTTGTGTTCAATTGTAAATTAAATGTTTTAGGTTTATTTTCTCTATTCACGGCAACAATCAATGTATCATTATTGTGAACAAATGATTGTACCAAAACACTGCTATCAGAACTATTGACAACAACAGGCATTTCATCTGATAATAAAAAAGCGCTCATCTGGTTTACTTCAACAGCTATATCACTACATACTGACCATGCAGATACAGCTTGCGGATTTAAATTGCCCAATGAATGTGTATAATATTGAATGCCTTTAACGCCATTGATCAAACCTAAATAAGTCATCAGTCTTATCTCTTTTGCTGTCGGTTCTCTTGCCCACATTTCTTGTCCGCCAAAAACCTGCGGCACCAGCCACACAGATTTTTCATGGCTATAATCATGGTTTAATTGTTTTACAAAACCTTCTACGATATCCAACGGGCCCGGCACAGGATAAGGGTCTGTCATTGCAATATCCATCGTGTTTCGGTACAATGAAAATTTAGAAGGCAACATAAACACAATTGATATGGGATGATATGGATCGAGTTCATGAACAATTTTATATGCCTTCTCCAGTAAAGCCTGCGGCCTTCCCTGCCCATCGGGCTCATCATTGATATACCATGATAATAATGCAGGGTGATCTCTAAATGCAATAATTTCTTTTCTTAATAAAGCTTCTTTTTGATCTTCGCTCATATCCAGACCTTTTGCCCCGTTGTGGCCAGAACCAATCAATGAATTAACACTGTATTGCACTCGCATGCCGACTTTCGCACAGCGATCCATAAAAGCTTTTCGTTCCTTATAGGTATCATCTAAATTAGATTGATAAGGCGCAATAAGATTAAAGCCATGTGTAATTTCCTGGTCAGCTAATTGTATTAAAGCCCTGCAATAAAAACCAAAAGGAAAAAAAGGAATGCCATCAGCAATCAAACCACCAGTTTGCAAATCAATTTTAACTTCATTATTTTTTGGTTGAAGGCGAACGATGGTTACTGTGTCACTTTTAAGTATTTTATCATTACTGAAAAGTTTATACAATAATTGTGTTGTTCCTAATTCAAAATTTGACAGCGAAATTCTGGCAATCAATAAATTATTTTTTACTTCATCCGTTTGTACAAGTAAAGTGCTCTTGTTAAATATAGAAAGATGGTATCTGGTTAAACTGGTATTTCCTGTTAAGGCCGCCATTATAGCCACTTCTTTTTCGACAGTATAATAATTATATTTTGAAAATACTTTTGCCTGCTGTGGCTTTACCTGCAACTGACTAAATGTAGCCACCAGCAACAGTAAAAATATTTTTATGCTGCAACGTTTCATGTAAATAATAATTGCAATTGTTAGTTTTTAAACCAGCCGGAAGGTATGTCCTGTGGCTCTCCACCATTCTTACTATATTGTAACTTTAATGTATAACCGCCGCCACCTTCCACAAAGTTCAGCGCAAATTTATGCAACCCCTTTTTTAATGCAGCCTGTCCATTCTTTTCTTTGGGTGCGTGCATTCCATCATTATCCACCACTTCCCTGTCAGCAATTTTTAATATGCCGCCGTCATCGCAGGTTAAATAAAAACTATAAATCCCATCTTCTGGTACATTAATATAGCCTCTGTATAGCAAACCAAAACTTGGGGCTTCTGCATTTTTTGGTACAATTATATTTTCTACTGTTGCAGAGCCGTCTGCATTTTTATCATCAGGAATTGATGCCGCAGTTTTGAAAGATTTTTTTCGCCAGCTGCAAATTAATCCGTTGCTTAAATTGGCAATTAATTCTCCTGCCGCCATATCTTGTTGTTTGTAATGCAGCTCATACACATCACCACGCAAACCATCAGGTTTAAATACCGCTATTTTAACCAATGCCGATTTACTAATAACCAATGGCTGTGTTAACACGCTGGAACGCACATTGGGCATTGTGCTATCCAGCGTGTACCTGATTGTTGAGCTATATAAGGGTTTTTCAAGTTTTAGTGTAGCCTTATCAGTAAATACATACTGATCCATCAGCGGCAAATCGGGGAAACGATAATTTACTTTCAATAAATCTAAACGGGAGTAATGTGTTTTTAATCTTTGCAAATAAGATTTATAATCATCATGGTTGCTCCATAAGTTTTCTGCAAGTGCCGTCATGCGTGGCATTATCATATAATCAGCACGCTCTTCTGTAGGCACTTGTTCTGCCCAAAGATTTGCCTGTGCACCAATAATATTTTTAGCCTCCTCTTTGTTTAAGCCTCGGGGTATAAGGTTAAAATGATAAACATTCGATAATGAATTTTTATCTGGCTGGTAATCAAAATATAAAGGATTACCCGGCGACATAATCACTTTGTTGCCATTTTTAGCAGCAATTAAAGGAGCTTTGGGTACCCATGTGCGCCAATACATTATTGCAGCAGTTTTTGTAACACCGCCTTCTAATATTTCATCCCAGCCAATTATTTTACGCCCTTTGCTGTTGAAAAATTCTTCCATCTTTCTGATAAAATAACTTTGCAGTTCTGCAGAAGTTTTTAATCCTTCTTTTTCCATCAAAGTTTTACATGCATCCGATTTTTCCCAATAAGAGCGGTCTACTTCATCGCCGCCAATATGAATATACTCGCTGGGGAAAATATCCATAATCTCTGTAAAAATATCTTGTGCAAATTGGTAAGTAGCAGGCAGGCATGGGCAAATTGGTATAGAAAACAATTCTCCAAAAGCACTTTTGCCGTTGCAGCTTAAATAATTGTAAGCATTGATGGCAGCCATCATATGGCCGGGCATATCAATTTCGGGAATGATGGTAATATGCCTTGCCAATGCATAAGCCACTATATCTTTCATTTGTTGTTGTGTGTAAAAACCTCCGTATAAAGTTTTCCCGTCCTTATGAATGACATGGCTTTTATCAATAACAAAATCTGCATTATCTTTTGCCCGTAACATGCAAACAGAATCCTGGTTATTGAATGTTCGCCATGCACCTTCCTCGGTAAGTTTTGGATATTTTTTTATTTCTATTCTCCAGCCCTGGTCATCTGTTAAATGCAAATGAAATGTATTGAATTTATACAAGGCCATTACATCAATATATTTTTTAAGATAGGCTACCGAAAAAAAATGCCTCGATACATCAAGGTGCATCCCCCGCCAAGCAAATGCAGGTTCATCTTTTATAGTTACAACAGGCAATTGTAAAAATTTTTGCCCGCTGCTTTTGTTGCTTTCTATTGATGGTGGCAATAATTGCCTGATAGTTTCAATGCCCCTGAATATACCAGTTGCATATTTTGCCTCAAGTATTACCTGTTGTTTTGTTATGGTTAGATGATAGCCTTCGTCAGTATTTATCGATGCATTATATTGCAATTTTATTATGGAATTGCCTGATTTAATATTTTGTTGCAACGGTTTTCCAAAACTGTTGGTAAATAATTGCCCCAGCAAATTGGCTTCGTTGGTATAATTTTGATCCGGGGGAACTTGAATTGTTGTTGCTGATGTTATTGTAAAATATCCATCGCCTTCAACAAGGTTTGTTGGGTATGGAATAAGGGGATATTTGGTTTTATTATCTTGTGCAAACAGGCTATTGCCAATTAAAATAGAACACAACCCAATAAGTACAATTTTAAATGGCTTATTCATTTGTGCAAATGAAAATTTATGTTACGTTTAGATTTTACTGATATTAAAAGAATCCCCAAGCCGATTACCAAACTACTGTTTCGGCCTGGGTTTTTGATTCTTACTGAAGTTATTTTGGTTTAATATTTTTACTTCAAGTGTTTCCTTTAATTTTTTATTGTTCACGTAAGGGTAAAGTGTAAAAATTGCATCATCCTTGCTGGTAGCAGGCATTGTATAGGAGAAATTGATTACGCCTTTACCTTTAGCAGGTATCTTTATTGGATTTGGAAATTTCAAGCCGGTTTTATTGGCCTTAAAATCAACTATCATTTCTTTATGGGTATCATTGGCATAATTCAATTCCATCTCTCTGGTTTCTCCCGGTTTAAGATATCCAAAAGCCATCACTTTCAATCTTAAATACAGGCCCTGGCCAAAGTTGTAAGGGTAGTCTTCTATTACAGGATGCTCAAAAGGCGTTACAGTACCCTCTACCCATACACGATTATATTCAGTGCTATTATTGCTAAGCACTACTACCTCCTTAGAAAAAAATCCTGATTTGTATTCAGGATTAAATGTAATGGTTACTTTTCCTTTTCCTCCGGGTTTTACAGGCGCTTTGGAAAGTATTTTGCCAATACAACCGCAGCCGCTATTAATATCATTTATAACAACAGGCGTTTTGCCATTATTATGAAAAACAAATTCATGCGATACCTTTCCGTTTTTTTCCAGAATAGTTCCAAAACTATGTATCCGTTCTTCAAACGTTATTGTTGAAGAAGGATTTTGCGAACGTACCGGAACCACGAAAACAAATAAAGCTACCAGCGCAATAATATATCTCCCCATCAGGTTAAACTTTTTAAATAGCAAGTTATATTAATTGGCGTATACATCAAACTCTACTATCCTGAAATTCTGTGTATTTGTACTGGTAGAATATGACAATATAAGCCTTATGTATTTTGCCGGTATAGCTTTATAAAATAAAATATAGCTATAGGTAGTCGAATAGGTTGTATTTGCTTTAAGCACAGAACCAATCTTATCATAACTTATACCATCGTTGCTCAAATACACATCAACCTGAGTAGGTGTGTATGTTGTAGATGTTGCAGTGTACAAACGTATTCCTGTAACATTTGCTGTAGCTTGCATGTTTACATCAAGCTGCACAGGAGAAGCAACCCACCTTGAGTATGTAGTAGTAGAACCATCCAAAATACTTCCCACGGTAGTAGGTGCAGGATTGAAGTTGGCAGTCCATGCAGCACGGGTTGTTAACAATGATCCGATAACATCTGCAGTAGTAGCCAGGTATTTTATTCTTCTCTGTTCCACATTTACAACAATATAGGTAATCTGTGTGCTGCTGTTGGTTATAGTTCCGCTGGGATCTATAGTAGTCAACTTAATGGGAGCCATATACGCTGTTCCTGTTAATAAATTGAACCCAGGAGAATTGGTTGTTATGGTAATAGAATCGGAAGATGTACTAGTACCTTTTGCAATATGTGCCATCAAACCATCGGCATTAAGTACACCTACAGGAAATGGTGCATAACTGGTATTGTTAGCCGCATTATATGCATCTACCAAGGTATTATCCAATTTTGCTGTTACTGTTACATCCTGACTTATTTGTTTTGATGCAAACACAGGAAATTTAATGGCCGCAGGTATTGTAGAGGAAAGGTTTAGTAAACCACTTCCGGCTGTATTTGGAATATTTACAACACTGTAGGTAATGGCATTTTGTGGCCCCGTACCAAAGCTTTGGTTATTGGTAAAGAATTTTATATCCGGATCCCCAACAACATCGTAAGGAGTAGATTTTTTACACGAGAATGCTATTGTGGCAATCGCAAGGCATCCTATAAAATATTTTGTAATTGACATATTCAGTAATTTTTTATAATTAATTAACTACAACTATTGACTGCATTTATTTAAGACATCATTGGTCCAGGTAACATAAGCAGATTTATCAACAAGTGTAAGGTTATCATCTCCCAAGGCAGCAAAATCCCAATACACTTTTGTCCAGTCCATATCGTATTTTGTACCACTTGAAGCTGAATTTTTAAACTTGGATCCTGAACCTTCATTTAATTTCCAATACGCCAAAAGACCATTTGCATTAGGATCTGCGCCACAAAGATTAAGCTTTATCTCACTTGCAGTTAAAGCCCGGTTCCAAACGCGGCATTCTGCAATACGCCCATTAACATACTGCTTGGTATCATACCCTCCCCATACCTGGCCTAACCCTAAGCGTGAAAACTTCAACACCATTGAGCCTGTTAGCTCTGCCGCTTTATTACCATCAACATAAAGTACACATTTATTTCCATCATACGCCAAGGACAACATGTACCATTGATTGGCATTAAAATTATAAGCAAATGCACCTCCAAGGCTCCCTGTTATTTGCAATGAATTACTAGGGTTTCCCAATTCAGCGTAACGTAATCCCATAGAAGTAGTTTCCCATTGATCAGTCCAGTTAATGAGGCTTTGTATAGGTTGAGGATTTGTGTTCCCATCACCGGTTCTATATGCATAGATAAGATTCTTTACTTCAAGTGTATAGTTTGCCAGCACCGCAGGATTTGCTGGGTCAAATAATGCACAGGCATTAAAGCGACCACGTGTACCCGGAGTACCAGTTGTACCCGCGTTGGAGTTATTCATAGACAATGCCGGAAATCCAATTATCCTCGCAATCCTTAGAAATATAGTTCTTGATGATTCTAAAACACCAATATCTCCGCCTGTAACAGTTGTGATGCTTAAAGGAATCAAATAAGAACGACCGTCGACAAGTGAAGAAGTAGATATTATTTTTACAGTTACCGGAGTTGATGCGGCAGTTCCTGCTTGAATGGAAGTCTCCAAGCCCGAAAGATCTATTGCAGAGGCAGGCACTGTAAAATATGTTGTCCTGTGTTCGGTATTGAACTTTGTAACTGCAGCAGTATCTAAAGCAAAAGTAACTTTAGTATCTGCAATTACTTTTTTGGTTGAGGTTGCCGTTACCAAATATTGTGCAGGCGTGTTTTCCACTGAAAATTTTACTATGGGATATGATTCGGTACCCGTAATAAGAATTTTATCTTCGCCAAAAATTGTTTTTTTCTTACAGCTTAAGCCAAAGAGCATACTTAGTAAAAGTATTGCTCCAAAAGATGTTTTTATATTTATTTTCATGATAGTAAATATTTATTATTAAATAGTTAGTTTTTATTCTTTTATTTGGCTGCCGGGTTAACAATTTGTATTGCACGCCTTACATTATAATAAGGAGTTCCGGTTGCTGAATAATAATCACGATCGAAATAAAACGCTCCAAAACCTGCTTTTTTCCCTTGTGTAGGGTTCCAGCGTGCCATTCCTTCCATGGAATACATCTGTGTTCCATTGGTAGTTAAAGTATTGCCATTTGCTTCGGTAAAGGGTGTTCCTCCATTAGCGGAAAAGTCGCCAAAATTTTCTTGTACAATAAATTTACCTGGAGGAATTGCCCCTGCAACGCTATTATAATAATTCTGCAGGTTGGTAGCATTTTGCACACCGCCTGTACCTTGTGAGTATGCCTGGCGGACATAATAGCTTACATACGGACCTGCTGCTGCAGGAGGAACGGTGGAATAATAATCAATAATCAGCAACTTATCTGGATATTTACCTGTTGGCCCAAAAAACTGGGCCATATATTTTACTAAAACCATCATATTGTTTGAATTAGTCCAAACGCCCTGTGATGGTTCATAGTCAAAATCTGCCCCATCAATATTATTGTTAAGCACAAGGTCAACTACGTATTGCCCATAAGCTTTAATAGATGTTGTATCGGTTATTTTAGTGGTATCCCCTTTTGATGAAATAAATTGAGAGGTGTTGCTTGCATCCAAATGCGCAACAAATCGGGTGCCTTTCTTCGCCTGCACATATTGCATATCTGCAAGGGCAAGTGGTTGCCAATCTTTTGTAGGAACGCCCATCCACAGGTTTACGATATCAACGCTATCAGGAAGGCCAAGGATGCGTTCTCCCCATGAGGCAGATTCTTTATTTCCCGTGGCGCCTTGTATAGGTGCATAAGCCGCATAATAGCCATAAAACATGGTATGGTCGGTTTTCTTGTATGCTTTTAAATTGGCGTAGTACTGATCGTCGTATGTGTAGGGTGTTTGCACTTGTAAAGCCGATGCTGTCGTACTTTTTTTGCAGCCAACTGCTAAAAGCACTGGGATGGACAGCAGCAAAACAGGAATTAATTTTATTTTCATAACAATGTTATTTTTACTTTTCAGATTAATTATTTTTTATCCCACCAAAGTTTGGTGCCACCGCCATCGGGACCACCCAATAAGGAAACACCAGTTGATACACCCGGCTTATTGTTAACATATTCCGACTGTGGAAAAGGAATGCGGCGAACCTGAATTGCGGTATTAATAGTACCATTGCTATTATTGGATACTACAGGTAATAATTTTGGATATCCTGTTCGGCGAAATTCTGCCCAGCCTTCTGGGCCATCAGGATATATAGCCAGCCATTTTTGGGTAATAATCCTTTCTAAATTTGTTTCAAATAAATCAGCTGCATTCCAAGCAATTTTGATTGTGCTTGGAGCTGAAGCATTATTACCTGATTGGCCACTGTTATCTGTAAAAGCAGCAGGCACTAATGTATTATTGGCCGCATAGGTTGCAGCATCAATGGCCTGCAGCCCATTTTCTACAAATGAAGCCGCAATACCCTGGTTGTAAAAATCCTGCGCCAAGCCCCCCATGTTCCATCCACGCAATGCGCCTTCTGCACGCAAAAAATAAGATTCTGCAGCAGTTATCCAAACAATTTGAGTAGAGCTGGTATTCATGTTAAAGCTAGATATCTTGGTTCCCGTATATGGCGTCCAAACAGATGTAGCAATACCCTGCCGAACACCGTGATAATTTCCGTCATCTGCCTTGGTAAAATAGACCGCCCTGCGTGGATCTGCATAACCATTCATAAAAGCATCCATTGATGCGCTCATCCGGGCTTCACCTGCATTGAAATTGTACGCAATTTCATACAGAGGATGATAATAAGTTAAGTTGGCAGAATGTTGCAATGCAGCTCTGTCATTTACGCTGGTGATAACACCAATTGGATTGCTGATAGATTTTTCTGCTTCTGCTTGTGCCAATGCCGGGTTGGCGTAAACCACCCTCATGGCTAAACGAAGCCTCAATGTGTTGGCAAACTTCACCCAGTTGGTAACATTGCCGCCATAAATAAAATCGTAATCTTTAAGTAAGGTTACACCCGGGTTAGATTGGGTATAGGCTGTTAGTACAGTAATAGCACTATCTAATTCATTAAAAAATTTAGTGTACACATCCTGCAAAGAGTTGTAACTGCTTTGCAATACTCCGGTTTGATAATTATTGTAAGGAATGGGGCCGTAAGCATCTGCTACACGGTGCATGGCCTCTACCTTTACAACAGTAGCCAATGCTGCAACCTGCGGTAGATTTTGTTGAGTGGCGGTAACATACATTTTTTGCCATGCTGGCATTATAGATACAAAGCCCGAACCGAAAGTTTTTTCAATCCACCCGGTAATAAAATAATAAGAACCATTATGTACACCATTAGGGTACCAGGCACCGGTAGGTGCTACAAAACCCGAATACAAATCGCTGGTAAGCCCTTGTGCTACCTGGTAATCGCTGGAAAGGTTAGTTCCGTCTTTAAACAAAACTACATTGCGCTGCATTTGAGCAAAGAAGGTACCGGTTGCAAGGTTATCTGTTGCAAGCATGCCTTCTGTTGCCTGGTTTTGATTAGTATTATACTCACTAAACTTTTTTGTACAAGCAGTAGTTATAACCATAGTGATTATACCAAGCAGCATAATATTTTTATACAAATTTCTTTTACCTGTTATCATAACAATTGTTATATTAAGTTTATCAAAAATTAAGTTTTACAGAAAAGCCAATTGAACGAAGGCTTGGTGCCATAAAATAATCAATGCCCTGGTAGTAAGTCTGTGTATTGGCTGTAAGTTCAGGATCAAACGGTGCTTTATTATAGAGCATCAACAAGTTGCGGCCCACCAAAGAAACATTGGCGCTCTTTACAAACTTTACCCATTTTTTTACAGGAAAATCATAGCCTATTGTTGCTTCGGCCAACCTAACATTGGTGGCACTGTAGGTATACATAGCAGCAATACCGCCACCGGCGCCCGACCCTACTATTTGATAATATTCTTTTGCGGGAATTTTATAACCATTTACTACAACACCGCCGTTATCACGTGCATCTGCAGATGCCTGAGATATACCAAATGCATCCATTATAGCCTGTGTATTGGATACCACAATACCGCCTACACGAGCATTAAATTGAAAGCTTGCATTGATGCCTTTCCATTTAAAGCTATTGCCCCAGCTTGCAGTATATTTAGGGTTGTTGTTACCTGCGTATACAAATTTATTAGCATCTGCAATTACTGTTTTCGATCCTGGATCTACGTAAATAGCACCATGCTCATCTACCTTAAGCGTATTTACATAAATATCTCCCATTGAACCGCCTTCTGTAAGCATCATTTTGTAACTGCCCGTTCCGCCCACATTCAGGCTTGTTAAATGTAAAGCAACCAATTGCCCCGAACTTGGATCACTATATCCCGGCAGTAATTGCACAACTGTGTTTGAATTAAGCGAATAATTTACATAACTATTCCACTCTACCTTACCAAATTTGTGGTTGTATTTAGCTCCAAGTTCCAACCCTTTGTTATCCACCTGGCCTGCATTTACATATAAGATGTTAGACCCTATGGTACCAGAAGATGATGCTTGAAAAATTTGATTGTAGGTGCTAGAGCTATAAATAGTACCATCTAATTTAAGCGCACCTTTAAATAATGAAGCATTTAAACCAACTTCCCATGATTTGGTTAATTCTGGTTTAAGGTTAGGATTACGAGCTGTCGTGATGGTACCAGGGTATCCGCCTGACAATGCATAAGTGGGGATAGTTAAAAACCTGGCTGGTTCGTTACCTACTTCAGAATAAGAGCCGCGTAATTTTAAATACGGCAGTATGTTAGATTTGATCATTGGTAATAAATCGGTAAGTACACCAGAAAGCCCAACAGATGGATAAAACAATGACAGGCTGTGCGTTTCTGCCAATGTAGAAGCCCAGTCATTACGTGCAGTACCGTCAAGGAACACCATATTCTTATACCCAAATTGCGCACTGGCAAATACCGATTGTTTTTGTGTATGATAACCAGTTTGAGATGTTTCTGCAGTAGAGGTATTAACATCTGCAAAAGTATATAGGTTGGCAACACCTGCTAATTTACCGCCGTACATGTATTGATTGTATACCACATCCTCAATTGATGATCCGATGTTTGCACTGACATTGTATTTGTTTTGGAATGTTTTATTAATGGTTACTAAACCGTCAGCATATATTTGTCGTGTATCCTGTGAGTTTAGCGCATAGAATCCGTTTTGAGAAGCAAAAAGTGTGTTGGTAGATGCTGCAAATCTTCTTTCATCTTTTTCAACCTCTTTATCCATTTTTGCACGGCCAGATATACTCAGCCAATTGTTGATGTTATATTTAAGCGATATAGTTGGAATATAACGGTCTTTTTTATTTTCAAAAATATCACGTTGCGTGACCCAGTAAGGGTTTTGCATGAGCAAACCGTTATCGCCGTAAGGCCAAAACTGCGTTTTTAAGTTACGTGATGGGTCATAGCGCTCAAAAGTTTTTACCCTGTCAAACTGATCGCCGGCAGGAAAAAGATATATAGCCACCAAAGGGTTAAAATATTGCCCTTGCGATATCATATTTTGCTCATTTACCTTTGTAGCCATAAATGACAGGTCGAGTGTTACTTTGCCATTTAGATAAGTAGAGGTATTGCGTGCTGTAAAGTTGGAACGGTCATAAGTATTATTAGGAATAATACCTTTTGAATCCACATGGCCTAACGAAAGGTAAGTCTGGTTTTTTTCTGTACCAGTTGATAGGTTAACCGAAGTAGTGGTGTTTATGCCTGTTTGAAAAAAGTCTTCTGGTTTATAGGTCGATGGTGTAACCAGTTTATCACCCCAACTAAAATAACTGCCTATATCAGAAGGGCCATAAGTATGTTGAAATTTTGGCAAAAGCAACGGGTTAGAAAACATAGTGGTGTTGATAATGCCGATATCTGTCTTGTCTTTTCTACCTTTTTTAGTGGTAATCAATATTACACCATTGGCCGCTGCGTTACCATATAAGGCTGCAGCAGAAGGGCCGCTTAAAACAGATACACTTTCAATATCATCTGGATTGATGTTTGAAATAAAATCGCCGGTTTGCCCTGCACCAGAAAAAATATCCGCTGGCTGACCGGGTAATGTATTAGTCATGGGAATACCATCCACTACATAAAGTGCATTGTTATTACCACTAATTGATTTTGTACCACGCATTACTACACGGGACGAACCGCCTGCACCTACCGCTGAAGCATTGATGGTAACACCGGCAACTTTACCATTAAGGCTGTTCACAAAACTACCATCGCTTGCTTTAGTTAAATCATCGCCTTTTATTTCCTGCACATTATAAGTAAGTGCCTTCACTCTTCTTTGTATACCGAGCGCTGTTACTACAACTTGTTCTATTTCTTTTTCTGCTTTCTTTAAAACGATTTCAATGTTGGTGCGTCCATTTATTGCAACTTCCAAAGTTTGGTAACCGATAAAACTTATTACCAGCGTCTGACCAGGCTCTGCATTAATTGAAAATTTACCACCTGCTTTGGTAGCGGTAGCTGCTGTAGCGCCTTTAATTCTTATTGTAGCACCTTCAAGTGGAACCCTGTCGGTGCCAAGTACAGTACCTGTAACTTCTACAGCTTTTACAACCGGAACTGTTTGTACAACAGGTTGCTGATTGGATTGCTGCGGTCCTATACCAAGCTTTTCTTTAATGAAAATGGTGGTGTTGCTGATTTCATAATCTACCGGCTGATCCTTAAAAACAATTTCTAAAAAATCTTTAAGAGGCATTGCCTTTACTTTAAGCGACACGGGCTTAATGTCTTTTAGCAAGCCCTTGTTGGCAAAAACAGTGTAGCCCGTTTGCTTTTCCACAGCATCAAATACGGTAGCCAACGTAACATTTTTACCCGAAAAAGTTACGGTTTGTGCCATGCTTTTCGCATTGGCACTAAGTAAGCCCAGCATCATAAAAAAGATTGTCAGCTTCATAATTTGCAGCGTTTTAGTAAATAACCGCAATGGCTGTGGCATGTTTTTCGAAGGCAGGTTCGAATTGACCATGGCTTGAAAAACCCCAGCAGGACGGTTACAAAGAGCAGTTTTTAGCATAACTTCGCATTGGTTTTGTTTCTAAAAATGTTAGTTTTAATCGAACTCTAAATTTTGAATGGAACAAGCTTTCCGATCTTTTTCGGGTTGCCGCCGGGATTGCACTCCATGGCGGCATTTTTTTGTTCATCCATTTATGATTATCTTTTTATAATAACCGTTTTTCTTATTGGTTAATTAAGGCAAGACCACCACTCTTCTTCCCTGCTCTACCCTAAAGTGTACTTTAGATACTTCAAGGCCATGAAGCACACCTGATAAAGTAAGGTCCCTGCTCATCTTACCTACAAATTCTAATTTGGGAACATTCTTTTCATACACCACATCAATATCGTACCAGCGTTCCAGTTGTCTCATCACTTCTTCCAGTGTTGCATCCTGAAAATTGAACACCCCGTTTTTCCACGCAATAACTTTTTCTACATCCACTCCTTTTATGATTTTTACACCAGAGGATACTTGTGCCTGTTCGCCTGGCTTCATCACTATGCCTTTATCACTTTGCATATTTATTTTAACGGCTCCCTGCAATAAGGTTACTTTTAAATCGGCTTCATTTTCATAAGCGTTTACATTGAACTCGGTGCCCAAATCGGTGATTTCAGTTTTTCCATTATGCACTTTAAAAGGCATGGCTGCGTTATGTGTTACTTCAAAATAAGCCTCACCGGTTATGGATACACTACGTTCGTTGCCAATAAATGCTATCGGGTATGTAATAGATGAACCAGCATTAAGCCATACACGGCTACCATCAGCAAGGGTCATATCAACTACTTTACTTCCTCTTGGGTTACTCAATGTATTATATTGTATCTGCCCTTGTGTTTGCTGTGCAGCATTATAAATGATTTGTCCATTGGCAGTTTTTACAAGGTTAACATCGCCCTGCGTTGCCAATGTACCACTGGTAATACTATCCAAAGGCACTTTTCTTCCGTCTGCAAGAGTTATCATGGCTCTAACCGTGGATGGCGCAATGATATCACTATCAATCTTTTCGATTTGTTGTGGTTTTACCTCAGCGATAATTTTGTTTTCTTTATTATTAAGAACAAAATAATACGCAGCGCCTAATACCAATACAATTGCAGCTGCTGCCGCAATCCTGGGCCATAAGGGTATAATACGGGTCTTATTTTCTTTTATATTTTGTTCAGATGAACTTAATATAGATTGAATGATTGCTTCAGTATTTTCTGCCGGCATATTATCGTAAGCAAAATCTTTTTCCCAACCTTCATCCAATAATGTTTTTACATCGTTTGCATATTGTGGGGAAAGTAACATCACCGCCAGCTCTTGCTTTTCGGCTTCGGTACAGGTTTTAGCTAGGTGCTGCTCAAATAGATATTTCAGTCTGGTGTTTGGCATCAAATTAATTATTTATAGTCCTAAATGGGGGAAAGCAATTAATAAAGCAAGCATAGCAATTAGTTAGTCTACTTAGTGAGACAACCGAAAAAGAAAAAGGTAGTAGATGAAATGAAAATATTTTTTATGGATCAGGGACAACAGACTAAAGACCACAGCAGAGTATGTTATAATGATAGCTTTTTTTATGTTTAAGATGTTGTATCCGTAATATGTTCTCAGTGGTCAATGGTCTGTCGTGGGTGGTCTGTAGTCCGTCGTCCTAACAAAATGCCAGCCCATAAATAAGGCAAACAGTTATTGCCTGGGAGCCGTATGAATCAGAAATTTCTTTGCGCAAATAATTGAGTGCATCAGTCAAATGCTTTTTTACGGTGAAGATGGAGATATTCAATCGTTGAGCAATGTCTTCCTGTTTCAGGCCTTCTTCCCTGCTCATCTTAAATACTTCTTTTTGTTGTGGTGTTAATTTGCCTACAGCGTCATGTATCAGCTGGCGTACTTCTTTTCTTACCAATTTATCATCGGGGCCGCTAAATTCATAGCCAGCACTTCTTTCCAATTCTGTTATTATAAGTGTTTGCTTTGCCATGCGTTTTAAACCGTTATAAGCATTATTGTGTGCCATCCTGTACAAATAAGCATTAAGGTTTTGTATTTGGGGCAAGCGTTCTTTATCGGCCCATAATTTTAAAAACACATCGCTAACCGTATCTTCGGCAGCTTCTTTTGAATCTGTAATTTTAAGAATGTAAGTGTACAATTTGCCGTGGTAAGCATTGAATAATTCTCTAAAGGCAAGTTCATCACCTTTTGAAACCTGCACCAGCAGGTCTTTTTCATTGTATGGCAGCTTCTCTAGCAGTGATAATGTTTTAGTAAATCCAATTAAAAGTAGATAAAATGTAACAAACATAAAAAAATTGTTACGCACTAACTTATTAAAATACAAAGTAATAGAATATGTAAAACCATCATTTGGACAAGACAATTCTTTAGCTGCCACTAACAACAAGCGCTTCTCAAATAGGAGCGCTTGTTGTTATAAAATATTATATCTGAAATTAATTACCATTTATAACTCAATGTTGTTATTAACTGCCTTGGTGTAATTGGTGTAACACTATAATTATCATGCACAAGGTAATTGAGTGTATTGAAAACGTTCCCCAATTTTCCCTGCAACGTGAATTTTTTATAGCTGTAGGCTGCTGATAAATCAAAAGTTGTAAATCCTTTTAGTGGTAAAAGCCTGCTGCCAATTTGAGTTTGCCCTACAGTATTATTATACCCACCCAAACGGTTGCCAATATAAAAACCGGAGATACCAATCTTTAAACCACGTACTGAATTTTTAGTAAAAGTGTAAAAAGCAGTGAGGTTAGTGGTATTGTTGGGATTTATTACCACTTGTTCGCCTTCAATATTAGAACCTTTTGCGCCTGATGTTTTTGTAAAGCGCATAAAATTATAGCCGTAACCCGCAATAAAATAAATGTTTTTTGATAGTACACCATTAAAATCCAGTTCCACACCATCGCTGGTAGTTTGTCCTTTCAATTCTTTTACAGTTGCATCAGAATTTAAAGTACCATCCGCTTTAAACTCGGCTTGTTGCGCCAAATTGCTGTTAATTATCCTGTACACGCTAAGGTTAGCAGATAATTTATTATCAATGAAATTATTTTTTACGCCCACTTCATATTGATCAATGATTGACGGCTTCAACAATTGGCCATAAATATTTGTCCCTGTATTAATGGTAAAGTTATTAGAGTAGCTTCCAAATATAGAAGTGTAGCTAACAGGTTGATAAACGACAGCAATTTTTGGAGAGAATGCTTTGTTATACGCTGTTGCTGTTGCACCGGCAGTGTTTGCTTGTGTAGCCGTAGTTAAAATATTGGTTTGAATAGTGGCCTGGTAACTCCATCTTAAACCAGTCAATACTTTCAGTTTTTTAGTAAGCGAAATAAAATCCTGTGCGTAAATACCAAACCTGTTGCTTGGCGCTGTTGTTGTTGTTATAACAGCTGCATCAGGTATATCGTTGCGGCGAACATATAAACTTGGGTCGAGTGTATTTATTTTATCGTAAGTGGTTACAACTGTTCCAGCGCTGGTAATTTTAAACGCATCCGTTTGCGTTACTACTCTTGTATAATCTGTACCTACTGCCACCTGATGAGAACTACTGCCAGTAGAAAATTTCCCCGTAATATTTAATAAAGCAGTGTAATCTTTTTCAATGCTGTGTGCTCTTGCTAAAGTACGGTTCCAGTCACCTGTTTTGCTAACCACATTTGGCAACCCTGCGCCATAAGAATCTACATCCGTTTTTTGTGCAGACCCACTAAAGTTCAATTGCCATTTTTCGTTAAAATTATGATCCAAATTAAATGAACCTGAACTTTGCTTTACATTGTTGTATGCCCACAATACATTTAAAAAACGTGTTTTAGGAATTGCAGTTGGCAATACACGGCCACTATCTAAAGTACCAATACCAAAGTCGGGAGTAATTTTTGCGTCCATGTATTCCCCCTGTACCAAAAGCGTTGTCTTTTTACCAATTTTATATAATAAAGATGGATTAAAATAAGTACGTTTTGTTTTTACCACATCTCTAAAACTATTATCATTTTCGTAAGTACCAACTACCCTAAATGCAAGGTTTTTCATTATCGGGCCATACACATCCGCAATTGGTTTGTATTGTTGATTGCTGCCAGCCTGCATTTTTACTTCACCGCCATATTCAAATTTTGGTTTTTTAGTAATCAAGTTTACTACCAATCCGCCAGAAACGTTTCCGTATAACATGGCGCTGCTTCCTTTCATCACTTCAATAGATTCTAGTGTAGCAGCTTCGGGCATACCAGCAATATTGCTCACCAAGCCATTTTTTAAGATACTGCCTGCACCACCGGTAATACCAATGCTGTAACCACGTGAAGTGTAAGTTTCATTTACGCCCAATCTTGTTTGTGTAAGAGAAACACCACTCACATTTCTTATAACATCGCCAACACGGGTTGCCTGCTGATCGGCAATTACTGTAGCACTTACTGAACCTACAGATTGAGGCAATTCAAAATTTGTAACAGGCAGCTTGCCCATTGCCACCAGTTTTTGGTTGGCATTCTTGCGATTGTTTACTATTACTTCATCCAGTTTTTCAGAACTTTCAGATAAAGTAACATTTAATTCTACAGCCTGATTTGCTGCTATTGTTATTGTTCTTTCTTCTGTTTTCAATCCCACATAAGATATAACAATTACTTGCTGGCCTGCAGCTAATTTATTTAATATAAAAAGTCCATTGTTATCGGTTACAACCATCTTTTTACTATCCTTAGCTGTAAGGGTTACGCCTGCAACGGGCTGCCCATCACTTGTAGTTATATGCCCTTTTACAGTACCAGTTTGTGCAGTTGCATTTTGCAGGCCTGCCGCTAAAAATATAATTACAGAGAGAATTATTGTCAGTTTTGTTTTCATTTTAGTCATTGTTAATTAATGAGCTGCAAAGAAAATGAAAACATTATGGTACCATGTTTCGCATTGGGGAAAACGGTTTATACAATAGGGAAAAAACAATTAATAGTCATCGGGGTGTCATAATATGCAGTTGCAAATAGAAATTATGTTGCCACAATAAAATTGATTTTTAAAATTGCTGTACCAATCAGTATGGTATGGATATGCTGATTCTGCAGCCATTTCCCGGGCTGCTGTCAATATTCATTTCACCATTATAGGATTCAATCCTGTTCATCATATTTGAAATTCCAATGCCTTTTCTTTTTTGATCTGCTTTAAAACCTTTTCCATCGTCAGCCACAGTAATTATAATGTATTCGTTTTCAGTTTTTAATTCAAGGGTTACATTTTTTGCTTCGGCATGTTTCAAAATATTATTCACCTGTTCTTGTATAATCCTGTAAATATTTAATTTAAGGTCATCTGACAATAAATTATCAGATACGTGATAAATAAAATTTACTGAAAGGCTTTTATTTTCATTCAATATAACGATAAGCTTACCAAGCATTTCATTGAGATTAATATTCTTAAGGGGCGTTACCTGTTTATGACTAAGCAACCTTATTTCTTCAATAGATGTATTAATTAATTCCAGTGGGTATTTTACTATCTCCTTTACAGCAGGATCTTTTTTTGCGGCTGAACTAAGGAACATTTTAGTACTTGCTAAAATCTGGCTGATATTATCGTGCAGTTCTTTACCAATGTGATTTTTTTCTGCTTCCTGTGCTTTAATAATTGCACGAGAAATTTTCTTTTGTTCCTGAATTTTGTGATTGGATATTTCCATTTCCATTGCTTTCAAACTGGCTGCTGCTTTTTTGCGCTCGGTAATATCCCGGATAAATGCACAAAAAAAATCACCCACCTTTTCTTCTATATGAACAACAGCTACCTCCACAGGAAAAGCATCGTCTGCCCGGTTCAGCATGGTTAACTCAATAACTTTATTCAGCAGGCGGTCTTCGTTATCTTTAAAATAATGTAGAAAGTCGTTGGAATTAAGATTACGGTTTGCCTCCGTTATTATAAACTGCCCCAGCTGCTTGCCCATTACTTCTTCCTCTTTCCAGCCAAACATTTCTTCTGCACGCCTGTTCCATACTGTTATTAACCCGGCTGTATCCATACATATAATGGCATCTAAAGACGTACTCATGATTAATTTACGTATCTCTTCCCCCCTTCTTATTGCAGCCTGCGTTTTTTTCTTCAATAGCGCTGCATCAATTGCAGATGGCAGCCTGGTCAACCTGTCTTTTAACAAATAATCATCTGCACCGGCTTTTATAATGCTTGCAGCAAACTCTTCTGATACAGTTCCTGTCACCAATATAAATGGAATGGGTACACGCAGTTCTTTAAATAACTCGAGCGCTTCAGTAGCGCTAAACTGCGGCATGGTATTATCAGAAATAATCAGGTCAGGTTTAAAGTTCTCCATCGCTTCCAAAAAACTGTCTTTTTCCATAACCAATCTGAATACTGCATTGGGTTTTTCACGCTTTAAAGCCTGCAGTATGATCTCTGCGTCTATGGGACTGTCTTCTAGCATTAATATTTTTAACGGAGTATTCATAGTTACCTATTTAACAGGGGCCTGGTTTAATAACAACCAGTAGAATCCAAGGTTCATTATTGCCTGGGCAAAATTTTCAAAATTCACAGGTTTTACAATGTAGCTATTGGCGCCCAGTTCATAGCATTGTCTTACATCGGGATCTTCCTTGGAAGATGTGAGTATCACAACCGGTATTCTTTTAGTTCGGTCATCCGATTTGATTTTTGCTAACACTTCAATACCATCAACTTTTGGCATTTTAATATCCAGCAAAATCAATTTAGGAGATTGTTCCACTTCACGCTTTCCTTCGTATTTGCCTGTAGCAAATATAAATTCGAGTGCTTCCTCGCCATCAGCCACATGAATAAGGTTATTGCCCATGTGGTGCTTTTTTAATTCAGCAATAGTTAGTTCCGCATCGTTTTCATTATCTTCTACTAATAAAATATCTACCATATTACAATTCATTGTATACTTATTTATGTTTACTCATTTATTATATTACCTATTATCCTCTTGTTGCAGCGGCAAGCTGAAATAAAATGTTGCCCCTGCATCTTTTTGTGCATCTACCCATACTCTTCCCCCGTGCCTGGAGATGATCTTTTCTACTATCGCAAGACCAATGCCAGTGCCTTCAAACTCACTTGAAGTATGTAAGCGCTGAAAAACTTTGAACAGTTTGTTTGTATACCGTGGATCAAAGCCAACACCGTTGTCCTTTACAAAAAAAACTGTCTGGTTCCGGTCGCCCGAAGAACCAATTTCAATATAAGATGCCGCTGCTTTACGGGAATACTTTACAGCATTTGAAACCAGGTTAGTCCATACCTGCCGTATGGAATTGAGGTCGCCAAAGGAATCGGGCAATGGATGAACCAGCCAATTGACAGGCCGCTCCTTTGGATCCTGTTCGGCAATTACTTCGTTTACCAGTTCATTAGTAGGAATTGTATTTTTTGCAATATCCTGCCTTGAAGTGCGGAAGAAACTAAGCAAGTCATCAATAAGGTTGCCCATCTTTAAAGTATTGGCATTAATGATGCTGATAATTCTTTTTCCTTCATCATCCAACTGATTCCCGTATTTACTTTCTAACATAGAAGTAAAACCCACAATACCTCTCAGTGGGCTTCTAAGGTCATGGGAAATAGAATAGGAAAAAGCTTCCTGCTCCTTGTTAGCTATTTCCAACTGTGCTGTCCGTTCACGAATTTTATTTTCAAGTGTTTGCTGGTTAACCATTACTTGTTTTGTCATTTCGTTGAATGCATCCGCAAGTTTACCAAGTTCGTCGAGGCGGTTTACCCTAACAGGTGCAGAATGATCGCCTGAAGCCACTGCTGTTGCGGCGGCAGTCAATTGGTTGATAGGTTTAATAATATTCCGGCTCATAACCCAGGTAATAAAAATGCCTATTACAATTAATGCAGTACCGGCTACAAGTGTCCAGTTCCAAAATCTTGTTGCTGTTTCCAGAATAGTTGTTTCTGAAAATTCTACCAATAACAGCCACCTGGTATTTGCAATAGGTGCAACCTGGGCAAGCACCCTTTTTCCCGAAGCATTGGTATATTGAAAGAAATTATGTTCCCGTATTGTATCTACCGGAGGTGCTGGTACAGGTCTCATAAGGTTCGTCCACAGGCTACCGTCAGTATTGCCTATATAAAGTGTAGCACCTGTACCCATCAATTTTGAAAGTTGGTCTAATGCCTGCGGCGATGTGGCCAACGAACGCCAGATAACCATATAACCAATTATCGCATTTTTTTCAGTAACCGAACAATAAACAGAATAAAACATGGAATCTGCTACAGCATAAGTTTTTCCTACTATCAAAGAATCCCTGGTAGGTATACCCGAAGAAAATACACTATCCAGCGGTAATTTTTTTTCTACTCCCGAATCTCCTGATCTTAAAACCGGAACACGGTGAGCATCCAGCAAATCAATAAGCACCCAGGTACTATCTCTTTTCAGTTTATTTAATATTGCTTTTGCTTCGTTACTATACTCCGTACCACCGGAGAGGATGCATTTTTTTATGGAATCATGCCTTGCTGTTGCTGAAGTAATTCCATTAAGGGCTGCAGAAGATTTTGAAAACATAGATCCCAACTCACCCGTGACGGCGTGAAGTCTGTTTTTTGCTATTTCTATAGAAGCTTTTTTTACCCCGTAATAGGATACAAAGCTAAAGACAAGGATTACTGCCGATAGGAGTACGCATATTAAAAGAGGTAGGCGTTGCTGTATAGAAAGACCACGAAATGTAAGCCGTTTATACCACGACCTTTTGGCAGGGTTTGTATTCATAAGAAGGTTTTAAATTCTACTGTACAAAAATGTTTTTAGCCTATGTTATGCAGCATAACGCCTATAACAGTATAGCATACACTAATGCATAGTTTTATAAAAATTGGCCTTAAATTTTGTGGTCTTAAGCAAAATTTTCTTACGTTGTGTATAGCCAAGGCAATACCAAACAATAACAAAAAGCAATTCTGGCAGGTTTTTTATTACAATAAATCCTAGTTATTAGCTTAAGCGGAGCTAACATATTACAATATACTTGCTTATTTTCAACATAAAAAAATCTAAGTAGCTTTTTTTCTTTTAATGCAAAAAATTTACGCATTATGCACCGTATTTTTACGTAGCAAATATCCCTGATGCTGCAAGTAGTAATTTTACTATTTTGATAGTACTCTATAAAGCTATTGCATTTACATGTAGCCTTCAGCGATATTAAATTGTATTGTCGTTTAGCTATTACAGGTTATATCCTGATTTTTTTTCTGCCACCATAATTTATAACAGAATAGCAGTACAGTAATACAAGTAAAATGATAGCTGCCATATAATGCAACAATTATTTAAACAAAAGAAAAATCAAGGGCACGGATTAATTGTTCAAAAATTGCATAGCGCTAACGGATAAGGATTTCAAAAAAGAAATCATATAAACTACCCCGAAAAAGTATCTATAAAAAAATTAATTATTTATTCAATCCTATTAAATCACTTCCTTCATTAAGATTGAGCCTTGATATCACACATTTTACCAGTTTCTCTCCCGGTTCTGGAGAACGGAACTGAACATAGCAACTTTTTACCGCTTCACGTATTGTGTTTTCAGGAATATCGCTATACTTACCCTTTATCTTTTTCACCAGGTAATCTTCTTCCCACGAATCAGATTTCCGATTCAGGACTTTCATCTGCCCTTCCTTTTTACCAGGTACAAAAAAAGTCAGCCATTTTTTTATCATACTTTTTTCTTTCATATCGATCGGCATTTGGGGGATAAAAACAACAGCATAAAGATTCATTTTTATCAAATTTATCCCATCAGGGTATGCCCTGATTTTTTTTGCACTTTTTACGCAATTTGCACCGTGTTATTACTGACGAGTATATCAACAGTTTTACAGACATTTGCTTTATAACCTTAATAACTTACAAAAAAACCTTAAATTCTATGGCTAATTCAACTCCCCTTATCCCGGGAAAAACACATTTTATTCCGCTTGAACAAGCAATTGCAATGACTACATTGTACAGGGCAGAAAATGAAAAAATCCTTGCACCAGAATTTCAAAACAAAGGCATACTGCCCATTTGCGAAACCTTTAACCGAGAAGCATTCGATTACCTGCTTAAAGAAGATGGTTGCGTAGGCCTGCGCTTTTATTATGGTATGGGTGACGACCTTAAGGTGCATATCATTGCTGTAGGTGTAGACGCAAATAACGAAGATATGTTGCCTAAAGCAGGTGTACTTACCGACCCTGGCAACGAAATTGTTGATGACGGCCAACGCTGTCCTGTAGATTGTCCGCCTGCATCGCCCCTAAATGAATAGTTAATACATTTAAGTTATATGAACGATACTTTAAGGCTTATCTTAAACTTTAGTATAATTATTCCTGTGATAATAAGCTGGATCCGATTTAAAAAAATTAATCCGGTTTATTATCCTTTTATATTTTACCTGTGGCTTGGTTTAATTAATGAGACACTCAGCCGCATTCTTGGAAAATATTTTCATACTAATGCTATCAACAGTAACATATATATATTACTGGAATCTTTTTTGATTGCCTGGCAATTTTATACCTGGCAGCTTTTTAACGGTTTGAAAAAATTGTATGCTGCAATGCTGGCCACGTTTTTAATTGCCTGGGTACTGGAGAATTTTGTTTTTTTCGATTTCAATCATTTCAGTTCTTATTTCCGCATTGGTTATTTTTTTATTGTGGTATTGATGAGTATTGCCTATATCAATATCCTTTTGGTTAGAGAGCGTAAATCCTTATTAACCAATCCAACTTTTTTAATTTGTGTAAGCTTTGCGATTTATTACACTTACAGTATTTTGGTAGAAATATTTTGGGCTTATGGCTTAAATACCGGTGAAGATTTTCAAAAAAACATATACCGTGTACTGTTATTCATTAATGCATTTGCTTATATCATTTACTCATTTGCTATAATATGGATGCGAACGAAACAAAGATTTACTTTACCGTCATAATCTGCAGTATTATTATCGGTGCCATTTTATTATTCTTTATTTTTTCTATGATACAGCAGCATCGTAGAAATATCGTTTTGTACAAATCCAAGCTTGAGGCAGAGATTTCAACACTGGAAAACGAACGTTTTAGGGTATCCGCAGATTTACATGATGAATTGGGGCCGCTCCTTTTTACTGTTAAATTTAAGCTTAGCGGTATTGAAACCGGGCCCGAAGATCAGCAAATGCTGGAACAAGCCAATACACATCTTGATGATATCATACAGCGTATAAGGGATATTTCCAATGATCTTATGCCCGGTACGCTTTTAAGAAAAGGCGTGGCTTTTGCTATAGAAGAATTTGTAGATAATATTACTAAAACAACTTCGCTCAAAATCAACTTTACACATAATAATTTTGGCGAGCTGCCTAAGGAAAAAGCGATTAACCTGTACCGAATAGCGCTGGAAATAATACACAATACTTTAAAACATGCCAATGCTACTCTTTTAAAGATGGACTTGTCTGCAAAGGACGATAAACTTATTTTAGTTTCTGTAGATGATGGAGTTGGGTTTAATTATGCAGCTAAAAAAACAGGAGACAGTGGCCTGGGCCTGCGTAATCTTTTAAACCGTACCGAACTGATGAACGGCGACCTTTATGTAGAATCTACTGCAGAAGCAGGAACAAAATACCAGATTGAAATTCCATTGGCTTAATTTTATATTATATGAAACCTCCTTATAGTCCCATAAGAATTATTCTTGCAGATGACCATGAAATATTTAGAGATGGCTTTGCCGGTTTGCTAAAAAGACAGGACGAAATCCAACTGGTTGGCGAGGCCGGGGATGGTAAAGAATTAATCACCATCGCCGAAAAATTAAAACCCGATGTTATTCTCACCGATATTAAAATGCCGAACATGGATGGCATTGAAGCCACAAAAATTTTAACGCAGCGTTTTCCACAAGTGTATGTGATTGCACTTTCTATGTTTAATGATGACCATCTTGTAATTGACATGATGGAAGCTGGCGCAAAGGGTTACCTGCTTAAAAATGCCCATAAAACCGAAATTATTGAAGCCATAAAAGCAGTAAATAACCGGGAAATGTACTATTGCAAACAGACTTCCAATAAGCTTATACAGATGTTAGCCAAAAGCAAAGCCATCTCGTATAATGAGCCCGTACGGCCACAATTCACCCATAAGGAACTCGAGATCATCAAACTGATTTGCGAACAGGCCTCCAACAAAGAAATTTCTGACCAGCTCTGTCTCAGCATAAGAACCATTGAAGGCTATCGGAATAAAATTCAGGAAAAAATGATGGCCCGCAATACAGTAGGCATTGTTGTTTATGCTATAAAGAACGGAATATATAAAGTGTAATAATATAAAAAGGGCACCAGATTGATGTCCCTAGCGGCCCCATAATTTTTTTGAAAAATATTGATTATTAATTAGTCGGATTTTTCATCTATAAAAGAACATTTTTTGCTAATTTGATCCCTGAGTTTATAAACACGATACTTTAAAATAATTTTATAATCTTTAGCACTGCTGATGATAATTTCTGCAAAGTTAACCCTCAATTCTGTAATTTTTCGGAAGCTATTATTAGAATAGTTTTACCAGCACAGCCTGAAATAATGCACTTGATCCTGGTAAGAATAGTTGATGGTAATGGCAGATACCTGACATATTTCCCTGATGATAGATAATCCCAATCCATTATGCTCAGCGTTTGGCACAGCTTTATAAAAACGTTTGAACATACGGTCAGGATCAAGTGATTCATGAATCCCGGTATTACTGATCTCAAGCATATTTTTTTCCAGTTTAATATTGATAATACCATTGGTAAAATTGTGCCTTGTAGCATTGGCAAAAAGATTGTCCAGTAAAATATCAAACAGTTCTTTATTAACATGCAACAAGGTTTCTTCAAGTTGTGTATTGCAGGTTATCAACCTGCCCTGCCAGAGATCATGGAACTGTTCAACTTTATTTTTTATTTCCTGCTTCAGTTCTATTGAACTATTTTTTTCAAACTGCCGGTTATCAATTTTAGTAAGTAATAATAAAGACTGCTGCAATTTCGATAATTTATTTACAGATGCATATATAGATTTCAGTAATTCACATTGTTTCTCAGAGAGATTTTCCTGCTGCACCATTAGATCCAGTTTTGAATGGATGACAGCCAATGGGGTTTGAATTTCGTGTGATGCATTTTCGCTAAATTCTTTAAGATTACGATAATCACGAACTGCATTTTCTGCTGCCATATTAAAATGACTGTTCATTAATTTAAACTCATTTATTGGTGAGTATGGAAATTGTAATTGCTGCTGTTCGTTAATATGGAATGACTTAATTGCAGCAAGGGATTGATAAAATGGTTGCCAAATTTTTGAAAGGACCTTATGGTTAATAAGAAGCAGTAAGACCAGGGTTAAAAAAATAGTTACTATGGCAATTTTCACTATCAGTATTGTTAAGTGCTTTGTACCTTCCAATGGTTCGCTTACAGTAACTTTGTATTGTTCGTTATGTAACTGCAATATAAAAACCAACTTACGGGAAAGATGTTGTTTGTTTTGTTCGGGGATAAATTGAGTTGAGGAAGTAAATCCGCTGTCCTGCACTGGCCAGGTAAGTTTTTCAAATATCACTTTCTGGTCATCAAACGAATTGACAACAGGAATAGCATTATTAACCGCAACATAATTTTCGATTCGCCCTTTGGCACGAAACAGTATTTCATCCAGTTGATTCTGCAGTACTTCCCTGATAAGAAAATAACTGCTCAGGGTGGTGATACTAAATAAAACAGCGAGTACGGGCAGCAGGTAGCGATTGTATCTTGTGATTAATTTCATAGCAATAGATTTAAACAACCGCAAACTTATACCCCATACCATATACTGCCTTAATATAGTCAGGGCAGCCGGATTCCACTAGTTTCTTACGCAGGTTCTTTATGTGTGAATAAACAATATCAGTATCGCCCATGTTTGCATGATGTCCCCACAAATGATCAATAATAGATTCCTTTGTAACGACCCAGTTCTTATTGCCGGCGAAATACAGCAACAGTTCATATTCTTTTCTTGTAAGTTCTACAATTCCTTTTTCGGTTGTTACTGTTCTATCAGCAATATTAATAAAGAGTTTACCTAATATTAATGTGTTATTTCCATCAAAACATTTTCTGCGGATGATAGCATTTACTCTTGCAGATAATTCGGCCAAGTGAAACGGCTTGGTCAAATAATCGTCAGCACCCAATTCAAGCCCCTCCAATTTATCGTCCAGGGAATTTCTTGCCGATATAATTAATACACCTTCGGTTTTATTATCCTTTTTTAATCTCCTTAATAATTCAAGACCGCTGCCGCCCGGCAGTGACAGATCAAGGATAATACAATCATATTGCCCATAACCGATCTTTTTATCTGCTGAGGAAAAATCCAATGCTGTATCACAGGTAAATTTATTCTGAAAAAGATAGGTAGAAATACTTTGCGACAATTCCGGTTCGTCTTCAACAATAAGCAAGTTCAAAATACTAATGGTTTAAGTAATTTACAAGAGTGTTTATGACAAATAATACCGAGCCACAATATAATTTTTATGCAGTCATTCAATGTTAAGTTTACATTATTTTACAGTTTATCCAATTGTTAATTAATCTAGGAGTTTATTTTAATCATTTGGTAAAATAAAAGGCGAACAGGGAAACAACCCTCCAAATCTGAAGATTCTGTAGAGATTCTGGATTTAAAATTACTTCATTGTTATTAAAAAGTTATGAAATAAACAACTGTTCAAACATTGATTGCAGAACGGAGAAATTGAAAAATATTTGCCTCCTAAAATTTAACTGCACATGTTGTTACGCAAATCTCATTCTGCCTTTTTTGTTTGTTGTTTTTTGTTTTTACTGACAAGCCTTGGGGCACATAGCCAGGCTATAAAAGGTAAAGTACTAGATACCAATACCGGCGAGCCTTTGGTAGGTGCTACCGTAAAATTGAAAGGAACAAAGTTTACTGAACTTGTAAAACTGGATGGCACTTTCAGTTTCAGTAAAATTCCTGCAGGTACTTATACAATTACTATTACTTATGCAGGATATAAAAAACCTGTGGAGGAAACAACTGTTACTGTGGGTGCCAATGAAACCAAAACAGTCAGCCTAACTCTGGAGCCTTTGGCTACTGAGCTGGAATCTGTAACCATCTCCGGTGTATCAGGAAGTGATAAAGGCGCAAGAAGACTTGAAAAATCTGCCGACCCGATCTTAAATGTACTTTCTGCGAAAACAATTCAACTACTGCCTGATATTACTGTTGCCAACGCATTACAACGTGTAAGCGGCGTAACAATAGAAAAAAGCGGAAGCGGTGAAGCCCGTTATCCTATTATCCGCGGTATGGAAAGAAGATATATTAATACTTTGATAAATGGTATAAAGATACCAAGCCCCGATAATAAGAACAGGTTTATTCCTTTGGATCTATTCCCATCAGAATTATTAGAAAGACTTGAAGTTAGTAAAAGCTTAACACCATCGATGGAAGGAGATGCTATTGGAGGCACTATCAATTTAGTGATGAAAGATGCTCCTGCCAATAAAATATTTCAGGCCAATTTGTCTTTGGGTTACAATGCTATCTTAAGCAGCCAAACCTATCAAAAATTTAATAGTAGCAGCATCAATAAGTTATCACCTGGTGAAATAAATGGCAATAATTATGTATCGGTTCCTACGGATTTTCCATTGGCACATCTTAATTATACCAGTAAAAATTTTCCTGTAAACAGTACTTTTGGTTTAACGTTTGGCAACCGTTTTGGGAAAGATAAAAAATTCGGTTTCATTGCATCCGGCAGTTACCAGAATGTTTTTCGTGGTACTACATCTAATTTCTTTTTACCCAATTCGCAACCCGGCTTAAATAATATCCCGCTTTTTTCTGATTTGCAATACCGCCGGTATTCAGTACAAAGCCAGCGTATAGGATTAACAGGTAAGGTTGATTATGCCATCAATAAAGACAATAAAATTACTTTAGCAAATACTTTTGTAAGGCTTAACGATTTTCAATCACGTACCGTTTATGATACAGTTGCCTTAAACTCACTGGTTACCGCTTCGCAAAGAAGTACCTGGCAATACCAGTCAATTTATAATTCCACTTTATCAGGAAATCATAAATTGACTTCTTCTTTAAAACTTGACTGGAACCTGGTGTATTCAATCGCCAACAATCATATACCGGACCAGTCTGAATTTTCTCATCAATATGCCATTGTTGCGACCTCATTAACTGCAGATAAAGTTCAAGGCATGACCCGCCGCTGGACACATAACAGTGATAAAGATTATTCGGGGTACCTGAACCTTACCAAAAATTTCAACCTGCTAAAAAGATCATTTGAGTTGAAATTTGGCGGCTTACTTCGCCAGAAAGACAGGAGCAATTATTATAATACTTACAGCCTGGATCCTACTCTCGGAGAAGTGTATACTAACATCAACAGTGCCGTGTTTATTTTTAATCCAACAAGTAACGGTATTGGATCAAAAGATGGTAACGATTATACTTTTAAAGAAAAGATAAGTGCTGGTTATATTCAGGGGAAGTGGCAGTTGTCAAAAAAATTAGAAGCTCTAGGTGGTGTAAGGGTGGAACATACCAATCAAAGTTATGTTACTGAATTAGGCAAGGATGTTGATGCAAGCACCGGTACCATTGCATATACAGATGTATTACCGAGCATACAATTTAAATATGCGCTGAAAAAGAATCAAAACCTTCGCTTTGCTTATTACAAGGCATTGGCAAGGCCGGGTTTTGCAGAGCTGGTACCTGATGGGCCAATGGGTGAATTTTTTCAGGAAACAGGAAACCCGTTAGGGCTTGAGCACACGCTTGCTGATAATTTGGATTTGCGTTACGAATTATATTTACCTAGTGCAGGTCAGGTATTATTAGGTGTTTTTTATAAAAATATTCAAGATCCAATTGAAATCAGTTTGATAAAGCCAGGCCTTGGCAATAATTTACCGATAAAAAACAGTTTGTATTTAATGCCGGTAAATATTGGCACAGCCACCAACTATGGTTTAGAAGCGGTGGTTACAAAATACTTTGGTGTATTCGGTGTTTCTGTAAATTACACTTATACCAAATCAAGCATCACCAATAATAACCTTTATTATTCTTCAAGAAATTCTTCGGGACAAATTGTTTCTTCACAGGTTTCAGAAACAAGGCCTTTACAGGGGCAATCCAAGCATGTGGGGAACTTATCTCTTATCTATAAAAATCCAAAGATTGGCTTAGATATGCAGGCTGCGATGGTATATACCGGCGAAAGGATTTCATTCCTTAGTCCATTCCTGGGATTAAACTACTGGCAATCGCCTACAACACAACTTGATTTTTCTTTTGAAAAAAGGATTATAAAGAAGTTTAGTTTTTATGGCAAGATCAACAATCTTACCAATGCTCCTTATGAATTATCATTACACCAGTCTTACAATGATTATTTAAAATCAAGCGGTTCAAGAGCATTGTCTTTACAATCCGACCCTGACAATAAGATTATCATTCAAAAAGACTTTTACAAAACCTCTTATTTATTTGGCTTGCGCTATAAACTCTAACTGACCTTACCAAAATAAAAAAAAAAAATGAAAAAGAATATTCCATTGCTATCCATCCTTTCGGTGATTATCCTAATATCTTCCTGCAAGAAAGTAAAGGATACCAAAGATCTGTCAAAGGCAATTGTACAGGTAGCCTCTCCTATCAGTGATGCAACCTGTTTATCAGGAGCTATTAAAGGCACTATGCTTGCAGGTAAAACATATACTGTTTGTGGCGATATTTTTGTAAATGCCGGTGATACATTGACTATCCAAGAAGGTGTTCATCTCAACTTTGGTTTAAACACAGCCAGTGGTACCAATGCGCCTTGCGGTTTGGGTGTGCAGGGGTCCTTTTTTGCACTGGGAACAAAAGATGATCCGATATGGATCACTTATCCCGGTGTTACCAAAACTGATCAATTAGGTGCAAACCCCAATACCGATCCTGCTTTGCAAGGAAAATGGACCGGTATCATTGGTGGTGCAAACGCAAAGTATATGGTACTTAAATGGACACACGTTGAATTGGGTGGCGCAGCTATAAGTGCAGCAATGAAAACTTTTACCGGAGGCTCAAGCCCTTACCCTTTATATTTTGCAAATCCTGCCGGCATCTTTGTATTGGAAGACTCGTGGGTATATGGCAGTGTTGATGATCCTTGGCGCATTAATGGTGGCAAAATTTCTGTGATGAGAAATACATTTGAAAAATGCGGTTTTACAGGTGGGGAAGCCATGAATGCAAAAGCTGGTACCATTGGCGATTTTGCTTATAATTTAATTGTGGGTATGGCTACTAACGGTCCAAAATTATCCAATATCAATGTAAGCCCTGGTAACCCAGGTTCCAATGTAAGAATGTATAACAACACCATCATCAATTGTGGTTACAGAAGAGCTGCTGCAGGCCGCGGAGGTTCAATTAATTTTGAGGAAGGTGCTGCCGGCATGGCTTATAATAACTTAATTGTGAATTGTAAATTCGGTTTGCGTATAGTTCAAAACCCGATAGCTGATACTGCGAACATCCGTTATGGTTATAATTGGTATTATGCCGATTCTTCATCAGTGGCCAGCCAATTCATCCCATCACTATCAGTAAGTACAGCCATTAGCCAACCGCAAGCAACTGATGTGCCTAAACCCGAAACTTATTTACCGGCAGGTTGGAAAGTTGGAGATGTGTACTCGGCTCCCAATTCAGTTTTGGGTATCAATAATCCCCAGTTTATTAATGGCCCTGTACCCATGCCAGTAGGATTGAAACTGGCAGATATCGCCGTGGTGGGAAGTTTTAATTTTGCATTAAAGCCAACATCCCCCTGTATCGGGGCTGGCTTTACAGGGTTTTCTCCACGTGCAGACGTCCCCGTAAACCTTAAATATGGGGCTACTGAAATAACACCTCCGGGAAAAGATATCGGCTGTTATCAAAGTACAGGTATAGGCAATCAACATTAAAATATTCTTATAAAAAAAAGGTATTGGCAGCGAAATAAGCAGTGATACCTTTTTTTATTTACCCGCTTTAAGGTGATCATACAATCAAGCCATTACAATTTAAAAATATCTCATGAAATTTTTAATCGCTGCTCTTGCCACATTTCTTTCATTGCAGGCATTTGCACAAAACAATACTGATTTTACAGTAACCCCTTACTTACAAATCGGCAGCACACCAACACCACAATCATTACACCTGTTGTGGCAGGCTGCCAAATCAGACGCTGTATGGCTTGCGGAATACAAAAATAGTTCGGGCAAATGGATGAAGGCCAAAGATCAAACCATATCGAAAATTACAACGGCGGGTGTTGAACCATACACTGTTTACAATGCCGCATTCACTGCTTTAGAGCCCGGCACCTCATTTACCTATAGGGTTTCTAAAAATGGCAGGCTAGTTTTTACTGCCAAAGCTAAAGCACCAAAATCGGCCGCACAGCCTTTTCGTTTTATAGCCAGCGGCGATATGGGTGCAGGTACCAGGGAAGCGATACAAATTGCTAATGGGATCTATAAAGCTAAGCCCGATTTCGTTGCTTTTGCAGGTGATTTAGTGTATGAATATGGGTTAGTTTCTGAATACAAAACAAAGTTCTGGCCAATTTATAATGCAGAGAAGGTTACTGCCACCGGTGTACCATTAATGCGTTCTACCTTGTTTGTCGGTGCTGTCGGTAACCATGACGTTGACACGAAAGACCTGGATAAGTATCCTGATGCATTGGCCTACTATCTTTTTTGGGATCAGCCTTTGAATGGCCCTCTAGGCCAGCCAGGAGGCGCTTTTGTGCCTGTATTGAAAGCCAGTGATGCCAACCGAAAAGCATTTACAGATGCCGCAGGAAGCAGGTACCCACGGATGGCTAATTTCTCTTTTGACTATGGCAATGCACACTGGACAGTTCTTGATGCAGATACTTATGTTGACTGGACAGACTCTACATTGCAGGCATGGGTAGCCGAAGATCTGGCCAAATCAAAAAATGCTACATGGCATTTTGTACTGTATCATCACCCGGGCTTCAGTTCAGCAAGAAAGCATTTTGAACAGCAGCACATGCGTTTGCTGGCCCCCATCTTTGAAAAAGGAAATGTAGACATTGTTTTTAATGGCCACGTACATAATTACCAGCGTTCTTTTCCAATACATTTTAAACCTGATAGCATAGGCACCCTGGTGGCAGGTGGTAAAGACAATAAAACCCTGAAGGGCAGGATTGTAAACGGTGCTTGGGATTTAGATAAAACATTCGATGGCAAAAAGAATACGAAACCAAATGGCGTTATTTATATTGTGTCAGGTGCCGGTGGCCAAACATTATATAACCCTGAACAACAAACGCAACCGGATACCTGGCAAAAGTTTACTACCAGATTCATATCAACTATTCATTCGTTTACACAAGTGGATATTAACGGAAAAACCTTAAAACTTAGCCAGATTGATGTAAATGGTAAGGAAGTCGATGGTATTACTATTACGAAATAGTTTTTCATCTTATACTTAATGCAATGAACGCCTAAACACCTGGTACTGTTTGCAAAAACGTAAGACAGGGCTAAATAAAACTAAATTCCAAACTATAAATGAAAAAAATTATTATTACCGCATTTATCCTTTTATCCATCACTGCAACAGCGCAGCAAAGCAATTACACCTACTATAAAACCATACATGTGGGTGACGAATCGGGTTGGGATTATGCAGCAGCTGACGAAGTAAACCGGAATATTTATTTCTCCCATGCCACAAAAACCCTTGTAGCATCTATGGATAACGATTTAATAATTGGTGAGATACCTAATACATTTGGTGTGCATGGTATTGCTATTGACAATGAGTTAAACAAAGGATTTATCAGCAACGGTAAAGCAACCAGTGTAACTGTTTTTAACCTGAAAACTTTTTCGGTGATTGATACAATTGCAGTGAGTGGCCTTAATCCCGACGCCATTCTCTATGACGGTTACAGCAAAAAAGTATTTACATTTAATGGCAAAACAAATAATGCCACTGTAATTGATGCTGCCACCTTAAAAGTAATCAGTACCATTCAATTACCAGGCAAGCCTGAGTTTGCGGTTACCGACCTGAAAGGTAAAATTTATGTAAACATTGAGGATAAAAGCGAACTTGTTCAAATTGATGCTGCTGCATTAACCATACTTAAAACATGGTCTGTTGCACCGGGAAATGAACCAACCGGTCTGGCCATTGACAGAAAAAATAATTTATTGTTCAGTGTTTGTTCCAATAAAGAAATGGTAGTTTTCGATATAAATAAAGAACTGGTAACCGACTCAGTAACTATTGGAGACCGGGTTGATGCGGCAGTATTTGATCAGCAAACCGGCCTCATTTACAGCTCTAACGGAGAAGGAAATGTTACGATCATAAAACAGGTTAATGCACATACATATAAAATAGTTCAAACACTTACCACGCAAAAGGGTTGTAAAACAATGATGATCGACCCCAAAACAAAAAAGCTCTACCTGCCTGCCGCAAAATATGAAGGGGATTCCAGGAAAATATTACCCGGCAGTTTTGGGATATTGATCTATAAATAAAATCCCGGTTATTAAATACCTTACATGATTACTTTAGTTTTTAGTTTAACAGCCTTTTTTATTATCATAAATAATTTCAAATTGAAACATTCTTTAAAAATTTTAACATGCTGTATCTTTTACAGCACATTTTTTGCCGCCATATCATCTGCACAGGTAAATACAAAACTACTAACAATAGTTATTATCAGACATGGTGAAAAACCAAAGATTGGAGACAACCTTAATTGCCAGGGTCTGAACCGGTCTCGTTTACTACCTGCCGTTATTGTAAAGAAATTTGGAGTACCCGATTTCAGTTATGTGCCATCTGTATCTTCAGATTCATCAACAAAGCATGCAAGGATGCTTCAAACCATTACACCACTTGCAGCAAAATATAATCTTACAATCAACAGCAAATACACCGGTAAGGATTCTTCAGGGCTTGTAGCTGATATTATGAAAAGAAACGGTACGGTGTTGGTGGTATGGGATCACAAAAGCATATTACCTATTATCCACGCACTAAATATAAATGATGCTTCCTTAAAATGGAACGATGATGATTTTGATAGTATATGGATTATTACTTTTCAATATGGCAAACCTGTACTTAAAAAGGACAGGGAAGGGTTAAAACCAAAGTTAAACTGCGATTAGACTTATATTGCTGCTTCATTTTGCTTCGGCCCATTTTTTGCATACCGTTGAATTTTACGGGATGTATCTTTGGGAAACCAATAATTCAAGATTTATCGGTAAACCTATATCCCATTCCATAAACAGTTTTTATATATTGCAACTTTCCCAATTTGCACAGTTTTTTCTTTAAATTTTTGATATGGGTATATATAGTCCTTGTATTTTTTTCTCCATTCAATGAGAGCTCATGCATAATACACTGGTGAGAAATAACTTTCCCGTCATTGCTTGCCAGGTATAACAATAGTTGAAATTCTTTAGACCTTAGTTCAACAAGGCTATGATTAACAAAAGCCTGCCCGTTTTGTGTATCCAGTTTTAATCCATTAAACTCTAAAATTGTATTTGCATGAAATTTTTTATGTCTGACAATTGTTTTGATATCTTCATAAAGTTGTGAAAAACGAAATGGCTTTTCTATACAACTATTTGCACCAAGATTAAGCGCTCTTTTTTTATCAGGCTGTGAATTCTTTTGCGAAATAATTATTATTGACTCTTTCCAGCCTCTCTTTTTTAATTTTTTCAAAATATCATATGTTCCATTCTGCGGCAGATTCAAACTGAGCAAAATGCAGCCATAATGGGGAACTTCCATTTTTGAAACAGCCGTTGCAAAATCGAATGCAGATTCACATAAATAGTTTTTATTTTGCAGGTATCTGGTAATCGAATTATTCAACTCCGCATCGTCTTCAACTATCAAAATCTGCATCGTTTTCTTTTCCCAAAGTAAAGGGGCAATTCTGATTTTTTTCTGAAGAAATGGAGCTATTAATTACAAATCCTTCTATCATTAAAGCCTTAATATTTCCAAAAGTCAAATTTGCATTTCCCCGTCTACCAAATAAGATTGCATCCAAGTTGAAATGATTTCTTTTTATCAGAATCACCTTCGAAATTATAGTTATTACCATATTGAGTCATACACTTTAAATTTTGGTTTAAAAAATCAAATTGCTACAATCGATCAAATGATAGCTGAACATTAGGTCCTGTACGGACCTAACTTAGATAGTTCAAATCTATATTAAAACTATTCCTTTGTATTTATGAATTTATGGTACAAATGATTGCAGCGAAAGTAATAATTCTGACATATTACAGATGCACCTACATTGTTGATCGTTGGTAGCCTTGATGGGGATGTGCTGCAGTCAAATGAACAGGCATATCAACAACTACATTGCGAAAAAAAATTAGAATTGGTTGAAGGGGCTATACATTTATTTGAAAAAGCAGGGAAAATGGAAATTGTTTCCGAACTGGCTGAAAAATGGTTTGAAAAATATTTGACAGCTGTTGAGGTATAACCCCAATACCCACTTTTACCTTTCCCGAATGGCGATTGAATTGCAATTTGTCAAAATTTTCGTAAATCAATTTTTTTGAAAATTATTTTTCCTGATTCATTTGTTACACTCTTTTGTGCTGACGCCGGTTGCGTCAGACAATTTACAAATCACTTTATACCTGATTGAGCACAACCGGTAAATAAAAAAGTCGGATTTGTAATTAAAAGTCTGTAAGATATGTACTATATACAATGCAACCGGAAGAAATAATCTTATGTGTATTCAGAAACACAACGCTATATTGTTTATTTAAAAAAGTGCAGGTAATTTTAGCTGATTATTTTTTTATAATTAAGGTTTTTAAAGCAGGGTCATTAATCATTTTATCAAGTTCTGAATTTATTAAATCCTCGACATCCTTTTTAATTTGCAGATAATTCTTTTGTATTACCGAAGGGTTAATATTACGAATTTGAGGCAGCGCAAGGAGATTTTCGTTTTCAAACTTTAAAACGCTGTGATTATTCTGAATACTGCAATGAAAAGCTTTTAATTCTATTTTATTATCCGGATCATCCGAAACCATTCCAACAAATTCACCAGAACTTAAACCGGCAATCGCTGATGTTGGGACTGCATTCTCCAATTGCTTTGACCGGCTGATAGAGGTATCATTGCGGTTGATTGAAAGACTTGACCTGTCCTGCATTATTTTTCCAAATCGTTCTGACAATTGTTTTGCACTATCTCCTGTAACCTGGCCGCTGATAATATTGCCGGTGATATTCATAATTACATCAGCCTGATCTTTACCGTAATCCTTTTTCAGCTGGCTGAAGTCCTGCACACCCAGGCAGGTGGCCACTTTATTACTTCTTGCAGTAGCAATCAAAGTGTCAATATTGTTGAGGTAGATAGTCGGAAATTCATCAAAGATCAAACTGCTTTTAAGTTTACCTTTTTTATTAACGAGCTTAACCAGCCTGTTTACATAAAGTGACAATACTGCACCATAGGTTTGTATCTTCTGCGGATTATTTCCAACGCATAAAATCTTGGGTTCATCGGGACTATTAATATCTAAACTAAAATCATTGCCGGATAAAACATAATACAATTGCGGTGAGGCTAATCTTGCCATAGCAATTTTGCCGGATGCAACTTGCCCTTCCAATTGTTCCATGGCCTCATTGAGATAGGCACTGATAAAAGGATTTATTAAAACATCAATTTCCTTTTCTGTCCTGAGTATTGAAAATAATTTATCGTATTCCACCTGCATTAATTCTATTACATGAGGCAAGGTGCAAAATTCGCCGTCTTGGTATTTTCGTAAATACCAGATTATAGCCGTTAAAAAGTTGATAGGAGATTCTATAAAAAAATCGCCCTGTTTCTTTATCCACTCCCTGTTCAGTCCCAATAAAATTGTACGGGCCGATTCTGCTGCGTCGGTTATATCCAGCATATTATCTTTATCCAGCGGATTGCACCTGTGGCTCCGGGTAAGGTCATCAAAATTGATCAAATAAAATTCAGGTGCTACTTTAAAGACATGTTTATTTTTCAGGTAATGATTATAAACAATCACTGACAGGTCATCAAATTTAAAATCATATACAAACATGCTGAAGCCTTTTGCCAGATGTTGTGTGATAACATGCCGAATTACAAAATAACTTTTACCCGAGCCCGGGCTGCCTAAAACCAAAACAGAACGAAACGGATTGATGATATTGATCCATGATTTACGGACCTTCCCTTTGAGGAAATATTTTGCGGGAAGATTAATAGAGTATTCATTTTCCAGTAATCTTTCTTCCTGCGGAAAAGTTTCATTTTCCTTATTGAAAATATCGTTATTGTTTATCTTTTGATGAATGATGCGGGATAGCAATGTTCCACCAGTCATGATCATAATAAAACCTGTAAGGGTGACACCAATGTAGATTATTGTAATGACATCAATACTCAAAGACAACAACAACGCCAGGTAACTTATAAAAAAAAAGGCAGCACCAATTGTAATGTAGGTTAACGCCGTTTTATACCGCAGGTTCTCTTCTTTCTTACCCCTTGCTCCAATTAATGAGATGACCAAAAACGCCAGTGCAATTAATTTGGAAGTAATGAAATGATTAAATAACCCCGTACGCCTTATATTATCCATCATCCTGTCCAAAAGCGTTGCACTTAATCTCCATGCAACAAAGGCACGGTAGCCGTAATAATAAAAATGAAGTACCAGCATCACAATACTGATCAGCCTGGTCATGTCAACAATTTTTCTCAACCCCTGTTCATTCTCTCCGGCAGACATATATTTAGTTTTAGATTTCTTATACACTTCTTCGTTTCTTGTTTCTTCTTTTCTTTTTTACCCTCAGCGGAAAACCAACGGGTTTGTAAGCTGCAGCAGTTGTGGGTATGGCTGGAGAAAGTTTCCAGTTAAATTGTTTTGTATCCTGCCGGATTACTTCGTCTTTAGTTACCACTAATTCCTCTGAGACCTTTTCATCCTGTTTTGTTATTCTGTCCCGGCTAAATTTTTCCAGTACCGCTTTTGCACTGAATTGAGTACCCAGGTCGCTGCCATTGAATACCGTTTTATTTTTATGATCGATATAGCTCAGCTCGTAAATAATATTTTCCTTCCCTTTTCTAACCACCACGCTAACACCTTCCTTTTCCAATGCATTCACAAAGTCATCAATATCCTTTAATGATTTATTCAAGACCCAACCAACTGTAATCTGCAGTTTGTTTTTAAAAGGAATTTTTAATGTTTGGTTTGCAGCAAACTTTTGTTCCAGCATTTTCAATGTAGGCTTCATGTCAAACAGGCTCGCCTTTATAGCTGTGCCAACCCTGTTCCCTTTATCATCCAGCACCTGGTATACCAATCCATTTCTTTTATACATCATTGAATCCGGGGTACCTCTTTGAGCAGCTATATTGTACAAAAACAGAACAGCATTTAATTCCGAGAGCGAAGCAAACTTGTATTGATTTAAAACCATCATCAGTACATTGGAGATTGAACGTTTTATTTCTGACTTTCCATAAATAACTTTTGATGCGCTTGCAGGAATTAATTTCTGTTCTGTGATTTTATTGCCCTGTGCTTTTACCAACTTAAATTCTACCTCAATTGCTTTTCTCGCTTTTTCGGACTGGTTTGCTCCAATACGGTGCATGGAAATCCTTTCTCCATTTCTTTTAATATTGGTACTGACGATATGCAAATGCGGATGGCCTGAATCATGATGGCGGTATACCAGGTAAGGCTGCGAACCAAACCCAATCTTTTCCATATAACTCTTTGCTATCATTTCCATTTGTTCATTCGTTAACTTTTCGAAAGGAGCAAAATTCAGCGAAACATGCAGGCAATTGGTAAGGGTACGAAGGTTAAGTGAAGTATAACTTTCAAATCGGTGCAGCTTGTCATAAAAGTTCAGGCGGTCAGGCCTTTTATAGAAACCCGGCGCCGATAAAATTTCAGCCTTCCCTTGCTGCAATTTTTTTTCGTTATAATTCAGCGATTTTAAGATGTTTTTGCCGGTATTTATTCTTGCGACCATCGTTCAGCGATTTGTGTCACTTTCAATTCGATCTCATCCACTTTTTTATCGAACATTTCCTTGCTCTTTTCAGTGATCAACGCCCATGCCTTAATCTCTTGGTCATGACTCATCGTTTGCAGCTTTTTGACGGCCTGGTTGAAGCTGCTTCCAATATCATTCAATGTTGTTTTAAGCGCTGCCATTTCCTCCACGAATTCATCATAGGATTTATTTCGGGTGTATACAGTTACCGGCCCATTCAATAAAATAATCCTGGTATATTCACTGAGTTTTCTCAGGGTACTTTTGCTGAAACCTTCATGCAATATTTTATACTCTGAAGGTTTTAAGTGAATTCTAATTGCTTTGCTTCGGTTCTCTTTTTTGTCTTTGTTCACGATATTCTTTTTTTGATTATTGATACTTTTAAGATAATTATCCACTATCCCTCACTTTTTGCGGTTGATACCCTGCTTTAAACAGGTAATCCACGATGTCAGTTCCCCAGGCTTGGGTATAACTTAACAGTTTATTATTTTTCATACCTCTGCATTTCAATTTGACAATAATTTCCACCGTAAAATTAAAAGGTATGATGTTTATAAAACTATCCTGTACAAATTCTGAACAGGATACAATGCTCAAGAAATTATCAGGAAATCGGGAAGAGTTAATTGTAAGGGAGAAAAAATTTATACACGCCGGATTTAATTTTTATTTTTCTACACATACCATTATCAGCAAAAAGAAAAGTAATAAATTTATCTTCTCCAATAACTATGGCTGCAGTGCTTTGCAATTACCGGTATTACAATACGGGCCATGGCAAATATTAAATCGCAAAATGTTTTATGGTGATGCAATGCCCGAATAAATTTTTATTGAGTCTCTCAAAGATGCCGGGGGCCACAGGTTTCAGTTACTTAAAGCTCATTATGATACCCCCTTGCCTGTATCAGTTCCGTGATGATGTTGCAGCTTTCCCTGTCTCCCGCTTCAGAGACAAGCAGCAAAATCCTTTTCAGTTGCTTTACACTCAGGTCCGAAAGGAAAACCAGTTTTTCAGTTCCTGCAAGCGATTGCAGCAGTTGGGCGCTGTCGCGGGCAACCTTTTCCAGTACCTCGTTGAAATATTTCCTTGATGCCGTGTACATAGAAAGGGAAGTCCCAACTTGGTGCCACAAAAGCAAATCCTGCATCATATTTTTCCCCATGACGGGACAGGACAGCATACAACAAACCAAATTAATGACGACTATGAAAAATAACGTGGTTGCGGTTAATCAATTGATATAAAACTTACGGAAAAACAATCAGCAGGCTGCCCGGATCTTATGGTAAACATCCGCAGTTAAACCGACAGAGATGACCGCTTCGAAAAATGTTCCCCTCCCCTGTCAAAATTTTTATCAACTGAATCCCTGATGCATTAACTTAGTAGAGAGATAAAAGCATGGTCATCCCGGCCTGTGAAAATGAAAGTTTACAATTTATGCTGAAAATCCTGCCGCTTACTGTTTACTGCATGCAAAAATATTTTGCGGCGCTGCATATCAAAATGTCATCCAGATGAGTCTCAGACCTATTTTATGGGCCGGTAAAAGACCGGTATTTGCAGGGTTACTGGTCTTTACCTGCCTTATGTTAATTACGGTGCTGGTTACCCGAAGATTATATCCTGGCCAGGTTTCTTTTTCACCCCTGGCTTTTCTTGCAGCAGGGGTTTTGCTTTCCAGTGTATGCGCTTTATTTATCTGGAATAAAACCAGCCAGCCGCAAAAATTAAAAAAGCTGGCTGAAGCACAAACGAATTTACTAAACCAGGCATTTGATTTTTCGGCCATTGGTATGGCCGTAGTTTCACTTGATGGAAGCTGGATAAAGGTAAATAAAGAATTATGCCGGATGTTGGGGTATACCCGGGAAGAACTGCTTGCCCTTCCGTTCCCAGGATTAACCCATGCAGCTGATGTCAATGACAACCTTGCTTTCCTGTCAGACGCAGCCCTGGGAAAGGCAGATACCTACCACGTGGAAAAAAGATATTTTCATAAAGACGGGTCGGTAGTATGGGGCAATTTAAATTCCCGGCTGGTAAAAGATAATAAGGGACGGCCCCTGCATTTTGTTGCACAAATTGAAGACATCACCGAACGCAAAAATGCGGAAGCAGCAATAAAGGAAAGGGAATCCGAACTGACGGCTTTGTTTGAAAATATAGAAGGCGCTGCAGCCTTACTGGATACTGAAAAAAAATACCTGCTCTTTAACAGCCGATTTATCAATGATCACCGGCTACTGACCGGGCAGGATCCTTATGTTGGGCAACAGGTATATGATCTTTTCCCCCAGGACATCCGGGAACAGCGCCTCCGACTGCTTGATAATGTTTTAAAAGGACATAAAGAGGTGGTAGAAGTAGACTACATGAGCAACGGGCAACGCGTTTGTTTCAGGACTTCATTTAACCCGGTCATCACTGAAGGGAAAGTTACGGGCATCTCCACTTATTCCATTGACCTTTCCAAAAGCAGGGAAGCCGAAATGAGGATAAAAGAGAGCGAAGAAAAATTCCGGTTGTCTTTCATGACCAGCCAGGATGCATTTTATATCGGCACCCTGGAAGAAGGACAAATAATTGATGTCAACAATGGCTTTTATGAGCTGTTTGGTTATACCAGGGAAGAAGCTGTTGGTAAAACCTCTGCTGCGCTCGGCTTATATGTTTATCCCGAAGAGCGTGCAAAAATGGTTGCTGAACTCAAAGCAAACGGCCAAGTAAAAGACCTTGAATTGACCGGCAAAAAAAGAAACGGTGAATTAATGATCATTTCGGTTACGGTTAATTTATGGCAAATGAATGGCGAGCAGGTAATCATGGCTGTTATAAGGGACATCACTTCAAAAAAACGGATTGAGCAGGAACTGACCCAAAGCGAAACCCGTTTCCGCGAAGTGCTGGAGAATTCCATATCCGCATCCTATAAACGTAATCTGCAAACCAACGCTTATGATTACCTGAGTCCGGTATTTAAGAAAATTGCAGGCTATACCCAGGAGGAGATGAATACCCTGCCTCTTGAAACGGTTATCGGGATGATGCACCCCGATGATATTGAAGTGGTGAGAGCCGGTTTAAACAAAGCTATACATGAAGGCGACGCATCAGCAAATTCACTGGAATACCGGTTAAGGCATAAAACCACCGGTGAGTACCGCTGGCTGAATGATGAACTTGTTGTTATGTATGACAGCCAGGGAAAAGCGGTTTCACTGATCGGCAGTGTAAGCGACATCACCGAACGCAAAGGGATAGCCGCAGAGTTAAGGGAGAGCAAGGAACACCTCTCATTATTTGTAGAGCATAGCCCGGCTTCACTTGCTATGTTTGATAATGAAATGCGGTATATTGCCACCAGCCGCAGGTGGATGATGGCTTATAACCTGGGAGATCAGCAAGTAATCGGCAAAACCCATTACGAAGTTTTTCCTGAGATTGGACAGGAATGGAAAGACATTCACCTGCGCTGTCTCAACGGCGCCATCGAAAGAAAAGAAGAAGACCCATTTACAAGGCTTGACGGCACTACTGACTGGCTCAAATGGGAGATCCGCCCCTGGCATAAAGCATCCGGGGAAATCGGCGGTATCATCATGTTCACTGAAGTGATCACCGAACGAAAAGAATCAGAATTAAAATTCAAAAACTTAATTGAAAAATCATTAATAGGTGTTTACCTTATCCAGAACTGGAAGTTCGTGTACGTGAATCCAAAGCTTGCCGAATACCTGGGTTATACTCCGGACGAAATGCTGAACATGGAAAACTCATGGCAAATACACGAGGGATGTTATATTCCTCCTGACCTTACTGCCTGGTCAGAAAAAATGGCGGCCGGAATAATTGAAGATTATCATGGCGAACTGGAATACCGGAGAAAAGACGGGAAGATCATCTGGGCAAAAACAACCTGTTACCAGACATTGTATAAAGGCTCAACTGCGCTTACCGGTACACTCCTGGACATCACCGAAAGTAAAAACGCAGAAGCCGTTCTTAAAGAACAGGCAGAGACTTTTTCAGCCATCATCGAAAATGCCAATGAATCCATCTGCCTGCTTTCTCCCGACCTGGAAGTACTGCAATTCAATAAAACAGCCGGGGAAACACTCCTGTTAAATACTGGAAAGGAAATTTATACAGGCGCAAATTTCAGGGATTTCCTGCCCGTTGGTACTGAAAAAAATTTTATGTCCATGTTTGATTATGCTGTATCAGGTATTCACTCTGAATCCGAATCCGTACAGCCAAATATCGATGGCAGGATGTTCTGGTTAAGGACAAAAACGTACCCGGTCTATGATACCCGGAGGCAGCTGATTGGCGTAGCCGTCCTTACTGAAAACATCACCAGGCGCAAAGAGACTGCCAGTGCACTTGAACAGAGTGAAGAAAAAAACAGGGCGCTGGTAGAAAATATCAGTGAGGGCATTGTACTGGTAAATGAAAACAGGACAATAATTTACCAGAGCCCGTCTGTCCAGCGGATAAACGGTTACAGCCTCGAAGAGCGGGAAGACCGGGACGTCGAAGGGCTTATCTATTGTGAAGATATACCTGCGTTCCGGGATTTTTTACAAAAGGTGTACGATAATCCCGGGGTACCGATGCAGAGTCAGTTCAGGATGGTGCATAAGGCGGGGCATGTTATATGGACTGAAGGCAGCATGGTCAATATGCTGCATAACCCGGGTGTAAAAGCCATTATTGTAAATTACCGCGATGTTTCAGCAGGAAAAAAAGCCACTCAGTTATTCAGATACCAGTTTGAAAATTCACCCGATATTATTGTCATTTTAAATAAGGAGCATAAAATTGAATCGATAAATAAGGGCCAGCCCGGGGGGCTGTCTGCGGCTGAAATGATTGGCAAGCTTCATTATGATATGTTGCCTGGTGAAGTACGGGATTTCTCAAGGGAACAGCTGATCCGGTGCTTTGAAACCGGCCAGGTCCAGGAACACGAAATACTCATCAGTTATGACCGGTGGATGCAGTCCCGTTATGTACCGATCACCATTGATGGCGACATAACTTACGTGATGATTATCGGTACTGATATTACCGCCCGTAAACTCGCAGAAGAAAATCTCAGGGACAGTGAAGAAAAACAGCGGGCCCTTATCGAAAACATCGGTGATGCCATTATCCTGCTGGATGAAAAACTGAAGCCCACCTACCGGAGCCCTTCGGTAAGAAGAATGCTTGGATTTTCACAGCAGGAAATGACTGATAAAACTGTATTCAGCCAGATACATCCAGACGAACTGCAAGGGATCCGCAAGCTCTTCCAGCATGCCCGCAAGAGTCCCGGCAAGCCACTAAAGGGCCGGTTCAGCCTGCTGTGTAAAAACGGCTGTTATATACGGGTAGAAGGAACGGTTATGAATATGCTGCATAATAAAAGCATCAGGGCCATAATTATCAATTACAGGGATATCACTGAGCCAAAGCTTTTGGAAGAGCAGTAACTGGCCAACGGCCTTGATTGGTTGAAGGTGGCAGTATGGTCAGGTAACCTGGTACACTTCAGGATGCCCTGTCTTTACACCTGCCAGATCTCAATTGTCATTGGTGAATATTTCTTTATTAGCCGGAATATTTTGACTGCCGAGGTATTCTTTCCCGCTGCTGGTGATAAAGTAACCCATGCAAACCTTGCCGTCCTTATTTACAAAGGGTTTCGCATCTAGCAAGCCTCTTTGCAACAGGCCTTTTGCAGCACAGTTTTTCGCGATACCATGGACGGGTTCCAGTTTCTGGATTTCACATCCCTGGCAATCCAATAAAAAATTCATCATTTCGGGAGTCAGCTCTTTCATAAACAACAACTTTTTTCTTTGATTCAGAAAAATTGTGCCAAAGCCTTTACTGTTATTACAGTTTATTTATTGCAGGGACGATGAGTACTTTTTTCTACAGCAGTATTGCCAGCGACACCATAAGCCAAGCAAATGGCATTCTCGCATCGGCATAACCCGGCGGTAATCTTCCAATCATTTGCGGTCAGCTGGCAGGAAAATAATTAAAATATACAGGGATACAAAAATAAAACCAGCAGGTGCTGCAAATAAAAAAACCTTCCGGGGAAGGCTTTTCATAAAATGGACATTGTTTGGGGTACGGATGTAAACGGGCTCTTCAGCTACCAGGATATTTAACAATACAAAGATGCCTGTAAATAAAAATATAAACCGTAGCAAGACACTGCTATGTTTAGTAGAACAGTTACTATGACTTTGTACGGTTTGCTTTAATAAAACAACAAAGCAGGCGTTGCTGCCTGCCTGTATCCTGCATAAAACGTATCTTTTTGCTATTTACAATTAGATTCGCCCAGGAGAATCCCATAAGCGTTATCTGCCTTTGGATCTTTCACCGAACCTGCCTTCACAACCTTCACCCATCTGCAGGATGCCTGGTTCTCTTTCAATATACCGCAGAGGTACTGAGCATATCCGTCCCGCCTGGTACCGTCATCGGCTACACTAACATACAATACATTAGCATCATTGAGGAATGCCTCGGTGATCTTTGGTTCCTTTTTAATTTCTTCCAGCGCCTTTTTATTGCCGGGGTTATCTGCGGGCTTTTCTACCGGGGTATTGTCTGCGGGAGTGCTATCGCCGCATGATGAGCAGCAGGAAATAATTACGGTGAATACTGCCAGGGCAGCTAATTTAATTTTCATGTTGACTGGTGGTTTTAAAGTGAAATTTTCATATATAACAGTCCCTGTAAACGAAAGGCCGGATCCCTTTATTGCGGGTTTAGAAGTTTTTAATGTCCCTATATTTTTTTCGCAGGGCAATTTAAGGAATGGGAGCGGCGTTCTACTCCCATTTTAAACCAAAAAACTGTTATATGAAAAATTATTTACTTATTGCGGCCACTGCACTTGTACTTGCGTCCTGCGGTGAGAGCGCAACGGCAAAAAAGGAACAGACCGCTGCTGAAAAACTGGCTTTACTTGATAATATCACTGACACAGCCGGTCTCAAATCTATCCGCATCAAAACACTGGTCAATGAACTTGCCGGTAAATACGGGGAACCTGCAGACAGCATCGCCGACTACACGCAACGGGCGCAAAGCGTGCTGCATGACCACGGTATCGAAGAGACGAACCTTGGCGTGCTGGAAGCGATGCAACTGATCAACAAGCTTGACAACACCTCCTACAGCGATGCCGTTACCGCATACATGCTGCTGCGGACGGGGCAGTAAATTATTTTCAGTAAATCACAAGCAGGGATCTTTTCATCATCTCATGGAACAGATTCCTGTTTTTTTTGCCTACATCACCGGACAGTTGAATTTTCAACTATCGTATTAGTGGGTATGGCTCCACGGTAGCCTTACACAGTGCGATGCAGCGCTTCAGTTTCACTGCAAACTGCCTGTTGTCCAACAGGGCGCAGGTAAGGCGGATGACTCTGAATTGGTTCCTGTGAACAACAGAACATTCATTTCGGGGTCATTATTTTGCTTTCTTTCCATTTTCAATTCCCGTTTTCAAAATCATATATTTAAACTGCTGACTGCGTGTACTTTGAAACTTTAAGTTAAAATATTTTAAAATTACTGTTTTATTTACTAAATTTTTTAGTAATATTGGCGGGTTGTTTGCAGGAAATATTGCAGGCACCATACCGATGACAGGCAATAAGGCAGATATTATAGCTCAACTGAAAAAGGATATCCTTCCTTTACAGGGATTCAAAAATCCATTGCAGGCTGCTGCGATGGATACTGGCCTGGGTATCATAAAAAATGCTTTTCCGAACAGGACATTTCCAACAGGCGCCGTTCATGAATTTATTGCAACTTCAATGGAAGAGGCATCTGCCTCCTGCGGAATGATCAGCGGCATCGTTTCATCACTGATGAAAAACACTGGCGCCGCCATCTGATCAGCAGCAATAAAAATATCTTCCCTCCCGCGTTGAAGGCATTCGGCATTGCACCCGACAGGATTATTTTCATACAACTGAAAAAAGAAAAGGAAATGCTGTGGGTGATGGAAGAGGCGCTCAAATGCGAAGGGCTTGCGGCGGTGATATGTGAAATACCCGAACTGGGATTCACCGCTTCTAGAAGACTGCAACTGGCAGTTGAAGAAAGCCAGGTTACAGGATTTATCTTAAGGCGCAACCCGAAAAGCATCAATACAACGGCATGCATTACACGATGGAAAATCACTGCGGCACCAAGTGAAACAGAAAACAAAATGCCGGGCACCGGGTTCCCCAGGTGGAACGTCGAACTGCTCAAAGTACGAAACGGCAAGCCGGGAAAGTGGATAGTGGAATTTGCAGGCGGAAAGTTCCGGCATGTTTCAACAATCGTTGCCATTGCGCAGCAACTGCAACAACAAACAGGATAATATGCAAAAACGTTACCTCTCGATATGGTTCTGTTCGTTAAGAACAGATTGGTCCAGCCGCCGGCAGCCGGAGCTGGCAACGGTTCCTTTTGTTTTGTCAACTCCCTATCACGGGCGCATTGTAGTAACCGCTGCAAATCATTTGGCAAGACAGCAAGGCATTGAAACCGGCATGGCAGTCGCGGATGCAAGAGCACTGTTTCCATCCCTGAAAGTGCTGAATGATGATGCGGCACTTTCTGAAAAACTGTTGAAAGGTATTGCAGCTTGGTGTATCCGGTTTTCGCCGGCAGTTGCCATTGATATCCCTGACGGATTGCTGCTGGATGTAACAGGCTGTGCACATCTATGGGGAGGTGAAGGCAGGTACCTATCAGAAATCAATACACGATTTAAAGGGTTTGGTTATACTGTAAGGATTGCAGCAGCAGATACCATCGGTGCCGCCTGGGCGATGGCAAGGTATGGAAAAGAGCTTTTATCCCTGCCGCCTGCAGCATTACGCATCGAAGCAGAAACCATCGAAAGGCTGGAAAAACTGGGGCTGCGTACAATCGGGCATTTCATCAATATGCCAAGGCCATCGCTGAGAAGGAGGTTCGGAAAATTGTTGCTGCAAAGAATTGACCAGGCACTGGGAAATGAAGAAGAATTCATCATTCCAGTATACCCAGCCCAGCCCTATCATGAACGCCTACCCTGCCTGGAACCTATAGTAACTGAAGCGGGCATCGAGATTGCGCTGGAGCGTTTATTGAATACTTTATGCAAACGGCTGCAACAGGATAGCAAGGGTTTGCGGATGGCGGTATTCAAAGGATATCGTGTTGACGGGAAAATAGTGCAACTGCAAATTGGTACCAACAGGCCGACCTGCAACAGCAAACACCTCTTTAAATTATTTGCCATCAAGATTGATTCGCTGGAACCTGCACTCGGTATTGAACTTTTTACACTGGATGCACTCAAGACTGAAGACCTCACTGCAACACAGGAAAAACTTTGGAACAACAATGAAGGCCTGGATAATATTGAACTCTCAGAACTCCTGGACCGTATTGAAGGAAAAATCGGTGGAGGGCATATCCTCCGCTATGTACCTGATGAACATTTCTGGCCGGAACGTTCGTTTAAACCGGTCAGTGATATTTTGGAGCAACCTGCAATACCCTGGAAATTGGAACGCCCAAGGCCCCTGCAATTACTGGCCAAACCCGAACCCATAGACGTAACGGCACCCATCCCCGATTATCCTCCCATGAATTTCCGGTACAAGGGAAAACTGCTCAAAGTGGTGAAGGCTGACGGCCCTGAAAGGATCGAGCCCGAATGGTGGCTGCAGCAGGGGCAGCACAGGGATTATTACAGCGTGGAGGACGCCGAAGGGAAACGTTACTGGTTGTTCCGTTTGGGCCACTATGACGCTGAAAAAAATTATCAATGGTATATGCACGGATTTTTCGCTTAAGATATGAACTATACAGAATTACAGGTTACAACCAATTTCAGTTTTCTCCGCGGCGCATCGCATCCCGGGGAGCTGGCGGAGCATGCAGCGGCGTTAGGATATAATGCCATTGCAGTAACAGACCGCAACAGTTTAGCTGGAATTGTGCGGGCACATGCAGCGGCGAAGGAAGCAGGCATCAGGATAATTATAGGTTGCAGGCTTGATCTATTGGATGGATTGAGCTTACTTTGTTATCCAACTACCATCAAAGCTTACTCGCAATTATGTAATTTATTAACAACCGGTAACCGCAGGGCTGAAAAAGGAGATTGTCATTTATATAAGAAGGATGTGTATGAATATGCAGCAGGTATGAAATTCATAGTTGTACCTCCTGATCATTTGAATGAACTGTTTGAATTTGAGGCCTCTTTTGGGGATGCACTTATTGAGTATAAGAAAAACTTAGACGTATATATCGCCGCTTCGAGGCAATACAAGGGCGATGATGGCAAATATCTTTTCCGTTTACAACAATTATCGCATGAATTAGGGATACCGCTTGTCGCCACCAATGATGTGCATTACCATGAACATGGAAGACGGGAGCTGCAGGATGTGATGACCTGCATACGGGAAAAATGTACGATCTACAATGCAGGCTATAAACTTCACCCGAACGCAGAGAGGTATTTAAAACCCAATGAAGAAATGCTGCGGCTGTTCCGCCAATACCCGCATGCGATTTTAAGGACGCAGGAAATTGCAGATGCCTGTACATTTTCTCTTGATGAACTGAAATATGAATACCCCGAAGAAATTACTACCGGGGGCAGGACGCCGCAGCAGGAACTGGCATTCCTGTCATGGCAGGGTGCGCATAAGCGTTATGGTGACGTGCTGCCGGAAAAAACTGTTGCTGCCATAAAACATGAACTGCACTTCATTGGGGAAATGAATTATGCGGCATATTTCCTGACGGTGTATGATATTGTAAGGTATGCGCGACACCAAAATATTTTATGCCAGGGACGGGGATCTGCAGCGAACTCCACGGTCTGTTATGTACTTGGTATCACTTCGGTGGACCCCACCAAATTCGACCTGTTGTTTGAACGATTTATTTCTTCAGCAAGAAATGAACCGCCGGATATTGATGTGGACTTTGAACATGAAAGGCGCGAAGAAGTGATCCAGTACATCTATCAAAAATACGGGAGGGAACGGGCAGCCATAGTCGCTACCGTTACCCAGCAGCACCAGAAAGGTGCCATACGTGATGTGGGTAAGGCGATGGGATTATCAGTTGATACTATCAACCGCCTTTCCTCCTCTACCTGGAAATTCACCGATGAATGGTTTGAGGGCAGCAGCATTACTGAACAGGGTTTTGATGCCAATGATGCACATCTTTTGAAAGTACTGCAATTAACCAGGCAGTTCATGGGATTTCCAAGGCAACTGGGGCAGCATACGGGAGGCTTTGTTATTACCAGAGGAAAGTTAAGTGATCTTGTTCCGATACTCAATGCAAGGATGGATAACCGTACCTGTATCGAATGGAACAAGGATGATATCGATGCGCTGGGCTTCATGAAAATAGATGTACTGGCGCTGGGTATGCTAACCTGCATACGCAAGGCATTTGACCTTGCAAAACAACATTATAAGCTTGACCTAACGCTTGCGAATATCCCACAGGATGACCTGGCGGTTTACGAGATGATCTGCCATGCAGATACCATCGGTGTATTCCAGATAGAAAGCAGGGCGCAGCAATCGATGCTTCCGAGGTTAAAACCAAGAACTTTTTATGATCTTGTAATTGAAGTGGCTATCATAAGACCCGGGCCGATACAAGGCGATATGGTCCACCCCTATTTAAGACGGCGTAACGGCGAAGAACCTGTTGAATTTCCTTCCAAAGAACTGGAGGACATTTTGGGAAGGACACTAGGGGTGCCGCTGTTCCAGGAACAGGCGATGAAGATTGCCATCGTTGCAGCAGGATTTACACCTGCTGAAGCAGATGGATTAAGAAGAAGCATGGCGACATTCAAGGCGCATGGATTGGTTAGTCAGTATGAAAGAAAGCTGATTGACGGCATGATGAAAAACGGGTACACGCTGGAGTATGCCAGGCGTGTTTTCAAACAACTGGAAGGTTTCGGCAGTTATGGATTCCCGGAAAGCCATGCGGCAAGTTTTGCACTTTTGGTGTATGTATCGAGCTGGCTCAAATGGTATTACCCCGATGTGTTTGCCTGTGCCATACTCAACAGTATGCCGATGGGTTTTTACCAGCCGGCGCAACTTATTGAGTGTGCGAAGAAACATGGTGTAGTAGTTAGAGCGGTTGACATCAATTATTCCAGGTGGGATAATACGCTGGAAGAACCCGAAGGAAAGTTTAAAGTTTTGAGATTGGGTTTCCGGCAGGTGAAGGGATTAGGCGCGGATGATGTCAATATATTGATTGAAGGGAGAAAGGACTTTTATAAAACCATCAATGAATTACGTGATATTGCTGTACCTGAAGCTGCACTGGAAAGACTGGCCGGTGCAGATGCATTCCGTTCAATCGGCCTGGATCGCCGCGAAGCGTTATGGGAAGTTTCAACCAAGGACAGGCCGAAGGAAATGTTTGTTAAGCAGGTTGCTGCCGATTCCATTAATGAAGCAATAGCCCTCCCCTTTATGTCCGCTTCGGAACAGGTTGTACAGGATTATGCTTCTACTTCCCTGTCACTGAAAGCACACCCGGTAAGTTTTGTGCGGGAGAAACTCAAACAGCTGCATGTTATATCAACAAAGCAACTGGCTGATTGTAAAAATGGTGATACCATAAAAATTGCGGGACTGGTACTGGTAAGGCAAAGACCGGGAACAGCAGGTGGCGTTTGCTTTATGACAATTGAAGATGAATTTGGTTTTTCCAACCTGGTGATCTGGGAAAAACTGTTTGACCAATACCGCAAAGAGATCCTGCAATCAAAGCTGATCATGGTGGAAGGAAAGCTGCAGGTGGAAGGTGAAGTGGTACATGTGATCGTTCAACACTGTTATAATTTTTCGAAGCTGCTGCAGCAACTTACGCCATCACGGAACGAGAACCTGCCGCTGCTTACCTTAGCTTATGCGGATGAAAAATCGGTGCCGCCGGGGCTGGATAAGAGATCGCAGGCGAAGGAAAACGGTAACGAGAAGGTTATGCCGGGGGCGAGGAATTTCAGGTAACCCGAAAATTGCAATTATTTGCTGGTCACTATACGGTTCACCAATCCGATAAAGGAAACTACCTGATACGGTTGTTCGATAATACAGGGGGGAATGATCAAACTGTAGCAGCCCATCGAAAGCATTAAGCCGCAGTTCGGGGAAGAACTGGTGTTGATGATGGGCGGAAAACAGTAGCAATTGAACCCCGGCCACTATCTTATCTCCCTCAATTCAATGGTAAAGCCAAGATTCATTTTTATGATCAAAGGATTTGATTTGGACAGGTTGATCCATAAAGTCTTGTCACCAGCCGCGCCTTGAGCATTGGTGATGCTGAATCCACCAATTTTACGGTTCACCCCCTTTATCTTCACTACCTTACCTACACTATTGCTCCCTTCTGCGTAGAAAGTTTCCTCTGGACCACCATCAAAGGATAGTTGCGCTTTGCCATAATCCAGGTCGGCATAGTTGGCGTCAGTCAGCCAGACAGTTGAGGCATCAGTCAGGTTCATCGTACCGCCACTGAAATAATTGATATACTTCCTGGCGCCAGCCCTCGCCCCGGCGCTGATATTTACATGGCCGGAAGTCCCGGCGGCATTGGTCATCGCATAATCAAAATCAATCGCCTTTTTTGTACCCCCATCATCCAGCGTCACGATAAAATCATATTCCGCCGAACCGGTGTTTACATGGTACACCAGCTGGTCACCTTTTTTAAGCTGGAATTCCCCCTTCCCGCCATTGGCATCGGTATAAGCCAACGGCATGTTCAACTGGGCGGACGCAGTATTCAAAAAAAGGATTCCAAAAAGGGCAAGTATTATATTTTTCATTGTTGTATTTTTTAACTGCCATAAAAATAGAAAAAGCAGGAGCCGCCGGAATACCCGCCAATGGGTATTTTATGCCATTGCCTATCATTGGCTGATGCATGTGGCGACCGAGCTTTTAAAGAAACAGTATGACCGGAAATTATTGATTCAGTTGATTTGTTTACGCTTCCCGAATTAAATTCAAGGTAACTACCAGATACGGCTGTTCGATGATACCGAGAAGGATGATCAGGCCCTCCCAAAAAGGGCCACTCCTGTAATAAGGATACTGCAAAAACAATATGGCCTTGATCCAGCTAAAATGGCTGCTGCCGGGCGTGGTGAATTCAACCTGTTGCTGATAACTCCGGCACAGAAGGAAAGGTATCTAACTACAGGACAAGGATCGTAATACTGCCGCAACCGGGCCAGTTCTTTAAATTGCCGGAACCAGCCTAAAATTAATTTTCCGGCAGCATTAAACCCCTGCTACAGCTATTTACCCCGGTGAAGATGGATAAATTGCATTCCAATTGGAATGCAATTTTAATAAGGAGCTGCCTGAAAAATTAAAAAAATCTAAAATTATATGAATAAATGCCGGAATGGCTGCAAAATGACCTTATAAAAACCAACACAGGCGCCGCATGCCTGTTTTAAAAACCGGCCTATTGCAGTGTAAGCGTTTTAGTTAGTTTTGGTGTAAAATTAGGAGCCGGGATGACAGCAACTTTATTGAGACCAGGCCTGGTGCAGTTCGTTTTTATCAATATTTATTTATTTGCATCAACCGGGAATGGCATTAATATTGCATCAATAATAAACCAAAACCCCTTTTTATGAAATATTTGCTGAGTTTATTTTTATTATCCGCAGTGATGCCGTCCTTTGCCCAGGACAGTGTTTCCACCTGCCAACCGGACAATATTGTGCTGGAATATCCTCTCCTGTGGCAGCAGTCAGCTGCCGAGTACCGGGCACTGTGTTACCAGGCATTCAACACTGCCGCACTGCACCTCCAAATGATCCCATCAAAAAGATTCCGGAAAGAAAAACTGGCCATCATCACTGATCTTGATGAAACGATACTGGATAACAGTTACAGTGATGCGCAGTTAATCAGGGAAGGGAAAAGCTATAACAGCAGCACCTGGAAAGACTGGACCGACAGGTCTGCTGCGACAGCAGTGCCGGGTGCTGTGGATTTTTTAAACCTGGCCCACAGCAAAGGGGTCAGCATCTTCTACATCTCCAACAGGGATACCGGCGCCATTCAAACCACACTTGCCAATCTTAAAAAACTGCATCTACCCGATGCAGATACTGCGCACCTGCTGTTTCAAACCGGGCCCTCTTCAAAGGAAGCCAGGCGGAAAGCCGTTATGAGCCAATACCATGTCGTAATGCTCCTGGGGGATAACCTGAACGATTTCATGGATGTATTTGAAAATAAAAGCATCGCCGAACGCTTCACCCAAACCGATAACCAAAGGGCCGCATGGGGCGACAGGTTTATTGTGCTGCCCAATGCCACTTATGGTGAATGGGAAAATGCGCTGTATAATTACCAGAGGGGGCTGACGCCGGGGCAGAAAGAAACTGTTCGTAAGAACTTACTGAAAGGATACCGGTAAAAATATCGTTTTTTTCAAAGGGTCTATTTGATTCCATCTTCCTAATTGTGGGTCAAGGTTACGAAAATGGGTATCATACATTTCCAAACCGCTTCCATCGTTGAACTCTTTGTTTTGTAACTCCGAGCCGTTATTAAACTTGTATTTATTCTCCACTCCTCCAGCTGCCTTTGTCAGTACGCCGTTGGTCAAAGCCCAGACGGCGGCGAAGATGGAAGCGGCGATACCGTCAGCGGCTGAGAGAACTAAGCGGAACCGTCAGCGGCAGAAAAGCCCAAACGGCGGCGAAGAATGAAGCGGAGGTACCCACGGCGGCGGAAGCAAAGCCATAAAAAAAGCTATTGATTATTAATAATCAATAGCTTTTTTATTTAATTTTTGCGCAAGCGACTGATGAAACAGTACCGATAATTTGATACACTACCACTATTTACAATTAAGTGCATTAAAGCGCTTCAGCATCAAATCATAAAATGACCACTCAATAAGAGGAAGAGTTAAATTATCTTCTATATTTGGTTTTACCCTAAAACTTTTGTTTTTACTATTTATTACTAATTGCAAAGACTTACAATTTGTAACTCTATTTATTATCTGTTCTCTAACTGAAATAGGATTATGTGGGGAATCCCATATACTTCTCTTATTATAATCAAATTGCGAATCTTTAAGAAAATTTGGTAACTCAGATTCTTTAGTTGCATTGTTTATGGAATCAATGTATTCCGTAATGTATAATTCCAAAAAAGTCTTATTCTGTTCTTGCACTATTCTATCTTTATTAATACTATAGGAAGTATCAATGAATTTGCTTTTATTATTATTCTGATGACCTTTACAAGAAAAAAATAAAATTATTAATATGAAACTAGAATATTTATTCATGGTAATTTTTATTTAATTAAAGAATAATTGTCTTTTGTCCATTAGTATAAGGCATATTACCTTTTCGGCTTTTGTTTGCACGTTTATTGGCGTCATCCTCAGCAGGTTTTCCAGTTTCCATTTTCTTAAATATTTCAATTTGCGAAGACATAAATATTTTATTTAAATATTGTTCTTTCGAAACTACTTTGACAGCATCCGGTGATTCAATTTTTATCTTGTCAAACATTGCTGATGCTTGATCTAATATTTTATCAATTGTTCCGGAAAATGTAGATTCTATTACTTCACCTTTTGCATTTTTATGCTGAAATGCTCTTCCAACTGTCAAAGTGGAATTTATTGCTTCAGTAAATTGTTCCCCATGTCCTTTTTCGTGAGCCTCGACCTCACCTTCTAATCCAGGATTCATTATGTCCAATCTGCCACCAGGCTTTAATTCAGAATTTATAATTATTGATACATACGCCGTTCATATTTACCAGTTTTTTTATTTAACTGATAAGACATACTTGAACTTGAACCTGTCCCGCCTAGCATTGAAGTAATACCCAATTGTTTTAGTTCGGTTGGATAATCTGGAGTGGGATCAGTATTCATTCCAGTAGCTAATTTACGACCTTCAGCATTATTATAATTAGCTAACGTTGCGCCGTAAACTATTATCTCTTTTCCATTTGGATCAACATACTTAATAGAATTATTAGCACAATAAGAATAAGGAGATAAAAAATAATATTTGTCAGAAAAGGGGTCTATCGTATGCCATCTACCAATTTGTGGGTCGTAATTTCTTGCTCCGAAGTCATAAGTTTCTAAACCAATGCCGTCACTGAACTCGTTGCTTTGCTTTTCTTTTCCTCCAAATTCATACTTGTTGTCCATTCCCCCAGCGGCTTTAGAAGAGATGCCGTTCATCGTCAATCCGAATGGATAATAATGCGTTTCCTCCAAGATAGCACCCCGTGTATGCGTTACCTGCAGGTTATCAAAGAACACATCTATATTAGGTGTATTGTTGCTGACATATACATAAAGATACCCATTTTTGTCAATCGGTAAATCAGTTTTAACATGCTGCTTAAATTCTTCATTATTACCCACCTGCTCAAAACCGCTGCTACTGCTTACCATTTTAAACTGTTCGTCAAACAGTATCCAGTTTACATAAGCCTGTGGCTTACTGCTGTTGGTGGCAGTGCTTTGGTTGGTTAAAAGGGTGGTGGCGCTGGATGTTAATGCACCGGTATTTTGCAAATCGGTTGTTGTTACACCATGGCCTGCTGCTGTGCTTACGCCGCCTACCCCACTTACCAGCGCACTCAATAAATCAGTTAAAGGGTCGGCAGGTGTATTGGGAGATGCACCATAGGTTTTGTACCAACTGCTTACTTTAATGCTAAACTTATCGCCTGCCATTACCTTTAAAGTTATGGATGGGCCTATGCATTCCGGGTTTACTTCATCATGAATTTTCACGTTCAGCCCGTTTAACGGTAATCAGCTTTAGACGGAACCCCGCAAGCTGCGGGGCAGCAGTTTCGTTCCGGCGCAATTTTAAGCGCCAAAAAATCCGTATTTATACGTATTCCTCCAATAAGACATTGCTTTAATTTGCGGCAAAGGGCATAATGATTTTTGCTGAAAACGGAACGTGATTTTTCACGGTAGGACGCGGGGGAACTCACCGCAGGGAAAGGGAAATTTGGGACTACTTGCAGTTCACCAAAAATTATATGCAAGATGAGTTCACAGATTTCAGCAGCCAAAGCAAAAGAGTATATCAACAATTACCGGGAAGGGCTACCCGCCGGTTCCATGCGCAGTGCCTGGATAGACAGGAGTTTTATTGATGCAATCTTCAGCCTTTCTGAAACGCACCGGCTGAACGGTGTACGGATCTACCTGGCCAGGTACACTGAAAACATCAGCCATGGTGTGTTCAGCGCCGGGGAAGACGGTGACACCATGATCATCGTACCCACTGAAGGCGATAACCCGGACAGCGGCCAGGATGTAGAGGACGGTTATTATGATTATGCCCATATATGCCCGCCGCACTGTGACGGGGATGCGGGCAACCAATAAGATGGAACTGACTGTCAATATATTCAATATTGCGGCCCTTGCGGCCGGCCTGCTTTGCCTGCGCAGAGGCGGGCCGGCTGTCTTATACCTGGCCCTTTCCCTCACCGCCCTTGCCCTGGTCAATGAGAACCTGATCGTGCTGAACGCCAAAAGATGGTGGAGCACAGACCGCGATGTAATTTACAATATCTATTCCCTGCTGGAAATGGGCTGCTGGTTCACCATCTATTGGCTGGCTTTTCCCCCGAAGATGCGGCCCGTGATCCTGCTGCTGGGCTGCGCGACGTTTTTCTACAGCGGGCTGGAACTCCTGGTTACCGGTTCTTTCAAACAGTTTCACAGTAACTCATACACGCTTTACTCGCTGGCGGTTTTCGCGCTTTCACTGGCCTATATCGCCAGGCGGCCCAAAGTTGAGAAGGGCATATTCCCCGTGGCTTTCTGGCTCTGCGCCGCCTCGCTCTGCTTCCACGGCGTATTCCTGCTCAACCTGGCCACCATCATGGACCCGGATTACTGGCAGCAGCAGAATGCCATCACAATTTTCGACCTGCTGCAAACCCTGGCCACATGCACCTATTACCTATTGATATGCACAGCTTTTATACTTTTTTCCTGCAGGCAGGGCCGCACCCGGAATCACCGGGCTTTGTCCTGAAAGCGGGCATCCTGGTACTGCTGCTCGCTGTCTTCACCATAGGGCAGGCCGTCCTCGGCAGGCGAAAGAGCAGGCGGTTATCCGAAGATAAGCAACTGCTGCAGCAGCAATTTGACAGCCAGCTGATGCAGAACCGGCTGGAAGTGCAGGAGGATACCTTCAACAGCATCGGCACCGAACTCCATGACAATATCGGCCAGCTGCTCAGCACGGCAAAAATGTTTATCGGCATCACCGAACGCGAGCTGCCGGAGCCACCGCTCCCGCTGCTGGCCGCCAACGAGACCCTTGATAAAGCCATCACCGAGCTGCGCAGCCTTTCCAAATCACTCAACCGCGACTGGCTGGAACAGTTCGACCTGTACCGTAACCTTGCCGCTGATGCCGCACGCATTAATGCGGCGGGCGGCCTCCGGCTTCACCTCAACAGGCAGGGCCATGTACTGCCGGCCAACGCGGAGCAGCAGTTCATCTTTTACCGCCTGTTGCAGGAGGGCATACAGAACGCCATTAAACATTCGGGTGCGGGTAACCTTTATATTACTATCGGTTACGACAAAACGAATATCACCGGAACAGTGAAAGATGACGGGAAGGGATTACCTTCTGCAAAGCCCGGCGGAGGGCTGGGTATGACCATCATGCGGGACCGGGCCAGGGTCCTCAAAGGCAGGATCAGGTGGGAATCCCCGGGTTCCGGCACTACAATCACTATTACTTTCCCTATAAAACAATTATCCCATGAATAAATACGAAATCGGCATCGTGGATGACCACCAGCTTTTTGCCAAATCACTCAGCCTGCTGCTGGACAGTTTTGACCGCTTCACCGTAACCATTGATGCCACGGGCGGGGAGGAACTGCAGCGGCGGCTCAACCAAATGCCACGCGTACCCGATATTATCCTGCTGGACGTGAACATGCCCGGCATGGGCGGCATTACCTGCGCCTCCTGGATCAGCGAACAATTCCCCGCTATCCGCATCGCCGCGCTCACCAGCAATGATACCGATACTGCCGTAACCGGCATGATCAGGGCCGGGTGCTGCGGTTACCTGCTGAAGAATACCCATCCCAATGAACTGGAAAAGGCCCTGACCGCCATTGCAGAAAAGGGCTATTACAATTCGGACAGCAATATTGATTTCAAGCGCCTGCTGCGCAACGAGGAAAAACATGCGGCTATCAGTGACCGTGAGCGGAAGTTCCTGCAGTACTCCGCCACCGAATTTACCTACCACCATATCGCCATGCTGATGAATATCTCCAGGAGAAGTGTGGAAACCCTGCGCGCCAATATGTTCGGGCGGCTTGGCGTGCAGAACAGGGCCGCAATGGTGCTGGAAGCGGTACGGAGGGGCTGGGTGGATTTGTAGAGGCTGTATTTATTGAATGCCCTGTGCTGGGATAAACCAGTTAATCTTTACGCATTTTAATAAAAGACACCTGTGCCTAAAAGCAATTACTGCCTAAAAACAGCTATCACTACCAACAGGCAATAGATAAGATAAATCAAGCTGCAAGTTGTGGAAGTTTAGCCATTAGAGCTATATTATTCTGAAATAAATAATGCCAGCAGCTACTCAGAATGTAAGTGTATTTCTAAAAAGGTTTTTATCGATATTCTGAAGTTGCTGCTTCTTTTAATAACGGTAGAAGACATGCTGCAGGATTATTTTATATTATTGGATATGTGAAAACATGATATTCCATTTCTGATTTGAGAAATGTATGGTGTGTTTTTTTCAATTTCAAATGAAAGAAGAATCGGTATATTTTGTAATAATATCCAGCCTGCCATTCTTAGAGGGTATCGCTTCAATGGCATTGATTATAATATTTGTCAAAGCAATTTTCATAGTGGCCTCGTTCATTTTTGTCTTTAAGTCTCTGGGAGTATAATTCCTGTATACTGAGATACCTTTGAGCACAATTCTGTCATTGACAGCAGAAAGGACATCATCTTGTAATTGATGAACGGAATATTCAATTTGGACAATCTCCTCCTCTTCCTGGGATTTAAGCAACAGTTTTAAATCAATAAATTGTCTGCCATTTTTATAATCAGTTTTCTTATAATGATTGTTTGAATTTTTCTTTGATGTTGTTGAGGAATGCAATAAATTTCTTAATGTCGGGATCATAACTATAACCTACATCAGCCAGCTTGTTTTCATTGCCGTCCAAAAAGAAATAATAGGGCTGGCTGTTGGCGCCGTATTTTGTCACCTGCAGGTCTGCATTTTTATCTCCCAATGTTTCAATCTTTTTTCCCAGCGCCCTGGAATCATACATTTCATTTTCGGTCAAGTCGATATTTTGCACATCAACATATAAGGATACAATTACAAAATCTTCTTTCAATATCTTCATCACTTCCGGATCGCTCCATACCTGCCCTTCCATCTTTCTGCAGTTCACGCAGTTGATTCCTGTAAAGTCGAGCATGAGTGGCTTATGTAATTTTTTAGCTGCAGCCAATGCTTCATCATAATCAAAATAAGTAACCACGCCGTACCTGGTAACCACATCAGGCTCGTACATCTTCATCTTTTCATAGTATTTCTGAGGATGTAATTCGGCGGTGGTTGTATTGGCAGGCTGCGTTGTATTATTATGTGACGATGTAAAATCCTGCGTACCCATGGGCGGCACAAAAGCGCTTATGCCTTTCAGTGGTGCACCCCATAAACCGGGTATCATGTACACCGCAAATGCAAGGCTTGCAATGGCGAAGAACAATCTTTTTACACTGAGGTAAGGATACCCAAAATCGTTTTGCGGTAACTCGTCATCGTGGTGCATTTTTAATTTGCCCAGAAGGTAAATGCCAAGCAATATGAAAATAACGATCCAGAGGCTGATGAATATCTCCCTGTCGAGGATGCGCCAGCCTTTTGCAAGGTCGGCGTTGGATAAAAATTTTAAAGCGAGTGCCAGTTCTATAAAACCTAAAGTTACTTTTATAGCATTCATCCACCCACCTGGCCTGCTTAAAGAATTAAGCCATGAAGGGAAGAAGGCAAACAGCGCAAAAGGCAACGACAATGCGGTTGAAAATCCAAGGAAGCCAATTAACGGACCAAAATAACCACCTTTAAAAATCAACGGCAACAGCAGCCCTATAACAGGCCCGGTACACGAAAAGGAAACAATCACCAGCACCAGGGCCATAAAAAATATGCCAATGAAATTACCTGCACCGGCTTTACTGTCTGCCTTTGTTGACCAAGAAGTTGGGAGCCCTATTTCAAAAGCGCCCAAAAATGAGCATCCGAATACAAGGAAGAGGGCGAAGATGAAAAGATTGAATATCCAGTTGGTTGAAATATTATTTAATGCTGCCGGCCCCCAGATGAGTGTTACCAGGAAACCGATGAACGTAAAAATAAAAATAATTGAAGCTGAATATAAAATGGCATTTTTCCTTCCTTCAGCTTTTGTCTTGCTTCTTTTGGTAAAGAATCCTACTGTGACAGGTATCATTGAAAATACACATGGCGTAAGCAATGCCAACAACCCTCCGCCGAATGCTGCTAAAAAAATCCATAGCAATGATTTATCAGCAACAGCTTTATTATCTAAAGGTTTAGACAAAGCGTCAGCCTTTATCGGTTGTATAAAGAATTTAAAGTTCTCTTCGCCGGGTTTGTATGCATCCGCTTCTTTATACATGTAGTTGACAGTTCCCTTCATTACCACACTGTCACTGGCAGCCGCTTTAACTTTCTGCTGCCATAGTGCTGAGTCGGTAAAATATTTTACGTTGGTATGAAGCGTGGCATCCTTCTCTGTTGCAGCAGTTGATTTTTCAATAATGACACCATCGAGCCATTTAGAAAAAACACTATCAAATACAATAGATGAACCGATACCTTCAACATTATTTTGCTGAACAGCATATAATTTAATGCCCGGCTTTATTACCGCTTTTATAGTAAGCAATATTTCAGCAGTATTTATTCTTTCTTTGGCATAGCTAAAGCTAACAGGTTTTGCATCCTGCGCCTGCAAAGCAAAAAAATGGCAACAGGCAAATAGGCAAGTCAAGCAAATTATTCTCAAATGATTCATCGGTTGGATTATTTAAGGCTAACGGTGAAGTCTATTTTTTTAGGTGGCAGGCATTCCTTATCGTTACATACCATAAATTCGATATTGCCGGTAACGTCTGTTTTGACAGGAGTTTTTAATTTAACCACCTGTACAAAATCCACCTTATCTGCAAATTGTTTTACATCCACGCCAAACAACGGCTCGTGCTTTTGCTGCAGCTTGCCCACTTCCTTTGGCTGGCCGTCTATGCCAAGCAATGGGTTTTTGGTAAAGGTTACAGTTGTTGGCACCGGGCCGCCTGCTGGTGTGGTTTGCGAATACACGTGCCATTTGGCATCGATGGTGGCTGTTAGATGCACTTCGTAAGTAGTGGCATTAATCTTTTTTGCGGTGTATGCCCAATGTACCGGGTTTTGTATTTGTGCAACAACCAGCAATGGGATTGAGAGGAGCAATGAGAACAATAATTTTTTCATATAAAGTGATGTTTTAAAATTTGTTTAATATTTCATTTGTTTACTATCAGCCGGACACCCTTCGATAAACTCAGGATGACAGCAGCATAAATTGTTGTCTTTAAAGAGCCTAAAAAGAGCTGCTAACCCTTAGTCTTTTAAAAATATATTTAGATAAGATTAAACCGCTTATGCTATTTCAACTACCAGGTTTTTAAAAAGATTGAAATAGTCTTTCAATGGAGGCCTAGTTGCAATAGCATCATTGATCACTTTCAATACCCTTATTCTCTCCTCACCTTGCAGCATCAGCCTTGGTGCCCTTACATATTGGGAACTGATGCCGGTTTGTGTTGCCGCCAGTTTAATATATTGCACCAACTTAGCATAGATGTCCAGTTCCAGCACGGGCAGAAACCAACGGTAAATAGCTAACGCTTCTTTATACCTGCCAGCCTTCATCAGTTGATAAATGGCTACGGTTTCAGCAGGAAGGCGTCTGCCAAGCCGCCTGCCCAGTGCCAGTTCTTCGAGTGCAAGGGTAAATACGCCACTTAGGATTTCAAAACGGTTGCCAAAGCTGTTATACATACCTGTTACATTGGATACCTCCCTGGTGGATTCCTTTATCGCCTGTATGGATGGTATTGTTGACGGCTCTTCAAACATAGCCAGCGTCACTTCAATCTTATAATCATAAGGGGCGTTGTAAATCATGATGGGCAATGAAGTGGCAGCCGCAATAGATTTGATATAGGTAATAGTTTCCCTGTCTTCCGCCTTGTAGTGCATGGGCGGCAAAAGCATCAAGCCATCGGCGCTATTTTTTTCAGCAGCCTCTGCGGCTTCTGCATTTATGATTGGGTGCCAATAATTTTACAACAAAAAGGGGATGCATAACATCCCCTTACCAAAACTAACTGCATGTGAGAAAAACCTACTGAAACTTAGTACTGTTCCAGTATATCTTTTAAAAAAATTTAAAATTCTGCCAATTGTTCTGCAGCAATTTTTTCATTGCTGTATATTTTCATTTGCAATAGGCCATCAATTTTAAAAAGCGCTGACCTTAATAATTCTATCCTTTCATCACTAACCGAGTTTGCCATCACCTGCACTACTTTTGTATCACTGAAAAGGGTAAATGTTTCTGTTACCTTAATATGCAGCGGTAAAATTATTTGCTGAATGGTAGCCATTACCTGGCTCATTGTTCCATTGTTATCCTTTAGCTGAATTACCAACACACAGGTTCGCACATTTGTATTAACTGGTATTGTACTTGCTGCTATCGGTTCACTTGCTTTGCAAGATGAAAGCATAAGCATGCCAATAAGTAGTATCATGCGCTCTACGTTCATTCAATTACATTCATAGATTATTGAGCAGGTTTTTTTTCAGCAGCCTGCAAAGCAGCAGCTTTCTTTTTGGCTACTTTTTCTTTGAATGCTACCACCTGAGCCATCTGGTTATCAATTTCTTTGGTTGATTCATTTTTACTAACAGCATTGTCGCGTATTTGCTTGCCTATTTCTAATGCTTTATCAAATTGATAATTACGCCAAACGATATAGAAATATAGATTCATGATTCTTGGATCTTTGTTGCGGACTAATAGATTTTCCATCCATACTATACCCTCCGCTCCTTCATTTTCACGGCCTGTACAATTACCCAACAGGCTTGCCAATGATGTAGTGTAACCGTCGTTGTTAAGCCCATACTTATTGAGGAAAGCCGTACCACGGCGCTGGTACTCTTTAATATCAACCTTACCGGTGGTATCGAATGTTTCAAACACTTCTATAAACATGGTTGTCTCATCGTAACTGGGATAATTTTTAGCTTTGAATTTTGCCTTTGCTTTAAAATATTCCTGGCGGGCGGCAGCGCCACGTTCCATCACCATGCCACGTAAATACCAGGTGTATGCATCGGCCAAATATTTATCAATAACAGGGCGACCTACGGTTTTGTAAAAATCCTTTTTATTGCTTTCTACCAAACTAAAAACAGGAGAAAACGGAGGAAAGCCTATTAATTTAATCAGATTAAAACTATTTTTAGTGAACTGCTCATTCTTTGCAAGGCCATTAAGATAGGTCTCCAACTGGCTTTTAGCCAATTCAGTTCTATAGGCTTCTTTTAGCGCAGCGAAATAAGTTGTTGCAAAGGCGGTATCACGCTGGCCTGCATTCCATTTTTTGATAAGCGACATCAGGTTTTTTTCCGGGTTGAGGGCGATGTTAGCCAGGTCGATAAATTCATCGGCAGCTAAAGAACCCGCTGCAGAATGAATAAGTTCACCATTAGCATTAAGGAACATAATTGTTGGATATGCGTTGATCGCATATTGTTTGCCTATTTCAACACCTACGCCGTTATCATCACATTGAATTTTGCAATTGATGAATTTCTTATTGAAGAAATTGCCCACTTTTTCTTGCGGAAATACTTCATTACTCATTACTTTGCAAGGCGCACACCAGGAAGTGTAGAAGTCGATGAAGATGGGTTTGTTTTCTGCTTTTGCCATAGTGAGGGCTGAATCCAGATTATGCACAAACTTGATACCCTGGGCAAATGAGGGAAAACTAACTGCCAAAAACACAATGACAAATATGAAATGAAGATTTTTTTTAAATTTATTCATGGTTAACAATTTTTATAATAAATAATATATTGACATTTTTAATTGGTAATAATTTCAGCGAGTTTTTTAGCAAGCTCTTCGCCCCTGAGATTTTTTGCAATGATTTTCCCTGATGGATCCAGCAGGCAATTAGCTGGTATAGCTTTTACGTCATATAATTTAGCTACTGCATTATCCCAGTATTTCAAATCAGAAACGTGTGTCCACATCAGGTTATCTTTATTGATAGCCTTTTTCCAATTTTGTCCATCACTATCCAGAGACACACTCAGAATAGTAAAATTCTTGTCTTTAAATTGCTGATAGGTCTTTACCAGGTTGGGGTTATCGGCACGGCAGGGGCCGCACCAGGAAGCCCAAAAATCAACCAGTACATATTTTCCTGTAAAATCAGAAAGTTTAACTGTATTACCCAAAGAATCGGTCTGCGAAAATTGAGGTGCCATCTTACCAATGGAAATTGAGTTGGCTTTCTCAAGGCGTTCGGCAAACTCCTTACCGGCTACCGTATTTTGTACTTCTGTTGACAATGCTGTAAACATCGGGTAAACGGTGCCGTAATCAATGATAGATCCTGCAACCTCACGCAAGGTTATAAGGCTAATATACGAGGAAGGGTTTGCTGCTATAAACTCTTTTTGAAGTTTTGTTTTTTCCGCAGACAGTGGCGCCGCTGTAGTAGCAAAGCCAGCTCTAAAAGCAGAGTCTGTTTTTTGCGCCATGGTTGCAGCGGCCCATCTTTCATTAAGTTCGTTAAGAGCTTTGTCAGGCCCGGCTATTATCTTTTTATAGCGCTGATAGTCGCTATTAATAGCAGCACCTTTCGCTGTTGCCAGCTTAATAGAATCTTTAGTTTTCAATTGTATGGTGCCGTTTTCGAGATAGAAACTGATTTTGTCTTTACTCTTTAACCTGTCTGCACCATAATCAATATACACCGTAGCTATTACAGGCCTGGCAGTAGTACCGCTAAAATTAAAAGCGCCTTTTTGCAGCGTTGCAGAATCTACATATTCCTTTCCGGCAGAACGATAGGAAATAAATGCCCGGGCTTGCTCAGGTGCATTTTTTATTTTGGCATCTACTTTATATTGTATATCCTGGGCCAGCAAAGTTGCTGCCGATAAGCAGGACAAGCAAATCATCAATACTATTTTCATATACCTGTTTTTTAAAAATCTGTTTTAAAATGTTGACATGATTAATGACATCATCGTTTACACGCACAACAGTTGTTAGTGATAGCCTCCAGCCCGTTGGCTGGAGGCCTATCCTAACATGAAATGACTGTATGTACTTAAATGAGATGCTACTCAGTAAGTAAACCCAGGTATCACAACCTGAGATTCTGTTAGAACGGCACGTAAGTCTCTCGACTTATGCCGCTCCGATTTTCCTACCGTTGGTTTCGAGTTAAGGAGTGTCCAA